>ERZ773196.63-NODE-63-length-66388-cov-20.467852_pt1 | contig 66388 bp, 61 predicted proteins | sample MGYA00581009_ERZ773196 | MGnify/ENA primary metagenome ERZ773196 (study PRJEB29015, sample SAMEA2738162) | human oral metagenome | biome: human oral; feature: human-associated habitat; material: saliva | place: China | collected 2243 ... | reverse complement strand
TGGGAACCTGGTAAGCGATGGAGGGCTACGTCTACGCCCAGGTCATCGTCGAGGGCTCGACTGACATACCGGTTGTTACCGCGCTGATGTACGCGGCGGGATGGGTCGATAGCGAATTCTCTGTCACGAGCGCCAACGGCAAGGGTGCGATTGACAGGGATATCAAGAAGTACTGGGAAGCCGCTCGCGTTCTCCCATACGTCATCTTTCGTGACCTCGATCAGGACGGTGAGGGATGCCCCGTGACACTTCGTGTTACTACACGCGCTTACCTGTACCTATCAGGAACACCTTTCAAAGCTTTGGCCACGGGTGAATTTATCGAGGAACAGATTTTCAACTGGACTTATACAGATGAGCAAAGCGCAAAACACAAATGGGCTGAAGATTATCCTGGCCAGTGGAATCCATATGGTTCGCTACCAGAGATGAGGTTACTGACCTATCAGATGCCAGATGATCTTATTGCTGTTGCTCACCAAGGTGAGTTTGATGAATTTGATCTAAATGAGTTCTTTTCAGCTACCGGTACGGCCGTTGATGCTAAGTTCAAGCATGAGAATGATGTACAAAAATGGCTTGACCTAATTCGCGGTAATCATGCTCCGACTCAAATCGATGCTCTAAAAACAGGCAGTCGTCCGCCTTTACCGTATGCGGACTCAAGACTTTTACCATACTTGCAACATTCTTTCTGGTTCCTCCCTACTGTTGCTTCCTGCTATGCGATGGCTAACCTTCTAAAAGCAAGGCATAATACTTACTGGCACGCTTATAATATTCTGGTTGTGGCAGGTTCTAATGCTGGTGTTGGAATAAATGCGCTTCCACCAGTTAGGAAAGCGCTTGCTGATGGGTATGAAACTAAGACGATTACTCTTTCGTGTGGAAAACTCACTACAGGTGTGACCGTCAAGCAATGGTCATCAATTCTTATGTTGCGTAACCTAAAGAGCCCAGAGACTTATTTCCAAGCAGCCTTTAGGGTGCAATCGCCTTGGTCGATCAAAAATCCCGACGGAGATGACCCGAGTCGGGAAGAGGTCATTAAACCTGTGGCATTCGTGTTTGACTTTGCTCCTACAAGGGCTTTGAGTCAGCTAGCTGACTATGGAGTTGGGTTAAATCCGCAGACTAATAACCCTGAACAAGCAGTTGCTGACTTGGTTAAGTTCCTACCGGTGCTGGCATACGATGGGGCAAATATGACTCAGGTGGATGCTGGAGCGATTCTTGATATTGCTATGGCTGGTACTTCGGCTACCTTATTGGCCCGCAAGTGGGAGTCTGCTGTGTTGGTTAATGTAGATAACGAAACACTACGGAAAATTATGAACAATCAAAGGGCTATGGAAGCTGTCATGAACATCGAAGGGTTTCGCTCTCTAGGTCAAGATGTGTTCGAGACCGTAGTTAACAAATCTGAAGCTGTTTCAAAGACTAAAAAAGAAAAGGGGGAAATTTTGGATAAGAAAGAAAAGAAGGAGTTAACTGATGAAGAGAAAGAGTATAAGTCTAAACGGAAGCAAATTCAAGAAAAACTTATCAAGTTCGCTGCCCGTATTCCAGCTTTTATGTATTTAACTGATTATCGTGAAAATACTCTACAAGATGTGATTACAAAGATTGAGCCAGATCTTTTTAAACAAGTTACAGGACTGACTGTAGATGATTTCCATCTGCTTGTTAATCTTGGCGTGTTTAACTCGATTCATATGAATCAGGCAGTTTTTGCTTTCCGTCGCCATGAGGATGCTTCTCTTTCTTATGCAGGTATTTCAAGCCATAAGGGGTTAAGGAAAATTGGTGGCTACGATACTGTAATTACACTGGAGGCGTATTAGTTATTTTGCTGAGCTGCTTGGATCTTAATCCAAGTATACTACCGGGAATAATAGAATGTTAGTGTCCCTTTATTGAAGTTAGAGGAGTATTTATCATGTATGAGAAACAAATTAACTACCCATGCGCGGTTGTAGATGACAATAAAGAAGGTTTTGATATAGCCATAGATTGGTTAGGTGAACATGTAACAAATAGAGAAAACCTTACGGTCTGGATAGAGCAAAAAAATATGATCAATAACTATAGGTTTTTGAAACAATTCTTACGTGTAAATGCTGTTAAGTTAGTTATTAAAATTCCTTTTGACCGGGTTGATGGTCCGGTGTTAGCAGTTTGTCCACATCTAGATACTTTTTCTTACATAACAACTGTTACCGGGGTGACTGCATTGGCTGTTATGCGAGGTTCGGAAGATTTATATACATGGATAAAGGAAGTTAATGCTGAAGTTCTTCAGTGTCTTGAGTATGAAGATAATCAATACGTTGGCACTAATTTAGAAATAGAGTCGGAGCTTGCTCCTGAAGTTATCGCTAAATTGAAACAAATTACCTTATCTATCAATCATAATAAGACTATTGCTGCTGGTGATGAAAAGAATATAGTAGTTAAGCATCTTTTGTGGTTACGTAATAATGGATTCACTCTTCCGGCAAAGAGCATGGCTGAATGGGCTATTGCGCATGGGTGGACAAAAGATAATCCGAAAGAGCTTATGAAATTGGTAAACAGAATAAACTCTGGCGTGACTCCACGTTTGTCATATTAGCGATGTATAAGCTATCGAAAACAGCCTGTTGTAATTCTGAAACATGCTGAGAAATAGCTAGTAATAGCTAATCTGGCATGGAAATATATAGATACTCTTCTTGTCCTTTAACTTCGAGGATTAGATTCTCGGGTGGTTGTGCTTGATGTGCGCGGATGACTCTGAAATCTTTCCTCCCATGTGGTGGTATTGAGAAATTATCGCATATGCGAAGCGTTTTAGCTTCTTCTCTATTAACAATTTTTGTTACAATAAGCTCTTCGTCTCCTGGGTTATTAATGCTGTAAATATTGTTCTTGATGCGGGTTATGGTCGGGTGTGGTTTAAGAGATTTATCAATAGAGTGGACAGCGTTCGCTTGTGCTTCCGAGTAAATATTTCGTTTTTTCTGTTCTTCAAGAATTTCGTTAAGTGTAGCTAATTTTTGTTCGGCTATTTCTAAAGTTTTAGCTGCACTGAGCTCCGCTTTTTGGCCCGCTCGCTAGCCTCTTCGGCCTGTAGCTTAGCCTTTTTAGAAAGCTTTTTATACCACCATGAGAATATGGTGCATATAACTGTTGCTAATGCAGATATGGCAGAAATCCAGTTAGGTAAATCCATGATTATTCCTTACTTGAGGAGTGTTTTTGGGAGCAGTCATTGCACAGGCCGAAGAATTCGGCCACGTGCTCTACCTTGGTAAAACCATTGGCTGAGGCAATGTCATGCACCCAGTTTTCAAACAAGGAGCCGGCAATCTCTACCGCCTTGCCGCAGCTGCGGCACACCAAGTGGTGATGGTGGCCCTCGTTAGTGCACAGACGATACAGGGCCTCGCCGTCGTCGGAACGGACCGTATCTACCAAATCCTCCTCAGCCAAAGACTGCAAATTCCGGTAGACCGTAGCCAAACCAACCTTAGTGCCCTCCTCCTCAAGCTCGGCGTGAATCTGCTGGGCAGAAAGAAACACCTGGCTGCGCTCCAACAAATCCACAATCGCGCTGCGCTGCCAAGTAGAGCGGCGCTTAACCTCAGCCACGGCTAGCCTCCACCTCAGGTAAACGCCCATCCACTAGACGCTCATCCTCCAAATCCTTGCGTTTAAACACTCGCTTAGCGCCCCACGTCAACACAGCAGTCAACGCGTAGGTGGCCACCAGCAGGCACACAATCATGGCGCCGGGAGAGACCGCCACCGCATAGGTGATAAACAAGCCAGCCAGGCAGGCACACACACCCAAAACCATGGCCAGATTCATGGTGCGCCCAAAAGAATGCGAAACCAACTGGGCAATCGCCACGGGCACAATCATCACCGCGCTCACCAGCAGCACGCCCACCACCCGCATAGAAACAGACACTGTCAAGGCAGAAACCACGGCCACCAAAATGTTGAGCACACCCACCGGCAAGCCGCAGGCGCGCGCAAACTCCTCATCGTGGCATAGCGCAAACAGGGGGCCGCGCAGGCCAATACCCACCGCCAAAATCAACAGCGCCAACACGGCTGTGGTGCGCACATCGTTTTCAGAAACCGTGGCGATAGAACCAAACAGGTAGCTGTTCAAATTAGTGGTGGTGCCACCAGCAAACTTAATTAGGATCACGCCCCCGGCAATGCCGCCATAAAACAAGATCGCCAGTGCCACATCCCCGCGTGTATGGCCAGCCTGACGGATTAGCTCAATCAGCAGCGCCCCCGCCAGGGAAGCCACAATCGCGCCGGGAACCGCCAAAGCGTCGGCGGGGCTAACTCCCAGCCAGGCGCCCACCAGCCAGCCCAGGGCCACGCCGGTTAGAGAAACGTGCCCAATACCGTCACCCATCAGCGCCAGGCCACGCTGCACCAGGTATGTGCCCACCACCGGGGCGGCTAGGCCCACCAGCACGGCGGCAATCAGGGCCCGCTGCATCAGTGGGGAAGCAAGCATTTCAGTGATCATGTCGGCCTCCTCAATCAGCCTGGTTTAGATGCAGGTTAGGGGCGTGGTGGTGTACATAGGCTGGGGCGGCAGAGTGCGGGTCCAGGTGGTCACAGTCCGGCTCACAGTCTGGCTCTGGCCCGCAGTCCGGCTCTGGCTCGTGCCCCGGCTCCCATCCCTGATCGCGCCCCGACTTGCGCCCTGACTCGCCCTCTGGCGCATGGGTGGCCAAGGAGCGGCTGGCAACCACGCGCCCATCGGCCAAAGTCACAGTGCGATCGACCAAACCAGCTAGTTCACCCATCTCATGCAGCACCGTGACCAGGGTGATGCCCTGCTCTCGCAGCTGGGCCAGGCAGTCAGCTAAGCCCTGACGGCTGGCACGGTCCACCCCCGCCAAGGGCTCATCCAAAAACAGCAGCTGCGGGCGGCGCACCAGGGCGCGAGCAATCATCACGCGCTGAGCCTGGCCACCAGAAAACACCTGCACATGGTCATTGGCGCGTTTAGCCAGACCCACCTGGGCTAAAGCCTCCAGGGCCTGTGCTTTAGCGCCCCCGCCCCAGCTGGCAAAAGGCCGCCCCGGGCCCAGTAGCCCCGAGCGCACCACCTCCAGGGCGGTGGCGGGCACGCCCGCTGTGGCCGAGACACGCTGGGGCACATACCCCACCTGCATCCAGGGCACTTGGCGGCGTTTAGACAGCGAAGCGCCAAAAAGCCGCACGTCACCATCCGCCAAAGGGTAAAGCCCCAGGCAGGCCTTAATTAGGGTTGATTTTCCACATCCGTTAGCGCCCAATAACGCCACAGACTCCCCGCGCTCAACCGTTAGCGACACCTGATGCAAAATATGTGTGGAACCCATGACTACATCAATGGAATCCACCTTCAGGGGTGGTTGAGCGGGGGAGTTGGCGTGGGCGTGCTTAAGTGCAGCGCTCACTTGCAGTTCAAAGCCTCACGTAGGTTAGTCAGGTTGGTGGTCATGGCGCCCTCATAGTCACCCTTTTCGGGGGCGGACTCGATGGGGCTGAGTACCGAGGTCTTAGCGCCGGTTTCCTTAGCTACGGCCTGGGCAGTCTTGGGGGAGACTAGCTCTTCAGTGAAGATGGTGGTGGTGCCGGTCTGCTTAACCACCTGCTTGACCTTGGCGATGTCTGCGGGGGAGGGCTCGGAGTCGGGGTCAATACCCGAGACTGAAACCTGGGTTAGTCCGTAGCGCTCAGCCAGGTAGCCAAATGCGGCGTGGCTGGTGACGAAAGTCTTGCGGGTGCACTGGCTCAGGCCCTGCTTGTAGCTGGTGTCGAGTTTGGTCAGCTTAGCCAGGGTGGTTTTGAGGTTGGCGTCGTAGTCGGCCTTGTGGGAGGGGTCAGCCTTTACTAGCGCCGCGTGCACCTGCTTGGCGGCGTCAGCCATGCGGGTGGGGTCGAGCCAGAAGTGCGGGTCAGTGCTGCCGTGGTCATGGTCGTGATCGTCGTGGGCAGCTTCGGTGGCCGACGACGACGGCGCAGCATCGTGGTCATGATCGTCACCGTCGTGGTCGGCGCGCTTTTCCAGCTTCACCGAGCTGGCCAGGTTCACCACGGTGGGGCCAGAAACCTGCTTGACCGCATCATCTAGGGAGGACTGGAAGCCGGCTACATAAACCACCATCTTGGCGCCAGATAGCTTGGTGACGTCCTTGGGGGAGAGCTCAAAGTCGTGCGGCTCTACGTTGGCGGGAGTTACCGAGTTGGCCTCAACGTGGCTGCCACCTACCGACTGCACCAGGTAGTTAACCGGGTAGAAGGAGGTAGCTACCTTGATCTTGCCGGAGGAAGAACCCTCAGAGGTAGTGGAAGAGCCACAGGCGGCCGCTGAGAAGGTCAGCGCCAAAACTCCAGTGGCGGCTGCCAGGCGACGTAAAGCAGTGCGATTAATACTCATGACAATCATTATCAGTAACAGCTTAGGGTTAGTCAATTTGTGTCCCCAATGTGGACGCCGCGCAAGCTCACAGGCCCAGGGGCGAGCGGCGTCGTCGGCAATAAGCAAAAGCCACTAAACTAGAGGGAGCGCTGCGGGTTTGTTGGCCCGGGCGCATCGTTCCCGCCAGCCAGGCGTGGACAACGAAACTAAAAGGAGAACTCGTGGCTTCAACCCCCTCGCGTCTAGATAACGTAATCAACCTAGCTAAGCGACGCGGATTCGTATTCCCCTGTGGAGAGATCTACGGCGGTACCCGCTCAGCTTGGGATTACGGCCCGCTCGGCGTGGAGCTGAAAGAAAACATCAAGCGCCAGTGGTGGCAGTACATGGTGCGCAGCCGTGCAGACGTGGTGGGGCTAGACTCCTCCGTGATCCTGCCGCGCGAGGTGTGGGTGGCCTCCGGTCACGTCAAGGCCTTCACCGACCCGCTAATCGAATGCACCTCCTGCCACAAGCGTCTGCGTGAAGACACCCTGCAGGAGGCCTACGCCGCCAAGCACGGCGTGGAAAACCCCGATGAGGTGCCGCTAAGCGACCTGGTGTGCCCCAACTGTGGCACTCGCGGCCAGTTCACTGAGCCCAAGGCTTTCTCCGGGCTACTTAAGACCTTCCTGGGTCCGGTAGATGATGAAGCCGGCCTGCACTACCTGCGTCCTGAAACCGCGCAGGGCATTTTCGTTAACTTCGCCAACGTCATGAGCGCCGCGCGTAAGAAGCCGCCGTTTGGTATTGGCCAGGTAGGTAAGTCTTTCCGTAACGAAATCACCCCCGGTAACTTCATCTTCCGCACCCGCGAATTTGAGCAGATGGAGCTGGAGTTCTTCGTGGAGCCGGGCACGGACGAAGAATGGCACCAGTACTGGATTGACTACCGCAAGGCCTGGTACGTGGGGCTGGGTATTGACCCCGAAAACCTGCGTTTCTACGAGCACCCCAAGGAGAAGCTCTCCCACTACTCCAAGCGCACCGTGGACATCGAATACCGTTTCGGTTTCCAGGGCAGCGACTGGGGCGAGCTGGAGGGTATCGCCAACCGCACCGACTTTGACCTCAAGACCCACGCTGAGCACTCCGGCAAGGACCTAAGCTACTTTGACCAGACCAAGAACGAGCGCTGGGTGCCTTATGTAATTGAGCCCTCTGCCGGTCTGACCCGCTCGCTGATGGCCTTCCTGGTGGATGCTTACACCGAGGACGAGGCCCCCAACACCAAGGGTGGGGTAGATAAGCGCGTGGTGCTCAAGCTTGACCCGCGCCTGAGCCCGGTTAAGGCCGCTGTGCTGCCGCTGTCTCGCAAGCCTGAGCTGACCGGCCCCGCCTCCGAGCTAGCTGACCAGCTGCGTCAGTTCTGGAACGTGGAGTACGACGCCGCCGGTGCGGTGGGTCGCCGCTACCGCCGCCAGGATGAGATCGGTACCCCCTTCTGCATCACCTACGACTTTGACTCCCTGGAGGATGGCGCCGTCACCATCCGTGAGCGCGACACCATGGTTCAAGAGCGTATCCCGCTCGACCAGGTGCAGCGTTACCTAGCTGAGCGTCTTGTAGGCTGCTAAATGTCTCATGCTCACGGGCATGGCCACGCACCCGAACTAGCCCCCCAACAGGCTAAACGGGTGCGTGTGCTATTAGCGGCAATTGTTGTCCCGCTGGTGTTGGTGGCCCTGATTGGCCTGGTGGCTATCTACCCAAGCACAAACACCAAGATGGGTTCGCGGGCGTTTTTGTCTCAAGGCTCTTCTTTGGCGCGCCTAGAGGTCACTAGTTTGGATGTGACTGGCTGCCAGGGTGTTTTTGGGGGGATGCAAAGCGGTTACGGCACTACTGGTTCCGCTGGCTCTAGCGGGGCCGACGGCGCCGGGACCGGCTCTGGCTCTAACGGCTCGGGCGGCGTCGGCGCTGATGGGGCCGGGACCAACGCGGGCACTAGCGGGGCCACTTCCAGCGCGGACAGTAGCCTGCTTAAAGACGCCGTGTGCGCCAAAGTCATCAAAGGCAAGGGCAAGGGTCTAGTGGTGCCAATCCACGTGCCCACCGAGTCACGCAAGTTTGTCTCTGTGGGCGATCAGGTCAACGCCATGTACACTCCGGCTGCTATCAGCGCCGGCACGCCGTTCATTTTCATTGATTTTGAACGCGCCCAGCCGGTGGGGATCCTAGCCCTGGTGTACCTGGTGGTTGTGGTGGCCGTAGCCGGGCGTAAGGGTGTGCTTTCCATCCTGGGCCTGGCTGCGGCGTTGGCGGTGCTGGTGGGGGTAATGATCCCGGCCCTGCTGGCGGGCACCAACCCGGTAGTGGTGGTGTGTGTTTGTGCGCTAGCCATGCTGATTTTGGCTCTCTACCTGGCCCACGGGATCAGTGTGCGCACCACAACCGCGCTGCTGGGAACCGTGGCCGGGCTGGTGGTGACGGTATTTTTGGCTCAGCTGAGCGCCATCTACGCCCACCTAAATGGGGCCAGTAGTGAGGACGCCATTGCGCTGACCACCTCCGTGCCGGGGATTAACATGTCGGCGTTGCTGGTGTGCGGCATGGTGCTGGCTGGTTTGGGTGTGCTTAACGACGTAACCATCACTCAAGCCTCAGCGGTGTGGGAGCTGCATGGCGCCAACCCCACTATGGGAACCTGGAAACTAGCGCGGGTGGCGATGCGTATTGGTCGCGACCATATTGCCTCCACCGTCTATACCCTGGCTTTCGCCTACGCCGGTAGCGCCCTGCCGCTGATTATGGTGGCGGCCCTGATTGACCGCTCAGTTTGGGCCACCATTTTGAGTGGGGAAATAGCTGAAGAGGTAGTGCGTACGCTGGTTTCCTCTATTGGTTTGGTGCTGGCTATCCCGGCGACGACGCTCATCGCGGCGTTCTTGAGCGTGCGCACCGCCGACAAAGCTGGCATTGCCGACGGCGCCGGTGTGCCAACCGAAAGCTCTGGCGCTAACACTGTAAACGCCGGCAGCTCCCATCGGGGCTCCTCCCATAGGGGCTCCCACCGCGCTGACAATGGTGGCGCTAGCGCCAGGGGTGCTAGCGGCGCCGGCGCGCCTGACGCTTAGCCGCCAGAAACATCGCTTTCTGCCAGATGCAGCTGGCGGGCTTGGGCTTCAGTTAAGTAAGGCGAGTCCAGCCAGCCATCAGGCAGATGCGGGCGTTTAGCGTGACCAGCCCGGCCTCGGGGGCGCTCAGCGGCGTCGCCGGGGTAAGGGGCTGAAGCATCCAGGGCGGATAGGCGCTGCTCTAATTCTTCGCGGGTGCTCACCCGCATCAGGGAGTTACGGGCCTCGCCGCCCACGCTGTAACCCTTCAAATACCAGCCAATGTGTTTACGCAGGTCCCGAATGGCGCGGTCAGGGCTAATCTCATCGCTAAGCAGATCCGCGTGGCGGCGGATCACCTCAAGCACCGCCGCCAAATCAGGGTGGGTGCGTTCAGGGCTGCCGTGCAAAGCATGTACCAGGTCAGCAAATAGCCAGGGGCGCCCCTGACAGCCCCGGCCCACCACGACGCCGTCGGCGCCGGTAGTAGCCAGCATGTTAACGGCGTCGTCGCCAACCCAAATATCCCCATTACCCAGCACGGGCACACTAACCGCCTGCTTAAGGGTGCCAATGTAATCCCACTGGGCGCTGCCCGAATAGTGCTGCTGGGCGGTGCGCGCATGTAGGGCGATGGCGCTTACGCCCGCATCCTCAGCCTCCCGGGCACTGTCTAGATAGGTGATGTGGTCATCATCAATGCCGATACGCATTTTGATGGTTACCGGCACCTCAAAGTCGCGGCTGTCGCTGGCGGACTTGGCTGCCTGCACTGCCGCATTGACCAGGGATTTAAACAAGTCACGCTTCCAAGGCAGGGCTGAGCCGCCACCTTTACGCGTCACCTTGGGCACGGGGCAACCAAAGTTCAAATCAATGTGGTCGGCCAGGTTTTCGCGCACCAAAATTTCTACCGCCTGGGCGGTTACATTAGGGTCAACCCCGTAAAGCTGGATTGAACGCAGGCGCTCAGTGGGGTCAGTGCGCACCATCTGTAAAGTTTTCGGGTTGCGCTCCACCAGGGCGCGGGTGGTGACCATTTCGGTAACAAACAAGCCCGCCGGGGCCAGCAGGCCGCCGTCGTAGTGGATCTGGCCGCTGGTAGCCGGGCGCAGCTGCTCAGGCAGGGCCGACTCAGCAAATTCGCGGCAAAGACGCCTAAAAGAAGCGTTAGTAACCCCCGCCATCGGCGCTAACTCCACCGGGGTGGCTAGTGTATGGGGGCCGATTTTTACCTGGTGGCTTAGTGTTTCAGAGGGGCTGCTTGGGGTGGCAGATAAATTTTGGGGCAGGCTCACGCCTCAATCCTTACATACATTCGCATAGGTATGCCCACGTGGTCTTTGACTGTTACCGCCACGACTTGGCAAACATAATGCACATATCCCCCTTTAGAAAAATGTCTGACAAATTATTGTCGCAGTCTTTGTACACTTAGAGTATGTACAAGAACCTGCTCCGCTGGCGCCAAGCCATGCTTGAAGGGGCTAAGGTTCGCCTGCGCCCCGTTAAAGATTCTGACTGGGACATTTACGGCGCCTGGAATAACGACGCCGAGGTGAGCGTTGGGCAAAACGATCTGTTTATGCCTTTCAACGCAGACCAACTAGAAAACCTATTTAAAATGTGGCGGATTGAAGACCCCGCCAGCGGTTTTACCTGCACCATTGAAACCCTAGATGGCCAGGTGGTAGGCACTATCTCCATCTATGGAATTAAATCTCCCGTGCGCTGCGCTACGTTAGGAATAACTATCGCCCCTGGCCACCAAAACCGTGGCTACGGCCGCGAGGCTTTGCTAATCGCATTGCGTCTAGCTTTTGAAGAGTACAACGCACACAAGGTTGAGCTGGAAGTTTACGACTATAACCAGCACGCCATTGGTCTATATGAATCTGTAGGTTTTGTCACTGAAGGCTGCCGCCGCGAAGTGGTCTACCACATGGGACGCTACTTTGACCGAATCCTGATGGGCATATTGGAAAGCGAATGGCGCCAACGCCAAGACATCGCCCCTGCCTGCGACGCCTAAAACCACGCTGGCCCAGGCCGGCGCGCGAAGCTGACCCAGGCGGGCCGTGCTAGGCTGCACCGGCTAAAAACAGCCCCTCGCTGCGTGAGCTAATCCAGGCTGGCCGCGCGAAGCTGGGCCAGAGCGGACAAAACCAGCACTGGCCCAAACCGCGCCAAAGCGGCGCCAATACCAAAACAAGTGGCCCCGGCTGTTAGCCGGGGCCACCATGTTTAGCTACTAGCTGGCCTGCGTGGGCGGCGCGTTAACCACGCCCCGCCCAGCTCAAGCGCCTAGCCAGCCAAAGCGGTTAGCCGGCCAAAGCGCCTGAGTTAGCCAAAGCTGCTTACTTGGCCGGGACGATGCTGACCAGTTTGGGGGCGCGCACGATCACCTTGCGAATCTCGCTGTCACCCAGGGTGCGCTTAACACCGGGGGCCTGCAGGGCCAGGCGCTCAAGCTCAGCCGGGTCAATGTCAGGGTCAACCTCAAGCTTGTCGCGCACCTTGCCGGCCACCTGAATTACGCAGGTGACCGCGTCAGCCTTAAGCAGGGCGGCGTCGGAAACAGTGGGGAAGGGTTCGCGGGCCAAAGAGTTCTCGTGACCCAGGCGCTTCCACAGCTCCTCAGCAATGTGGGGAGCCACCGGGGAAACCATCAAAACCAGGGCTTCGATAGCCTCACGCGGCACCGCCTTAATGGAGGTCAGGTGGTTGTTGAGCACAATCAGCTTGGCGATAGCAGTGTTCAGGCGCATGTTGGCGTAATCCTCAGTTACCCCATCAATAGTGCGCGCAACCAGCTTCTTGGTGGCCAAGTCAGGCTCGTCTTCGCTGATCACCAGCTCGCCGGTGACCTCATCAATGGCGTTACGCCACAGGCGCTGCAAGAAACGCTGCGAACCAACCACCGCGCGGGTTTCCCAGGGGCGGTCCATGTCCAGGGGAGCCATGCTCATCTCGTAAACACGGAAGGTGTCGGCGCCGTAAGCCTCATACATGTCGTCAGGAGTGACGATGTTCTTCAGGCTCTTACCCATCTTGCCGTATTCACGCTTAACGGGCTCACCATGCCAGGTGAATTTGTCTTCTTCCTCTTCCTCAACCTCATCTGCGGGCACATACTGGTCGCGCTTGTCCTTGTAGGCGTAGGCCTGCACATAACCCTGGTTGAACAGCTTGTGGTAAGGCTCAGAGGAAGAGACAAAGCCCAGGTCAAACAGCACCTTGTGCCAAAAACGCGAGTACAGCAGGTGCAGCACCGCGTGCTCCACGCCGCCAATGTAGAGGTCGGTACCACCCGAAGTGTTACCAACCTCGGGGCGCGGACCCATCCAGTAAGCCTCGTTAGCCGGGTCAATTAGAGCCTGAGAGTTGTGCGGGTCAATGTAACGCATTTCGTACCAGCAAGAACCGGCCCACTGGGGCATGGTGTTGGTTTCACGGTAGTAGACGCGCGGGCCGTCACCCAGGTCAAGCTCAACCTCAACCCATTCGCGAGCGCGCCCCAGCGGCGGCTCAGGTGAGGAGGAAGCGTCCTCTGGGTCATAGGTGGTGGGGGAGTAGTTGGTAACTTCAGGCAGTTCAACCGGCAGCATCGACTCAGGCAGGGCGTGCACGCCGCCTTCCTCATCCCACACGATCGGGAAGGGCTCACCCCAGTAGCGCTGGCGCGAGAACAGCCAGTCACGCAGACGGTAGGTGATAGCGCCGCGTCCATAACCCTTCTCCTCCAGCCAGGCGGTCATCTTGGCCTTAGCTGCGTCCTTACCCAGGCCGTCCAGGCTCACCTCAGCGTTAGCTGAGTCAACAGCGACGCCGTCGCCCACGTAAGCCTTTTCGCCCAGGTCAATGCCGCGCGGGTCCTTGGCCGGACCAATGGTCTGGACAATGTCCAGGTTGAAGGCGCGGGCAAACTCCCAGTCACGCTGATCGTGGGCGGGCACAGCCATAATCGCGCCGGTACCGTAACCCATCAGCACATAGTCGGCAATGAACAGCGGCAGCTGCTTGCCGTTAACCGGATTGGTGGCCCACAGGCCGGTAAACACGCCAGTCTTTTCACGGTCTGACGCAGTGCGGTCAGCGTCAGAAGTGCGCGCAGCCTGGGAGCGGTAGGCGGCTACAGCCTCAACCGGGGTGGCGTAGCCACCCTTCCACTCCTCACGAGTGCCCTCAGGCCAAACCGAGGGGACCTTAAGTGCGGCGGCGTCGTCGGGAGCAGCAGGGTAAGTGCCACCCAAAAGCGGGTGCTCAGGGGCCACAACCGTGAAGGTAGCACCAAAGAGAGTGTCAGGGCGGGTAGTGAACACGGTGATCTGGCCGCCGTCCACGCCCTGGCCGCTAACCGCAAAATCAACCTGGGCGCCCTCAGAGCGACCAATCCAGTTGCGCTGCATAGAACGCACCTTGTCGGGCCAGTCCACAGTGTCCAGGTCATCAGCCAGACGCTCACCATAAGCGGTGATGCGCATCATCCACTGGCGCAGGTTGCGCTTGAAAACCGGGAAGTTATCGCGCTCAGAGCGACCTTCAGAGGTGACCTCCTCATTGGCCAGCACCGTGCCCAAGCCCGGACACCAGTTAACCGGCACTTCAGCCACATAGGCCAGGCGGAAAGAGTCAACCACGCGGCTCTGCTCCAGGGCGCTGAGCTCATCCCAGCTGCGTGAGTCAGCAATGTCTTTAGGCAGCTCAACCTCGCCGTTAGCCAGCTTCTGACGCAGCTCGCTGACCGGGCGGGCAGCACCCAGGCCGCGACCGTCACGGCGCGGCGCCTGCGGGTCAAACCAGGAGTTGAATACCTGCAAGAAAATCCACTGGGTCCAGCGCACATAGTCAACGTCAATGGTGGCAATAGAGCGGCGCGGGTCGTGGCTCATACCCATGCGGTGCAGCTGGCGACGCATGTTAGCAATGTTGGCCTCAGTGGAAATGCGCGGGTGCTGGCCGGTCTGCACGGCGTACTGCTCGGCGGGCAAACCAAAGGCGTCATAACCCATGGTGTAAAGCACGTTCTTGCCCTGCATACGGTTGAAGCGGGCAACCACGTCAGTGGCCAGGTAACCCAGGGGGTGACCCACGTGCAGGCCCTTACCAGAGGGGTAGGGGAACATATCCAGGAGGAAGAACTTCTCGCGCTGGGAACGCTCTCCGGCTAGCGGCCCTACCGGGTTGTCAGCATAGAAGGTGCCATTTTCATCCCAGTAACGCTGCCAATCTAGCTCAATAGACTCGGCCAGAGCTGCGTTGTAACGATAAGGAGTGGGGTTGTCGGCGCTTGCAGGCATCGGTACTTCCTTTTCTGCAGATATTTAATGGCATAAGTGTAGTTCATGCCATGAGTGGTGCTGTTGCCCCATCCGCTGAATGAGTGCGGGGTTACAGAAACGCTGACTTAGCCGATTTGCTGCTAGGCACGGCGCATCTCCTGGACAATTTCCTCAGCACTCATTGCTTGGCGAGGAGCCCGCCAGATACCCACCAGATCATCAACCGTGGGTAGATCTGCGTGATCTTCTATCTCTTCGATGCGGCGCATCTGCAATGATTCTTTGCGTCCCTGTTGATTACGGGCTAGTTCCCCACGGACACATACCCGTTTTCCTACTAGTTGCTTAATCTCTTCTAGTTGACTGGTTTGGAAAATCACTCTGACCGGATGCTTTTCAGTCTCATCGATAAGACCAAACTCGCATCCGCCACGCGTGTTTATGCGATCAATCTTTCCCGTCACCGATCCAATTGAGGTTTTTACTTGGGTTCTAGGGTTGTTTTTAGGTGAAGCGTGGAAAGTAATAGTTTGGCTGCCGGCAGTAGCAGTAACATTTTCTACTCCTGGTTCAGTGGCTAAATCGCCAAGGCTTTTCAACGCCTCACGACCTTTATCTGACCAAGACTCTGGTACCTTACCAGTCTTTGCGTGAAGCTTAAGGCCAGAGACCAGTTCGGTGAATCCTTCTAGTTCTTCATCCCTGGTTTGTCCGCATGGACTTGCCGCCAACGTAAGAGAACCGATACTGACCTGTGTCATCTGCCAACGAATGCCGTTGTTTGGGGCATCTAAAAGGGCGACGAATGCGGTGAATGCTGCGGCCATAGTTGCTGGACTTATCTGGTCTGCTCGCCCTGATAGGCAGACTTTTAAGGTTGTGTCCACGGCGCTTCCCTTTCTACTTAAAGATATTTTAGTGATTCTTTGATTATGTTTCAATACTGTATTTGTGTCTAGATTTGACTACTTGATGCGGTGGCAGGCTCTAGGGTGCTCATATGGTTTCGGTGGAGTCTGGGAGTGTGGGCTGGCTTGTGGGCTGGGGACTTAGTCCCGACGGCGCTCGCGGGTGGGTGGCTGGGTGCAAGCAGGTGGGTGGCTGGGTGCAAGCAGGGCGAGCGGCGTCGTCGTCCGAAAAAACTAGCGTAAAAGGTAAGGCTATTCAGCATAGGGGTGGGAGTAAGCCTGGCAGGGGGAGTAAGGTGGCGTCATTATTGAAAATCTGCGGGTCAAGTAAGGCTTAACAACCTCAGATGGACCTTAGTCCCAGGTGAGTAAAGCAGCACGAGCCCTTCACAGTGGGAATTAAATGGGCTTAGATTGAGTTAACGCTTTCGTGAGGCGATGGCCCGCAGCTAGCTAGCCGCGACCACCTCACCAGAGGCGCCAAAGACTTTTAAAAAGAGGAGAATGAAGATGACTCAGCCCAACCCCGTAGTAGTTAAGGCCCTACAGCAGGCTCTCGTTGACCTGACCGACCTAAGCCTGCAGGCCAAGCAGGCCCACTGGAACATTGCCGGCTCCGGCTTCCGTTCCCTACACCTGCACCTAGACGAGATCGTCGACGAGGTTCGCCTAGCCGCCGACGACGTTGCCGAGCGTATGACTGCCATCCAGGCCATCCCGGACGGTCGCGCTGCCACCGTGGCCGCCGACTCCCAGGTTGAGCCCATCGACGGCGGCGTGCTGCCCACCGACAAGGCCACCGTCATGATCCAGGAGCGCCTGGAGGGTGTTGCCAACCGCATCAAGGCCACCCTGGACGAGGTCGACGAGTACGACCACCTGAGCAACGACATGCTGATCGGCATTGCCACCGGCCTGGAGAAGCACGCTTGGATGCTGCGCGTCTCCGCCGAAGAGCAGGCCTGATAGCAAGCTTGGTTGCAAGCCTGATTTAGGTGCTCCCTAGGGAGAAAGTACTAGCCGCTTTAGATGCGGGTACTAACTCCTTAAGAGAGCTAAAGCCCCGATCGTCACCGCGACGCTCGGGGCTTTGTTGTGTCTAAAGGGTGGGTTGTGCAAAGGGTGGGCAGAGGCCTCGCACAGGCCGGGTCCTGACGCAGCCTTAGGCCTTGGAGGGCGCGGGCAGAAGGTATATCGGGAGCGCGGGCCGGGTCCTGACGCAAGCAAAGGCCCGTAAGTGGCGGCGTCAAAGACTTTTAGCGCGAACCATAAAAGCGCTAAAGTGATGCCATGCACAAAGAAGCGAGTTCAGACTCCATCTCAGAATCATCAGCCCAGAACGCGCCTGAGCCTAGCTGCAAAACTAGCTGCATTGGCGACGTCGCCGGTACCAAAACTTCAGCAGCTTTCAGCCGCCCCGCCCAAGCACCCCTAGATTCCAGCCTTTTCACCGGCACTACCTGGCGCCTTAACGCCGGTGAGGCTAGCGCCCTAATCGCCGCCCGGGGCGCGGTGGTTTTGGACTGGAACTGCGCAGGCGTACCGGTAATTGATGGTTACAGCGACCAAGCTGATCTAGAAAGCGGTGCGGGCTGCCGCTGCGCCGTCATGGCCCCCTGGTCAAACCGCATCCAAAACGCCCGCTACACCTGGATGGGGCAAAAATACGACCTTGGCCCAGCCCCTGACGGTAGCCGCGAAGCCAACCACGGCCTGATGCTAAACACCGATTTTGAGCGCATCGACGACGGCGAGGACCCAGCCAGCCTAACCCTGCACACCGTGACCGGGGGCGTAGAAGGCTATCCCTGGCCACTTGACGTGAACGTCACCTACCGGATCCACGAAAAGGCCCCCGAGCAGGGTTACCGCCTCGAATTGGAGATAAACGCCCGCAACCTGGCCGATGTTCCCGTGCCGGTAGGGCTGGGCTGGCACCCTTACTTCCACGCTAACGCTCTTACCGACCAGAGCCTAGACTCGCTTTACCTGGAGCTACCGGCCAAAACTGAGGTTGTCAGCGACGACATGCTGATTCCGCTTGAAGGCTCGCAGGCTTTTAAAGAGCCTGACTATGCCCAAAGCCAGTGCGGGCGCATCATTGTGGAGCTTAAAGACTGGGAAGTAGACACTGCCTGGACCGATCTTTGGGCTGATAAAGACAGGTTGATTCGCAGCTATGTGGTTGGCTCGCAGGGGCATCTGGTGCTCACCCAAGACACGCCCGTGCCTCACTCGGTTGTGCACGCCTTCACCGGTGACACTTTGCCCACGCGTAAGCGTCAAAGTCTTGCTTTAGAGCCGTGCTCGGCTGTGACCAACGCTTTCAACCGGATCCCGCAGCTGCTGGAGCTGGAGCCAGGCCAGAGCAGGAGCCTGCACACCAGCGTTGACTACGTGAGCTAGTTTTTCGTTGACTTTTGGTAACTGAGGCTGGCCGGTTTTCCTGATTTTCCAACCGGTGGACTTTGAGCTGCTGCGTAACGTTGACGGCGGGTACTTTAGGGTGCCCGCCGTACTTCGTTTAGGGCGACGGCAGCACAAGGGTTAACCCAGCGTAAGGGGAGGGCACCGCAATTGGGCTGCTGCAGCCGTTAGGGGACTGCGCGTTAAGAGGTGGGGCGTTAATACGCGGGCGTTACCTGCGGCAGTTAGCGGCGCCGTCGTGAATAACCACTTTTTGCACAGGGGGATAAATTTTTCGCCCACACAGGGCTATCCACACCCCGGTAGCTGGCGATTGCTGGCCAGGTTCATAGTGTGCCTATGGGCACTAGACAAAAACGGGCCATGCAAGATTTCATTCGCGTGGCCTACAGCGGGGACCATGAGCAGGTTGAACGCCCCTACCGGGTAGCCATGGGAGCGAAAGCCGCGCTGTGGGGTGGAATAACGCTGATAGCGTTGGGTTTACTAATTGCCGCCTGGCAGCTGTTCATAACCGGCCCAGAGCCCAGCCGGGCCCAAACCGGGGCAAAAGCTGCCACCACTCGCGCTCAGAGTTTAGGGACGGCCAAGACTGCAGCAGTGGCGGCGTCGGCACAGGCCTCCGCCAGAAGTCCCGCTCCCGCTTCTGGGGTAGGGAATGGGGGAGCTGGCCTGGCTAGTTCAGCTGGCCCTGCCAGTTCAGGCGGGGCTACTAATGGAGGAGACGCGGCTAGCTCGGGACAAATAGTGGTTGATGTCGACGGCGCCGTGGCTCACCCTGGCCTATACAAACTTCCACCTGACTCACGAGTGCAAGCAGCCCTGGCGGCAGCTGGAGGTTTAAGCCCGCAGGCAGATGTTCACCGCATCAACCGCGCCGCCAAACTCCATGACGGCCAAAAACTCTATGTGCTCTCCCAAGGTGAAAGCACCCCGCCACTGGCTGCTTCAAGTGGCCAAGGCTGTGAGGGGCAGGCTTGCACCAGCGCAGAGGGCGGCGTCGCTGGCAGTGACACTGAAGGGCAAGGCCTTGTAAACATCAACACCGCCAACGCCGCGCAGCTAACCCAACTACCCGGGGTAGGCCCGGCCATCGCCCAAAAAATTATTGACTATCGCACCGCCAATGGGTCTTTTACCAGCGTAGATGATCTAACTAAAGTGCCCGGTATTGGCGCAGCTAAGCTAGCCCAGATCAAAAGCCATGCCCGCGTCTAAAACGGCTGCTGTGCCTAAAGTGCGCGCCAGCAAGGCGCATGTCAGTGAGCGCGAACGCGAATTGCAATTACTGCGCCGCCCTAAAGCACCCCAACCCTGGGACCTGCGCTTATGCCCGGCCATGGCACTGTGTTGGGGCTGTGCCTGGGCGTTAGTACAAGTAGATGCGCGCTCAAAACAAGCCTGGAAATTTTGGCTGCTGCTAGCCGTTATCTGTGCCCTGGCTGGGCTGGTGTGCGTAAGCCGTCGCCCGCGTCAGCCCACCCACCGCTTAGACAAGCGAGCCGGCGCCGGGCAAACCCATAGCCACCTCTGGTTTAGTGTTGGAGCCTGTTTGCTAAGCGTATGCGCGCTGAGTCTAAGTGGCGCAGCCCAGGTTTATAACCGCTCACGTGACCCCATACTCGATTACATTGATGCAGCTCAGAGCCCTAGCCAAAGCCAGGGCCAAAAGCAGGCCAGGGCGCCGTCGTCGTCGCAAAGCCAAAGAGTCAGCGGCAATGAGGCAGCCGCCGGGGCGGTAGGCGCTGCTGAGACGACAACCAACGCTGCTAAGGCAGCCGGCGCCGGGGCGGTGAGCCTAACCGCGCAGGTGCGTAGCGTCCCCAAACCGCTTACGCGCCCGGGGCGCTACCTGGTGACCCTCAAAGTTATGCGCGTAAACGCGCGTCCTAGCCGGGCGCTAATCACCCTGTTTGCCTCTTCGGCCTGGTCGGGGGTTAAACCAGGGGAAACGGTGAGTTTTCAAGCCAACTTGCGCGGGGCAAAAGCAGGTGGGCGAGCCTTGGCTATCGCTAGCCACAACCGCCTGCCCCACACTTTAAAACCACCGGGCGGTATATATCGGCTGGTCAACGCGGCTCGGCGGCAACTAGCTGGGGCTGCGCGCAACGCTAATCACGCCCATCCACCTCCGGTGCCAGGAGCCTTGGCGCGCTGGGGGAGTCAAACGGCTGAGGAGAGCGATGCAGATGAGGGGAGTGCGGCGGCTGAGCCGGGCCAACTGCCCCTGGGCGCTGATGCGCCAGAGCTGGTTATTGGTGTGGTGCTCGGTGACGACACTGGCCTGGAAGCCGCCACCACCAAAAACATGCGCGCCTCTAACCTCACCCACCTAACTGCGGTTTCAGGCGAACACGTGGCGCTAGTTCTAGCGGCTACGCTCACCCTATGCGGGCCACTACCAGTGCGCCTAAAAACCCTGATCGGGTTATTTACCCTGGTGGGACTAGTTTTACTGGTTCAACCCAGCGGCTCAGTGCTACGCGCAGCCGCCATGGGCTCAGTGCAGCTAGTGGGCTTAAGCGCGGGCCGGCAAGCCTCAGCCCTACCAGCTTGGGCCGCCGGCGCCATCGTGCTGCTGCTAATTGACCCCTGGCAGGCCTGTGACTGGGGATTTGCCCTATCCATTGCGGCCACCGGCGGCCTGATCATGCTGGCGCCAGGCCTAGAGCGTCAACTAGGGCGGCTAATGCCAACCTTCTTTGCGCAGCTGGCCGCAATTCCCCTGGCTGCGCAGCTTGCCTGCGGCCCGCTGCTGATCGCTTTAAACCCGCATATCAGCATGTGGGGCGTGGTGGCTAATATGTTGGCGGCTCCCGTGGTGGCGGTGGTGACCTACACCGGATTGGCGGCCACGGCCCTGGCCACGGCGCTGCCATCCTTGGCGCAGCTGCTGGTGCTACCGGCGCTGTGGGGGTGTGCCTGGCTGGAGTGTATTGCCCACTTTTTTGCGCACCTGCCCGGCTCCCAAGTGAACTGGCCGGGCAAAGCCAGTGGTGTTTGCTCCCTGGCGGCTTTAAATGCGGGCATCTGGCTGCTGTTGGTTCGTATGCGACGTTAGTGGCAACCTTGGATCATGGCCGCCTCACGCTCAGCCCCACGTTCACGCTCTAGTGCCACCACGCGCTCACGCTCAGCCAACGCGCTAGGTAGCACTACCTGGGATCGGGTGGATTTAGCCCCCGTAGTGTTACTGCGGGGGAGTGAGTCTGTCCTGGTGCAGCGAGCCCAAGACCGGCTGCTAGCCCAGGCACGTGCCAAAGACCCAAATGTCGAGGTTAGCCGCCTAGAAGCAGCCGGATACGACAAGGGCCAGCTAGCTGGGCTGGTTTCGCCCTCGCTATTTGGCGAGCCGCGATTGATCATCATTAACGATCTTGAACATGCCACCGACGCCCTGATTGAGGATCTGCTTAACTACCTGCAAGCCCCAGAAGAGGACGTCAACCTGGTGCTGCGCCACGCTAGCGGTAATCGCGGCAAAAAACTGCTGGACGCTATTGCTAAGGCAGGTATGCCGGTGGTTGAATGCGCGCAAATAAAATCAGCCCGTGACAAGAGCTCTTTAGTGATCGCTGACGTGCGTCGAGCCAAGCGACAAATCGACCCTGACGCCGTCGAAGCCCTAGTTGAGGCACTGGGTAGTGACTTAACTGATCTTTTGGGCGCGGTTAAACAGCTGCTTGCTGATACCAGCGGCACCATCACTCTCACCCAGGTAAACACCTATTATGGTGGGCGCATTGAGGCTAGTGGTTTTGCGGTTGCCGATGCGGCAATCAGTGGCGACGGCGCCAAGGCAGTAACTACTTTGCGTCACGCCCTGGCTACCGGCACTGACCCGGTAGTGATTGTTTCAGCCCTGGCCATAAAGATTCGCCAGCTAGCGCGGGTGGCCGCAAGTGCCGGCAGGAAAGACATCACCCCCGCAAAGCTGGGCATGGCTCCCTGGCAGATAGACAGCGCGCGCCGTCAGCTGCGCGGCTGGTCTGACGACGGTTTGGCGGATGCGATTGTGGCGGTAGCTAACGCCGACGCGCAGGTTAAAGGTGAAGAGCGCGACGCCGTCTACGCCCTAGAGCGGGCAGTACTAAAAGTGGTGCACGCCCGCCGTGCCCGCTAGACACTGGCCTTAGCCAGGCACTAGTGCCCTCATAGGCTTGCATTGCCGCGCCCCTGCGCTAGGGCGCAAGCCATTGGTTCACAAATACTGACATTTCATCCCTTCCCTATAAAACCCCATGAATTTTTTATAGGGAAGGGATGATTTTGCCTGTGTTTGTCTGCACTGCCTGCACAAACAAAAATGGCCGACCCCCATAGGGATCGACCATTTGCAGCTAGTTAACTAGCAAAGATCACATAGCAGCAATCTGCTTGCCCAGCTTGGACTTGCGGTTGGCAGCCTGGTTGCGGTGGATAACACCCTTGGAGACAGCCTTGTCCAGCTTGCGGCCGGCCTTGCGCATCTCGGCTTCAGCTACAGCCTTGTCGCCGGAGGCGATAGCCTCGCGTACACGGCGCACGTAGGTCTTGAGCTCCGACTTGACGTGTCGGTTGCGGATGCGGGCCTTTTCGTTGGTCTTGATGCGCTTGATCTGCGACTTAATGTTCGCCACGATTAATCTTTCTTACAGACGGATATGGTCAATGGCCGGTAAGAGGGTACGCAATAACCTTGACTATCAGGCGTGGGGTTGCCCTGGCTAAGGTTCCTGCTGGACCTACGAAGCCGGCCAGGCCCAAGGTCCAAGAGGAAACATTAGCATAATTACGAGCGTTTGCCCCAGTGCTTAGCTATGGCCGTAACCACCTTATTGTAGGTGGCCCTATCCAGCGTGGCCCCCTCACGGCGCACGTCACGCTGGGAGACAAGCAGTAGTCGGTCCAGGCGCACCGAGCTGACTCGCCCCTGCGGATCCCAGTCACCAGCGCCAATAGCTAGCCAGTAACGTCCCCAGTGGGCTTCCTGCTCGCGGTCAATATCATGGTTTTTGCTGGTCAACTGGGCTACGACGACGTCGGAGCCGTTGCGTGCCAGCACTACCACCGGGCGGTCTTTACCCTGGGTGGGATCTTCCTCATAGGAGATCCAGGTCCACACCACTTCGCCCGGGTCGGCGTCGTTATCGGCGACCGGCTGGTAGCTAAATTCGGGTAGGCCGCGCCTGGCCACATCCCACACCTGGTTACCACTGATATGTACGTCGCGGCTAGCAGTGCTTTTAGGGGTAGCGGGAGCTTTGGGGATGCTGGCAGGGCGAGGCTTGGGGGTGCTGGCAGAGCTACGGCCACTAGCTGAGGAGCGCCCACTAGTTGAGGGACGCGATGCTTCCTGAGCGGCAGCCTGGCTGGGCTCAGGCGCCTGTGAGCTGCTGTTAGCGCTGTCCTTATTGGTCCCAAATAAGGCTGCCGCCAGGCGTAAAGCAGCAATAAACACTTCGGATAAATTAGCCATGGTCTAATCCTATTTAACTGCCTGGCCTCTAATATCCACCTAAGCAGTGGCGCGCAGCACCTGATGCGCAGCACCTGGCACGTGGCGCCCCCAGCTGCGCCCCCGCTGCCAGCCGGGCGGCGTCGTCGTAAACCAAACGTAAGACACACTGGTGACTTTGGTCGCTAGCTTTGAGGCCTAAGCGGGGCACATGGGATAATGCCAAATAATCTGTGTTAAACCGTCGGAAGTGTCGCGTTGACCCCCATTGCCACCCCAGAGCAGCTAAAAAACGTCCAGCCTGCCTCCACCCCCCAGCACCTGCTGCGTAATTTCTCCATCATTGCCCACATCGACCACGGTAAATCCACCCTGGCCGACCGTATGCTGCAGGCCACTGGCGTGGTCCAGCCGCGTGACATGCGCGCCCAATACCTAGACCGCATGGATATTGAGCGCGAACGCGGCATCACCATTAAAAGCCAGGCTGTGCGTATGCCCTGGACCGTTGAGGCTGACGGGGTGAGCACCACCTACGCCCTAAACATGATCGACACCCCCGGTCACGTGGACTTCTCCTACGAAGTTAACCGCTCACTGGCCGCCTGTGAGGGGGCAGTGCTGCTAGTAGACGCCGCCCAGGGCATTCAGGCCCAAACCCTAGCCAACCTATATATGGCTATGGAAGGCGACCTGACCATCATCCCGGTGCTCAACAAGATCGACTTACCCGCCGCTGAGCCCGAGCGCCACGCCGCCGAAATCGCCTCCCTGATCGGCTGCGAAATTGAGGACGTACTACAGGTTTCAGGTAAAACTGGTCAGGGCGTGCCCGAGCTACTAGACCAGATCGTGGCCCAGGTGCCCGCCCCGGCAGGCACCCCCGACGCCCCCACCCGCGCCATGATTTTCGACTCCGTCTACGACACCTACCGGGGCGTGGTCACCTATGTGCGTGTAGTTGACGGGCAGCTAAAGCCGCGCCAGCGCATTGAAATGCTCTCCACCAAAGCCCACCACGAGCTGCTAGAAATCGGGGTTATTTCCCCCGAACCCCAGCCCACCCAGGGCCTGGGCGCCGGCGAAGTAGGCTACCTGATCACCGGCGTTAAAGACGTGCGCCAATCCAAGGTGGGTGACACGGTCACCACCGCCGCCGCCCCCGCCAGCGAACCACTAGCGGGCTACCAAGAACCCAAACCCATGGTGTTCTCCGGCCTATTCCCGGTAGACGGCTCAGACTTCCCCAACCTGCGCGACGCCCTAGACAAGCTCAAGCTCAACGACGCCGCCCTAACCTACGAGCCGGAAACCTCCGTGGCCCTAGGCTTCGGTTTCCGCTGCGGCTACCTAGGCCTGCTGCACCTAGAAATTATTCGTGAACGCTTAGAGCGCGAATTCAACCTAGACATCATTTCCACCGCCCCGTCCGTGGTTTACGACGTAACCATGGAAGACAAAACCGAGCACCTAGTCACCAACCCCTCAGAATTCCCTGAAGGCAAGGTGCTAGATGTGCGCGAGCCGGTAGTGCGCGCCACTATCCTTACCCCCAGCGAATTTGTGGGCACCGTAATGGAACTATGCCAGTCACGTCGCGGCAACCTGCTAGGCATGGACTACCTGAGCGAAACCCGCGTGGAAATGCACTACACCCTGCCCCTGGCGGAGATCGTCTTTGACTTCTTTGACCAGCTAAAGTCGCGCACTCGCGGCTATGCGTCGCTGGACTATGAACCCGAGGGTACCCAAAGCGCCAACCTGGTTAAGGTTGACATTTTGCTTAACGGCGACAAAGTGGATGCTTTCAGTGCCATTGTGCACAAGGATGCGGCCTACTCCTACGGGCTGATGATGACCAAGCGCCTAAAGGACCTTATCCCTCGCCAGCAGTTTGAGGTGCCCGTACAGGCCGCTGTGGGCAGCCGCATTATTGCCCGTGAAACCATACGCGCCCTACGTAAAGACATGCTGGCCAAGTGCTACGGCGGTGACATCACCCGTAAGCGCAAGCTGCTAGAAAAGCAGAAGGAAGGTAAAAAGCGCATGAAGGCCATTGGCCGCGTGGATGTGCCTCAGGAAGCTTTCATTGCGGCTTTGGGTGCAGACACCCCCACTGGCAAGGAAAAGTAATGGATAAGGCGGCTAAGCACACTAGTGCCTGGGCTGATGCGGCCACCGGCCAGATGCATCCGGCCCGCTCGCATGAGGTTCATGCCCGGGTGCGCTCTTTTTCGCGAGCCGGTGGGCGCCTGCGTGCCAGCCAGCATGCCGCTTTGGAGCGTCACGGGGACAGCTACCTGGTCCAGGTGCCGCGCCGCGACGCTATCCGCACGGTAGATCCAGACTTTGTGCTTGACCCCCAGCAGGTTTTTGGCCGCAGCGCACCACTGATTGTGGAGGTTGGGCCAGGCGGGGGAGAGGCCCTGCTGGCGGCTGCTAAAGCTAACCCGGACACCGACTTTTTGGCGGTAGAAGTGTGGGAAACCGCCATCGCTAAAATTGTTTCCGCAGCCGCTGCCCAGAAACTAGACAATGTCAAGGTAGTTGCGGCTGATGCTTCACAGCTTTTAGCCACCGCCCTGCCGGTTGGTTGCGCTAGTGAGGTGTGGACTTTCTTCCCGGACCCTTGGCGTAAAAGCCGTCACCGTAAGCGTCGCCTAGTTAATGAGGCTTACGCTGCCTTGGTGGCGCGGGTGCTGGCACCTGGGGGAGTGTGGCGACTGGCTACCGACTGGGCTGATTACGCCTGGCAAATGCGCGACGTCGTAGAGGCGGTAAGTGCTAAAGGCCTGTTTGATTATCCCGACGCCGGCGCTCGCCCCCAGCTGGGTAGCGACACTTGGGTTGAGGGAGATAAAGGAAACGGCCCAGACCCGGGTTCGCCGCGCGGTGTCATGGGCGGGTGGAGCCAGCGTTTTAGCGGGCGTAAACTGACCCGTTTTGAAGCGCGCGGCATTGCTGAAGGGCGCACTATTCGCGATCTGACCGCGCTGCGCACCAACCAGAAACTAGCCCCTGCGCTAATTGAGTCGCGCGAGGTGGCACAGCGCGAGGTGGCACAGCCGGAAACTGGGGTTGAGGGCGCCTAGTGCCTAGTCAACCTGAAGGTCAAAAACTTCCCGACCCCTACGCCCTACCAAGCGCAGTTAGCCAGGGTGACCAGGCCAAAAACTTCTCGGTTTACCTGCACGTACCCTACTGCCGGGTGCGTTGCGGTTACTGCGATTTCAACACCTACACCAACTTGACCATGGGACCGGGGGCTAATGCCGGTGACTATCCCCAAACCCTGGCCGCTGAAGCGCGCCTGGTGGCTGGGGCAATGCAGCGCGCCGGACTGTCCTTACCGCCGGCCTCTACCGTATTTATTGGGGGAGGCACCCCCACCATGTTGGCTGCTAAAGATTTAGCGGCAATGGTGGATATGGTGGCGCAAACCTGGGGCCTGAGCGACGACGTCGAGATCACCACAGAAGCCAACCCCGAAACTGTAGATGCCCCCTACCTGCAAGCTTTAGCAAGCGCCGGGTTTACGCGGGTGTCGTTTGGGATGCAGTCGGCTGTTCCCGCAGTGCTTAAAACTTTAGACCGCACCCACACTCCGGCGCGTGTGCCGCAAGTGGTGGCTTGGGCTAAGCAAGCGGGTCTGCAAACCTCAGTTGACCTGATCTACGGCAGCCCCGGTGAGTCGCTGGCAGATTGGCGTCTTTCCCTGGAGGCGGCCGTGGCCATGGAACCAGACCACATCTCCGCCTACGCCCTGGTGATTGAGCCGGGCACCAAAATGTGGGGCCAGGTGCGTCGCGGCGAGCTGCCTATGCCCAGTGACGATGATGAAGCCAGTAAATATGAGCTGGCTGATCAGCTTTTAAAGGACGCAGGCTACAACTGGTACGAAATTTCCAACTGGGCTCGCCCCGGCTACCAGTGCCGCCACAACCAAGCCTACTGGCGCCAAGACACGTTCTGGTGGGGGCTAGGTCCAGGGGCGCACTCATATTTGGGCGCCGCCCGGCTATGGAACACTAAACACCCTCTGGCCTGGGCTAACCAAATTAACTCAGGGCAAATCCCGGTGGCTGGCTGGGAGCATTTAGGCGCGGGTGAGCGCGCCACTGAAGTGGTGATGCTGGCTGTGCGTACCCGCGCGGGTCTAGACATCGACCAGCTGCGTCACCTGCGTGAAGATAAAGGTGCGGGTCTATCTCAAGTGGTGGCTAAACTGATTGCTACCGGCCTGATAGAGCCGCGCCAAGCCCTTGCTGGAAGAGTTGTCTTGACGCTGTCAGGTCGTTTATTGGCTGACGGCGTCACTTCCCAGCTTCTAGGATGGTAGGCTCACCCTCGGAGGGGCACTGCCCTCATACTTTTATCGTTCGCTAGGCTTTGCAAGCCTTAGGAGGAAAAATGACTGACCCCGGTTACTCCGGTGACATGAACTACGGCGGCGGCTATGGTTACCAGCCCCCGGCTGACCCGAAGCTAAAGCAGCGTGGCACGGTAGCGCTGGGCCTATCCATTGGTGGTCTGCTCTTCGGTATCTTGGCAATCGTTGGCCTAATCATGGGCATCATGGTCCTGAATAAGGCCAAGTCTGTTGGTGACGTCGAGGCCGCCAAGTACGCCAAGTACGCCGTAATCGCTGGCGGCGTGGTTGTGACCCTTAACGTGGTGTTCTCCGTGCTGTATGTCATGGGCTCCATGTGAGCCTCACTAGCTTCTAACCAAGCTAGGTTCCAAAGTTATGGCAGGTCTGGGTAAACCCGGGCCTGCCAAGCTTTTACTTAAAACTTAGAGCTAATAGAATTGGCTTGTTTTTCCAATCCCTCTCTTGCATCGCATCACCTAAATCTGGGAGCTAACTGTGGATAAAATCGGCTTTGATCACGATAAATATCTAAAGCTACAGTCCGAGCACATCGCCCAACGCCGCGCCCAGTTTGATGGCAAACTCTACCTAGAGTTCGGCGGCAAGCTAGTAGATGACCTACACGCCTCGCGCGTACTGCCTGGTTTTACCCCGGATAACAAGATCGTTATGCTTGAGCGCCTCAAAGATGAGGTAGAGATCGTGGTGGCGGTGAACGCCCAAGACTTCCAGCGTCACAAGATGCGCGCCGACTTTGGGATCTCCTACGAAGACGACGTCCTGCGCCACATTGACGCTTTCCGCTCCTACGGGCTGTATGTGGGCTCAGTGGTTATCACCCGCATGAGCGAGCAAAACCAGCAGGCTTTAGCTTTCAAAAACAAGCTAGAAAAACTGGGTGTAAACGTATTTGAGCACTACGCCATCCCCGGCTACCCCCACAATGTGGAGCTAATCGTTTCTGAGCAGGGCTACGGCCGCAACCAGTACATTGAAACCACCCGTGACCTGGTAGTAGTCACCGCCCCCGGGCCAGGCTCAGGCAAGATGGCCACCTGCCTATCCCAGCTTTACCAAGACCACCAGCGCGGCTTGCGCTCAGGCTACGCCAAGTTTGAAACCTTCCCGATCTGGAACCTGCCCCTAGACCACCCAGTTAACGTGGCCTATGAGGCGGCCACCGCCGACCTCGACGACGTCAACATGATTGACCCCTTCCACCTGGCTGCTTACGGGGTGCAAACCGTCAACTACAATCGCGACGTCGAAATTTTCCCGGTACTAAGCCGCCTATTTGAAAAAATCTTGGGTGCCAGCCCCTACAAGTCACCCACCGACATGGGTGTAAACATGGCTGGCTACTGCATTAGCGATGACGAAGCCTGCCGTGAAGCCTCCAAACAGGAAATTATTCGCCGCTACTTCAAAGCCCTGGTGCAAGAACGCAAAGACCAAAGCGAGCCGGTACAGTCCAACAAGATCGCTTTGCTGATGGCCGGGGTGGGTGTAAACGAGCTAGACCGCAAGGTGGTGGCCCCCGCCCGGAAGCTAGCTGAAAAAACCGGCGCCCCTGCCGCCGCTCTGGAACTGCCTGACGGCACCATTGAACTGGGTAAAACCACTGCGCTACTGGGCTCCTCCTCAGCGGTGCTGCTTAACGCGCTTAAGCACCTGGCCGGTATTGACTCTGAGGTTAAGCTGCTCAACGAAGCCACCATTGCCTCCATTCAAACCCTTAAAACCACCCATTTGGGTAGCCGCAACCCGCGCCTACACACCGATGAGGTGCTAATTGCCCTGTCGGTAAGCGCCCAGATGAACCCCACCGCCCAGCTGGCCCTAGAGCAGCTAGAAAAGCTGCGCGGCTGCGAGGTACACACCTCAGTGATCCTGGGGTCGGTAGATGAGGGTATTTTCCGCTCCCTGGGTGTGCGCGTCACCAATGACCCCGTCTACCAGTCCAAGGGCCTATACCAAAAGCGCTAACACGCTGATTAGCGTCCCAAGGCGCTAGACTGTTGCCAGCCATTTTGTTTCAACACGGAAAGCTAACCAAGTGTTCGGTAATCTCTCTGACCGCCTTAGTGCATCTTTTAACCAGCTACGCGGTAAAGGCCGCCTAAGCGAAGCGGATATTGACTCCACAGTCAGTGAGATTCGTCGAGCCCTCCTAGAAGCCGACGTCGCCCTGCCGGTGGTGCGCTCTTTCACCGCCCAGGTGCGTGAAAAGGCTAAGGATGTGGCCCGATCTAAGGCCCTAAACCCCGGCCAGCAGGTAGTTAAGATCGTTAACGACGAGCTGGTTGAGGTTCTTGGTGGCCAAAGCCGTGAACTGAACTGGGCTAGCAGTGGCCCCACCATCATCATGCTGGCCGGTTTGCAAGGTGCCGGTAAAACCACCCTGGCTGGAAAGCTAGGTAAGTGGCTGGCCAGTGAAGGCAAGCGGGCACTGTTGGTGGCTGCGGACTTGCAGCGCCCCAACGCGGTAACCCAGCTGAGCGTCGTCGCTGAACGTGCCGGCGTGGACGTGTGGGCCCCCGAGCCAGGCAACGGCATTGGTGACCCGGTGCAGGTAGCTAGCTCCGGTGTGGCCCAGGCCCGCGCTAAGGGCTACGACGTGGTGATTGTTGACACCGCCGGTCGCCTGGGTATTGACCAGGAAATGATGGCTCAGGCGGTAGCGATCCGTGACGCCATTAAGCCCAATGAGATCCTGTTCGTCCTAGACGCCATGGTTGGTCAGGACGCGGTTAACACCTCAGTTGCTTTCCGCGACGGGGTGGGCTTTACCGGCGTGGTGCTTTCTAAGCTCGACGGCGACGCACGCGGTGGTGCGGCCCTATCTGTACGTGGGGTTACCGGCGCGCCCGTGTTGTTCGCCTCCACCGGTGAGGGCCTGGACGACTTTGAGCGTTTCCACGCCGACCGTATGGCCTCGCGCATTTTGGATATGGGTGACCTGCTCACCCTGATCGAGCAGGCCCAGAAGGCTTTCGACGAGGAAGAAGCCCAAAAGGCCGCCCAGAAGATGGCCACAGGCACCTTCACCGTTGACGACTTCCTGGCGCAGATGCAGCAGATGCGCAAGCTGGGCTCTATGAAGAAACTGCTGGGCATGATGCCCGGCATGAACCAGTACCGGGAGCTGATCGACAACTTCGATGAGCGCCAAATTGACCGTATTGAGGCCATTGCCCGCTCTATGACTCCCGGTGAGCGCGCTGACCTGAGCATTCTCAACGGTTCTCGCCGCGAGCGTATTGCACGCGGTTCAGGTACCAGCACTGCTGAAGTCAACCAGTTTGTGCAGCAGTTCGAGAAGATGAAGACCATGATGGAGGCCATGACTCGTGGTGGTGGCCTGGGCGCTGGCCCCGGCGCCATGCCCGGTATGGGTTCGCTGCCTGGCATGGGTAAGCACTCCAAGGGACGTCAGCCTGCCAAGTCCAAGAACAAGAAGGGCAAGAAGGGTAAGAAGAAGGGCAGCTTGATGCAGCAGGGCGCGGTAGCCGCGCGTGAAGCCGCCAAAGCCCAGGCCCCTGCCGCCGGCAGTGCTTTTGGGGTGGCTCAGCCCCAGGCTCCCAGTCAGCCGGTGGATATGGACTCCGCCATGGCGGGCCTGCCTGAAGACCTGCGTCGTCGTTTGGGGCTGTAATAAATGCGCCCAGGTGACATTGAGGACTCGATGCGTCAAGCCCTACGCAACAGCGGCATCGACCAGGTGCTTGCTGGGGGCGCTAAGCCCAGCCAGCTAAGCGCAGTGGATTTGGATGGCATTGAGCTTGCGCAAACCGGCTATGACCTAGATGGTGGCCTGGTAGATGTGCACTGTCACCTGGGGCTAGGCCCTCAGGGCGCCACTGACCGCCAAACCACCTTGGACCAGGCGGCCAGTGCGGTTAGCGCCGGTATTTTAGGGGTGCGCGACTGCGGCGCCCCAACCGACACCCACTGGCTAGATGCTCAGCGTGAAGCGGGGGCTTTAGTGCCGCGCCTGGTGCGCGCCGGACGCCACATTGCCCGCCCTAAGCGTTACCTGCGCGGCTTTGCTTTGGAACTTGAGCGTCCCCAGGATCTACCTGAGGCCGTGGCCACCCAGGCCCGCACCGGGGATGGCTGGGTCAAGGTTGTGGGGGACTGGATTGACCGCTCTTTGGGAGCCGACGCCGACATCACCCCGCTTTGGGATGAGGCCCTGGTTGCCGACGCCGTCGCTGCCGCCCACGAAAATGGGGCGCGTATAACCGTGCACACTTTCGCCCACGCCACCTTGAACCCCTGGATTGAGGCAGGGGTGGATTGTTTTGAGCACGCCACCGGCGCTGACAGTGACCAGATTCAAGAAATGGCCGCCCGCGCAATTGCGGTGACCCCAACCTTCCTACAGGTTGATAAGTTCCCCGAGTTTGCCGCCCAGGCGGGAGAGAAATATCCGCGCTACGCCACCACGGTTACGGCCTTGCACGCAGGCCATGAGCAGCAGGTGGCCGCCATGTATGAGGCGGGGGTGCGTCTGTTGCCGGGCTCTGACGCTGGCGGTAGCTTGCCCCACAACAGCCTGCCGCGTGAACTGCTGGCTTGGCGCCGCGCTGGGATTAGCGACAGTGAAATCATGCGTCTAGCCACGGTTAGTGTGCGCGAGTTTCTAGGCTTGGAAGCCCACTGGCTGGGCAGCGTCACCTATGAGGCAAACCCAGCTGAAAACCTGCAATATCTGCTAAACCCACTGGCAGTTAACCTCTCTGGCGCAGGCGACACCCAAATCCCTGAGCAGCCAGTGCGTTTCTAAAGCGCTCTAGCGTTTAGCAAACATCTAAGCAAAACTAACGGCTGGCTGGTTTAAAGCCAGCCATTAGTTTCGGCTACGCGAGCAGCCTCAGTGCGGTTACGCGAATTGGTTTTACCGATCGCGCTGGAGAGGTAGTTGCGCACAGTGCCTTCACTTAAATGCAGTTGCTTAGCAATCTCACTAACTCCCGAGCCGGTTAAGGCCTCACGTAAAGTTTCCTGCTCGCGCTCAGTTAACGGGTTAGGCCCTAAAAACACTGATTCTTGCGCGAGGGATGGGTCAATTACCCGCAAACCTGCATGAACTTTACGTACCGCGTCAGCTAGCTGCTGTGGGGGAGTGTCTTTAACAATGAAACCACTGGCCCCAGCTTCCATAGCGCGCGAAAGGTAACCGGGGCGCCCAAAAGTAGTCACAATCAGGCAGCGGCAATTCAGGCGCGCTTCACGGATGGCGGCAGCGGCACTGAGCCCGTCGCCGTCGGGCATATCAATATCAAGTAGCGCCACATCAGCGCCGCTAGCACGCACCGCCTCCACCACCTGGCGACCAGTACCCACCTGCGCCACTACCTCAATGTCAGGTTCCAACCCCAGCAAAGTGGCTAAAGCTCCACGCACTAAAGCCTGGTCATCAGCTAAAAGCACGTTAATGGTCATGGCAGTTCAATCTCCAAACTAGTGCCGCCAGTGGCGGGGACGATAACAGTGAATTTACCGCCCTCAGCTTCGATCCGCGAGCGCAGCCCGCTTAGCCCGTTACCGAACTGTGCGCCGCTAAAGCCTACGCCGTCGTCGCTGATAGAAAGGTAACCTTCACGCAAAACGAGCTTTACCTGCTTGGCCTGGGCGTGACGCAAAATATTGGTGGTGGCTTCACGCAGCGCCCAAGCCAGGATCTCACGCTGAGGTTCGGGCACCTGCTCCACTTGGCCCTCAACCGTGAATTCAATTTCAGCGGCTTTAAACGCGGTCACGCTGGTGGCTAACTGGCTGGCCAGATCCGGGGTGCGCAGGCGGGTGACGGTGGCGCGTACATCAGCTAAGGCGGTGCGCGATAGTTCAATGATTTCATCTAGTTCTTTGGCGGCGGCCTCAGGTTTAACCTCCACCAGGCGCCTGGCTACCTCGGCTTTAAGGGTCAGCACAGTTAAAGAGTGACCTAGTAGGTCGTGTACGTCGCGGCTGATGGCTTCACGCTGCAGCAAGGCGGCTTCACGGCGGTTGCGTTCATTGTCGAGATATTGCCGTTCAGTCAAAACCCTAATTAGCATCACAAAGAAAGCTGACAGGGTGCTGCCCCAAATACTGCCGTTACTTAGCAGGGCTTTATCCCAGATGCCAGCGCCCAGGCAGACGGCTGCGCATTCAAGTGCAGCTACGGTTAAACCAAAACGCAGGGGAGTGGTGAAGATGGTGGCAGAAACTACGAAGGGTAGGAAGAATGCCGCCATCCAGTTCATCGCTGGCACCGCTAAAGCCACCCAGGGCAAAAGCAGAAGCGCCACTTTGGCTAGTGCCTGCCAGCGGTTTTCGGCGCTGCCAATTTGCCTGCCGGTCTTAAAGCGGGTTAGCTCAATGTAGAAGCCACAAAAAGCTAGGGTGGCAAAAGTGGCTAGTAGTTTTAACGCCAGCGAGCCGCTCTGATGCCAGAGCATTGATACTGGTTGCAGCAAGATAACTAGCCAAATAACGGCATACCAGTTAAGTTTGCGGCCTCGAGCGGCTGGCTTGCGATTAAACATGACTACCTTTCACTTACGGCTGGTAGAGCGGTTGCGACCAACATAGCAAAGCACCGCGAAGATGAGCGTCCAGGCCACTACGTTAACAATCTGCATCCACAGCTGCTCGTGGTGGATACCGGAGGTGGTAATTACATAGCTGCCCTGAATGGGGTAGCGCACCAAGTTGGCCACACCATAGACCGGGGTGAAGCGGGCTACCTTCATTAAGCCATCAGACAGGGGCAGGAACAGACCGCCCATAAAAGCCAGTAGTGATAACACTGCGCCAGAAATGCTTGCAGAGTTGCGTGCCCCCAGCCAGGTTGCAGACATAATGCCGTAGAGGGTGAAGGGAATGCCGCCCAGGCAGCACAGGGCAAAAGCGGCCGCCCAGCGTCCAGGGGTGTCAATTACGGCGGTGGTCAGTGCCCCGGCGGTGAAGATAACGGCCACGGGCACCACCGAAATAACTGCGGTAACCAGTAGTTTGGTAAACAGGTAGCTGCTCAGGCCCCCACGGGTTAGGGCCACTTGGCGTCCCCAACCGTTTGATAATTCCACGCTGATCTCGCTGGCGCTGGAAGTGGCGCAGGTAATCGCGGAGTAAACCGACATGGAAGCCATGATCCAGGCCGCCACATTGCCATGCCCGGCCCTTGCCTCAGACCAGGACTGGGCGGCACCAAAGAAGATGTACATACCTAGGGGTAAAAACAGCGTGAAGAAGTAGAAACTGGTGTCAGTTAGACGCTGTTTAGCAACTAAAGCAATGTAACGGGGGTTAATCATTTCAAGCTCCTATAAAAATTCAAAAAGATTTAGAAAGATTTAGGCGATCAGGGCAGTAAATACGTCGTCAAGGGTGGAGGCGCTGATACGCAGGTCCTTGGCGCCGCGCTGATCCAGTAGGGTGCGGGCAACGCTGTCGGAGGCCTTGGTGTGCACGTTTAGCACCGCGCCGGTCAGCTCCAGGGCGGAAATTGCCTCGCTGTAGCTGCTCAGGGCCTGCTGGGCCTGCTCTAATGTGCCCGGCCAGGTAATGGTGACCACGTTGTCGCTGGCCATGGCCTGCAGGTCAGCTAGCGAACCGTCGGCCACGATCTTGCCGTGGTTCATGATGATGATGCGGTCTGCGAAGTCTGCGGCTTCTTGCAGGAAGTGGGTGGCGAAAATCAGGGTGCGTCCGGTGCTGGTTTGGGCGCGCATGGTGTCCCAAAAGTCTTTACGCGACAGCGGGTCCATACCGGTGGTGGGCTCATCCAAAATCAGCAGCTGCGGCGCTGCCACCAGGGCAATGGCTAGCTTCACGCGCTGGCGCTCGCCGCCCGAGAGCTTAACTACCTTACGTTTGCGCAGCTCGGTTAGGTTTACGCGGTCCATGACCTGCATGACTTCGCGGCGTCCTAGGTGGTTAAGGGTCGCGATCATTTCAATGTTGCTTTGTACATCAACGTCACCTAGCAGAGCGCTGGTTTGTAGCACGGCACTGATTTTTGCGTTTTTGGCGGCGTCCTTCACGCCGGTGCCCAGTACCTTGATGGTGCCGCTGGTGGGCTGGCTTAGGCCCAGCACCATGTCCAGCAGGGTGGTTTTGCCGGCACCGTTTTCCCCCAGCAGGGCCACTACCTGGCCGGTGGGGATTTCTAGGCTTACGCCGTCAACCGCGTGTACGTTACCAAAGTATTTAGTTACCTGCTTTACCTCAAGGGCGTGCGTGGCGCTGGTGTTAGCGCCCTGATCTGCGTAAGTGCTCATGTATCCATAATGTCCGCCGAGGGTGGGGGCTACTAAGGTGCCTTGTCACCGGCTTGGGCTGACATTTGTCATGGGGGTCGGCTTGCGGGTTTTGCTGCTTTTTTGGCGACGACGACGGCGCCTGGTTGCGTTAAAAGCGGCTGCTAGGTAGGGGCGCAACCACCGATCCAAGTGGCGCTTGGCAGATAGCGGGGCGGCGTCGTCGTCGCGGGCTGGGGCGCGCCACTGCCTAAAGGGCTGTGCGGTAAATCGCAGCGGGCTGGTGGCGCAGGTTAATTGGCTTAAATACGGGTTTCTGGCAAAATAACCAGTTGTACTCGACCGTACACGACCCCTCTCTCGGGTGCGGTCGCGTCCAGGTGTGTGCCTGAAACCGTTGCTTAACCCCACCGGGGAAGGGCATAGACCAAATCTACTTTGAACTGGAGTTCATAACTGTGGCAGTAAAGATCCGCCTAAAGCGCATGGGTAAGAAGTTCGCGCCGTTCTACCGCGTGGTTGTCCTAGACAGCCGCAAGCGTCGCGACGGTCGTGTTATCGAAGAGATCGGTATCTACGACCCCATGCAGGAGCCTTCACTGATTAAGATCGACGGCGAGCGCGCTAAGTACTGGCTAGGTGTTGGTGCCCAGCCTTCCAACACCGTGCACAACCTGCTTAAGATCACCGGTGACTGGCAGGCCTTCAAGGGCCTAAAGGGTGCCGAGGGTAGCCTGAAGGTCAAGGAAGTTAACGCCGACGCCGCTGCTCAGGCAGTTGCTGAGGCTGCTGACCGCGCCGAGAAGCTCAAGGCTGAGGCTTCGGCCAAGGCCGCCGAGCAGAAGGCTGCTGAAGAATCCGAACAGGCCTCTGAGGAGGCCTGAGATGCTAGCTGATGCCCTAGAACACCTGGTTCGCGGCATTGTCGATAACCCTGACGATGTCACCGTCAATTCCCGTTCGCTGCGTCGCGGCGAGCTGCTGGAAGTGCGTGTGAACCCCGAGGATCTGGGGCGAGTCATTGGCCGTTCAGGTCGCACCGCCCGTGCTTTGCGCACGGTGGTATCGGCCCTGGCCAATGGTCCGGTTCGTGTGGACGTAGTTGACACTGACCGCCGCTAACTAGGCATTAGCACCTAACCCGGCTACCTTAAGTTAAGGAGCCGGGTTTTGTGTATGTAGCAATTCCCAATTCTTTTAAGGAAAAACGTGGAGCTTAACGTAGCAGTTATCGGACCGGCACATGCCCTTAAGGGCGAGGTGCGTCTAGAGATCCGCACCTCTGACCCCCAGGGGCGCCTCGCGGTAGGTAACACCCTACCCACCCGTCCGGCGGCCAACGGCCCCCTAACCGTGGAGCGCCTACGCTACGACGGGCGCTACTATTTCGCTAAATTCGCTGAGGTTAACGACCGCACCCGCGCTGAGCAGCTACGCGGCACCATGCTGGTGGTGGAAACCGACGATGATGAAGAAAGCGACGAAGAAGGCTGGTACGCCCACGAGCTGATCGGCCTAGAAGCTCAAACTGAGCCCGGCGAGGTGCTTGGTGAAGTAGTGGATTTGATTCCCGGTATTGCCCAAGACCGCCTGGTGGTGCTCACCGAGGATGACCAGCGCATTGAGGTTCCCTTTGTGGAAGCGATTGTCACCGAAATTGATGTTGAGGCACAGGTGGTTGTAATCAACCCGCCCGGTGGCCTGTTCCCGGGCCTGGGCCAGGCGGAGGACGCACGCTGATGCGTATTGACGTAGTCACCATTTTTCCCGACTACCTGCGGGCGCTGGATTTATCCCTAATTGGTAAAGCTATCGACGCCGGAAAGCTCCAGTTGGGCATCCATGACCTGCGCGATTGGACCCAGGACCGCCACAACACGGTTGATGACACGCCTGCCGGAGGCGGCGCCGGTATGGTGATGCGCCCTGACGTGTGGGGTAAAGCTTTAGATCAGGTACTGGCCTTGCCGCTAACGGCCGCGCCTTCCGCTGAAACCGCCCCCCATGGCGCTCAAGAGCCCTTGCACCGCCGCGTGCTGGTAATTCCCACCCCCTCAGGCCAGGTCTTTACTCAGCGTGTGGCTGAAGAATTAGCCGACGCCGACCAGCTAGTTTTCGCCTGCGGGCGCTATGAAGGCATCGATGCGCGCGTAGCCGAGCATTACCAAAGCGCCGGCTACCAGGTGCGTGAACTATCCATTGGCGACTACGTACTAAACGGTGGGGAAGTAGCCACCCTAGTTATGGTTGAAGCCATTGCCCGCCTAATTCCCGGAGTTATCGGTAACCCCACCTCACTGGTAGAAGAATCCCATGCAGCCAGTGGCCTGCTGGAATACCCGGTCTATACTCGCCCGGTCAGTTGGCGGGGGTTAGAGCTAGACCCAGACCTACTAGGCGGCAACCACAAACTCATTGCCCGGCGTCGTCGAGACCAGGCCCTTACCCGCACCGCAACCAGGCGCCCAGACATGATTGCACGCCTAAACCCCGCCACCCTGGACCGCGCCGACCGTGCCCTGCTAGCCCAGCTGGGATGGGCGGCGCTAGACGGCGAGCACTTTGAGCGCATTAAGCTACGCCCGGCGCGTGCCGAAGAAATCGAAGCCCTAGTGCAGCTAGGTCGGGCCACTTTCCCTGACGCCTGCCCCGCCTTCCTTAGCGACGACGACGTGCAAGCCTTCATGGATGCCACCTTCACCCCTGAGCAGGTGGCTAGCTGGGTAAATAGCGACGACGCCGCCCTGGTTGTGGCCGAGCGCGTAGCTAGCGGGCAGCTGTTGGGATACGTGCTAGTAGAACGCGACCTACCCGACGGGGCCAATGAGCTAGTAACTGACCCGCGCCCACGCTGCCTAGAGCGCTACAGTCAAGCCGAGCTGGGCTATGTGTGCAAGCTGTACCTACTGCCCAGCGTGCGTGGAGGCGGAATCGCCGGCGCCCTTATGGACCAGGCCAAAAAAGCCGCCGTCGCATGGGGCGTTAAAACCATGTGGCTGGCCACGCATGAAACCAACCGCCGCGCCCAAAAACTCTATAAACGCTACGGCTTTAAAAACGCCGGCAAACGCAGCTTTAAAGTGGGCAGCGCTACCTGCCGAGACGTAGTTATGGTGGCCAGCTTGTAGTAACCTTAAGGGGTTGTCTGCCTAGAACTTATCCTGCCGCTGGGGGTTTGGTTCATAGTGGGTATAGACAATGTCCGTAACGCACCCATGCAGGTGCCGTGACAAACGTTCTTGACCAGCGGCATGGACGTTGGAGTAAATAGATGACCAACCTCATCGATCAGATTAACGCCGCCTCGCTGCGCGAAGACATCCCGGCTTTCCGCGCCGGTGACACCATCAAGGTGCACGTGAAGGTTATCGAAGGTAACCGCTCTCGTGTACAGGTTTTCCAGGGCGTAGTAATCGCCCGTAACGGTGGCTCCACCCTGGGCGCCACCTACACCGTGCGCAAGATTTCCTTCGGTGTTGGCGTTGAGCGTACTTTCCCGCTACACACCCCCACCGTTGAGAAGGTAGAGGTAGTCACCCGCGGTGACGTGCGTCGCGCCAAGCTGTACTACGTACGTAAGCTGCGTGGTAAGGCTGCCAAGATTCGCGAGCGTCGTGAGGCCTAAAGCTTAATCGCTCTTGAGGTAGCGCTTGGAACACACTAGTTCCAGGCGCTGCCTTGTTTTTAAGCTAAGTGCCGTATCCTTAGGGTGCTTGGCTAGCCCAAGGTTTAAGCTCCCACTACGAGCTTTAAGGAAGGTAAGGGTCTTGGCTAATTCTGAAACTGATTTTGAACGTGACGTGATGGACTCGCCGCAGTCTGAAACTGTTGCACCAAAACGACACTCAGATAAAGCTCCCCGGCAGGGATTTATCAGGCGCAATATCAGCAGCGTGGTAGTCATGGTGGTGATCATCGCCGTGGTGGCGCTGATCAAGACCTTTATCGTGCAAAACTTCTCTATCCCCTCAGCCTCCATGGAGCGCACTTTGATGACGGGAGACCGCATCATTGTTAGCGTCTGGGACCGTGAAGATGTAAAGCGCGGGGACGTGGTGGTTTTTGAAGACCCCGACAATTGGCTGCCGCAGCTGCAGCGCAGTGGCGTTAAAGGGGCGGCCGTAACCGCCTTGGAATATGTGCACCTGCTACCGAAAAATTCCGGCAAGCACCTAATTAAGCGCGTTATTGGTGTGCCCGGAGACCACATTGTGGCTGATGGCTCAGGCCCCATGACTATTAACGGGGTTAAGGTTAACGAAACCTACCTGGCTAAAGGCGTGCACTCTTCAGATATGGCTTTTGATATCACCGTGCCGGCCGGTTACGTGTGGGTTATGGGCGATAACCGCAACAACTCTGCCGACTCACGTATGCACCAAAGCGACGCCCACCACGGCCTGGTACCGATTAAAAACATTGTGGGCAAAACCCGCATGGTGGTTTGGCCGCTAAGCCACTGGAGCTCAGTTGACTCTAAGGGCGTCTTTAACACTGTACCCAGCGCTAAATCCACCCCCACCAGCCTGCCTAACTCCACATTGAACCCGATTTCTACCAACCGCGTCCCTAAAGATCCAGCCCCGTACACTCCCAGCCCCACTGACATTGAGTCAACTGAGCCTGACCAGGGTCACCAAGGCGAGAGCAGTGATGGTAGCCAGGGCAGCGACAGCAGTGGGTCTGACTCCAGTCAGAGCGAAGAAGACAGCGGCCAGTGAGCCAGGTACCTACCCGCGTACTTGAAAAATCCCTGCTATCCACCTACCCACTGGTGGCCGGCATGGATGAGGTGGGGCGTGGAGCTTTAGCCGGCCCAGCCACTGTGGGGGTAGCTCTGGTTGATAACTCAACCAGCGATGCTTTCCCCAGCGGCCTAAAAGACTCTAAACTGCTTAGCCCCACCCGCCGCCAAAACCTGGTGGAGCCGGTTAAACAGTGGCTGGTTGACAGCCAAGTAGCCCACGCCAGCCCCAGTGAGGTTGACCGTTTTGGGATTGTGGGGGCGCTGCGCCTGGCTGGTTTTCGGGCCCTAGCCCAGCTAGCCAAGCGGGGCCACCACCCGGATGCCATTATTTTAGATGGTCGCGATAACTGGCTTAGTAGCGTTGACTTATTTCTTTCTTTGGCCGACGCCGAAATGGCAGATTTAATGGCAATTTCAGGTGAGCTGGCGCCGGTAACAATGCAAGTTAAAGCTGACGCTAACTGTGCGGTGGTGGCTGCGGCGTCGGTGCTAGCCAAGGTGGAGCGTGACAGTTTAATGGCCGCCCTGCCAGACCCCGGCTACGGCTGGGCCTCCAATAAAGGCTACGCGGCACCGGCCCACCGTGAAGCTATCGCCACTTTGGGCGCTAGCGAGCACCATCGCCGTAGCTGGCATCTGCCCGGACTTGACCAATATCGCCAGCGCCTCGCCACGGGCGAAAACTAAGCGAAAACTGTTAATTCAAGGCATTATGTAAAGGTGAGTGCCTACGATATCGAAGCCTACGAAAACGAGCAGCAGTTAGAGCTCTACCACGAATACCGTGACGTGGTGGGCCTGTTTAATTTCGTAGTGGAAACTGAGCGGCGTTTTTATCTGGCTAATTACGCAGATGTCCAGATGCATCAAAGCGCCGCCGGCGACATCTATTTTGAGGTAGTCATGGATGACGTGTGGGTGTGGGATATTTACCGCCCTTCACGTTTTGTTAAGCGGGTGCGGGTAGTTACCTTCAAGGATGTAAACGTTGAAGAGCTAAACAAACCCGAAATTGAAATGCCGCCCAGCCAGGTTTAAACCCCAGCCTTAAACCAGCTAGCTTTAGCCCGCGCCCTTTAAACCCCAGCCTGGCTTTGACAGGGCACGTTAAATCTCAGAGAGGAGAGCAGCGCATGCGCCTGCGTAAGACCCTGCCTGCCGATATTAAACAAATCATTGACTCAGGTGACGTTGAGGCGCTGGCGCGGGCAGTGCAGCGCTGCGAGATTGGGGCCTACCTGCGTAGCAGCGCTTTTGAGCTGCGGTTGATGCATTTTCCGGCCTCTAAGCAGATCACTGATTTTCTGTTAGAGCGCGGTGAAGACATCAACTCACGTGACCACTATGGGCGCACGCCTATCCATTCGCGCGTATGGTATTCGCGCCTTGAGCAGATCCCTTACCTGATTGAACGCGGCGGTGATATCAACGCCCGCAGCAGCTCAGATGATCAAACCCCGCTGTTTGAGGTGGTTGAATACAAGCGGGCTAGCGACGTGGAAAAAATGATTGCCTGGGGAGCTAACCCGCGAGTGGTTGCTGATTCACAGGTTTACGGTAAAGCCACACTCACCGGCTATACGCTGCGCCATCGCTCATTTGTAGACTCTGTGCGAGCGCTGGAAGTTATGCAGCTGCTGCTTTCTCACGGCGCGCCGGTAGATGAGCGCATATCTGTGGCGCTAGAGGAGATGGACCGGCAGCGCTGCACATTTATCAGCCACGGTCATGACCATATTTCGCCAGCCGAATTCGCTGCCATTTCAGATGCGTTTGCGCAGCTGTGCGAACTTTTCGGGGTGCAGATGCAGCAAGCTAGGCGGGCCCCTAAGCCGGGCGAGCAGCTAACGCTGGATGCAAACGAGGATGTGTTTGAACAGTTTGATCAGCTGTGGCAATTGCTGGTGCCCACTAGTGGCCAATGCGAAACGGTTCAAGGTGAAGTTATCCGCATTGCCGGCAAGGTGGGCTACGAAATCTACAACAATGGTGGCGTCAACTGGAGACGCAGCTTCACGGCCCTGCTTAGGCAGTACCTGACCATTGTGGCATCTGGCCAAGCCCTGGCCCCTGCTGATTTAGCCCGCGCCAAGGAGGCGGTTGCCTCCCTAAAGGCACGCAGTATGGATAACGACGACGCCAAAGTGATCACGCAGCTGGCAGTGCGGTGGGTGCGGCTAAACCCACTCGTAAAAGCCTTAGATCTACCCGACGTGGGGCTCTAAGACGCCGCCAAAGCACTAGGGCCTTAAAGCAGCCAGGCCCTAGGAGGAGCCAGCCTGCCTCAAGCTTGCCAATTTTTGCACAGGTGGAAAACTTTTTAGCCCCCTAGCACTTAGCCACAGGCCTTAAACGCCAGGCTTGTACCTGCCCTCATCATGGAGGCAGGAGGTGGTCGAGGTGGCCGCAAAACAAAGCCCGCAAGATTTAGGTAAACGCGGTGAAGCCATAGCCAGCCGTTACCTGGCTGATCAGGGCTGGATTGAACTTGAACATAACTGGCGTCCCCACGCCCAAGGCCTACGCGGCGAGATTGACCTGGTAGCAATCGAGCCGCGCGGGGCGGCTAGTGCGTCCCTGGTGTTTGTGGAGGTTAAAACCCGCAGCTCCACCCGCTACGGCTGGCCCGCTGAGGCAGTCACCCACGCCAAGCTACACCAACTGCGCCTGTTGGTGGCCGCCTGGTTTAGAGAGCATCCCGGCTCCTGGCCCCCACCTAGGGTGGATGTAATCTCCCTGCTAATTGGCGACGTCGCCCAACTACGCCACCACCGGGCGGTAGAGCAATGAGTAGCGCCACCACCCTAGCCGTGGCCTTAAACGGCCTAGCCGGCTCCATCATTGAGGTAGAAGCCCACTGTGCCAACGGCTTGCCCGCGTTTGTGTTGGTGGGGCTAGCTGACACAGCTATTAAAGAAGCCCGCGAGCGGGTGCGGGCAGCCATTAACGCCGTCGGCATTAGTTGGGCCGAGCGGCGCGTAACCGTAAACCTTTCCCCAGCTGACATCCCTAAAACCGGCACCGGCTTTGACCTGGCGCTGGCTGTGGCCCTGCTAAGCGCCGGCGGCTACATAAACCCCGCTCTTGCGCGCGGCATAGTGCATATCGGGGAGCTGAGCCTGGACGGCTTTTTGCGGCCGGTGCGTGGGGTGCTGCCGGCAGTTAACGCGGCAGTTGCTGCCGGCTACAACACGGTGATTGTGCCCACCCAATGCGCTGATGAAGCGCGCTTGGTGCCCGCCGCGCAGGTGATTGGGGCCAGTAATTTAGCCCAGGTGCTGCGCTACTACGGCAACCACCAGGTGGCCCTGCCCCGGGGGCGCAAAGTCAACCAAACTAGCCCAGCCCCATCCGCGCAAAGCCAGGCCAGTGAGCTGGATTTAAGCCAGGTGGTGGGCCAAAGCGAAGCCCGCTACGCGCTGGAAGTAGCTGCCGCCGGCGGGCACCACCTGCTGATGATAGGCCCACCCGGCGCCGGTAAAACCATGCTGGCCCAGCGCCTGCCAGGAATTTTGCCGGATCTAAACGACGCCGACGCAGTCACCGTCACCTCCGTACACTCCCTGGCTGGCACACTGGAAGCCAAAAAAGGCCTACTGCGCCGGCCCCCACTGCGCAGCCCACACCATAGCGCCACCCGCGCAGCCATTGTGGGGGGAGGCTCAGGGCTGGCCAGGCCGGGGGATATTTCACTAGCCCACTGCGGGGTACTGCTACTAGATGAGGCCCCAGAATTTGCCCCCTCAGTGCTGGACTGTCTGCGCCAGCCGCTAGAGTCGGGTACCATCACCATCGACCGCGCTCGCGGGCGGGCCACCTATCCGGCTAAATTTCAGCTGGTGCTGGCCGCTAACCCGTGTCCTTGCGGTAAAGCCAGCGCTAAAGGGGATAAATGCACCTGCTCTTCGCTGCGCAGACGCAACTATTTACAGCGTTTATCTGGCCCGCTGCTAGACCGCATCGACATCCAAATTGAGGTTATGGCCCTTAGTAGCTCAGCCCTGCGCGGCCTGGGTCAGGGCGAGTCCAGTAGCCAGGTGGCCGCGCGGGTGGCTCAGGCCAGGGCCCACGCCCGCCGTCGCCTAGCTGATACGCCTTGGAGCCTGAACAGTCAGGTTCCTGGTCACTGGCTGCGCGGACCGCAAGCCGATCTAGATACGCAGGTTTTGGGACTGCTAGAGCTGGCTATGCGGGCGGGGCTGTCGCTGCGGGCCATTGACCGGGTGCTGCGTGTGGCCTGGAGTATCGCTGATCTGCAAGGACATGAGCGTTTAACAAAAACCGATGTGGCTAGCGCTATTAGCCTGCGCAGTAAGGGGATTTGTGATGGTTAAGCTGCCTTTTGATACCGCTGATCCGCACTTGGCGTGGGCGGCCTGGTCTCGCTTGGTGGAGCCCACTGACAACGCGGCTATTGAGCTGGTGCGGGCGCTGGGGCCAAGTAAGGCCCTTGACTGGGTTTGTGAGCCCAGCGGCGCGGCCCTGGTTAGTTTAGACGCGAAAACCATCCAAGGCATTTATAAGGGCGCTAAACGCTGGCAAGGGCGCCTAGATAAGCTCGATATTCGCCGTGAACTGCACGCCATTAAAGCTTTAGGGGGCTGGATCATTACCCCCAGTGACGCTAATTGGCCCAAGTGCCTTGCTGATTTGGCTTGGCCGCCGTTTTGCCTGTGGGGGCGCGGTAATCCAGACCAGTTGCGTCAGTTGAGCCTAGCTTTGGTGGGCTCGCGTGCCTGCACTAACTACGGCCAGTGGGTGGCCAGCGAGTTAGCTGGTGGTTTGGGCTCTAAAGGGGTGAGCATCATTTCTGGGGGTGCCTATGGGGTCGACGCCGCCGCTCACCGCGCCGCCCTGGCTACGGGCACGCTGTGTGTATGCGCTGGGGGAGTGGACTACCTTTACCCTTCAGGTAATGAACAGCTGCTGCGCCAAATCTGCATCCAGGGGGCGTTGATCAGTGAAGTGCCGCCCGGCTGCGCGCCGGCTAGGCACCGGTTTTTAACCAGAAACCGCCTGATTGCGGCGTTAAGCTCGGCCACAGTGGTGGTGGAAGCCAGCTGGCGTTCAGGGGCCATATCTACCGCCAACCACGCCCTAGAGTTGGGGCGAGCGCTGGGAGCTGTGCCCGGGCAGGTGACCAGTTTTAGTTCAGCAGGCTGTCACCGTCTGATCCGCCAAGGGGCAGTGTGTATAACCGACGCCGATGAAGCCTATGAGCTAGTCACCCCGCTGGGACAGTTTTTCCCTGAAGTGGCTAAACAAGAAAAAGCCCGTATTGAACAGCCAGGCCTACTAGATGGTTTAGATCCGCTCAGCTCCCGCGTCTATGACAGCCTGCCGCGCCGAGCCTGCGCCAGTGTGGACTCATTAGTGCAGGTAAGTGGGCTAGATGCCGCCGATGTGTTGGCGGCTTTAGGGCAGCTGCAATTAGCTAGCAAGGTAAAAGCTTTAGGCGGCGCGTATAAACGGGCTTAAACATAGGCCCTGGCTATGCTGATAGCCATGAAATCGGTTGCGATCACGTGCGGGCAGTTAATTGACGCCTTTTGTTGCTGGCTGGAGTTAGCTAAAGGCCGCTCTGAACACACTGTGCGTGCCTATCGTGGCGATTTAGAGACGCTGGTGGATTTTCTAGACATGCAGCCAGATACGCCGGCAACTGCGTTAGCTAAAAGCCTGGATCTGAACGATTTACGTGCCTGGCTGGCCCACATGCTGGCAAATGGCTGTTCACGCGCCACGGTGGCACGCCGGGCCGTGGCTGTGCGCACCTTCTCCACCTGGGCTTACCAGCAAGGCTACCTGCCCCATGATGTGGCCTCACGCCTGCGCAGCCCCAAAATCGACAACCGCCTACCCGCCGTGCTCAGTGTGGAACAAGCCAAGCACCTGGTTGAAGACATTGAAGGCGAAAGCATCACCGATATTCGCGACAAAGCTATTTTGGAGCTGCTTTACGCTACCGCCGTGCGTGTATCTGAACTAGTGGGTTTAGATCTGCGTGATCTAGACCGTGAACAGCGCACTATCAAGGTACTGGGTAAAGGCAATAAAGAACGCGTAGTGCCCTACGGGCTGCCGGCAGCTAGGGCCCTAGAAAACTGGTTTAACCAGCGTTGGCAGCTAGCTAACGACTACTCGGGTCAAGCCCTGTTTTTGGGGGTGCGTGGCGGGCGCATAGGGGAGCGGGCTGTACGCCAAATTGTGCACCGCAACTCCGCCCGTATCGGCACTGAGCTGGGCCCTCACGGTCTGCGCCACAGCGCCGCCACACACCTACTGGAGGGCGGCTCAGATCTGCGCACCGTGCAAGAACTACTAGGCCACTCCTCACTGGCCACCACCCAGCGCTATACACATGTGACCAGTGAGCGTCTGCGCGCCATCTATGCTCAAGCCCATCCACGCGCCTAAAACTGGTTGCATTACCGGCCCAGCAGGGCGCTTCGCCGCCCAAACTACCTGCATTGGCGCACGCGCGGACTGTCTTGTCTAAACTGGCTGCCTGAGCAGCCAACGCCTGCGTTGGCGCCCATGCGGACTGTCCCACTAGTCCGCAGGCATCGCTGCCCAAGCGGGGTGCTTCGCTGACCAATCTATCTGGAGCGACGCCGTCGCCAATGCCGCCAGCAGCAACCTCACCCGCACGGGCAAGCGGCTTCAAAACTATGCGGGGTCGGCGCAACAAAGACAGCGGATCAATATAACGATCGCGCCCAAAACGCGCCCCCCAATGCAGCGCATCGCGCCCGTCGCTGCGGTGACCTGCCTGCAAAACCCCAATCACCTGCCCACCCCTAACACTCTGACCAGCCTTAACTATGCCCACCACCGGCTCATAAGTAGTGCGCAAACCCGGTGGGTAACTATGCTCTATGGAAACCACCGGCTTAGTAGCCACCACGCCACTAAAAGCCACCACCCCCTCATAGCTAGCCATTACCGGGCTACCAGCAGCTAAAGCCAAATCCACACCGCGATGACCTGCCAGCCAACGCTGAGCTGGGGGAGAAAAACGCTCTAAAACCGCCACCGGGCCCCCGGTAGGCCACTGATGACGGCGCGCCCCGGATGCATAAACGCCACTAAATGAGCTTGCCACCAGGGCAAATAGACTAATGCAAACAACTAAACAAGAAGTAATAAAACGGTTACGCACCTAAACAATAATTGTGGTTAGCAGCCAATAAGGGTAAGGAGGCTGTGGAAAATACCGAAATACGGACCCATATATTCAACCTGTGACGAAAATGGTATAAAAAGCCCACAGCAAAAGTGCATATACATCATCACAAACGGAAAGATTTTCAGGTGACAACCCCCGCAAAAGCACCCCGTGGCAACCTAAAAAACAGCCACCTGTCCATGATGGCTCTGGGCAGCGCAATCGGTGCCGGTTTCTTCCTAGGCACCGGAGTTGCCATCTCCCAGGCAGGACCAGCGGTACTCATTTCCTATGCGATCGCGGCCCTAATCGCCATTTCTGTAATGTATTGCCTAGCTGAACTAGCCTCAGCGCTACCCTCATCAGGCTCCTTTTCCACCTACGCCCAAGCCGGTATTGGCCGCTGGGCCGGATTTACTGTGGGGTGGCTGTACTGGTTCATGCTAATCATGGTGCTCGGACTAGAAATTACCGGTGCCGCAACCATATTCATTGGCTGGTTTCCACAGGTGCCTCAATGGGTAATTGCCTTAGCCATTGTGGTGGTGCTCGGTGGCGTAAACCTACGCACCGCCGGCGAATTTGGAACCATTGAAGCCTGGCTGGCCGGCATTAAAGTCGCCGCCATTGCCGTATTCCTACTTGTAGGTGTGGGCCTAGTATTCAACATCATCCCTGGACGCACCCTGTCACTAACCCACAACCTCCTAGGTGAAGGCGGCTTTGCTCCCGCCGGCGTAGGCGGCATCGTGCTAGGCCTACTGGCAGTAGTAACCTCCTTTGGTGGCATCGAAATCGTCACCATCGCCGCCGCTGAAGCAGAAGATGCCAAAGCCGCCATGGGCGCAGCCATCCGCCAAGTCGTATGGCGCATCATGGTGTTCTACATCGGCACCGTCACCCTGCTAGTACTGCTGCTGCCCTGGAACTCAGCAGAGATGAAAAACAACCCACTAGCGGCAGTGCTAAACATGGCTGGCGTGCCCGCCGTCGGCCTAATCATGGAGATAATCGTATTCATTGCCCTGATATCCTCCTTCTCAGCCAATGTTTACGCCTCCTCACGCCTGGCCTATTCACTAAGCGCCCGCAATATGGGCTCAACCTGGCTGCTGGGCAAAAAAGCCAGCAGCCAAAGCGGACAAAGTGAACAAAACCCCCAAAATGAGACGGTAAACCAAGGCACCTCCGCCATCCTCACCCAAGAAGAAGAACTCACCGGAGACATGACCTACGGGCGCACCCCCAAGCGCGCAGTATGGATCTCCATCCTGCTTTCCCTAGTGTCAGTAGCCCTCAACTGGTACGTGCCAGATCAGCTACTAGGTATCTTGCTCAACGCCATCGGTCTGATCTTGCTGGTGGCCTGGCTGTTCATCGTTATCTCGCAAATTCGCCTACACCACAAACTTGAAAAGCTCGGCATTATCGCTATCCGCACCCCGCTATGGCCCTGGCTGTCCTGGGCGGCGCTCGCGGGTGTGGTAGCTGTGTTTGGGCTGCTAGCCACCACAGCAAGTGGTCGCGGTAATCTAGTGGTTATCGCCACTATGACGCTTATTGCAGTAATTACCTTCAAAATCCGTGAACGGGTTGTGGGCAAAGTGTGATAACCTCGCGCGTGCAGCTGTGTCACTACAGTTGACTTCGCGTGCCCGCCCCGTCCTTTCGGGCGTGTAGCTTCGGTCTATTAGCTGCTACATGCAGCGGGCACCAGGGTAGGCCTCTGATCAGCTTAAATGCTGTTCAAACCTACATAAACCAAAACTCTCGGCCCTGCCAATCGGGCAAGGCCACCGGATAGCCGTATGCTTGGCAACCTCCAGGCATACAATTGAAAGGACCATCATGGCCGTTGTGACCATGCGCCAGCTACTAGAGAGCGGTGTCCACTTCGGACACCAGACCCGTCGCTGGAACCCCAAGATGAAGCGCTTTATCCTTACCGAGCGCAACGGTATCTACATCATCGACCTACGTCAGAGCGTTGAGGAAATCAACCGCGCCTACGACTTCGTTAAGGAGACTGTGGCTCGCGGTGGCAACATCCTGTTCGTTGGTACCAAGAAGCAGGCCCAGGAAGCCGTAGCCGAGCAGGCTCAGCGCGTGGGTATGCCCTACGTTAACCAGCGTTGGCTCGGCGGTATGCTGACCAACTTCTCCACCGTGCACGCCCGCCTAGAGCGTCTGCGTGAGCTAGAGCAGATTGACTTCGACGACGTGGCCGCCTCTGGCCGCACCAAGAAGGAACTGCTGATGATGCGTCGCGAGAAGGACAAGCTCGCCCGCACCCTGGGTGGTATCCGTGACATGGCCAAGCTACCTGCCGCCGTGTGGATTGTTGACACCAAGAAGGAGCACCTGGCTGTAGCCGAGGCCAACAAGCTCAACATCCCGATCGTGGCCATCTTGGACACCAACTGTGACCCCGACGAGGTTACCTACGGCATCCCCGGCAACGACGACGCCATCCGCGCCGTCACCCTGCTCACCCGCGTTATCGCTGACGCCGTGGCAGACGGTGTGCTGACCCGTTCCGGTGGTAAGGCCAAGGCTGGCGACAACGCCGAGCCCATGCCCGAGTGGGAAGCCGAGCTGCTAGCCGGCGAGACCGCCACCACCGAGGAAGCTGCCGCCCCCGAGGCTGAGCAGGCCTGAGAATTTTTAACGACGGCGTGCCCGGGTCTGCCCGGGGACGCCGTCACCTTGAAACTTTAGGAGCAGTTAAATGGCTAACTACAGCCTAAACGACATTAAGGCCCTGCGTGAGGCCACTGGCGCGGGCATGATGGACGTTAAGAAGGCCCTGGAAGAGGCCAACGGCGACCGCGAGAAGGCCGTCGAGATCATCCGCGTTAAGGGTCTAAAGGGTATCGCCAAGCGTGAAGGCCGCAGCGCCAGCGCTGGTCTGGTCGTCGCCAAGGTAATCGACTCGGCCGAAGGCCAGGTTGGTGTCCTGGTGGAGATCAACTCCGAGACCGACTTCGTAGCCAAGAACGAGAAGTTCATTGACTTCGCCAACACCGTTCTAGCCGCCGCTATTGAGTCCGGCGCCACCAGCGCCGAGGAGCTAGCCAAGGTAGAGGTCGAGGGCCAGAGCGTCCAGGCCCTGACCGACGGCATGCAGGCCGTCATCGGCGAGAAGATCGTCGTGCGTCGCCTAGCCCGCCTAAGCGGCGAGGTTGTCTCCCTATACCTGCACCGCACCAACCCTGACCTACCGGCTCAGGTGGGCGTGCTGGTAAGCACCGACAAGGCTGCTGAAGAGGTTGCCCACGACGTGGCCATGCACATCGCTGCTTACTCTCCCAAGTACCTAGAGCGCAGCCAGGTGCCCGCTGAGGACGTGGAGAAGGAGCGCGCCATCGTCGAGGAGACCACCCGCGCCGAAGGCAAGCCCGAGAAGGCTCTGCCCAAGATCGTCGAGGGCCGCATGAACGCCTTCTACAAGGAGAACTGCCTCGTAGACCAGGCTTACGCCAAGGACCCCAAGACCACCGTAGGCAAGGTTGTTGCCGCTACCGGTGGTAAGATCAACGGCTTCGCCCGTTTCCGCGTAGGCGCCTGATCTAAACCATAGTTTTGTGGGGACTCGCAGCAGCGCTGCGAGTCCCCACAGCTTTTAAGGTCGTTAGCCAAGCTAAAGCGCGATAGACTTTGCTAGGCCCCCAGTTATGTGGGCTTGCAATTAAGTCAACAACTTACAGGAGCATGCATGAGCGCGAGCGACTCAGGGCACCTTGGCCACCAGCGCCGAGTGCTGTTAAAGGTTTCCGGTGAAGTGTTTGGCGGAGGCTCCATCGGTTTAGACCCGGATGTCGTCTCAGATGCTGCTAAGCAGATCGCTGCAGCAGTGCGCCAGGGCGTGCAGGTAGCCATTGTGGTGGGCGGAGGTAACTTCTTCCGTGGCGCCCAGCTATCACAGCGCGGTATTGACCGCGCCCGCGCCGACTACATGGGAATGCTGGGCACAGTGATGAACGCACTGGCTCTACAGGACTTCATTGAGCAGGCAGGCGTGCCTGCCCGCGTCCAGAGCGCCATTTCTATGCGTCAGGTAGCCGAGTCTTACATTCCGCTACGCGCTATTCGCCACATGGAAAAGGGCCGCGTGGTTATTTTCGGGGCCGGCGCTGGTCTGCCCTACTTCTCCACTGACACGGTTTCTGCCCAGCGCGCCCTCGAAACCCACTGCGACGAGCTGCTGGTGGGTAAGAACGGCGTCGACGGCATCTACACCGCAGACCCGCGCAAGGACGCAAACGCCCGCAAGCTAGACTCGCTCACCTACGACCGAGCCCTAGCTGACGGCCTGAAGGTACTTGACGCTGCAGCATTCTCACTGTGCCGTGAAAACGCCCTACCCATGCGCGTGTTCGGAATGGAAGGCGAAGGTAACATTACCGCCGCCTTAGTTGGCCAAAAGATCGGAACACTTGTCACTAACGACGAAGGAGCCCTCAAGTGATTGAAGAAACCCTGCTAGAAGCCGAAGAGAAGATGGAAAAGGCCCTAGTGGCCGCTAAGAACGAATTAGCTTCCATCCGCACCGGCCGCGCCAACCCGGCCCTGTTCACCTCCCTGAGCGTGGAGTACTACGGCGCCCCCACCCCGCTGCAGCAGCTAGCTTCAGTGACCGTGCCCGAAGCCCGCACCGTGCTAATCACTCCCTTTGACCGCACCGCCACCAAGGACATTGTCACCGCCGTGCGTGAGTCAGACCTGGGCGTTAACCCCACCGACGACGGTAACGTCATCCGTGTTAACCTACCGGCTCTAACCGAAGAGCGCCGCAAGGAATACGTAAAGCTAGCCCGTTCGCGCGCCGAGGAGTCTCGCGTGCAGCTGCGCAACGTGCGTCGTAAGACCAAGGATGCGCTAGATAAGATCAAGAAGGACGGCGAGGCTGGCGAGGACGAGGTCGATCGCGCAGAAAAGGAGCTCGACGCTCTAACCAAGCGCTACGTCGAGCAGGTTGACAAGGCCCTGGCCGCCAAGGAATCCGAGCTATTGGAAGTCTGACATGACTGGGCCGGCTCGCTTGGGTCGGCCCAAATTCATGTCTCGTAAAGAAGTGAGCCCATGACCACAAATACCGCAGTTTCGGCGCCGCCTGCTAAACGCAGCCTGTTTGTGCGCTTGTTCTACCCCGGTCCTACCCAGAACCGGGTGGTTGAAGGCCCTGCCCGTAAGGGTGGACGCAATGTGCCCGCAGCGGTGGGTGTGGCCGTGCTATTGATTGGGCTGGTTGCGCTCAGCTTGATCTTCAATAAGGTTTACTTTGCGCTTTTAGTGGCAGTAGCTATTTGCGTGGCCCTGTGGGAGCTGGCCGGGGCTTTCGCTAGGCGCGCGGTAGGTTTGCCGCTGCTACCCCTATGGGTGGGTACTTTTGGGGCGGTTGCGTGTGCTTATGTGATTGGCCCTGAGGGATTGCTGGCAGCCGTGTTTGCCACTTCTGGGGCCTGCATGGTGTGGAGTTTTACTACCCAAGCCCAGTATGACTACGGCACTGCCCTGGAGATCGCTCACCCGGAAGATCCGCGCACCTACGCTCACGACGTGGTGCGCCGCTCACGTACCCTGGAGGCGGCGGCAGCTATTTTCTCTGTCTGTTACCTGCCTTTCCTGGCTGGCTTTGCGGTTATGTTGCTGGCCCAGCATCAGGGTGTGGGCAAGATTGTGGCGCTAATTGCGCTACCTGCTCTCAGCGACACCGGCGGTTGGCTGGCGGGGATTACTTTCGGTAAGCACCCTATGGCCCCCAAGATTTCGCCTAAGAAAACTTGGGAGGGTTTCGTTGGTTCCGTAATTGCCACCACCATTGGCACCGGCGTTGTACTGTGGCTGCTTGGCGGTACGCTGTGGGCGACTCCACTACTAGCTTTAGCGGTGGTTATTAGTGCCACCTTGGGTGACCTTGGTGAGTCGCTGATTAAGCGCGATTTGGGCCTAAAGGACATGTCTAACCTACTGCCGGGACACGGTGGGTTACTTGACCGTATCGACTCGATCCTCACTACCGCCCCCGTGCTCTATATTGCTTCAGTGCTAGCTTTATAGTGGTGGCTCGCGTTAGCACTAGCTATTAACGACGCCGCCGCCCACTAATCCCTACTGTCCAAGCCCCAAGGATTTTAATGGCTGACTCCCGCCCCGTATCAATTGCCGCCCCCCGCCGTCGGGGGCGTCAGGTGCTGCCCACGGACCAGCCGCCGGAGGGGGCTACTAGCCCTGATGCCAAGCCGCGTCTATCTTTCGCGGTGCCGGTAGCTAAGGGCAAAGCCCCGCGTCACTTGGCTGACTTGGATTTATCTGGGCGTAAGCAGGCCCTGAAAGAGGCGGGGCTGCCGGCTTTTCGAGCTGACCAGCTTTCGCGCCACTATTTCACGCATTTCACCCGTAACCCGGCTGATATGACTGACCTGCCGGCCTCCCAGCGCACCGCGCTATGTGATGAGCTGCTGCCGGATCTGCTCAGCCAGGTACGAGCCTTGAAAGCTGACCAGGGTAAAACCATTAAGTACCTGTGGGAGCTGTTTGATGGGGTGCGGGTAGAGAGCGTGTTGATGCGCTACAAGGACCGCACCACGCTGTGTGTCTCTAGCGAGGCCGGCTGCGGTATGGCCTGCCCATTTTGTGCCACCGGTCAGATGGGTTTAACCCGTAACCTAACTACCGCTGAAATCATTGAGCAGGTGCGTCAAGCCGCAGCGGCTTCACGTGACGGTGAGCTAGCTGGGGGACCGGCCCGGCTTAGCAATATTGTGTTTATGGGTATGGGTGAACCCATGGTCAACTACAAAAATCTGATTCCGGCCCTACACCGGCTCACCCAGAGCGCACCTGAAGGTTTTGGTATTAGTGCCCGTAACATCACGGTTTCTACTGTGGGTTTGGTGCCGCTAATTAAAAAGTTGGCAACTGAAGGTATGCCGGTTACCTTGGCGGTTTCTTTGCACGCTCCCGACGACGAGCTGCGTGATGACCTGATCCCGGTTAACTCCCGCTGGAAGGTGGGGCAGCTGCTTGACGCCGCCCACGAATACTTTGAGGCCACCGGCCGGCGTGTATCTATTGAATATGCCCTGATTGAAGACATGAATGATCATGCTTGGCGCGCCCAGCTGCTAGCTGATGAGCTCAACAAGCGCGGTCATGGCTGGGCTCACGTTAACCCTATCCCGCTTAACCCCACCCCGGGCTCAATTTGGACTTGTTCACGCCCCCAGGTGCAGCAGGAGTTTGTAAACACCCTGCGTAGGGCTGGTATTACTACAACTGTGCGAGATACTCGCGGTTCTGATATTGATGGTGCATGCGGCCAGTTGGCCGCCGAAGTGCTGCAGCAAGAAAGGCGCTTGAGTTAAAGCATGAGCGACTTATTCGAGACCGTAGCCTGGAACCAGAAGGGCTACCGTAAAAGCGAAGTTGACGAGTTCTTCAACCGTGCCCACGATCTTTACGAAGCTGGCGACACCACTAGCTTGACCCCCACCCAGGTGCGCATCAACTGTTTTGATGTGGCCCGTGGCGGCTATGACATTCACGCGGTAGATGCGGCTATGGACCGCCTTGAAGTGGCTTTGATGCGTAAAATGCGTGAATCTTTTGTGGCCCGTAGGGGCCGCCAAGCCTGGATGGATGAGGCAGCTAATCTAGCTACCACGCTTTATCCGCGTTTGCTACGCCCGGAAGGTAAGCGTTTCGCGCCGGCTAAGCGTGGCTATTCGATTGCTGAAGTAGACCGGTTTATGGACCGGTTAGCGGCATTTTTTGACAAGGGTGACCCGCTTAAATCCACGCAGTTACGTAGACTTACTTTCTCTGCGGCCAAAGCAAATAAGGCCTATGACGAGGCCAGTGTGGACGCATTTATTGAGCGAGCCATCGAAGTATTGATGCGCGTGGAATAAACACTAGGGAGTGTCGTGACTTTTCCAAACCAACTAATCATTTTGGGCTCTACTGGGTCAATTGGGACCCAGGCCCTGGATGTAGTGCGTGAGCTTAAAGCTAGCGGCCAAAGCGATATTCAGGTGCTTGGCTTGGCTGCGGGTGGCTCGCAGCTGGATTTGCTAGCTCAGCAGGTGGCAGAGTTTAGCCCGCGCGCAGTGGCGGTGGCTTGTACTAGCGCCGCTGCCAAGCTACCGGATTTGCTTAAGCACTACGGCGTCGATGAGCAGCCGCTACAGATTTTTAACGGCCCTGACGCTGCCGCTGAACTGGTGCGTAGCCTAGCTATGGGCCAGGAGGGCACGGTACTTAACGGCATTACTGGTTCGGTTGGTTTGGCCGCCACTTTAGCTACTTTGGCCGACGGCGCCCGCCTGGCACTGGCTAATAAGGAATCTTTAGTGGTGGGTGGGGCCCTGGTAAAGCAGGCCCTAGCCTACCCGGGCCAGGTGGTGCCGGTTGACTCTGAGCACAGCGCTATTGCCCAGGCTTTGTTAAGTGGTCGCCACGAAAAGGGTTTAACCAGCCCGGTAGTTAGCGGTTACAGTGAGGTCTCACGTCTGATCCTGACCGCCTCGGGGGGCCCGTTTAGGGGTAAAAAACGTGAGCAGCTTAGCCAGGTAACTGCCGCCCAGGCTTTAGCTCACCCCACCTGGTCAATGGGGCCGGTAGTTACGGTTAACTCCTCCACGCTAGTAAATAAGGGCCTGGAGCTAATTGAGGCCCACCTTTTGTTTGATGTGGACGCCAGCGACATTGACGTGGTGGTGCACCCCCAGTCAATCGTGCACTCCATGGTGGAATTCGTCGACGGCGCCACTATCGCTCAGGCCAGCCCGCCCGACATGCGTTTGCCTATCGCCCTGGGCATGACTTGGCCCCACCGCCCCCGCCTGGTAGGTAAGCTAACTAAACCCACCGACTTCACCAAGGTAAGCAGCTGGGATTTTGAGCCGGTAGATAACCAAACCTTCCCGGCCCTACAGCTAGCTCGTCACGCCGTCAGCGCCTCACCTACCCACCCGGCAGTATTTAATGCCGCCAATGAGCAGGCCGTAGACGCTTTCCTAAAAGGCGCCCTGAACTGGGTGGATATCGTAGATATCGACATTGCGGTAGTAAACGAACATGAAGGGGTTAGCACCCCCAGCTTGGATGATGTATTGGCGGTGGACCGCTGGGCGCGTGCACGCGCAGATGAACTGATCGCGGCGAAAGGCTGAACACATATGTATTGGCTGGGCATAGTTATCTTCATTGTGGGGCTACTGATTTCGGTGGCCTTACACGAGCTGGGACATATGATTCCGGCCAAAGCTTTTGGCGTTAAGGTTTACGAGTACTTCATTGGTTTTGGGCCGCGTATTTGGTCGCGTCAAAAAGGTGAAACCGAATATGGGTTAAAAGCCCTGCCCCTGGGTGGGTATGTGCGTATGGCCGGTATGCTGCCGCCAGCCAAACCCGGCCACCCTGACAAAGTGAACTCCAAAGGCGAGCTAGGCATGGTGGGCCAAGCCCGTCAAGAGTCACTAGCTGAACTAGAGCCAGGTGAAGAACACAAGGCTTTCTACAATTTAAGCGCCCCTAAAAAACTGGTGGTTATGTTTGGCGGGCCGGTGATGAACCTGATCCTGTCAGGGGTGCTAATCATTGTCTCGATGAGTTTCATTGGGGTGCCCAAAGCCACCAACACCCTGGCCGGGGTATCTAACTGCCTACCCACCATTGAATCTGGTCAGTCAACATGCGACGCCAAAGCCACGGTTCCCGCTCGCGCAGCGGGCTTAAAACCCGGAGACACCATTACCTCCTGGGATGGCCAGCAAATCAGTGACTGGACCCAGCTGCAAACCGCTATCGCTAGCACCAAAGCCGGCACCGGCGTCGTCGTAACTGTAAAGCGAGGCAACCACAGCCAGCAGCTAAACGTGGTGCCCACCCAAGTGACCCGGGTAGTGCAAGACACCCGGGGTAAAGCTCTAGCCGCCCCCGACGGCTCGGCCCTAACCCGCACCACCACCTTCGTGGGCATCAGCCCGCAAATCAGCGGCCAACCAGTCTCGCTGGGCACGGCCCTAAAAACTACCTGGCTGGTTAACGTCTCCACCCTCAAAGCCATTGTCACCTTGCCGGCAGGCCTCTACCACCGGGTGCTAAGCGCCCTGGGGCAAGAATCCACCTCAAACCAGTCGCTGGTGTCAATCGTGGGAGTCGGGCGTATGGCCGGGCAGGTATCAAGCGGCGGCGGTGGGGTAGTGGACCTGTCGGTGCGCGCATACTCCATGCTGATGCTACTAGCCAGCCTTAATGCAGCCCTGTTCGCATTCAACATGATCCCACTGCTACCTCTAGACGGTGGACATATTGCCGGAGCTATCTGGGAAGGCCTGCGTCGCAGCTTCGCCAAACTACGTAAAGCCCCAGATCCGGGGCCAGTTGACACCGCTAAACTGCTACCAATTGGGCAGGGTGTGTTTATCTTACTGCTAATTGTGGGATGTCTCTTGATCTGGGCAGATATAGCTGCCCCGGTTTAGGTGCAATAATGTCAGGCGTGAATAATGCATCGATTGCTTTGGGAATCCCCACGCTCCGTGAAGAACAGCCCGTTCTAGGTAAGCGTAAGCCCACCCGCAAAATCATGGTGGGATCCGTACCGGTAGGTGGCGATGCACCGATAAGCGTGCAGTCCATGACCACCACCAAAACCCACGACATCGGCGCAACCTTGCAGCAGATCGCTGAGCTGACTGCTGCCGGCTGCGACATTGTGCGCGTAGCCTGCCCCACCGATAAGGACGCCGAAGCACTGCCCATTATCGCTAAGCAGTCACGCATCCCGGTGATCGCCGACATTCACTTCCAGCCCAAATACGTCTACGCCGCCATTAAGGCCGGCTGCGGCGCAGTGCGCGTAAACCCCGGTAACATCCGTAAATTCGATGACCAGGTAGCCGAAATCTGCAAGATGGCCTCCGACTACGGCGTCAGCCTACGTATCGGTGTAAACGCCGGCTCGCTAGACCCGCGCCTACTGAAGAAGTACGGCAAAGCCACCCCTGAGGCCCTGGTGGAGTCAGCCGTGTGGGAAGCCAGCCTGTTTGAAGAAAACGACTTCCACGACTTTAAAATCTCCGTCAAGCACAACGACCCGGTCACCATGGTCCAGGCCTACCGCCTGCTAAGCGAAAAAGGTAACTGGCCCCTACACCTGGGGGTAACCGAAGCCGGCCCCGCCTTCCAGGGCACCATTAAGTCCTGCGCTGCTTTCGGCGTGCTACTGGCTGAAGGTATCGGTGACACCATCCGCGTCTCCCTGTCGGCCCCGCCGGTAGAGGAAGTCAAGGTTGGCACCAAGCTGCTCGAATTCATGGGCCTGCGCCCGCGCAAGCTAGAGATCGTATCTTGCCCCTCCTGCGGCCGCGCCCAGGTGGACGTATGGACCCTAGCCGAAAAGGTTGAAGAAGGCCTCAAAGATGTTAAGGCCCCGCTGCGCGTAGCCGTTATGGGCTGCGTAGTTAACGGACCCGGTGAGGCCCGCGAAGCTGACCTAGGCTGCGCCTCCGGTAACGGCAAGGGCCAGATCTTCGTGCGCGGCAAGGTTGTAGAGACTGTGCCCGAAGATCGCATCGTAGAAACCGTGCTGCGCTACGCCAACGACATGGCCGCAGATATGGCTGCCGAGATGGGTGAGGAAGCACTAGAAAACGCTGCCCCACAGGTGATGGTGCCCTCAGCCTGATGCTGCGTTTGCATCGCGACCCGCATCCGCTCACGCCCGCCAATAGCACTGCGCTAATGCAGCTGTTGGCGGGCGACGCCGTAGCCGGGGTGCAACTAGGGGCGCAAATTAGCCGCTGGAATTACTGGGGTAGGGGAGACGTAGTCGCTTGTGGTACCCCCCAACCCCACGCTGGCGCTTGGGCTACCGGCTCACTTATCCTCTACGGCCAGCGCCACTGCAGCCCCAGTGAGTTAAAAGCCCTAGCCAGCCACGGGCGCCCCCGGTTAACTAGGCGCGGCTCAGTGATGGGGCCGGCTGATGATGTGGCCGCGCTATGGCCGTATTTGGATCAGCGCCATTTGGCGGTGCGCCAGGCGCGTTGGAATCAGCCTTTACTGCTAGCCCCGCCGGCTGAACAGGTAGCTCAGACTTTGGCAGCTGCTAGCCGTAGCTGCGCCGACGAGCTGGTGGTGGCGGCCGCTAGCCAAACCCAAGCGGCCCAGGTGGGGATGGAGCCGCTGGTACTGCCGGCGGCGGTGGCCATGTTTAAAGAAGAAGTAGGTTTTGACCCGCTCTCTAGCGGCTCTGGCTATGGGCGCCATATCAGCCAGTTAATTGAGCAGGGGCGCAGCTACGTACTTCTCGACGACGGCGCCGGCCACCTGGGCAATACGCAGGTAGCTTTTAAAGCTGACGTGGGTAGCTTGTGGAACTCGGTAGCCCAAATAACCGGCGTGTGGACCCGCCCTGACCTGCGCGGTAGGGGACTGGCTAAAGTGGCGCTGGGGCGAGTGCTGGCCCTGATTTACGCCCAACACCAGGTCAGTCAGATCAACTTGTATGTTAATGACTTCAATGTGGCGGCCCTGGGCCTGTATAAATCTTTAGGTTTTACGCAGGTGGGCACCATGAGCACAGTACTGCTGTAAATGCTGCTATAAACCTGGCTCAGCTTTAAACAGCTAAGTAGGCCAGACAACACCAGCTTCACTTAGCTACTGGGCTTGGCTACGCGTAACATATACGTGTGCTTCAGACAATGACCAACGCCTTTATCCGTACTTTGCGTGAGGATCCTGCCGACGCAGAGGTAGCTAGCCACAAACTACTGGTGCGTGCTGGCTATATTCGCCGCGCTGCCCCGGGAATCTACACCTGGCTGCCACTAGGACTGCGTACCTTACGCAAGGTGGAGCAGGTGGTGCGTGAAGAGATGGATACTATCGCGCAGGAAGTACACTTCCCGGCTCTGCTCAGCGCCGACCCCTACAAGGCCACCGACCGCTGGGAAGAATATGGCCCCACCCTGTTCAAGTTGCATGACCGTAAGGGCGGGGACTACATGCTGGCCCCCACTCACGAGGAAATGTTCACCTTGCTAGTCAAGGACATGTACTCCTCCTACAAGGATCTGCCTGTTTCTCTCTACCAGATCCAGACCAAGTACCGTGATGAGGCTCGTCCGCGCGCAGGCTTGATCCGTGGGCGCGAGTTCATCATGAAGGACTCCTACTCCTTCGACATTGACGACGCCGGCCTGGAACGCTCCTACCAGCTACACCGCACCGTTTACCAGCGTATTTTTGAGCGCCTGGGCCTCGAATACGTAATCGTTAACGCTATGAGCGGGGCCATGGGTGGCTCCCACTCTGAAGAGTTCCTACACCCTTCACCCATTGGTGAAGACACTTTCGTGCGCTCTGCCGGTGGCTACGCCGCCAACGCTGAGGCCGTCACCACCCCGGTGCCCGAGGCTGTGGATGCTTCCAACGAGCCGGCCCCGGTGGAGGTAGACACCCCCGAATGCCCCACCATTGAATCCCTAGTGGAGCTGTTCAACACCAAATACCCGCGCGCCGACCGCCCCTGGAGCGCCGCCGACACGCTTAAGAACGTAGTGGTTAACCTGACCCACCCCGACGGCTCCCAGGAGCTGCTGGTAATTGGTCTGCCCGGTGACCGCGAAGTGGATATGAAACGCCTAGAGGCCGCCGTGGCCCCGGCCGAGGTGGAAATGGCTGGTCACGAGCAGCTAGCCAAGCACCCTGAGCTGGTGGCTGGCTACATTGGCCCGCAGGTGGTGGGTCCCAACTCGCCTAAGCGTGTGGCTCAGGTGGTCGACGGCGTCGAGCAGCTTAGCGGCAGCGTGCGTTACCTGCTAGATCCGCGTGTAGTAGAGGGCACCAGCTGGATCACCGGCGCTAACGCCGACCAGCGCCACGTCTACCACCTGGTAGCTGGGCGCGACTTTAAGGCTGATGGAGTAATTGAGGCCGCTGAGGTACGCCCCGGCGACCCGGCCCCCGACGGCTCTGGTCCGCTAGAGCTAGCCCGAGGCATCGAAATCGGTCACATCTTCGCCCTGGGGCGCAAGTACGCTAACGCCCTAGACCTAAAGGTGCTCGACCAGAACGGTAAAGCCCAGGTGGTAACCATGGGTTCTTACGGCATCGGGGTTTCACGTGTACTAGCGGCCCTGGCTGAAACCAACTGCGACGAGCACGGCCTAGCTTGGCCCGTGCACCTGGCCCCCTACCACGTGCAGGTACTGGCCACCGGTAAGGATGAGGCAGTATTTGAAGCTGCCACCACCATTGCCAGCGAGCTAGATGGCCTAGGCTACGACGTGCTATTTGATGACCGTCGCAAGGTCAGCGCCGGCGTTAAGTTTGCTGACTCTGAACTACTAGGTATGCCCTACATTGTGGTGGTAGGGCGCAGCCTAGCTAAGGACGGCACTGTAGAAATCCGCAACCGTCGCAGCGGCGAGCGTATCAGTGTTAGCGCTGAGCAGGCTGTAGCCCAGCTAAACGAGCTGCTAGCAGCCCAGCTGAGCTAACAAAGCAGGCCTTAAGCGCTTAGCGTGGGCTTTAAGCACTAAAGTGCTTAAAGTACCCAAAAAACGTGGGGGGGCGGGCTGGTTAACCAGCCCGCCCCCCTACGTTTACTTGGAAGCTACTTAACCCCTAGGGCTTGTTCTGTTTGAGTTAGGGATGCATTCCAGCTTTGAGCTTGTACCAGGGCCCAAGCGCCGGCGCTAATAGCCTGTTTACGCTGCGCTTCATCCTTGGCGTTGGCCACTTCGCTAAGCTCCGCGCTAACCACATTTAGCCATAGGCTAGCGCCTTGCTCGTAGGAATTACCGCTGGGTAGCTGGTAGCTGCTTAGGCGCTGATCAGGGCATTTAACCGCCAGGCAGGCGTCTACTGTGGCGGCGGCAGCTTTAGCCTGGGCGCCGGTAGCGCCGTCACCGCTTTGCGCTGCAATCACCTCTAAACCGTAACGGGCCTGGTCATAGGCGCTAAGCGTGCTCGCCTGCAGGGGAGTAGTTAAATTAACGCTAGTGCGCGGCTGCAGGGCCATCAGCTTGTCAAAATTCGTGCCGTCAAGGGCACGCGCCCAGCTAGCCCAAGTTAAACCAATAGCAGCATAGGTTTGGGCAGTTTTACCGCTAGATTCAGTCGCAGCCTTAAGGGCCTCACCAGTGCCCTGCTTAAGATACATAACCAGCTGCGCCGTCGTCGTATCAGAACCAGCCGTAGGAACTGGCGAGACAGTGGGATAACCGGTTGGGGGAGTGGTGTGCCAAGGCTGCCACACCCCACCTAGCGAACGCAGTTGAATAGCCGAGCCTTTAGCTACGGCAGCCACCTCAGCTGAGCCAGATTTAGCTAGCAACTGGGCGGCAGAGTTAATCAAAGCCGTCCGGCGAGCCAAAGCATCCTGGGTTTGCTGTGACGCTGAAAGCGTAGGCAGAGATGCGCGCGTGCCCTCACCTATCCGTAAACCACAACCTGACAGTGCTAAAACGCAGGTCAGGGCCATGATTGAACAATTGCGGGCGGTAGCGCGAAAACTAAACGGGCGCAGGGCGGGGGTGATTACGCGGCACTTCACCCCCTGATCTTCCCACGTACAGGTAAGATATGGGCAGGTAATTATCGACAGAAGGATCAGCAATGGCACCCGAGGCTAAGGGAAACCGCAAGCAGGCACCGGCTGAAGTGACCCAAATTCTGGCCCCAGTGGTTAGCGAAAACGGCTTAATGCTGCTGGAAACTGAGCTAACCAAGGCTGGAAAGTACTCGACGCTGCGAGTCGTCGTGGACCTACCAGAAGGCCCCGGAGATGTTGACCTGGACACAATTGAACAGGTGGCGCGTCAAATCAGCGACGCGCTAGATGAAGCTGACCCAATTAAGGGCTCCTACCAGCTTGAAGTATCTAGCGCCGGCGCTGAGCGTGAACTACGTGACGCACGTGAATTTGGGCGTGCAGTAGGCCGCCTAGCACAAATTAAGACCGAAGCCGGTGAGGTGTTCGGACGTGTACTAAGCGTCAGCGAAACCGGGGTAGAGGTAGAAACCAAAACCGCTACGCAGCTAGTACCCTTTACGCAGATCCTCAAGGCTCAGCAGGTAGTAGACCTCAGCGGCGCGCTGTAACCATAACTGAATAAAAGGAGCACACATGGAAATCAACATGACTGAACTGCGCGTTGCCGCAGATGAGTTGGAAATAGACCTAGATAACCTGGTCCCTGCTATTGAAGAAGCAATCCTAAACGCTTATCTCAAGCAGCCCGGGGCTATTAAGGGTGCCTACGTGCGTATAGACCGCCGCAACGGCGAGATGAACGTTTATGCCCCTGAGTTAGATGAAAACGACCAGCCCACCGGTGAATACTTTGACGACACGCCCCCGCACTTTGGGCGTATCGCTCAGGCTTCTATCCGTTCAGTAGTGGTCCAGCGCATCCACGACCGCCGTGACATGGAAGTGCTTGGCGCCTACAAAGACAAGACCGGCCAGCTAGTTTCCGGCATTGTGCAGCAGGGCCGCGACCCGCGCACCGTATATGTGCGCCTAGACGAAGAACGCGAAGGCATTATTCCTCCCGCTGAGCAGGTGCCCGGCGAGCGCTACCGTCACGGTGACCGCGTGCGAGCTTACGTAACTGAAGTTTCCCGTGGCCCGCGCGGCGCCCAGATTATCCTTTCACGCACCCATCCGGGCCTGGTGCGTCAGCTCTTTGAGCGTGAAGTACCTGAGCTGTCTAAGGGGGAGGTGGAAATCGTCTCCCTGGCACGCGAACCTGGACACCGCACCAAGATGGCGGTTCGAGCCAACAACCGCGACATTAACGCCAAGGGTGCCTTCATTGGCTCCATGGGTACGCGTGTGCGCGCGGTAAACCAGGAGCTGGGCGATGAAAAGATCGACATTGTTGACTGGTCAGCTGACCCGGCTAAGTATGTGGCCAACGCGCTTTCTCCCGCCCGTGTCTCCAGCGTGACCGTGCTAAACGAGGAAGAAAAAACTGCTCGCGCTGTGGTTCCTGACTTCCAGCTGTCGCTAGCGATCGGTAAGGAAGGCCAAAACGCCCGCCTGGCTGCCCGCCTAACCGGCTGGAAGATCGACATTCGTTCTGACACTGATGAGGGTGATATTCAGCCCGGTCGCACTTCAAGTGCTGACGTGAGCGGCGACTCAGGCTACCAAGGCTGAAAAACACCCAAATAGACGTTAAAATGAGCGATATGAGTCAACCTATACGTACCTGTGTAGGTTGCCGGGCTAAGGACGCGCGTAGCGCGTTAATTCGCCTCGTTCGCCGCGATACTCGTGTGGTGGTGGATACTGGTGCTTGCGCACCGGGAAGAGGCGCCTGGATGCATGACGATCCGCAATGTTATGGCACCGCCCTCAAACGGCGTAGCATTGAGCGTGCATTGCGCTGCAAAGGGACGCTCAACCTTGACGTTGTAGACAACTGGTTTTCCCATACCCACGCGGGTAAACCACTGCCGCCTGGCGGCACTAACTACGAGACATGAAAGCGGGTAGAGAGCCGATGGGCACCCGATGAGTACCCAGCGATGAGCTGCCAGCAGTAAACACACCCACCTGTTTCAGGTGGGAGACTGGAACAGGAGAATAGTGGCTAAACCACGTGTACATGAGCTCGCCAAGGAGCTCGACCCCTCAGGCAAGAAGGTCACCAGCAAGATCATTCTGGCCTGGCTAAAAGACCAGGGGGAGTTTGTTAAGGCAGCCTCCAGTGCTGTTGAACCCCCGGTAGCGCGCCGCGTGCGCGAACACTTCGCCCCGATGGTTGAGGGCGACGGCGCCAAGAAGGCTAAGAGTGACGCTCCTAAGCCTGGTGCTAAGAAAGCGGCTAAGCCCGCCGCACCTAAGCCGGCTGCTAAGCCGGCCCCCAAGGTAGAGGGTGCTAAGCCTGCTGCTCCTAAGCCCGGACCTAAGGCCCCCAAGGCCCCGGTAGCTGAGGAGCCCAAGCCGGCTGCTAAGCCGGCCCCCAAGCCCGCTAAGCCTGCTGCTAAGCCGGCTCCTGCTGAGGCTGCTAAGCCCGCCGCACCTAAGCCGGCTGCTCCGGCGCCGCGTGGTGGTGCCCGCCCGGGTAACAACCCCTTCGCTTCTTCACAGGGTATGCCCCGTCCTGGTGGCGCTCGCCCTCAGCCCGGTCAGGGCGGTCCGCGCCCGGCAGCTCCGCGTCCTGGCGGTAATGGCGCCCCCCGCCCGGGTAACAACCCCTTCGCTTCCTCGCAGGGTATGCCCCGTCCTGGTGGCGCTCGCCCTCAGCC
>ERZ773196.61-NODE-61-length-67647-cov-4.096284_pt1 | contig 67647 bp, 70 predicted proteins | sample MGYA00581009_ERZ773196 | MGnify/ENA primary metagenome ERZ773196 (study PRJEB29015, sample SAMEA2738162) | human oral metagenome | biome: human oral; feature: human-associated habitat; material: saliva | place: China | collected 2243 ... | reverse complement strand
TTTGCGTTCGAGCGATTGGGCGGTTTCTGTTTCAGCGTCGATGGGGAAGCGGTCCACTTCGATGATTTCGCCGGTGTCGATGGAGGCATCAACGTAGTGGGCGGTGTTGCCCCATTGGTCCAGTTCGTCCATGATGGCTAAGTTGTAACCGCCTGTGCCTTTGTATTCGGGCAACAGCGCAGGGTGGAAGTTGATCGTGCCCAAAGTCGGAATGCTCAGGAATTCATCACGCAGCTTGCGCCAGTAAAGGATGGACAAGCCCAAATCGTATTTCAGACGGCCTTCACGCATTGCTTCCAAAGCCGTATCGAAGGTGTACAGGGGCAGGCCCAATTCCTGCGCGGCAGCCGTGGTCGGCGAGCCTTGCAGATGACTATCGGTCAAAACGCCGACGATTTCGATATGGTCTTGTTTGGTCAAAAAACGAAGCAGGTTGGCGGAAACCTGTTTACGACCCATAAATAAGATTTTCATGGAGAAATGTCCCTTATGCATTTGCTTTTTCGGTGGCGGAAGTTGTCAGTGTAGTCAATTCTTCCAGGGTGTTTATCCAAAGGGTGGGCTGGTATTCACGGCCGTATTGCTCGGGCTCGGCTTGATGAATATTGTGCGGCTTAGGCATGATGCCTATGGAGAGCCAACCCAGTTTGTTGGGTGCGACAAAATCTTTTTTGATGTTGTCGCCGATGTAAATAAAACGTTTTGCAGCCGGATATTTGTTTTGCAGGAAGACAAAACGCTTATCGTCGGGTTTTTCCGATTGCATGGCTTCCGAAATCAAAATGTCGTCAAACAAATCGGTCAAACCCAAGGCCTGTATTTTCAAACGCTGTGTCAGACTGCGGCCGTCTGTAATCAGGGCGCGTGCGGCAAAAGGGCGCATCAGCTTCCGTAAAAAAGACGGTTCGACATAAGGTCGGATAACAGGCCTATGTAGTCGATATTGCCACAAAAGTGATTGTTTCTCTAGTTCGTTTAATTTGCAATGATGACACAAATTGTCGAGCCAGTCTTTACTTTTATTGTCTGCAATTTCATTTAGTACGTCAGCATCGTATTGTGAGTAAAGCGACGTAATTATCCCTACAACTGCCTGTATTCCGGAGCATTTGTAGTCGTACTCAGAGTAAAGCGTATCGTCAAGATCAAAGACGATGACGGATTCTTCCGGCTTAATCATGTTCTTTTACCAAAACTTTAGCATCGTAACGAAGCATGATTAAATTGTTTTCCCAGTCGTCGGAGAAAGGGACGTCTTGGCCGCCGATGTATTCTTGAATCAGCCAGCCCGGATAGTTGCCGCCTGCGGCGTAGGTCAGTGGGAAACCGCCGCCGAAACGCGGATTAATTTCCACGCCGTAGGTCGTATTGTCGGTTTTGCTGACGAAGAACTGCGCGGTAATGCAGCCGCGTGCGCCTTCCAATACGGCCATTTTTTCAACCAGCTCTTCATACAGGGCATTGCGCCGGGTCGCGCCTTTGCTGACTTCGCCGGTGCGCACTTCCAAGCGTTCGCGAGGAATGGCGCATTTCAGACGGCCTTGACGGTCGTAATACATATCGACGGTAAACTCGGAAAAAGCATTTTCGATATCGATGTATTGGGCGAACATCATTTTCGGATCTTCGGCAATGTCGGCGGTCAGATCGGCCGGTGTGTTGATTTTTTTCGTACCGATGGCGCGGCTGCCGTCGTAAGGCTTGGCAAAACACGGGAAGACCAGGCTGTCCCGTTCGTAAATTTCAGGCGAACGGATGCCGTATTGTGCAAACAGGCCTGCGGTCAGGCGCTTGTCGCGACACAGGGTAATCAGTTTGGCGTCGGAAATGACGATGTGTATTCCTTCGGCTTCAAAATGGTCGCGTGCTTCGGCCAGCTTGAGCAGTTCGGTATCGATGGTCGGCACAATCAGGCCGATGTTGTGTTGTTTGGCCAGTTCGAAAATACTGTCGATGTATTCGGCTGCGTCGATGCGCGGTACGCTGAAAGCGCGGTCGGCGACATGACAGGCTGAAGACATGTGGGGATTGAGGTCGGTGGCAAATACGCCGATGCCGTCTGAAAAACGTGCGGCTTCGGTTTGGAAGTCCTGCACCAATTCGACGCGGCGGCCTGCCGACAGAATCAGTATGTTATTTTTTTTCATCAGTTTTATTACCCGTGAAATAAGGCATAGTGGCTTCTCCTTCGGCTGAGATGCCTTCTTTGACGAAGACTTTTTTAACCGTCAGGAACAAAATTTTAATATCCAGCCAGAAGCTGAAGTGGTCGATGTACCAAACATCGTGGGCGAACTTTTCGTCCCATGAAATGGCGTTGCGGCCATTGACTTGCGCCCAACCGGTTACGCCTGGTTTCATTTCGTGGCGGCGGTTTTGGAAGTCGTTGTACAACGGCAGGTAGTGCATCAGCAGCGGACGAGGGCCAACCAAACTCATCTCGCCTTTTAAGACATTCCATAATTCAGGAAGTTCGTCCAAACTGGTGGCACGTAATTTTTTGCCGAAATCGGTCAGGCGTTCGCTGTCCGGTAGCGGGTTGCCGTCTTTATCGATTGCATCGCGCATGGAGCGGAATTTAATCATTTTGAACGGCTTGCCATCCTTGCCCGGCCGCTCTTGGATGAAGAACACGGGCGAGCCTAAGTTTTTGCGGATGAGGTACACCAAAATCAAAAACACAGGCGACAGGATAATCAGCCCTGAGGCGGAGGCAACAATGTCAAACAGGCGTTTGAAAAATTTATTCATGAGCTAATCTTTCAATCAGGTTGACGATTTTTTGATAGGCAACGTCGCGCTTGAAGCGGCGGACGATTTCTTCGGACTGAACAGGATCGTTTTTGCGCTTCAAAATATCTTTGGCGGCTTTAACGAAGCTGTCCACATCGCCGGAACGGTAGTCCGCATGCGGCAGCAGGGTGAGGACTTCGGCAACTTCGTCGTTGACCTGGCTGTTCAGAATCGGTTTTTGCAAAGCCATATAGTCGGACAGTTTGTTGGTAATCGACTGCATGGCGTAAGAGTGGATGGCGTTGACGGAGATGTCGCAGCCCTTGGCGACCGACATCATTTCAGCGTAAGGAATGTAGCCGTAAAACTTGATGCCGTCGCAGGCATATTGTTTGAGCCTGTCTAAATCGGGGCCGCCGCCCATGATGTGCAACTCGACGTTTTCGCCGGCGTCCAACAGCTTGCGAACGCCTTTGCACACGGTTTCCACGTCATAGCTGTAACTGAGCGTGCCCAAGTAGAAGAAGCGGGTTTTGTCGTCGCCGAAATCTTTGGCAGGCGCGGCATCGAGTTTCGGAAAATCCGCGCCGATATAGACGACTTCGCCGGGTACATTCGGATTGGCTTCTTTGGCGCGGTCGAGATAAGTCTGCGATACGGCGACCAGCGCGTCGGCGTAGCGGTAGGCTTGGTTGGCGCGTGAAGCAAAGGGCAGCAGGTTGTGCGGTACTTTTTTCAAAAACGGTACGACTGAGGAGAAGGACTCCGGCCATACATCCTGCACATCGACAATCAGTTTGTAGCCCAAACGCGCTTTGTGTTTGCCCAAGAGCAGGTTGGTGGCAATCAGCGGATAGGCGGAAAAGACGACGTCTTGTTCGCCCGGACGGCAGTTTTCCAACCATTTTTCAAAATGTTTGACGAAGCGGTGATGGCTGGTCACGCGTCCTAAAGACACGTTTTTGCTGTATCCGCTTTCTTCCAACAACATCACTTTCAGACGGCCTTGTGAGGCGGCCTTTGCATCTTCGGGCCGTCTGAAAGATTTGTCGTAGTGCTTGAAGTTGCTGGTAATCAGCAACACGTCATGCGACCGCGACAACAGCTCGGCCAGATACCAGAAGCGGTTGAAATGCGGCTCGGACGGCAGCGAGCAATAAGGGGCGACGATGGTAATGTTCATGTTTCAGACGGCCTTACATTTCGTACGCAGCCATGGTGGTGCGGTAGATTTCATCGTCGGAGCATAAAGTTTCGACGTGTTTGTGCAGGGCTTTGCCCATTTGACCGCGCAACTCTGGATGCTTGATGAGTGTATCGACGGCTTCGATAAACGCTTCGTCATCGCCGAAAGGAATGCAGTAGCCGGTTTGGCCGGTGATGACCATTTCGGAAATGCCCGCCATGTTGTAGGTCACGACAGGTGTGTCGTAAAGGCCGGCTTCCAAAATATTGTTGCCGACGCCTGCACCGTGGTCGCCCACGCAATGCGGCGTGTTCACCAAAATATCGACTTCTTTGAAGTAGCCGGTCAAGTCGCGGACGCCGCCGAGGAAGGTAACTTTGTCTTCGATGCCCAAACGTTTGGCTTGTGCTTTGAGGTTGTCCATTTCTTCGCCGATGCCTGCAACGTTGAGGCGTACAGGCATACCGCGGTCAACCATTTTCTTCAAAATATCCAGCATTAAATGCACGGCGCGGACGGTGTCCAAACGGGAAAGCGTGCCCAGTTGGACATAGTCTTTGACTGTTTTTTCAGGAACGTAATCCGCTTTGTGCAGAGCGTTGTAAGTGTAGGTGATGCGGTTGGCAGGGAAACCGTAACGGATGAGTTTTTCGCGTTCGTGTTTGCAGTTGCCGATGATGTACACGCCCAGCTTGTCGAAAAGCTTGGCAATTTTCGGATAAGTTTCCGGATCAAGGCCGCGCGCGTGGTAGAACACTTTGGTTTTCGGCGAGGCAAACTTGGCCGCAATGGCGCAGGCCGGAACGATACGCGCCATTTGGCAGTGAATCACATCAGGTTTCTCTTTTTTCAGCAGTTTCATGTAGGCAAACATGCCTTTGATGTAACCCAAAAGACCGCCTTGGTAAAAATCAATCGGCTGCCAACGGATACCCAATGCTTGCGCTTCCTGAATCAAAGGGCCGTCTGAAGAGGCCAATACGATATCGTGTCCGCGTTGTTTGAGCAGGCGGCCGAGGCGGAAAGTGGCGTTTTCAGTGCCACCAAGGCCGGACATGGAGGTAGTCAGGATGATTTTCATGATGGTTTCTTCGTATCGTATAGTGTTTCGTTGTATGCGTAAGCGGCCATATCTTTCAGCTTGGGCGCAACAAATACGCTGTAAATAAAAATCAGCAGGCAGGGCAGCCAGATAAACGGCATACGCAAAATGGTGGACGGAATAAAACCGGCCAGCAGGAAAATGCCCAAGGCAACCCAAGCCAAAACGCGCGATTTGCCGGTTACTGCGCGGTTTGAGGCGGTGTAGAGGAAATAACACGCCACAAAGGCAATAAAGCCAAGCAGGGAAATCATGCCGAAACCCAGATACAGCTCGATGATGAAGCTGTGCGGGTTTTCAAAGCCCAAGCTGCCGCTCAAATGGCCGCCGAAATATTCGCGGAAGTTTTTAGGGCCGTAGCCGGTCAGCAGCAGGGGCGGATTGTTCCAGAAGTAGTTGTAAATCTCCTGACGGTAGGACACGGAGTTGTCGCTGCCCAAGTCGTACAGGAAGAGGTACACGCGGCTGGAAAAGCGTTCCAAAAACTGGTTGCCGTTGAGTGAGAGCAAAAATTCCGCAATCGCGCGAGACGGAATCATCGACAACACCAACGCCAGCAAACCAGCTACGCCGACCGTAATAAAACCGTTTTTGCGATAGGCCGTATAAACCAGCAAAATCAACAGGTAACAGCCGATGGCGGTACGCGATACGCTGGCGAAAATGGCCATGCCCAACAGCAGGAACAAGCCCCAGCCCAGCAGTTTTTCTTTGTGTTTCCGTCCTTGGAGTTGGAAGAAAAACAAAATGGCAGGCGCAAGGCAGACTGCGGTGGCGGCAAGGTTGTTCGGGTTAAAGAACAAGCCTTTGAGCGAGCCTTCGTCAATAGCCAACTCATCGCTGGCACTCACAAACTGAATACCGGTGGCCAGCTCTGCAAACGGCGGCACGGCGATAAACAGCGTAAATACGACAAGGAACTTCTGAATTGTCCTCAAAGGGTCGTCGGCGCGCTTCAATACTTGGTAAAACAAGTAGAAGAAAGCCGGAACCGCCATAAAAAACAAAATATCCATGTACTGCGTCGGCGTCAGCGACGTAATGCCCATGTGGATGGCAGGCCAGATGCACATGGCGGTCAGGGCGCAGAGCATGGCAAAAATCTTGCGCGGAATATGCTTGCTTTCCAGAAAAAATACGACAAAACCAAGCAGTACAAATATCAGGGTCAAGGGGTTGTCGATACGCGGCACGCCGACCTTAAAGGACAGCGCGGGCCCCAGCATATAGGCTGCGAGCATGATGTATAGGATGTAAGTGTATAAGTTCAGACGTTTTATTTTCATAGTCGTGCTGTTGTTATCGTAGAGACGTGAATCTCAGGTTGGCTATTTTGCCGAACGGTTTAATTTGGCTTTGATTTTTTCGGTCGCGGCAAATAGTGCGTGTTTGTATTTTAGGAACAGGAAACCCAGTCCGACTGCCCATGCCAGCGCAAACCAAATATAGTTGTCGCGCGTACCCAGCCAAGTGTAGGCAAGGCAGATTATCAGGCAGAGCGTTGAGTTGGTATAAATCTTCAGGCGCGGCAAAGGTTGCCACAGGCGTGAAGAGAATTCGGTTTTCAAGATGAAAAACAGCCAAAAAGCCGTTGCGCTGGCCATAGCCGCACCTTTTGCACCGAATTTCGGTACCAGCAGATAGAGCAGGGAGGTATTGGCGATAAAGGCAACGATGTTGATGGCGGTAATCAGCCAAGTCGAGCGGACGACGTTCAAACCGATGCCGCTGACTTCGGTCAGCGTGTAAAACAGGGGGAAGAGCATACACGAGAGCAGGATAAATTGAACCTGCGTGTATTTTTCCGGCAGTATCCAGGTCGCCATCGGCGAGAAAATCCCGATAAGGCAAATCATTGCGCTGATGAGGACGGTCATGGAAAGCGTGATGTCGCCGATTTTGTCCAGATTGGTTTTTTCTTCCACCCATTTGAACACCAAAGGCGCCCAAATGGTGGAGAACACGCTTTGGAAAATCAAGGCGACGGCGCCAAAGCTGACTGCCATCGAATAAATACCCAACTCGTCCAAGCCCGAGATATTCTTGAGGACAAAGCGATCAATCGAAGTCAAACCCCAATAGGCCAAGTTGCCGAATGCCAGCGGCAGGCCGTAGCGTAATCCGTCCCGATGCAGCTCAGGCGACCATTTCGCATGGGAAACGGCTTGCAAGTCTTGGCGCAGCTGATATATCAACAGCGCAACGGTCAGCACTTGGGTGGCGGTGTAGGCAAAAACCAGCGAAGTGGTATTGGCGGGCAGGCCGGAAGCAATCACGGCAAAAACCAACACCAAAATCAAAAATTTCGGCGCAAGCTGGCTGACGGAAAAAGCCAATGCCTGCTCTTTCATCCGCAAAATCAGGGCTAAAAAACGGATAATCAGCGTGGTGGCTAAGAAAATCAGGAAGAGAATCCCCAAATTTGCACTGGGGATGTCAAAAATGATTTCAGACGGCCATGATGCGTTTATCAGTAACACTAAAACCACAACCGCCACCGTCAGAATCAATGGCGATAAAAAAACGGATTTGAACAGCGCGGCCTTGTCTTTAACGGCGTAATAGTCGCGAATATAGGATTGGTCCAGCCCCAAACCCAAGAGCAGGATGCTCAGTCCGGCAATGGTCTGCAAGAGTACGATACGGCCGATGTCTTCCGCAGGGAAGTACCATGAGATGAGCGGCAGGGAAAGCAGGCCGAAAGCGGCGCTTCCTATCGGGCCCAATGCGTAGCCGAGGATTTTTTTCGCGTTCATATTATTTGTTTTCAGACGGCCGGAAGTTCGAGCTGAGCGTTTTTCGTAAGAGATGCGTTGTTACCGTTGCCGATTTGCCAGGGCCGTCTGAAAAACAAATGGCCTTGGGAAACCGGCCGCCGTCCCGGTCGGGGAAATCGGAGGCAGCCGGATGCGTCTGAAGCAAGATTATGCTTTGATGACTTTAGGATTTTTCACTGGGAATTTGCCGCGTGTATCGACAATCAGCTTGGCATGTTCGGTGATCATGTCATAGTCGAATTTGTCGTGATCGGTGGTCAGAACCACGCAGTCGTATTGGGCGACAGTTTCAGGGGTCAGCGCTTCGCTCTTCAGGTCGAAGTAGTGGTGGCCGGGGATGTGTGGGAACTCTGGAACGTGCGGGTCAGAGTAGGAAACCACTGCGCCCAGTTTGTGCAGGCGATCCATAACTTCCACAGACGGGCTTTCACGCATATCGTCCACGTTTTTCTTGTAGGCGATACCCAATACCAAGATTTTGCTGTCTTTGATAGAACGGTTGTGGTCGTTCAAAGCCAAGCCGACTTTTTCGATAACGTAGTCGGGCATGTGGGAGTTCACTTCACCGGCCAGCTCGATGAAACGGGTGTTTACACCGTATTCTCGTGCTTTCCAAGTCAGGTAGAACGGGTCGATAGGGATACAGTGGCCGCCCAAGCCCGGACCTGGGTAATAAGCGACGAAGCCGAACGGTTTGGTCGCAGCGGCATTAATGACTTCGTGAATGTCGATGCCCATTTTGTCGGCAACGATTTTCATCTCGTTCACCAAGCCGATGTTTACGGCGCGGTGGATGTTTTCCAGAAGTTTGGTCAGCTCGGCAGCTTTGGTGGAGCTTACTGGAACAACTTTATCGATGGCAGGTTGGTACAGCGCAAGGCCGACTTCCAAACAGGCAGGGGTATGGCCGCCGATGACTTTTGGAATGGTACGGGTTTCAAAGTTAGGGTTACCCGGGTCTTCACGCTCAGGAGAGTAAACCAAGAATACGTCTTGACCGACTTTCAAGCCGCCTTCTTCCATGCGTGGCAGTAATTCTTCTTCGGTAGTACCGGGGTAGGTGGTGGATTCCAAAGACAGCACTTGACCGGCGCGCAGGTAAGGTTTTACCGCATCGGTAGTGTCGATCACAAAGCTCATGTCCGGCTCGCGGTATTTGTTCAGCGGAGTCGGTACGCACAAAATGACGGCTTCTACTTCGCCAATGCGGGAGAAGTCGGTCGTTGCTTCAAACAGGCTGTTGGAAGCAGCGGCAATTTTGTTGGAAGGGATATGCTCGATGTAGCTTTCGCCTTTGTTGAGCTTGTCGACTTTGTTGGTGTCAATGTCGAAACCCAAAACTTGGTAACCGATATCCACATAGCGCAACATCAGTGGTAAACCGACGTAGCCTAAGCCAACGATGCCGATTTTTGCGGTCTTATCGGCAAATTTTTGTATCGTAATGTTTTTCATGATGTCTTTCGTTTAATGAATGAGTAAATCGGGAGTGTTTGCCCGATGCCTGAGTTGTTTGCTGCAACCGCATAGCCATAGCCGGCTGCCGTATCGTGTGAAGCCTTAAAACCATACTTATAATTACATTAGACGGAATCATAAGCACTTATCTGATTCGTCTCAATCAAAAAAGTTTAACGGTCGTTCAGGCGGCCTCTATGGTATGGAAACGGTATTTTTGAATGCTTAATTTTTAGAAATTACATTCAACCACATGTTTTGATTTTAGATATTGTTTTGTCAAATGTATGATTCATGAAATGAAACTACCGTTTATGCCGTTTTAAAACCCTTCTAGAATAAAAACTTTTAATAAATTTTCGTGGCTTAACTTATCTTAATAATCCATTATTTCGTGATGAAAAAAAGGAAAATTTGTCGACAATCGGCTTGAGGATAGTTAACTTAAGTCAAAGTTTTAAATTGGAATACGCTAAAGTCATTATAATATATTGACGAAAAAATTACATTTATTGCTATATAAATGATAGATATATTCTATTTACAATGGTTTAATTATTAAGTTGAGGCAATTAGACGGATTTTTTTTCGGAGAACCCATTTAATGTCCTGCCCGATGATTTCTACCGATTGACTTTGCCAAGGGCCGTCTGAAAGTAGGGCGGCCGGATTTTCAGGGAGGGAGAAAAGAGGTTTGCCTGCGCCTAACAGTTTCGGTGCTTGGTAGAGGACGATTTCATCCACCAAGTCATCCTTCAGGAAGGCTGAAGCAAGTGTTGAGCCGGCTTCTACCAGAACTTCGCCAAAGCCAAGTTCTGCCAGTTGCGGCATGAGTGAAAGAAGATTGATGCGGCCGTTGATGTGCTCAGACGGCCTGATGATGCGGATATGTTCAAATTTACCCAGCGCCTGCAAACGTTGTTCGTCTGAGGAAAGGGTAACGATAACGGTCGGGCTGTCGGTATCGGTCACGAGGTGGCAGTCCAAAGGGATTTGCAGTCGGCTGTCCAAGACGATACGCGCAGGTTGGCGTAAGGTAGGGAAACTGCGGACGTTGAGCTTCGGGTTGTCGGCAAGCACGGTACCGATACCGGTCAAAACGGCGCAACTTTCGGCACGGAGAATTTGTACGTCTTCGCGTGCGGCTTCGCCGGTAATCCAAAAGCTGCGGCCGTCTGAAAGAGCGGTTTTGCCGTCCAAACTGGCGGCGCATTTGAGGCGGATAAACGGTCTGCCGCGTTCGATACGCGACAGAAAGCCACGGTTGAGCTCGCGCGCCTGCGCTTCCAGCAAACCGCTTTCGGTACGGATTCCGGCGGCTTCCAGCATGGACAAACCTTTGCCTGCGACCAATGGATTCGGGTCGGTCATGGCGGCGACCACACGTGCTACACCGGAATGAATCAGCGCTTCGGCGCATGGCGGCGTGCGGCCGTAATGGCTGCAAGGTTCCAGCGTGACATAGGCTGTTGCGCCTTTTGCCGCCGCTTGGGCTTGCCTCAAGGCGTGAACTTCAGCGTGCGGCTCGCCTGCTTTGACGTGGAAACCTTGTCCGACGATTTGGGCGCCGTGTGCAATCACGCAACCGACGCGAGGATTGGGGGAAGTAGAAAACCGCCCAAGCTTGGCCAGCTCGAGGGCGGTTTGCATCATTTGGGTATCAAGTGCGGAAAACATGGTTTCAGACGGCCTTATTTGGCTTTGCATTCGGCGATGACTTGGGTGAATTCGGAAACGTCTTTAAAGCTTTTATAGACGGACGCGAAGCGGACATAGGCGACTTGGTCGATTTTTGCCAGCTCCTCCATCGCCATTTCGCCGACGATGCGCGAAGCGACTTCTTTTTTGCCCAAACGGTAGAGGCGCTGCTCGATCAGGGCAACGGTTTCATCGATTTGTTCTTGCGTGACAGGGCGTTTGTGCAGCGCGCGCTCAAGGCTGGTCTGCAGTTTGTGCGGATTGAAGGGAACCCGTGTGCCGTTGGATTTGATGACTTGCGGCATCCGCATTTCAACGGTTTCAAAAGTGCTGAAGCGTTGTCCGCATTCCAAGCATTTGCGGCGGCGACGGATGCTGTTGGTGTCTTCCAGCCATCGCGAGTCGGTTACTTGAGTGTTGGGGTGTTGGCAAAACGGGCACTTCATCGGGTTTCCTTGTCATACGCTCGGCAAGGTCGCTAAGCAATTGAATTTATTGTTTGTGAACTATTATTGTAGCGGATTGCGTTATTTTCGTATAGTAAAGGCTTTGACTATGGATTAAGTATAAAAAGGCCGTCTGAAAGGGCAACTTGGGCGAAGTTGAGCCTTTCAGACGGCCTTGAGTTTTCAGTTAATCAACCGTTAAACCGATACGCCGACGGCACGGGCGATTTCCAAACCTTCTTCCGCACTCATATAAACCGGATTGTCGGGGCGGTCGCTGCGGACAATATCGCCGTCTTGAAACATCACCAATTCATTGACTGCCAATTGCGACCAAGTTTCATCACGCGTCAGGGGCAGGGTGGCGATGACGGAGACCTTGTCGTTTGGCGTGGTCACTGTGGAAAAATCGACCATCACATCATCGTCCAGCAAACGCGCTTTACCAAACGGGGCTTTGCGCACGATGTAGTGTAGCAAGGTGCTGGCATGGGCAAACAGGCAGTCGCCGTTGGACATCACGAAATTAAACAAACCGTAGCGGCGGATTTCATGGGTCAGGCCGGCAATGGCGTCAAACAAGACTTCAGGTTCGGGTTTGGTGGCAAAGCGGCTGCGCAGGCGGTTGAGAATAAAGCAGAACGCGCGTTCGGAATCGGTTGAGCCGACGGCATGGTAGTACTCGCCCTGCTCGGGGAAAAAATCAATCAAATGGCCGTTGTGGGCAAACAGCCAATATTCGCCCCACATCTCGCGCATGAAGGGATGAGTGTTCGCCAATGAGGTCTGGCCTTGTGAGGCCTTGCGGATATGGGCGATAACGTTTTCAGATTTGATTTGGTAGGCGCGTACCAAGTCGGCAACGGGCGAGTTGGCGCTGGGTTTGTCGTCGTGAAACAAGCGCACGCCTTTGCCTTCGAAAAAGCCGATACCGAAGCCGTCGGCGTGGTGGTCGGTAATGCCGCCGCGACGGCGGAAGCCTTCAAAAGAAAACATGATGTCTGTGGGAGTGTTGCAATTCATGCCGAGCAGTTGGCACATGGTGTTAACCTTTATTTTTGGGGTATTTATAGGGTTATTATGGTGTATCGGGCAGGCAGTTTCAATATGTAGAGTGTGATATGTTTATAACTGTCTCATACTTGGCGGGCCGTCTGAAAAATTGCTGTCAAAAATTCAGACGGCCTTAAAGTGTTCCCAGACCGGCCGGCATTGTTCGGGTAAGTCGGGGCAGGCGCCGAGTATGCCGCCGCTGAAGTCGTTGGGGCGGTGGAAGTCGCTGCCTGCGCTGGCGAGAAAGTCGAAGCGGTCGGCAAGCAGGGCATAGTTGAGGCGGTCGTTTTTGCAGCAGTTGCCGCTGTGCACTTCAATCCCTGCGCCGCCGAGATTTTTGAATTCTTGAAACAGGTTTCGTTTGGCGGTGGCGGATAATTCATAGCGCATCGGGTGGGCGATAATGGCCATGCCGCCTGCGCCTGTAATCGCGGCTACGCAGTCTTCCAGTGTGGCCCATTCGTGTCTGACGGAACAGGATTTGCCGTCACCCAGGTATTTGGTAAACGCCTGCTGTTTGTTTTTAACATGGCCTGCGCGGATAAGAAATTCGGCAATGTGGGTGCGGCTGGCCATTTCTTTGTTGGCGGCCAATGCCAGTGCACCTTCATACGCGCCTGTGATGCCTTTTTTCTCCAGTTTGGCCGCAATGGCTTCCAATCGTTTCAGACGGCCTTTGCGGACTTCGGCAAGCAGGTTTTGCAGGGTTTCGTTGTGTTCGTCAAAGTCCAAGCCGACAACGTGGATGGTGCGGCCGCGCCAAGTGACGGATATTTCCACGCCGTTGACGAAGGGGAGGCCGAGGGTATCGGCTTCGGCGCGTGCTTCGGCCAGTCCGCCGGTGTGGTCGTGGTCGGTCAGGGCGAGTAGGGTGCAACCGTTTTGACGGGCGAGTCGGACGACTTCGGTTGGGGAGAGCATGCCGTCTGAAACGGTCGAATGGCAGTGTAAATCAATCATGGTTTTGCTTTGAATTTTCTCAAAAAAGGCCGTCTGAACGTTTCAGACGGCCTTGCTTTAGAACATTAGAACAGAGAGTCCAGTTGTTGTTTGTTGTTATTGCCGCTATTGCTTGGCAGAACTGGGGTTTCGTCTAATTCTTCACGGGCTGGCGCAGTGTTGCTCTCGGTACGGCGGCGGTTTTCATTCGGGACTGCACGACGGGAAGGTTGGGCAGGACGCGGAGCAATGCCGCTGTTGTCCAAGGCCAGGTCGGAGCTGGTGGTCATGCGTTCGCGCATATACACTTCGCCGCCGTTTGCAACCACGCCTTCAGGCGCTTTCATCGGCTTGACGCTGGTGCCTTTCAGGGCAAAGCGCATGTATTCTACCCAAACCGGTACGGCGATTGTACCGCCGTAACCTGCACGGCCCATGCTGCGCGGTTTGTCAAAGCCGATATAGACGGCAGTCACAATGCTAGGGTTGAAGCCGACAAACCATGCGTCTTTGTTGTCGTTGGTGGTACCGGTTTTACCGGCGATGTCGGAGCGGCCGAGTGCGGCTGCACCGCGTGCGGTACCGACACGGACAACGTCCTGCATGATTTTGTACATAATGTAGGCGTTGCGCGGGTCAATGGCTTGGGGTGCATTTTCACCAGCTACCAAAGGTTGCATTTGCGCCTTCAGACGGCCTTGGCTGTCGTAGATTTTGTCGATGACGTGGGCAGATACTTTGTAACCGCCGTTGGCAAAGACGCTGTAACCTTCTGCAATACGCAACGGAGTGGTTTCGCCTGTACCCAAAGCCATAGACAGGCTGGCAGGGATTTCAGACGGCTTGAAGCCGAAGCGTTGGATGTATTGTTGCGCGTAGCCAATACCGATAGACATCAGGATGCGGATGGACACCATGTTTTTCGACGCGGTCAAAGCCTGACGCAGCGTGATGTAGCCGGAATAGCGGCCGTCTGAATTTTTCGGGTTCCACGCTTTGCCGTTTGCACCTTTACCCGGCAGGGAAATCGGCGCATCGTTAATCATGGTGGAAGCAGTCATGCCTTTTGCCAAAGCGGCGGAATAAACGAAGGGTTTGAACGTCGAGCCGGGTTGGCGCATGGCTTGAGTTGCACGGTTGAAGGTTTTGCTGTGGTAGTCATAGCCGCCGACCAATGCACGGACTGCACCGGTTTTCGCATCTAAAGACACCAATGCGCCTTGCAGCAAAGGCTCTTGAACGACGGTAAAGGTATCGCCGCTGCCTTTAACGCGAATAACGGAGCCGCGACGGATGCGGTCTTCGCCCATTTTTTCGTTGTTGACGGCACGGGCGGCAAAGCCTAAAGCGTGGCTGTTCAGCGTGACTTTGCGGCCGCTCGGCAACTGAATTTGTACACCTTTGCGTGAGGCTTCCAAGACAACTGCCGGAATCATTTTATCGACGGTGTAAAGTGTAGAAAGGTACTGGCTGACGGTTTCTTCTACGTTGTCGCTTTTGCTCAGGTCGATGTAGTTTTCTGCACCGCGGTAGCTGCTGCCGCGGTCGAAGTTGCGCAGAACTTTACGCAGGGCTTCGGTAGCCACGCGCTGGTGTGCGGTATCGACGGTGGTATATACCTTGAAGCCTTGTGTATAAGCATCTTCGCCGTATTTTTCAAACAGTTCTTGACGCACCATTTCGGCAACATACAGGGCGCTTTGATCAATGTTTTGTACAAAACGCTCGTAATGCAACTCTTCTTTCAAAGCCTGATCGCGTTGCTGCAGGGTGATCATGCCTTCTTCCAGCATATTGTTCAGAATATAAGCCTGACGCAGTTTGGCACGCTCAGGGTTTACAATCGGATTGTAGGCGGAAGGCGCTTTAGGCAAGCCGGCCAACATGGCGGCTTCGGCTAATGTTAAATCATTAACATTTTTATTGAAATAAATTTGGGCGGCGGATGCAAAACCATAAGCGCGTTGACCCAAATAGATTTGGTTGAAGTACAGCTCTAAAATCTTGTCTTTGCTCAAAGACTGTTCGATTTTGTAGGCCAGCAGGGCTTCGTTGAATTTACGGGTGAACGAACGCTCGCTGCTCAGATAGAAGTTTTTGGCAACCTGTTGCGTAATCGTACTGGCACCGGATTGAACGCCTCCTGCCATGACATTGCCGATCGCGGCGCGCGCCACGCCCCAAACGTCCACGCCCCAGTGGTCGTAGAAGCGTTTGTCTTCGGCGGCGATCACGGCGTCTTTCAAAATTTTCGGGAAGTCGCCGATTTTAGTAAATTCACGCCGTTGTTCGCCGTAAACGCCAATGACTTGGCCGTCTGAAGAATAAATCGTCAGCGGCATTTTTGGTTTGTAGTGTTGTAAAGAGTCCAAAGACGGCAGTTTGGGATAGGTGACCAAAATTGCAATTGCAATCAGACCTGCACCGAAAAGAGCCAGTCCTAATAAGAGACCTATGCAGGTCGTTATAATCTTTTTAATCATGACTAAGTAATAATTTTGCCATTAATGGCGATAAATAAAGTAAAATGGGAAACGATTTCTATCAGCCACAGTCAATACTGTGTAAAGAATAAGAAGTCCTTTACGGATAACGAAACAGTTACTCACTCCTAAATGATACAGGGAAGTCAAATCATGCGCTTATTTAAAAGCACGAAAGATACCAAAACAGGCAAGGCTTCTAGCGGATTGAACAACCGCTCTGCCATCGGCGTCGACATCAGCCAACATGCCATTAAGATGGTACAACTGACAGGCCGTAGTTTAAACCAAATTCAGCTGGAAAAATACGTTATTACCAAATTGCCTAAAAATATTGTCAAAGGCAACAAAATTCAAGACTACGATCAGCTTGCTACTTACATCCAACATACTTACACACAATTACGCAGTTCTTGCAAAAATATTGTTGCGGCTGTGCCACAAAATTTGGCGACAGTCGAGCAAATTATTTACAACCCGCGTGATACCGATTTGGACTTGGAAGAGTTTGTCGAGGCGGAAGTCAGCCAATTTGCGCCCATTGAAGAAATGAACTACGACTTTCAAGCTGAAGAAGTCGGTTCGGGTCAGCATGTTTTAGCTGTTGCCGCCAAAAAAGACGATGTCGAGCCGCGCATTGAAATGTTTGAAAATGCGGGCTTGCCTTTGTCTGCTTTGGATTTGGACTTGCTGGCGCAACGCAATGCCTTTGTCTATTGGATGAATACGCATGCTCCCGAAATGGCAGAGGAAAAAGTTGCCGTGTTCGGCATTCATGCGACGCAAATGTATGCCCTGATTCTGCAAAACGGCCGCATTCTCTATAAACAAGAAACTCCGGTCAGCACTGAGCAACTCAATCAGCTGATTCAGCGTACTTATCAGGTAACGGAAGAAAAAGCCGCTCAAATGATGGCTTCCCAAAACAAGCCTTCCGACTACCAGTCTCAGATTGCCGACCGTTTTAATGTACAGGTTGCGCAAGAAGTTCAGCGTGTTCTGCAATTTTACTATACCACGCAGGCTACTGATTCTTTCTCCAATATCAAACACATTCTGCTGACCGGCTTTACCGCGCAGCAGGCAGGTTTGGCGGAAAGCATTTTCTCGCAAACCAATACGGCAACAGAATATCTGCATCCGATTTCATATGTGGAACGCAGTGCAAAAGTAGAATTGCCGCAGCTTCAAATTGATGCGCCGTCACTGACCTTGGCGTTCGGATTGGCATTAAGGGGACTTTGAGAACATGATTGAATTAACCAGAATCAACCTTCTTCCGTATCGGGAAGAGATTAAACAGCGCAAGCAGCAGCAATTCAAAGTATTGATGCTTGGCGCCTTTGCAGTGGGTTTGGGCTTGGCGGCCGCAACCTATCTCGGTATTGACAACGCCATCAGTAATCAAGAAGGGCGCAACAACTTCCTGCAAACCGAAATCGACAGACTCGATAGGGAATTGGGCGAAATCGATAAACTTCAGCAAGAAAAAGAAGCCTTCTTGGCTAAAAAGTTGAAAGTGGAAGAATTGCAGGAAAAACGCTATCAAGCGGCCTATATCCTTGATTCTTTGAATACGCTTACGCCCGATAATACTTATTTGACCGCGTTGGAAGCCGAAAGCCCGACCAGCTATAAAATCAGCGGCCATGCCATCAGCGACAATAAAATTGCCGTTATGATGCGCTCCCTGCCGAGTACAGGTATTTTCTTGCAGCCTGAATTGTTGAGCATTAAAAAAGTAGATAACTACCAAGAATTTACTTTGAAATCTTCAATCAACCAAGTGAATACGCCGGCTCCCGCACCGACTGCCCAAAGCAGCGGTGAAATGGCCGAACCTGTGGCCGAACCTGCTCCGGAGGCTCAATAATGGCATCTAAAAACCTAAAACAATTGGACGTACAAAACCTGTACCTGCTCAATATGCCTTCAAAACTTTTGCTGGCAGGTTTATTGATTGTCGGCATGTTGGCTTTGGGCTATGTCGGCGTCTTTAAAGATCAGATTGAAACTTTGAATACGCAGGAAGCCAAAGAAGATGAGCTGAAGGAAACCTTTACGCGTAAAAGCATTCAGGCGGCAAGTTTGAATAATCTGAAAGCAGAATTGGCTTCGATTCGTTCTGCATTCGACGTTTTGTTGAAACAATTGCCGACTGACGCGGAAATTCCGAACCTGATTCAAGAATTGCATCAGGCAGGTTCGACCAACGGCTTGCGTTTGGACAGCGTTGCACCGCTCCAACCTGAAAATGATGGCCCGATTCAAAAACTGCCGTATCAGATTTCCATCACAGGCAAATACGCTCAGATCAGCCAATTTACTCGTGATGTAGGCGATTTGTCGCGCATTATTACGTTGGATTCTTTGAAGCTCGTAAACGCAGGCGAGGATAAAGAAGGCAAAGGCAATAAAGGCGAATTGACACTGAGCGCGATTGCGACGACTTACAAAGCCCGTCCTGCCGAAGAGATTGCCGCTGAATTGGCTGCGCAACAGGCGCAGGAAGAAGGCAAATCTGCCGAGAATGAGCAAAAATAAAAGAATAGGGAAATCATGAAAAAAATCATCTTACTCTTAAGTCTTCTTCCCTTGGCAGCCTGCACGCAAAGCTATGAAGATTTGACTCAATGGATGACGCAAACCCGTCAGGAAGCGAAATCCAAGATTATTCCGTTTGAAGAGCCGACGGTTACATTGCCCAAGCCGTATAACCCTCCAAATTTTAAAGGCTTGAATGCGTTTGATTCACGCCGTCTGGATACTGCCCCTAAAGGCGGTAATGCGCCGGATGTAAACCGTCCGAAAGAAACATTGGAAGCCTTCAGTTTGGAAAATATGGCTTTTGTCGGAACGCTGCAAAGCGGCGGCAAAGTTTCCGGATTTATCAAGGTCAACGACCATGTTTATACCGTTTATCCCGGAAACTACATCGGTCAGAATTACGGCAGAATCCAAAGTATTACCGAAGATAAAATTATCTTGACCGAGCAAGTTGAAGACAGCTACGGCAACTGGGTGTACCGGAAGGCCGAATTGCCATTGAGCAGCAAAGAGGCGGATTCTTCCAATAGCTCAGATAGTTCGAATTCAAATTAATTTAGGGGTCTCACTCGATTATGAAAACCAAGCACATGACAAAATTATTTGCCGGCTTCAGCGTTGCCCTCGCTGTTCAGACGGCCTTTGCAGGCAATATTACCGATATCAACGTTTCCACTTTGCCTGACAACCAAAAAATAATCAAAATCCGTTTCGACAAAGACGTCACTACACCTCATGGTTTTGTAACATCTACTCCGGCGCGTATCGCATTGGATTTTGCCAACACCAATATCCGTTTGCCTCAGCCTGTTTTGGAATATGCCGACCCATTGCTGAATCAAATTACTGCTGCACAAAACAATGACCGTGCACGCGTGGTTTTGGGTTTGAACAAAATCAGCCAATACAATACTGAGATTCGCGGCAACGAAGTTTGGGTATTTGTAAACGAATCTACTGACCAAACTAATGCGGCCGTTGCAAATGAACATGCGGCTACGCCGTCTACCGCGCGCGCTACTCAGGCTTATCAAGCCGTTTCGGCCGCCAATATCGATTTCCGCAAAGGCGCACGCAATTCCGGCATTATTGAATTGTCTGCCCCGGGTTTCAGCGGACAGCCGGACGTTAAACAGCAGCGCGACCGCGTCGTTGTAACCTTGAAAAACCATACTTTGCCGACACAAGCGCAACGCAGTTTGGATGTGGCTGACTTCAATACGCCTGTACAAAACGTTACGCTCAAACGTATCGGCAATTCTACCCAGCTCATTATCCGCAACAATAATGCGAATTGGGACATCAATACCAAAGCTTCTTCCGGCCGTTTTGTATTTGAAGTATCGCCTAAAGCCGCCAATACCGAATCCGGCGGCTTGAACCACAATGCGAACAAATCGTTCAAAGGCCGTAAAATTTCTTTGGACTTCCAAGATGTAGAAGTTCGGACCATCTTGCAGATTTTGGCGAAAGAGTCCGGCGTGAATATTGTTGCCAGCGATACCGTCAAAGGCACCATGACCCTGTCCTTGAAAGATGTGCCTTGGGATCAGGCTTTAGACTTGGTCATGCAGGCGCGCAATTTGGATATGCGCCGTCAAGGCAACATTATCAATATCGCACCTCGCGATGAATTATTGGCAAAAGACAAAGCCTTCTTGCAGGCTGAAAAAGAAATTGCCGAATTGGGTCCGCTGTATTCTCAAACCTTCCAGTTGAAATACAAAAACGTGGAAGAATTCCGCAAAATTCTGCGTCTGGAAGAATACGACAGCAATAATTCCAATACCCGTAATACTCTGTTGAGCAACCGAGGCAGCGCCTTAATCGATCCGGCCACTAATACGCTGATCGTGACCGATAACCGCGGCGTGATTGAGAAATTCCGCAAACTGATTGATGAATTGGACGTTCCAACCCGTCAAGTGATGGTGGAAGCGCGTATTGTGGAAGCAGAAGATACCTTCTTCCGCAACTTGGGCATTAAATTCGGTTCCGGTGGTGCAAGTGGCCGCAACGCATGGGGCAGCAATTGGAGCAATGCACAAACCAACTACAATACCAATGCCTCGTTTAACCGTGGCGACGTAGGCTACCGCACATGGACTTTGGATCCGAACGTCAGTCTGCCGACCGCAGCCGCAGTCAACAGCATTGCGCTGGTGCGCGCGTTCTCGTCTGGCGCATTGGGCTTGGAAATCAGCGCGTCTGAAGAACAAGGTAAGAGCAAAACCATTTCCAATCCGCGCGTGCTGACACAAGACCGCAAAGAAGCCAAAATTGAATCCGGTACGGAAATTCCTTACCAAGAGGCTTCTTCCAGCGGTGCGACTTCAATTACCTTTAAGAAAGCCGTTTTGGGCTTGACCGTAACGCCGAACATTACGCCTGACGGTCAAATCATCATGACTGTGAAGATTAATCGTGATACCCCGATCGACTGTACCGTAGATTCTCTGACAACCAAGTGTATCAACACCAAACACTTGAATACCCAAGCCATGGTTGAAGATGGCGGTACGCTGATTGTCGGCGGTATTTACGAAGAAGAAAGTACCAATGCGGTGAACAAAGTTCCCGTTTTGGGCGATATTCCCGTTGTCGGCAATTTGTTCAAATCACGCGGCAAACGTGAAAACCGCCGTGAGCTGTTGATCTTCATCACACCGCGCATTATGGATAATGTGGGTAACAATCTGCGTTACTGATTTTTAAAATGACAAACAGGCATATCTGCAAAGGTATGCCTGTTTTCGTTTTCAGACGGCCTGAGATGAAAAGGCCGTCTGAAAAACGACGAACTTTTCCACGAAACCACCATATCGTATAAAATGACCCTCATGGAAAAAATCAACGGCAATTTAATTTTAATCGGGCTGATGGGCGCGGGCAAAACCACTTTGGGCAAGCAGCTTGCCCAAATGTTTGAATGCCCGTTTTACGACAGCGACTACGAAATCTGCACTTCTTCGGGCGTATCCATTCCGACCATTTTTGAGATGGAAGGGGAAGAAGGCTTCCGCAACCGCGAAACCAATATGTTGAAGAAGCTCGCTTCCCGGCGCAACATCGTTTTATCGACCGGTGGCGGCTCCGTGTTGCGCAGTGAAAACAGACAGATTCTGCGCCAAAACGGCACGGTTGTTTATCTGCATGCCAGCCCTGAAACCTTGCTGGAGCGTACCCGTTACGACAGCAACCGGCCGCTGTTGCAAGTTGCCGACCCTTTGGCCAAACTGCAAGAGCTGTATGACCAGCGCGATACGCTGTATCGTCAAACCGCCCATTTCGTCATCGAATCCGACAGCTGCCACAAAACGCTCAAACGGCTGATTGAAATATTGAGCGAATAACACGCTTTACAAAGGAACACCATGCGCACCCTGACTGTCCAAACCCCGTCCCATCAATACCCCATCTTTATCGGGCATAAACTGATTGAGCAGGCCGATACGCTGCTTCAGCCCTATTTAGGCAAAAAAGCAGCCATCATTACCAACGAAACCGTTGCGCCGCTTTATCTCAAACAGCTTCAGACGGCCTTAGACAGACTGGGCGTGCCGCATTTCAGCATCATCCTTCCCGACGGCGAAGAATATAAAAACTGGCAGACGCTTAACCTGATTTACGATGGCCTGATGCAAAACCGTGCCGAACGCAAAACCACTTTAATCGCTTTGGGCGGCGGCGTGATCGGCGATATGGTCGGCTTTGCCGCGGCGACTTATCAGCGTGGCGCACCTTTTATCCAAGTGCCGACCACATTGCTCAGTCAGGTCGATTCCTCGGTCGGCGGTAAAACTGCCATCAACCATCCGCTCGGTAAAAACATGATTGGCGCGTTCTACCAGCCGCAAGCCGTGCTGGCCGATTTGACCGCCCTGCAAACGCTGCCGCAACGCGAACTTTCCGCAGGTATGGCCGAAGTCATCAAATACGGCGCATTGGGCGATGCCGAATTTTTTGCTTGGTTGGAAGAAAATATGGCTGACCTGATGGCGCAACACCAAGAAAAAATGGCAGAAGCCGTTTATCATTGCTGCAAAATGAAGGCCGATATTGTTGCCCAAGACGAAACCGAGCAGGGCATCCGCGCATGGCTTAATCTCGGCCACACTTTCGGCCATGCCATCGAAGCCGAAATGGGCTACGGCGTTTGGTTGCACGGCGAAGCCGTTGCCGCCGGTTGCGTCCTCGCTTCCCGTTTGTCGCAAATTTTGGGCAAAACCCAACAAGCCGATACCGACCGCATTGCCGCTTTAATGGAAGCCGCCTCCCTCCCGTCTGCGCCGCCTGTTTTCTCATTTGAAAAATGGATTGAACACATGAGCCACGACAAAAAAGTCAGCAGCGGCATCATGCGTTTTGTCGGCTTGGAATGCTTGGGCAAAGCCAATATCACCGAAATTACCGATATGGAAATCCTCCGCCAAACCTTGCAGCCGTATTTGTGAAGAATGAATGAGGTTTGCTTTAAAATATAAAAAAGGCCGTCTGAAAGTCATTTTCAGCCGGCCTTTGGTTTTTTAAGCGTTTTGATTCATCGGCTTAAAGCTAGATAAATCATTTGGTTGGGTCAATTATTTAAAGCGTCTTTTTATCTAACTCGGCAATAATCAGCAAGCCGCTGTCAAAGCGTTGGCTGTCGGCCAGTTTCAGACGGCCTTGATGGCGTTTGACAATGGTGTCTGCAATGGAAAGCCCTAGGCCGGTGCCTTGTTGTTCGGTGCCGAGAATGCGGTAGAAGGGGTCGATAACGCGTTGGCGTTCGCTTGGGGGAATGCCGGGGCCGTCGTCTTCCACCCAGATGTTGAGGTATTCGGCGGTTTCGTCAAAGCCCAAATCGATGCGGCCGCCTTTTGGGGTATAGCGGATGGCGTTATCGGTAAAGGTTTTGATGAGGGTGTAGATTTCGGTATCGTCGGCGTGGATTTGGCAGTCGTTTTCAACGGCGACGCCGATGTCTTGACCTTTGGCCAACGCCAGCGGCATGAGTTCCTGCAAGACACGGCGGAACTGGTTTTGCAGGCTGATCAGGGTTTTGGGGCGTTGGGTTTCGGGTGCTTGGGCGCGTGCGAGGGAAAGGAGTTGCTCGAGCAGGTGGCGGTTGCGCTGTATGCTTTGTTGCAACAGGGCGGACTGCTCGCGCGCTTCGGCGGACAGCTGCATATTGTTGAGCCGCTCTGCCTGAAGGGAAAGGGCGGTCATGGGGCTGCGCAATTCGTGTGCGGCATCGGCGATAAAGCGTTGCTGTTGGCGGACGTTTTCGTCGGTACGTTGCAACAGGTTGTTGATGGCGACGACAAAGCCTTGGATTTCGCTGGGAATGTCTTGCGTGTCCATCGGCGAGAGGTCGTTGATTTGGCGCTGTTCCAAATCGTTGGACAGGGTTTTGACGGAACGCATGGCGCGGTGGGTAATCCAGACGGTAAGCAGGATAATCAGGGGCAGGGCGAGGAGCATGGGGAGGATGCTCTGCACGGCGGCCATTTCGGCCAGCTCTTCGCGGTAGTCGCTTTCCTGCATGACGGCGATGCGGCCTTGCTTGGTGGTGCGGGTATAAACACGGTAGTAATCGTCGTCGTCATCGGCCTGAATGGTGTGCAGGCCGTCTGAAATCTGCTTAGGCAGGCTGACAATGGGGTTGGGCGTATTGGGAAATTGAACGGAAATCTTGTTGTCGTTGTCGAGCGAGTGTTTCTCGTCATCGGTATCGCTCGGGTCGAGATAGTTCGCGACTTGGCGCAACAGGTCGTCTTGAACCTCTTGGGTCTCGTGATAAGTATCGTAATATGAAAATATGCCTGCAAGGATGGAGAGGGGCAGGAGCATGCAGATCAGGGCGAGGCTGATCCGGACTTGCAGGGATTGTTTGATGGTGTGGATAAGGCGTTGCATGGTTTGTGTGTTGGTGTTGTTTTGGTTTTTCAGACGGCCTAGTTGTTTTGCGCAACCAGCCAGCCGACCCCGCGGACATTTTGAATCGCTTCTTTGCCGAGTTTTTTGCGTAAGGCGTGAATCAGGAAGTCAACGGCGTTGCTTTCGACTTCTTCGCCCCAGCCGTAGATTTTGTCTTCCAAATCGCTGCGCGACAGAATCATGCCCGGACGCAGCAGCAGGGCTTGGAGGACGGCAAATTCTTTGTTGCTGAGCATGATGGCCTGTTCCTGCCCGACTACTTCCGCCTGATGGGTGGAAGGGTTGAGCGTGATGATGCCGTTGCTCAGCAGCGTTTGCGCCTGTCCGCCGTGTCGGCGCAATACGGCACGCATACGGGCTTGCAGTTCCGCCATGTCGAAGGGTTTGACGATGTAGTCGTCTGCGCCGCCGTCTAGGCCGTTGAGTCGGCTGTGCAAATCATCGCGCGCGGTCACGATTAAGACGGGGACGGTACAGCCGCCGTTACGGATTTGCGCCAATACGTCCAAACCGTCTTTGCCGGGCAAACCCAAATCCAAGAGCAGCAAATCGTATGCTTGCGCCGCCACTGCTGCGGCAACTTCTGAACCGCGACTGACCCAATCGACAGCGTAGCCGGTGTCTTTCAGGTTGGCACTGACGGCTTGGGCAATCATGGCATCGTCTTCAACCAATAATACGCGCATGGAAGTTCTCCGGAGGATGGGTGGACAGTGATTATAGCCGCACTCAATTAGTAAAAATTTAGGAACTGTCGAAAAACTGATTTTTTGCAAAAGATGAGGCCGTCTGAAATTTCGTTTTTCAGACGGCCTGTATGCTTCAATCCCGATTATTTAGGGTTTTTCTCTATCAAGGCAACTAATTGGTCGATATAGCCTTGAACAAAGCCGCGCGCGGATTCGATGAGCTGGCCGTTGTCGTCAAATAGGGTAGGCGAGTTGCCGAGGAATACTTCCGGCTGGCCGGTCAGCGGCATATCGAAATACGAAAGTGCAAGGCGCAGATTTTTTTGCGCGCTATAACCGCCCATTTTGCCGACAGAATGACTGATGATGCCGGCAGGTGTTTTTTTCCAGGCAACATCGGCATTGGGTTTGGAACCGATGTCGATGGCGTTTTTCAGGCAGGCCGGTACGGTACGGTTGTTTTCGGAAGTCACGAACAATACGCCGGCAGAGGCTTTGATGGTTTCACGGAACTCGGTATAGCTGGACGGAGTAGGGAAGTCGGTAACGGCAGGATCGTCGTAGTCGAAGTTGTATAAAGGCAAATGGCCGATTTCGACGATTTGCGCTTCGTAACCTTCGGGGAACATGGAAATGACGTTTTGTGCGATTTTTCGTGCAAACGAGCCTTTACGCAGACTGCCGACCAAGATGCTGACTTTCTTTGACATGTTTTTCTCCTGTTTAATAATAAAAATGAAAACAATTCTAAATTTTAGTGTTATCTGGGGAAGCGGTCAAGGTTTCAGACGGCCTGTCAAAATGGTTTATGCTAAAATAACGGTTTCGCTGATATTTCAAATTATTATGCACGCTTCTGATTCGCAAGAGGACGCAACGGCACACGAATACTATGCCGACAATCCCGACTTTCCAGCTAAAACCATTGTCGCCACCTTATTCATCGGCGCATTTTTCGGCTATCTCAACGACACGCTGCTGAATGTCGCGCTCACGCCGATTATGAAGGATTTCGGTGTCGGTAAGACCACGGTTCAATGGCTGACGACGGGCTTTTTGCTGGTCATGGGGGCATTTACGCCGATTACGGCAGGCGTGATTCAATGGTTTGAAACGCGCAAAATGGTGCTGTTTACGCAGGCAACGTTTTTAGCAGGATCGCTGATTTGCGCGTTTGCACCGACGTTTGGCGTATTGGTGGTCGGGCGTATGGTACAGGCAGTGTCTGCCGCGTTCTTTGTCCCGCTTCTGTTTAACGGAGTGTTGTCGATTTTCCCGCCCAACAAGCGCGGAACGGCGATGGGCGTGATTACCATGATGTTTACCGCTGCGCCTGCAATGGGGCCGACGCTGTCGGGCATCATCATCGACCATACGCATTGGCGCATGCTGTTCGGTTTTACCGCGCCGTTTATGTTGGCGGCGATGGTGTTGGTGGGTAGATATTTGACGGTTAATTTAAGCAACATCAGCCGTCCGAAAATCGATATATTGTCGGCTGTGCTGTCGATTGCGGGCTTCGGCGGGCTGGTTTATGCGAGCAGTAATTTTGCCCATATGCCGCTGCTGGAATTTATCCTGCTCTTTGCCGCTTCCGTTGTGCTGGTGGGTTGGTTTGCGCATCGTCAGTTCCGTTTGGCTACGCCGTTGTTGAACCTTCGTGCGTTTGAATACAAACAGTTCAGATGTTGTGTTGTGATTTTGGCCGGTGCGATATTCCTGTTCTTGGGTTTGGAACTAATGGTGCCGATGTACACGCAGCAAGTGTTGATGCTGACCGGTACGGCAACCGGCCTGATTCTGATGCCTGCCAGTATTGCCCAAGCGGTTGCTGCGCCTTTGTTCGGTAAATTGTTGGACAAAAAGGGCGGACGCTTTGTCGTTTTGCCGGCAACAGTGATGCTGGTGGTGTCGTTGGCGGTATTGTGGCTGTTTCTGCGGATTGATACGCAAGTGGTAATGTTGACGGCGATGTTTACGCTATTGGCGCTTTCCGTGTCTGCTTGTGTAACCGGCGAAACCCATGGTCTGAACGCGTTGCCGAAAACGCTCAATCCGCACGGTGCGGCGATTCTGACTACCATCAATCCGATTGCCGGTGCCATCGGCGCGGCGTTTTTTGTCGGTGCGACCAATATCGGCGAGAAACTTTCCAGCGCAGATATGCCGCAACAGGCAATGTTGGATGGTATCCATTTGGCGATGGGTTGCGCTTTGGTTGTCGGTGTTGTGGTCGTCATGTTTGCTTTGCGTTTGAAAGCGTATCAGAAATAAATAAAAAGGCCGTCTGAAACGTTCAGACGGCCTAAGTACCTCGTAAGAATTTATAAGATTTTGTAATACGATGAAGTTAAAAAGTATTTTATCAGTCGGCCTGATGATGGCGGTTTATCCGTCATGGGCTTTGGATTTCGGGCGTATTCCTGAAAATGAGATTTCTGTTTATGTGCAGGAATTGGACAGTGGCAAAGTGATTGCCGAACACCGTGCCGATGAATTGCGCAATCCTGCTTCGACGATGAAACTGGTAACGGCGTTTACCGCGTTTCGTATGTTGGGCGGCGATTATCGTTGGAAAACTGAGTTTAAAACCAACGGCCCAATCAAAGGCGATACGTTGAAAGGCAATGTGTATTGGGTGGGGAGCGGCGATCCTGTGTTTGACCAGCATGATCTGGTGCAAATGCAGCAACAGATGCGCGATAAGGGCATACGCCATATTGACGGACATCTGATACTCGACCGCAGCCTGTGGGGCGATGTGAAGAATCCGGATGATTTTGCTTCCGATTCTGCCGAAAGCTTTATGACGCCGCCCGATCCTAATATGTTGGCGTATAAAACCGTTGAGCTTCTTGCTGAAAAAGAAGAAGACGGAAGCTTGGTCATCCGTACCAATCCGCCGCTGCCGAATCTGAACATTCAAAACAAATTGACGCTTGAGAATAAAGAAGGGAAGTGCAGTGTTTTAAAAAACCACATGAAGACTTCCTATAAAAACAATACGCTGACCGTATCGGGCAAGCTGCCGGAAAGCTGCTTAGGCAAAGAGCTGTATCTGAATATGTACAGCATGAAAGAATTTGTCGGTAAAAGTTTTGTCAACCAATGGCGTCAACAAGACGGTACGGTTTCAGACGGCCTGACGACAGGTATCGCACCTCATGATGCGCATGTGTTGGCAAGTCATCTATCCAAACCGCTTACCGATATCCTCACCGATATGAACAAGCATTCTAATAATCTGATTGCCCGTTCGGTTTTCCTTAAATTTGCCGGAAACATGTCTGATTACAAGCTAGCGCAGACTAAGGCTGCCTCTATCGTAAAAAGCGAGCTGGCAGTTGCCGGTATCAATACGGAAGGGCTGGTGTTGGAAAACGGCTCAGGTCTGTCCCGCGTAGAACGGCTTAATGCGCGCATGATGGCGCAAATGTTGGAAAAAGCCTACTTCAGCCCGTTTAAAAACGAGTTTATCAGTACGCTGCCGATTGCCGGTAAAGACGGCACGCTTAAAACACGCTTGAAGCAGCCCGGTGAAAACCTGCGCCTCAAAACCGGTACGCTCAAAGATGTCCGCGCATTGGCAGGATATTGGTTGGGCGAAAAGCCGTTGCTGGTTGTCGTTATTATCAACAGCCAGAAATCAACCGATTATTTACGCGACTTGGATAAGCTGGTGTCTAAAATTGTTCAGCCCGGTGGCGAACATTGGATTGATGCTAAGGCTTCCTGCATGATTAGGTATCAGGCTTGATAAGCCAAAGAAGACCATCTGAAAATGTATTGACGTTTTCAGACGGCCTTTGTGTAAGAAGAGGAGGCAAGTATTTATGTCTATTTTGGAAGATGATTTAGGGATTTGATGAATAAGCGTTTGGTGTGAAGCAGCTTGAGATGGATGGTTTTATCTTCGGTATTTAAGACGTATGTTTTAAGTTTTATCCCAGCTTCTCTTGTCTAAATAATCGGACTTTTTACGAAAAGGCATAAGATACAGACGAAAAAAATACCGGTAAAAACCGGTATTTTTTATTTTTAACTTGATGGCGCGGCGGACGGGGCTCGAACCCGCGACCCCCGGCGTGACAGGCCGGTACTCTAACCAACTGAGCTACCACCGCGCATCATTGTTTTGCAACAATGAAAGGAAACTTGGTGGGTGATGACGGAGTCGAACCGCCGACATTCTGCTTGTAAGGCAGACGCTCTACCAACTGAGCTAATCACCCGATAAGCCGACATTAAATCAAAAAATTAGATTACGCGCAAGGTTTTTATTTAAATAAAAACATATCCCATTGAAAGAATATAGAATATTTTATTTAACAATAAAAATAACCGTTATGCCCATCTATCAATCGAAAATCAAATGCCCCAATTTATCCGCCTTGGTATGCAGATAACGCTCATTTTCCACATTTTCGCCGACATGCAATGCAATGCGTTCGACCACATTAATGCCGGAATCTTTCAACGTTTGAATTTTCTCAGGGTTATTAGTCAACAACCTGACTTCACGAATATTCAGATAATCATAAATCTGCTTGGCCAAAGTAAAGTCGCGCGCATCAACAGGAAGGCCGAGTGCTACATTGGCCTCAACCGTATCCAAGCCTTGGTCTTGCAGACGATACGCACGGATTTTGTTTATCAAACCAATGCCCCTGCCTTCTTGGCGCAAATATACGATAACACCGCGCCCTTCTTTCTGAACAGCCTGCATCGCCGCTTGAAGCTGAGGGCCGCAATCACATTTCACCGAAAATAAAGCATCGCCGGTCAAGCACTCGGAATGGATACGCGACAACACAGGCAGGCCGTCTGAAACATCGCCCATCGTCAATGCGACATGTTCCTGCCCCCCCTCTTCTTCGAAGCCGTGCATGGTAAATTCGCCCCATTCCGTAGGCAAACGGCATGACGCGACAAACTTCAACGCGTTACTCATTTTCCGCTTCCTCGTTTTCAGCCACACCCAAGAGGTTTTTCAAAGGTTCCGCCAAGGCCAATGCAAGGGCAATCCAGGCCACCAATACTTCGTCAGGCGCACCGTCTTTGACATCAAATTCAGCATGTACCACACCCAAAACCGCACCGCTGGGCATACAAACAGGAACAGAAATCTGACTCAAGCCGGGATGATTACGTTCGGCTGATAATTCACCGATTTCCTGCCAATACGCCACATTCTGGCAAACATTCATCCAGCCGCTTTGCGCCGTACGCACAGCCAAAAAAGCCTGCCCGGCCGGCTCATCGATTGGAATCACATTTTCCAACGGCACACCCCAACGGCTCAGCCGAACCAGCGACAACGCGCCATCTTTCGGAAACGCAGTATAAACCGCTGCGCTTTTCAAATGCTCGGTGCGCTCGGCAACCGAATCCAAAGCCATAAAAATCTGTTTCAGCAATAATTCATGTTCGGCATCGACATAATCCGCCAATTGCCAACCATTTTCAGACGGCCACAAAATCGAACGCTCAACCGAAGCATTGCCCATTTTAATCACAGCCTGGGCAGTCAAATAAGCAACATGTATATCATCCGCAGGCAACTTCAAACCTTGCGTCTGCAAAAAATCTTTAATCAATAAAGCAGGCATCAGCCCTTCCTCACCAAATGGAAAGTTGAGGCCGTCTGAAAACAAACCCTGCTTTCAGACGGCCGGAATAAGTCATTATATAAGGGATAAACCGACAAATTCAAGCAAACAAGACTTTGCGCCCCCATTAATCTTGTGTATAATCCACAATTCAAATTAGTGCGGACGTGGCGAAATTGGTAGACGCACCAGATTTAGGTTCTGGCGCCGCGAGGTGTGAGAGTTCGAGTCTCTCCGTCCGCACCATTAATAATAAATAAATCAACAATTTAAAACACATTGGGACAATTTAGGGACACAAAATACAGGCCATCTGCTTTGAGTAGATGGCTTTTTTATTAGGCTTATAAATTTAAAACTATATAAATCAGAAGCTTGCAAAAATATTCAAAAACCCTCTTGCGCCAACAACACGGACTGACGCAACAGCGTGTAGCAGATATAACAGGAGTAACCATAGCAACCGCCCAGAAATGGGAGACAAATCCGGGCATAAGCAGTTATGCAAACATGCCTCATACAAAATGGCTGAAATTGCTGGAATATGTGGGAAATCTTTAAAAAATGCCGTCTGAAGAAGTTTCAGTCGGCATTGTTGTCCGGATATTAAAAATATAGCTTTTTGATATGGCTGCAAGTGGCAATGATGTTGTAAGGTTCTGATTTTCCATCTTCAAAACTGCTTTGCACAATGCCTGATAAAATATCGGCAAGCTGTACGCCAAGATGGTTTTTGCTGTTGCACTGCATCGTTTCCAAGACGGTTTGCGCGTTGTGCTCAAACCAAACGGTTGTTTGCAGATAATCATGCAGGGAACGCCCACTTTCCACTTTGATGGAACGCTGGTCAACGTTTAAATAAACTTTGTCATGCGCCGCAATCTTTTGAGAAAGCATAAGCTTTATCATATAGTTGTAAAGCTTGTTTGCATCTTGGCGGATGTGCGGCATAACCTTTTCTTTGCGGACGCTGATGCTGTAATAATGCACGTCATCGCCGTGTTTTGATTTGAATGCCGCCAACTGCTCTGCAATCCGGATGCGTTGTTCGTGGCTCAGATGCGCCCATTTTGCCTCATCGGACGGGGAAATTTTATTTTTCTCATACAATTTACGCATCAGCCGTTTCAACAAGTGCCGTTTTTCGTGGGCGACGGCAATGGCGGCAATGGTAAGGTAACGGCTTGAACCGCCGGATCGGTACGGTGCATCGAATTTCCAACCCAAATCTCCGCTCTCATCCAAATAAACCGTTATATCCATCAATATTGCCTTCAAATGAAACAAGCCGCCAATTTATCATAAAATCGGCGGCTTTGAATATATTGGCAGCCCCTGAATCCGGCGTACTTCGCATACGCTTACGATACCTTTCGGCTTCGCGGTTAGCTCAGGATTTACCTGCCTAGAGAAATTTTATATCGTTTGTTCTTCTTGTGCAAGGGGTAATTTGAAAATCCGGTATCGGCAAAGATATGCCGTCTGAACCTTCAGACGGCATTTTCATTCCCACCCGATTATTGACGCGCTTAATAATTTTGTATAACGCGCCCTTTTGTGCAAACAAAACGGCAAAAATTTACCACGTCCGCGCGATATATAAAAAAATCGGGGAAATGTTTACACTTCCCCGATGCAACCGTCAACCCAAAGTTGACGATTCACTTATTAAGTTTTATTTAATAACTCAATCCGCGTCTAATACTCGTACCAGTGCTTTATGCCGCGCCTTGCAGTCGTTGTACAAGCCGATGACTTGCAACGACCACGGCAGTATATCCGCGCCTGTTCCGCCCTCAAGTTTAGGCAGGTTTGGGCATGGCTGCACCAAGTCGGCAGGCGGTTTATTCGCCGTCGGCAACGGCGGAATTGATGACTGACAGGCCGTCAGAATTATTGCAAATAGGGTATAAAAATAGTATAATTTGTTCATAAACAACAACCTATGTAGAACTATGTCAAAATTTAAAGACGAAACAGGAATTAAGCACGACTTATTAACCCCTATTGCATATAAATCCATAAAAACAAAATCAGGCAAACGAAGAATTTATTGGGATTGTATATGTGATTGTGGCGGACATATTACTGTGGAAGCATCAGCATTGAGAAGAACTGATAGATTCCACTCTTGCGGATGCTACGCAAGATTGATGGTGTCTAAAGCCAATTCAACCCATAGACTAACAGGAACAAGAGTATATAGGTCTTGGTCGTCCGCCAGACAGAGATGCAATAACCCTAGTGATACAAATTATAAAAACTACGGCGGGCGCGGTATCACTATGTGCGAACGCTGGAATAAATTTGAAAACTTCTTAGCAGACATGGGTTATCCTCCATCCGAAAATCACACAATCGAAAGGATTGATGTCAATGGGAACTATGAACCGGAAAATTGCAGATGGGCTACCCCTGTTGAACAAGCTAGAAATAGGCGGAGCAGTAAGTATTACGAATTTTCCGGCAAGAAAATGATATTAAAAGAATGGTCTGAGTATCTTAATGTTAAAGAAATGACATTAAAATATAGGCTTAAAAACGGCTGGCCTATTGAAAAGGTATTCAGTCAAAATAACCATAAATTTAAAACAAGAAAAGTCCCATTATTAGCTAGTTATCAGAAATAGCATTATTAATTAAGCCCCTGCCTTGCTCGTCAAGGCAGACATTCCGATAGACAGGCTTTTCGACAATCTTTTGAACTTGAACATATCTAACACGCTCCTTTTCTTCTCGCACGGCTTTGCCGGTCTGATATGTAGCGGACAATTCACGGTCTTGCTTCGCTTTCTCAATCGCGGAATCTTTCAGGCGGCCTGAAATTTCCGCCGCCATTGAATCACGTCCGCGCTTGTATTGGGCGGCATGGTCGTATTGCCATGCACTGATAAAGATTGCGATCACGACTAAAACCGTAATCAATTTCCAATTTCTGAGAAACGTTTGAGCCATAATTCAAGCATATCCTTATAGGTTTTAATCTCACGTTCGGCAAACTCAAAAGCCGCTATGTCTGCGTTTTCGCTGGCTTCGCGGCTTTTTTCTTGCCATTCCGTGATTTTCTGTTTTGCAAAATCAACGGGATTCATATGCAACCTTTAAACGTGCAAGCCCGGCAAATAGACAGTCTTGCCGTTCTTCTTTGTCGCTGTCATGATTTGGTTACGCATTGGGCTGTTACGGCGGAAACCAATATGCACCCATGCACCATCGCCACGTTCAGGGAACTCAAGAATCAACTGGTCAAAGGTCAGTTTGCCCTCGTCCCGCATTTTGATTAAGAGTTTCGCAAATGCCAAAGAGGTTAAGCCAATAGCGTCGCAATCAGCCGCCAAGCCAAAACGATGGGCGGACGTTGGACTGCCGCCTACCAGCTTATTTACGCGCTCGCTGCGAAAGCATGATGTAACGATGATTCCACGACCAACATAGGCGCGGATTTTCTCAAGCTGTTGCGCCGTGTAATATATGTTGTCCATTTCGGTAGATGATGGCTTGTTCTCAATACCGGCACGGCGTGCAGTTTCGCTGCGTGTCAATTCTTTTAAGCTAAAGTGTTCTGTAATTTGCATTTTCTTTCTCCATTTAAAAAGGCCGTCTGATTTCAGACGACCTGTCGTTACTCTTTATCGATAAATTTGTCAGCCGTTTTCTTGGCCCACCTTCTCATCATTCCGGGGGCTAAGGTTTTGACGGTATCCATAGCATGACCAGTCAATATACCGACAAACGCGCCGGCAATAGCACAAGTCCAAACTTGGTTGACCATCAAAAACCGTTCCACTACCGCCGCCGCTGCCACTGCCGACACAACCGCCTCAAACAAGCTTGAGACAATCTTGTCGTGGTCTTTGATACTCGACCACGCACTACCGACAATGCCGCCCCCTATGGCAAACAGGTAGCCGATTTGAAAAAAATCGTGCATTATTCCCCCTTTAGGCTGTCTTTCAATTTTTCGCCAGAAAACAAGAATTTAAGTGAGTTATTGCCAGCCAAAAGGCACAAGAAAGCCAAGATGGGCGGAATGACCATGCCCGTGTGAGCAGGCGGAAACGCTCCCCAAAACGCCTGCGCCGTCAGATACCAAATAAACGCCGACACCAGCAATAGATAGCCTGAAAAGACGTTTCCTCGGTACGTCTGCCAGTACATCGCCGCCAACTGAAGCAAGCCGATACCACCGAAAACAGGAATCAGGATAGATTCGGGTATCGTTTTAAACTTGTAATAGATAGGCCATTCATAAATATCGACAGGCGAAAACGCAAACACGACGGCATAACCGATCATCGACAAGCTACTGGCAAACTCGACAACGCGCGTCCCAGTGCTAAAAAGCCACTTTTGAAAACGCACGGGCAGAAAACGCCAATCCAACACATATTTAACCCATTTCAATGAGTTACTCATTTTCAATCTCCAAAGAAAAAGGACTTTTTGACAAAATTATCAAAAAGTCCGTTTACGAAAAAAGCCATCAAAAATTATGGCAATATAGTCGGCCAAGGGTCGGTAGTCAGGTACATGATGGAACTTACACGAATGTCCCCAATATCTCGGTCAGTCGGAACAGGGTCGGTAAATTGGAAACGTAGCATATTACTATCCCCAGGACTGCCCAAATACCATGTTCCGTATGGAATGCCTTTGTCGTTGTAGATACCGCCAATTAAGCTGGATTCTGACCTAAAACCTTGCGGTATTTGGTTAAAAGTTAAAATAAAAACATTACGCTCCCTGTCAGATGGCTGGACAACGTACCCCTGACCGCCTCGCCTTACAATACCAAACCAGCCCCATTGTAAACCGCCGAATTGATACATTACGGTGTCATTTTTGCGTCGTATTTTCAGATAAGAATTACCCAATTTTGAAACAATGTTCAGCGTTCGCCAGCCAGTATCCCCAGTCAAAACTTCCCAGCCTCGGCTGTCCGTTCCAGTTCGTTTTATCCATTTCAACGCGCCATTAGTGACCGCTGTGTCCACATAGGTCGTGCCGACAGGTGCAGTAACCTTTCCATTTGGCATGCCAGTACCGTGTATTTCATACTCGTTGGCTTGCCCAGCAGGTGTGTTTGTAGCCGCTTGACTTGGCAGCGTTACACTCCCACCGCCGTCTGACAGAGTGAGCGTGGTTCCGGATAAGGTCAGCTTCTGCGAGACCCCCACACCGTCACGGCCATCTGCTCCTTTTGGACCAGTCAACCCAATAGGCCCTTGAGGTCCAGTAGGTCCGATTGGGCCTTGCTCCCCTCGCTCGCCCTTTTGTCCGTCTCGACCACGCTCGCCTTGCAAACCTTGAGGGCCAATAGGTCCAGTATCGCCTTTAGGTCCAGTCAATCCTTGCGGGCCTTGTGGGCCTATCGGTCCACGCTCGCCTGTATCGCCTTTCTCGCCCTTTGCGCCAACTGCACCGTCTGCGCCTCGTTCGCCTTTTGCCCCAGGCAGGCCATCAGCGCCTTTATCGCCAGTGTCTCCTTTCGCACCGGGCAAGCCATCCGCTCCAGTGTCGCCCTTGTCGCCTTTTGCGCCTGGCAAGCCGTCCGTTCCTCTTTCGCCTGTATCGCCTTTTGCACCAGCCGCGCCATCTTCGCCTTTCTCGCCTCGTTCGCCTTTGAACGAAGCGAGAAATTCCTCAAACGTGCCAGTATAGCCAAGCTCCCTTTTGGCGCGGTCGTACAGGTCTTGCCCTGCACCTTGAGCAATGGCGGTTTCCTTAACGTCAATCTCAACAGACGGCGTTTTGTCGGACAAGGTAAAAACATATTCCGTCATAGTGTTACCACCTCCAGTAAGCAAATTTCGCCACGAATCAGCGTGTGCCGTGTCGACACGTTCAAAATATCGTACTTGGCACGTCGCCACTTCGCATCTTTGGAAAACTCAGGCGGAAACTCCAGCGTTAGGACGTTTTCAGCCACTTTGATATTCGCTGTAGCCTCGAACTTATTGCCAGTGTTAGGCACGACCATCATTTTCAAATTGGCGGTCGATAAATCAAAAGGCTTACCGTCCGTTGTTACCGTTACTTCAAAACGCCGTGCATTTCCGCGCGGTATCTCGATGTTTATAATCGGGATTTCCGCTTTGATTTTAATCATAATTCCCCCTTTCAGGGTTTTTGACGTTTACAAAAAAGCCGCCTAAACCATTCAGACGGCCTGACCGTTAAACAAATTTGAAATCACGTTTCATCTGTTTTAAAAGCTTCGCCAAATCCTTTTTGTGGATAAAATCGCCGCCTGTTGAGTTGATGATAATCGTGCTGTCGTCGCCACCTGATTGACCTGCCATTTCACGGATTGTTTGGGCGTGTTCAGCAGGCAAAACCATCTCATTCTCGTGCAGTTGAGTAAGAGGGTTGATACCGGCCGGAATATCCCAACCACCTGCCGCCGATGGAATCCGTGTTGTGGTCGTGGTAGTTTGAGAACCGCCACCACCACCCATCAAGCCCATCACGGCTGCCATAATAGCGGCCATTGCTGCGACTGCAAGAATCGGGCCGACATAAGGAATAGAAGCTTGCGAAGCCGCCGCGCCCGATGCCGCCTGTGTTGCGTTGGCAGTAACAACAGATGTAGTCTCGGTCGCTTTGGTTGCCGCTGTCTTGGCCGCCGCCGCTGTTTCCAGCGTTTCCTTAGTCCCGAAAATCATCTTGTAAATCGCTGATTCCTGAACCATGCGCTGCATCATGCCTGCCAGCGGTTTTGTAACCATTTCTTGAATAAAGGTTTGCCCCATGCTTTTGAAAAAGTTATTCATGGCCGTGCGGAAGTTCTGCGTACGCGTGAGCATGGCTGAAAAAGCCTGTCCCATCTGCTGCTGTGCTTCTTGCCAAACGTTCTGTCCGCCGTCCTGAAGCATCTCCATGACGTTGGGCGCGTCTTTCCGGCGTTGGCCTTCGCGTTTACCCTCGTTCTTCGCCTGCGTCCGTTCATGGCCTTGCCCAAGTTCGGCCATCTGCGCTTTAAGCTTATCAATGGCCGTCTGACTATAAGTCGGGTCTTGTTCAGCAAGTGCGATCCGTTCTTGCAATGCGTCATAGGCAATCTGATAACGGCGATTTTCAAACTCGATTTCCAAATCAAGACGTTCAAGTTGCGAGATTCGACCTTCAGACAGCGCTTGGTCGGCTGCGTCTTTCTCCATTTCAAGCTTATGCTTGTCAAGCTTCTCCCATTCAGCCACCTGATTCATCTTCGCTTCAGTTGACTGCTTCGATAACTGGTCTTCAAGAGTCAGGATTTTTTCACGCAGCTTTAAGCCGGTTTTACTGCCAGCGTCAACCGTTGCCAGTTTTTCGCGCCAGTAGGCGGCCTCACGCGCTAAATCCCATTCTTGGTGCGTGAGCGTTTCCCGTTGCATTTCACGGTGTGCAAGTTTTTGGGCTTTGATTTCCTCTTCCCAGCCTTGCATTGGGTCTTGATCCGCTCCTGAGCCGCCTGCATGACCCTTCCCACCGCCTTTACGTCCGCCGCCACCTTTGCGACCTGAACCACCGCCACCGCCGCCGCCGGTAGGAGCGTGAGCTTTGGCAGAACCTCCGCCTCCTCCGCCGCCACCGCGCATGGCTTTGGCTTCGTGGATATTAGCCGCGCGTTCCTTGATGGCATTTGCCATTGCACCGGCGCGGTCTTTCGTCATGCTGTCTGCAATACGACCGCCAAGCCCGCCGTCATTCATTCGTCCCATTTGGACGTTGTTCAGCTTTTCAATGCCCGAAACGCCAACCATAGACGCGGCTTTATTGGCATAATCAATCATGCTGTTAATCATGCCGACCGCCTTGTTTACCATCCACTCAATCGCGGAAATAAACACGTTGCCGATAGCCTTGCCAAGATTGGCAAAGAATTGCGGCATATTGTTGGCGGCTTCTTTAATCAACATCCAGCCGGTTGCGAAGGTGTTGATATAGACGTTGACATACGCCCCGATGGTGCTTGAGATTAAGCCCATCACGCGCTCAAATACCGCCGACCATCCGCCGACACTCTCGTCAACCCATGCTGTCAACTCGCCGAACCATGATTTAACGGTATCGACAGCTTCGCCGATGGTTTCCGTGATGATTTGCCAGACGGCCTGTATCACATCAGAAAGATTCGACCAGCCATCGCCGAAAACGTCTATTTCATCGCCGAATTGGGAAATAAGGCCGATGACCGCGCCGATTGCAACGGCAACAATCCCAAACGGATTTGCCAGCAAAGCCACATTCAATGCCAGCGTAGGCGCAACAGCGGCCGCAACAGCAACGGCAAAACCTGCGACAATAGGGACAACTAAATTCAGGTTGTCAGCAATCAGTTTAATAACCGCAGCAATCCCCGACATTGCGCCGCTGTCGTTCAGCAGCTTAGAAACCATGCTTTGCCAGTTATTTGAGAACACCGTCAACGCCTGCCCCATCGTCATAGGCATTTTGGCCGCCTGCTCGCCGAATTTCTCAGATGCGCCAGATATGGCTTTAAAAATCACATCCGCCGTCAACTGCCCTTCACTGCCAAGCTTTTTAATCTCAGCGCGTGACTTGCCCATGTATTCCGCGATAGTATCAAGCAGAATCGGTGCGGCTTCAGCAATGGATTTAAATTCATCGCCCTGCAATACGCCGCTGCCCAAAGCCTGCGACAACTGCATAAGCGCGGCGGCCTGTTGTTGCGCCTGTACGCCGCCGATAGCCATCGCGTTATTGGTTGCTTCGGTAAAGGTCAAAATCTCCTGTTGCGTGTAGCCGTAGTCTTTTAACGCGCGGCTTGTAGAAACATACAGATTCGCCGTTGATTCCAGTGAGGCGCGGGTATTGTTGGCTACATCCAATAACTGACGTTGTACTGCCAAATACTCGCTTTCAGACGACACAACCTGTCTGACTTGTGCGTTGATTGACTGCATGGCGTCGGCAGTGTCAAGCATGGACTTGGCAAACGACAGTGACGCAAATCCAGCCAAAACTGATCCAATTTTACCCAGCCCACCGGCGGCCGCCGAAGCCTTGCCGTCTGTCTGCTCAAGCTCGCTGTTCAGTTGCTGAACCTTGCGCTCGTAGGTTTCTACGTCAATCGCGCCAAGATTCAACAATTGGTTAACTTCTGCCAGCTTCGCCTTAAATTGCTCCATCGGCGTACGCGTTTCTTCGTACACTTTCCGCGCCGAAGAAGAGATTTTATTGAACATCCCCTCTTGTGCATCGCCAAGCGTTTTAAAAGTCGATGGATTGACATGAAACGCCTGCTCCATCGACTTTTTCATATCGTCAAAATGCGTTTTTAATCGCGCCTTGACGTTACCAATGGCGTTTTCAATGGCCTTTGACGCCGATTCGGCAGAGTTTGCCGCTTGGTTAAACCCTGCCGCCGTGCCGTTTTCGACGGTTATTTTGATTTTGGCTTCTAAATCGCTCATACGACCGCCCATAAAAAAGCCCGTGAATCATCACGGGCGTTGTTCAAAATTTAAATTAGGCTTCGACCAGTTCAGCACCGGAAAAAACGCTTTGCTCATTCCCCTGCTCCACGGCTTTACTGTACAGCCAAGCGCGTGATACTTCCGCGCCATCAGGCAAACCATTCACGGTAACAGAATGGGAACAAAGAGGATTGCGACCCGCTTCATGCGCCTTTTGGGACACATAGCCGTTCAAGGTTGCTGTCGCGTTGCCGTATTTGTAGTCAATACTGACATACTCAATCACATGGTATCTCGCGACCGCCCCTGTGCTTTCGTCTTCGATTTCGTGGTTAATTGCGATAACTTGCTTTGTCATAATATAGCCTTTCTATAATTGTCGCCCTGTTGCGACTAAAACATAAACTTCGGTCAAATCAACGGTCTGCCCCTCCCACGTTCCGTCACGGCTCAAGACAATACTCGATGAAGCTGAGACATTATCTTTAGTTTTTTCGTAGTATCCCTCGCGCCGATTGCCGTGATATCCATACGGCAAGACTGTCTCTGTACCGTTGTTGTCATGCCAGAACAAACCTGCCAAACGGTTATCGGCACTACCGACGGAATAGTGGAATTTGACACCATAGATATTGTCAGGAAGTGGGATTTTAGTTTCTTTCTGCTGAACGGAACTTGCCCGTCCGCGTGAAAGATTGCCAATCTTCCGCCACTCTAAACCACCCATCAACTCCTTATATTCAGGGTCACTTTGTGCAAGGTATGAAGTCATCAATACAGGAACATCCATATCGAAAGTCTCATTTTCACCCAAAGTAACCCGAATCGTATTAACCGCGTCACGTCGGAGCATCATCCAATTAAATGAATGTATTTGCCTTTTTCTTAGGCTGAGAAATACTTCACTCTCACTGCCAAAGAGCTTTCCGCCTAAAATTTCTGATGTGTGAAATGTGGTTTTTGGCATAACCACCCCATTCAACTCAAACCTAGAAACACTTGAAGGGTGTCCGATTAAGGATCCATAACGAAGACGCTCCTCATTGGTTGTGTATATTTTGAAATCAGGGCGCATCAACGTTGGCACTTCATCCGCCTGAATTTTGACTTCCCAAGTGTTGGCATTAATCTTATTCATGCGATGCAGTCGCAGGACGTCGCCCTCAATGTGCGATGCCTTGACCGTGCCGTTGAAATAACCTGATTCCGCCTCAATCCTGCCATGAATGACAGCATTTTTAGCCTCAAGCATACCGTCTGGCGTTACGGTAAAGTTACCGCTGCCGATATCCAAGCTGCCGCCGTTGATACTGCCCAAATTCGACGAAATCGCCGACAGTTCGTTGACGTTCATCTTATTGGCTGTAACAGAGTTTGCTGCCAGTTTTTCAGCGGTAATACTACCAGCTGCCATTTCACGCGCAGTAACGCTTCCTGCTGTCAGGCGGTTTGCGTTCAGCGAGTTTGCCGTGATTTTATCGCCGTGAATATCCCCAGCGTTCAATCTATCGACAATCGCCTTACCGTTTACCACCAGTTCGCCGTTCACGCCAACACGGTTTTGCCGTGTATCGACCGTAAATGGGAAAATATCAGCCTTGCCAGTCGAACCAACGCCGAAGCGGTCAGCATTTACAATGAACTTGCTTTCAGGCGTGCCGTTTTTGGGTGTGGTTGCCAAGCCGTAGCCTGCTACCTTGCCATTAACGTCAACCTTGACCGTGTATTGCGCCTCCAAGCCGTTGATACTTTGGGCGTGGGTTTGCACCGTTGCCACACTATCCTCCGACGCCGGTGTCCAGTCGGTCGCAACAGTGCCACGCTCCAGCTTAATACGGTCAATCCGTGAGGCCGTTCTGCCGCTATTCGGACCACAGTAAATCAATAAGCGGTCGTTTGACGGGTTGTTTTTCGACCGTTGCCATGTTGCGGACAGTTGATAAACTCCATCAGACACTTTTTTCATTGTGCCTAGCCAGTTCCAAGAATCCGAATTGAACGGCCAAAACGCTTCGCGGTCGCTGCCTAAATCCCCCCAAATCGTTACAGTAAACGGCTCGCCCTCTTGTAACGAATTATCAGTCATTTGATATGACTGAATTAAATAGTTTGAATTTTGAACTTGCGTTGCGGAATCTCGGATTAAGTTTCTTCCCCCGACAGATAAGTTATTGAGTTTCGAGGATACTTGTTCAATCTTGCTTACCCTCTCACGCGTTTCCGCTTCGATTCGTGCGTTTACACTGCCTGCACCGTTGCCGTCAATTAGTGCGATTTTGTCACGCAAAGCCTTGTTCAGATTGCTTTCTGCTAAATCTGTGACTGACACATCAGTAACGGTAAACGCAATACTGTTGCTGACGTGCATGCCGTCTTTGCCAAAGCTGTCATAACCAGCGGCGCGTAAATAATAGGTTTTACCCTGCTGTAAATCCTTTCCGTTGCATTTCGTAATCGAAACGAATGTTTCCGCACCATCATAGGCTTTATTCGCGTCTGTTGTTGGGACGGCCTGATTTTCAGACACCCAAATAACAATACCTGCAAAATCCTCTTCAGACGGCATGGCGCATTTGAAAAACGCCTGACGCAAACCGCTGTCAATCTCAATACCCTGCAATGGTTTGAGCTGAGGATTTTGCGCGGCCACTTGCGCCCAATTGCCAGTCTTACCAGTAACAGCACGTCCACGAACTTTAAAAACAACATCACGCACTTGGCCGCCGTCAGCTTTCATATCGGCCTGCGTGTAGGTGTAGCTGTTATCAACAATGCCGCTCAAGCTTCGCAGTCGTTTCTGCGTATTGCCTGCATAGACTTCTACGTCGTAGGTATCGGCCCCACCCAGCTTATCCCAAGCAATAACGGCTTCCTTGCCGTATGCCCAAGATGATGTAAGGCGTAAATTCTGAATTTGCCCAAGTGGTGCGCCCTTGATGGTATAGGAATATGCCGGAACTTCCGCAAGCTCCTGCACGCCACTGCCAAAGACGTTAAAAGACACCAGCTTAACCCAAACCGTGCGCCCTACCCAGTTTGCAGGGACGGCGTATTTAAACAACGCTTCATCAATGCGCACGAACTGGCTGCCTGCATTATGTCTGTCGATGGTTGAGCCATACGCACCGCGCGTCAGATTGCCCAATGTGTAACGTCCCACGCCTTTCAGTTCGGCAGTCTCGTAGGCTAAAAACTCGCCGTCAACGTAACACAAGGTCAGCAAATCGCGGCTGTCCTGCTCCGTTCCGCCTGTCATTTGCCCGGCGGAAATTTCAACGTTCAGAGTATTGGCACGGTCGAAAACTGCCCCGCTTGCCAAAGGTGCAGACAGTGAGCCGAAACGCGCTTTCTTGTTGGTTGCGCCGATTCGCGTGTAGCTGTCGCCATCGGTCGAAATCCACACTTCAGCACCGCCCCACATATCGCCGCCGGCGGTTGCAAGCCAAATCTGAGGCTCGCCGCCAGTTAATTGCAAAGGGGCTTCAAAAACAACAGGCGCATGGGCATTTCCGGGCGATTTGTTGTAATCGGCAGAATAGCCTAATGATGGCTGTGTCGGATAAGCCGTAGCCGTAGCCGCTCCCATTGGGAAATCTTCAGCCTTGACGGTCAAAACGCCCTCTTCGTCCTCCTCAATTTCAATAATTCGGACAGGCGTTTTATCAAGCCCCAAGCCCTCGTCTGTCAGCGTTACCAAGTCCATTGGCTCAAGCAGGCAGTATTTCCAACCTAGCTTAAACTCGTATTCATTGCGAACGTACAAGGCACGCTGTAACAGCAGTTGTGCTACATGGTTTGCGACTTTAGCGTCACAGATACCGTGCATCTTCACGGCATCTTTAGGGCGCAGTCCGTATTGCTCAATATTCGCTTGGTCTTTAACTTCAGCCACGGCGATATTGTAGTCATTGGTGCGGTCGAGATACTCAACCTGAATTTGGTTGTAAGCGTCAGCATTGGTTTTGCGCTCAACCCTCAAAGGGTCTTCCGCACCTGAAACGATAAAATCGTCATCGGTCAAGTCGTAAACAGGGGTCAGGTTTGGCACATAGGCCGCGCCGTTTCCTGACAGCTTCACATCACCATAAGGGACAATTTTCAGACGGCCTTGAGAAAACACTGCCGCGCTATTGGTCTGTTCCAACAGTTCGGAAATGTTTTGCTGTGCCTCCGTCTGCTCACTGTAAACAGGGCTTAAAAAGATACCTGCCGCGCGGCAGTAAACACCGTAAACACTCGTGTCGCCCAAGTTTTCAGCAGGGAATCCGCAACCGTAGTTCTGATTCGTCAGCATATCGCGGATAATTTCGCTCGGATTTGCATCAGGAATTGAGGACGAATACCCCATTTTCCCGATAACCTCGAAATTATGGCTATAAATCTGCGCTGATTTTGTCAGCTCGTAATTTGGGCTGTAAATATAAGCTGTGCCTGAATAGTTGATAGCCTGCGCTTGGTGCTTCGGCTGTTGCAAATGCGTCCAAGTCGGCTGCTCATCGCCGCCTTTTGCAAGATTCAGGCGTAATTGAGAAAGCGATTCAAACTTTTCTTTATCTCGCCAAATTCGCCCGATACCTTTAATCTCGCCCTCGCACAAGGCCATCATGACGGCGGCTTCGTATGTGTAGGAAATATCCTCTTGTTTTACGCCACCGCCGCCCTTGCCGCCTTGTCGGGTCGTTGTCTTGGTCTCAATAGTGGTAAAGTCTCCGTACCAAATCAAATTACCAGCAACACGCGCCCGACCGTAAACAACAGGCAGGGTCAAGCCTTGAGATGATTGCTGAACTTGTAGGGATAAAATCCGTTGTTCAGAATTTGAAATAGTGGAAGTCTTACCGCCCATGAGTAACCTCTAATTTATAAATAGCCTAAATCTTTCGCTTTTTGAATGATTTTCCCGGCAATAACTGTTTCAACCGCTGGCAGGAAATGCGCTCCGCCGTCATGCGACAGCGACAACGGCATTACTTTGTCTTTTTGCGCCTGCTTATCGGCCTCGTTCGGGGTTATTCCGGTATCAGTCCAAATCTGATCGGACGTCATGTATTCCTCAATATCCCAAACGTTGTTGCCGTACTTCTCTCTAAGCCAGTTATTAAACTGGTCTTTCAATTCCCAGCGGTATCCGTGAACCTCTTTCGACCAGCCTGGCTTATTGTCTGCCCAAATCGGCAAAACGATAAAACGCGGCGATTCCTTCGGCTGGATTTGACCGATGCACTTTTCAATATACATTTTCACGCGCTCTAATACTGATTGCCAGTTGCCGATATTTGCGCCGTTAATATCATTCTTGGCCGTTGCCAACACACAAATGCCATCTTCCCCACCGCTGTTTTTCAGTCGCACAGGGTAACGTTTGCCCGGCGTGACGGTGTGTGTGTATTCATCACGCGGAATCACTTTTACGTTAGGCGTTTGGCCTGAAATCGCCGCCGTGATTTTTTCGTCGATAACCGCTAATGTTGAGTGCATACTGAACGGCACTGTTCCCTCGTGATACACAAGTTTTCCGTCAACCATCGCGTTATTGGCTCGTGCCGGGATAGTACTCACATCAAAAACAATATCAACAGGGCTACCATTCATAGACATTAGCGCGTATGAGGCCAAACTACCACCTTGAGCGTTATTGATAACAGGGATATTGTCTTTTTTCGCAACGGCGATAGCCTGCTCACCGATTCGGGCGTTTGTAGAATCGCCGAAGAAATTCAGGCTTCTTACTAAATTTTTCGGTTTTGCATTAGGGCTGTTTACCGGGGGCGTTGCCAGTGCTGGTGTTACTGGTGCCGGTTTAGGCTGAATAGGCTTTACAGGCTTACCCATCGCCATTGCTTCCCTCATTTCGTCAAGTTCCGCCCTTAATTGATGGTAATCGCCGCCTAATCCGTAAACCGTTAATTGGATATTCATTCGTTTGCTCCAAAAGTAAAAAACTTCATTGGACGGCCAGAAAGTTCGGCCTGATCCAATTCGTCCAAAACCACACCGCGCCCGATATAACTGTGAATAATCTTGTTGTCGCCAACATAAACCGCGCCATGCGAAAACGTGCGCCCAAACTTCCAGACGGCCACATCGCCAGGTTGCGGCGTATCGGTCTCATGACAGACTTTTAACACCCAACCAAGATAACGCTCCTCGTCTCGGTGCAAGTGCCAGTCTTGAGGATATGGCCGTGGGTCAAAATCAGCAGGCAGTAAGCCCGCTTCCCGATAGATTGCGACAAGAATCATCGCGCAATCCACACCAGCACCCTTTACCATCGCTTGATGATGGTACGGCGTGCCAAGCCACGAATAAGCCTCTTCGACAATCCGTTTTCTCAAATCCATTTCAGACGGCCTCATTTAAACCACCGTGTCAGCAGATGGGATATAAGGGAAGCCACGGAAATGCACGATGTTTTGGAACTTGTCTTTACAGGTGCTTTGTCGTTTATCGCAGCCAGGATAGATTTTGAACACATCTCCGGCGCGTGGCGGGTGTGGTAAGCGCAAGGCAAAAGACAGCGTACCATCTTTGTGTTCTTTGACGGTGCGTGTCAATCCTGCGTTAAGGCCACTTGTTAACTTGATTACGCCCTGATTAAACCAGCCGTTCGCCTGTGTCAGATTGCAAGTCAGTTCCGTTCCGGTCGTACTGTTTGCGGTTACACGACCGTTTACCGTGAACTTCTCGCGGTTGACTTTACAGCCGCCGTCATAAAGCGTCCTCATACAACCGGCTTGATAGATATTGCGTGGGCTTGATACGTTTAGCAGTTCAATATCCGATTTAACATCGACCTTGACGGACGAACGACTACCCGACACATCCGACACGCGGCCGGAAAAGATGATGACCGTGCCAACAGGTTCAGGATTTGGCGTGAGGAAATCACGGAAAAAGACACGCTCAATAACCACCCTTGCACCGTCCAAAGCACCACCAAGCGCGGCCTCTGCCCACTGCAAACCCTCAAGTCGGTAACTTGGCTCGGCGGCGATTTGCAACGTATTGGAATCAACATCAAGCCCTACCGCCGTTCTTGTTGCGCCGCGCTTGATAATCAGCTTATAAGCCTCGTACTGATTCCCCTGCCATGTAACAGGCTTGTCAAAATTCGTATGACGTAATACCTGCCCATTCGCTAAGGCAATCGTGAACAAATCGGCCATCAGAAACCTGTCTTCGTTATGAAGCAGATTCATTAATTCAGCGCTTGCACTTTTCATAATTTCAAACTCGTAAACTCGATTTTCTTCGCGTTCCACAGATGGCCGATGAAGTTTTCAAAATCCACTGTGTCAGACGTAAAGCGGACGCGGAAATAAAAACCACCTGTCCATGTGATGGGTCTGCCAGGCGTTTGCGGCGTGTTCAAAACCAATACGCCGTTGTTGTCTATCGAGAAATCACGGCCATGCGTCAAGGCAACGCCGCCAACTTTAACCGTCGGCACGCCTTTAACCGCCAAAACAGGCTCGGTAAAACCGCCGTAATTGCGCACAAGTTGGTATCTCGTTACGCCCTGAACAACATTCCCGATAAGCTGGTCTGTAACCTTGTTATCCGTTGGGTCTTCATACAAAAAGCTGTCGAAACTACCGCGGCGTTCATTAAAAAAGCCTGCCAGCTTCTCAAGTTCGTTGATTGATGCTTTTGTTCTCAACACTTCAAACGAAAGCGAAAACTTCCACTGCGGATAAGTGTAATAAGCGCTACGAATCTCACGCCCTGAAGCTGACTTTTGGATATTAGTACTCCAAACAGCCGTTTTTTTGCGCCCCCACTTCAAGCCGGGGAATGTTGGAAAAACTGCATTACTCATATCAAATAATCCCCTTCGCTTTCAGTAATGCGTTAAATTCGTCTTCTGATAGCTCGCCGCCCCCAAGCATACCGATGGCCTCTGCCTCGTCTGTTTCGCTCTGTACAGGGCTGGATGACGGCTTAATGCCCATATATGAGGCTACCAAGATATGCACGGGCGGATGTTCACGCCAATAGTCATTTAAATGCCCGATTCGCGGCAAATCCAAGTTGTCGGCGACATAATCCCACGTCCACCCAGTTGAGGCGCAGACGTGGGCAATCATCGCGCCGAAACTTAAACCGCCGCCTGAGCTTCCCCCGCTTGTGCGGCTTCCTGCTCCTTGCGTTTCAAGCCTGAAACATCCATCACAGCGGCAAATACTTCGTTCATGTTGCCAATATCAATCAAATCAGCCACTTCTTCGCGCGTCATATCGGGATAGTTGCGTTTCAGCGCAGAATGGGCGCAATCGATAACGGTAGAAATCTGTTTTGCGTCTTGGACATTGCCGTCAAATGCACCAATGCGGCTTTGCAACTGCTCCAACGCGCCTAAAGCGATTGGGGGAATAACATATTCAGTGCCGTTCAGTTCAACGGTTACGCCTTTAATTCGTACGGTCATTTTGTTTCCTTTTTGGGGGTAAATGAAAAAAGGCCGTCATTTTCAGACGGCCTGCATTATTACTCTTGAATCCACAACGTACCGACTTTGAAGCCTGCTTCATCGGTTGAGGCAGTAAAGTCAATTTCAGGCACGGAGAAGTCATCGTTTTTGGTCGAGAACAAGCCCAATTTACCACTGGTTACGCTTTCCAGTTCCAACAAGGCTTTTTTACCTTTGAACTGAGTCAGGTATTTCAGCTTAAAGGTCGGCGTGTTACCCATCGCCATATTAGTCAGCTCAATTTTCTTGGCTGACGGCATAGATACCGTGTAAGTAAAGCTAGGGTAAACCGTTTTGCCTTTATCCGCCTCGTTAAACGAGTAAACGCCGTTTGCGGCAACGGAGTATTGGCCTGCTTTCGGATTGCTTGCCACTTTAACCATAGCCGTACCATCACTGGACATAACACCTTGGTCTTCGACGAAAGAACCGCCCGGCGCCATGCCAGTCAAAGTAACGTTATATGGCGCTTGAGTCGGGATATCCTTACCGTCAGTATTTGCCCATAACGCTTTCATCGTACCAGTCGCAAACTCAGCGCCAAAGAACAAAGTATTCAGTGTCAGGCCGTTGATTAACGCGCCTTTAAATTTACCTGAGACTTTAACCTTGCCTTGAGCAACAGCCAGCGCAAAGCGGTTTTGGCCGTAAAACTCTTTCAACTCCGCCGACAAATCAACAGACATTTCTTGCAAGCCCATGATTCGCACAGGCGTTGCGTTTTGCACACGGTTGCCGTAAGCATCCGTAATCATTTCGGCGAATACCTCGCCACTACCAAACGTCAACTGCATGACATTTCCTTTCTAATTGCCGACTAAGCGGCGCAAATCATAATTGGGATAATACAGACGGCCTGATTACCAAGCGTTCCCTCGTCTGTTTCTACCGTACCCTCAACGCGGCAATACTCAACGTCCGCGCCATCTACCACCAAAGCCGTCTTGCCCGTGATTGGGTGTACAGCGTTCACGGCATTACACACCGCGTCAATCAGCGGGTTCATGATAGGCGCGGGCGGCTCGCCTGCCGTCTGAACATACAAATACACGTCAACGCGCAACAGCCATTTCGTCTCTTGCCCTGTTGTCGTTACTGCCTGCATATCGCCTTGAGCCATAAATAACGCTGGCTGGTCGTAGCCTTTCACGTCATTCCAATGCAATAGTTTGCGGCTCTTGGTTGTGAAACCGTCTAACGCCTCAAGCTTTGCCCATAGCGCGGAATAAATCGCTTCACGATTCATCGTAATGCCCCCTCAATGGATTTTTGCAAATCAGCCTCAATCTCCGGCTTCATATCGCGTAAAGCCGACCGTAAAAACGACCGTTCCGGCAGTTGCACATTGCGAGAGTGGGCGCGGATTTGAACATAACGCGGCGATTTCAACGGCCTGCCGAAAGCCTGACGTATCTGCCTCATTGAGGCTTTAACGTTGACTGTTCCGGCAAAACCATATTCATGCGCCGCGCCGTAGCGGACATTCGTGTTGACCTCGCCAACCACCAAACCGCCCGAACTGGTTACTTGCTGATGTATTGAGCGGCGAAGATTGCCAGTCCGTACATTCAACACCTGCCCAGACAGGCGGTTTTGCATAACTTCGCGTTGCAACTTCAGAACCGACCGACCGATAGACTTTTCAACCGCCGATTGCACGCCGTCAGAATAAGCTTTCAAGACGGCCGCGATTGCGTCGCCTCCGATAAACTCAACATTCAGCATTTCAGACGGCCTTTCGCTTGTATTCCATCAAGATAGCGTAAGCAGACGGCGGAATACCGCCCGACTGGCCAAAGCTCGAAAAGGATATAGTCTCCCCTGCAAGGCTTTTACTCTGCACGCCCTTGTTCTCGATTTCATTCAAGCGTTGCGTTGCGATAATCAAGACAGCCTCCTGAATATCGGCAGGCATGGCTTCATAGCCAGCACGGTACGACACTTCAACGTTTCGGATCCCCTGCGCAAAACAGGCATGGCGAATCAACAGCCAGTTATCAAAGTCCCAGTCATCTACCGCGCGTCCGTTGATTTTTACGGACGACACGGAAATGACAGGCCATTGGTCCAGCACAATACGATTCTTGCCGTTGCCGTTGTATCGCTCGACATAATCCGCCGCTTCGAGTTTTCGACCAATGAAAGCCTCAACCGCCGCCGACACACCATCAAGCAAGGTCTGAAAATATGAGTCCTGCTTGTCATGGGTAACGCCCAGCCGTTGCTTGAGCGAATCAAGTAGGAAAAGGTCGGTCATCGTTATTCAGTCTTTTCAGCTTCGGCTTTGCGTCCGCGCTTGGCTTTTTCAGCCTCTTCAGCAGGCTGTTCAACCACGTTACCAAAGCCGAACTGATACAAGAATTGCGCCGCTTCGGCAGGCACTTCAACAACGCCGTTTTCGCCCACTTCATAGCTTTGGCTACCAAATGAAACATCGGTAAAGCCCTCAGGTGCTTGTAATTTAACCAATTCAGTCATTTCAAAATCTCCAAAAGAAAGAGGCCGCCCGAAAATTCAGACGGCCTGATTATTTTTAAACGCTTGGTAATCATACCGAAAGCAGGCATGAACATGCCTTGCAACACTTCGTCAGCATAGACACCATATTCATACATACGGGTACGCAGCGGCCATTCGATTTGGTAATACTCTTGGCGCGTACGCACTTGCAGCAGGTTGCCCACGCCTTGAACGTAGGCGGGCAGACGGCTTGAGTAGAACAGGTAAGTGCCGGCAGGCAGGTTCGGGTGAACCACGATGTTCAGTTCTTCGCCTGTGATTTTGTTCAAGTACGAACCAACAACGACACCGGCTTTAATGTTTGCGGTGTTGTTCACATCCACATTCAGCTTAATCAGCGGTGCGCCACCGTTGCCGATAATCAGCTTAGTCAAAGAGGCCAAATCGCGTGCGTTGACGTAGATTGTGTCAGGGGACAAGCGATATTTTGAATAGAAGTTTGCAAAGGCTTCTTCAAACTCATACACGCCGCCTGCGCCGTCTGAGGTCAGGCCGCTGCCTTTGTTATCAGCCCAATACGCGCCGGAATCAGGCAGGGCAATTTGGGTCAACAGGCCGTCAAATTCCAAAATAGAAGTGGAATTGTCTTCAGACGGCAAAGAAGCCGCGGTTTGGGTGCCCTCAGCGTCAGCCAGAATATCCACTTTGGCAGAAGTAGTAACCGCGCCCAGTTTTTCAGAACCGGCAGCGCCCCAGAACCAAGCGTAGGCAACCGCGCCGCGAACGGCTGGAACCATAGCGGTTACTTTTTTGCCTGTCGCGATACCGGAAACAGAAGCGGCAGCAGATTTTTGAGCAGAACCGCCGCCGAATGTATCAGTCGTGCCGTCCGCGTTTTGGCGTGTGATTTTGGTCGGTACTTGAGCAGTTTTAATGTTCAGGCTTTGACCGATTGCGCCGTTGTTTGCGCCTGCTACGTCCCAATATGCCTGCAAGCCCAAAGCCACGCAGATTACAGACAAGGTGCTACCGCTGATTTTACCCATCGCGTCAGTCGAAACGGCAGCGGTCGGAGTAGGTGTAACGCCTGATTTCAGGCTAGTGTTACCGCCCAACAAAATCATTTCCTCGGCAATCATGGTAGCCTGTAAGGTTTGGGCAACCGCTAACGCTTTCACGTCCTCAAAACCACGCGCGGCGTAGTCAGCTTCAAAGGTTACTTGGTTTTCCAAGCCGATGGCGCGGAATTGCGCGTTACGTTCAACCATTTCGTGGTTGATGACACCACCGCGTTTGCCCTCACTGATACCGGCGCGTTGATTACCGACGTTGATATTTGTGATCGCTTTCCAGTTTGAGCCGATAGTACGGCCGCCGCCCACGCGTGGGATACGGTTACGCAACGGTGTCAATACTGGATAGAGTTTTTGAGACGGCGCGGACAGGTCATATGTTTGCAGGCCAGTGGTAAAACTGGTCGGCTGAGTAAAACCTTTGTTCAACGGCTCGCCGTTTGCTTGTGCTGACTTCATCAGCTCAATTGTTTCTTGTGTGAGTTGATTCACGTTCATTTATCGCTCCTGATAATAAAAAAACCGCCTGTAAGCGGTGTTACAGACGGCCTGTTTGTTTTGCTTTGATGAGTGTCGCCACATCATCAAGCGAACCGTCATTCTTCACAATCGGCTCAAAACCTTTTAATGGGTCTTCGCCGTTATCTTCTGCCTTGCTGATGGCTTTAGTGCTACCTTTCGGCGGCGCTGCCTGTTTTTTCAGACTTTCGATTTCCGCCTGCGCTTTAGCAAGTGCGTCATTCGATTTTTTCAGCGCGTCTTGCGCTTTCGCCAACGCGTCTGCCATTTCGGCTTTAGCAAGGTCGTCTGATTTGTCAGATTTGCTTACCGATTCATCGATAGGCTCGTCAGCTTTGGTTGCCACTTCCTGTTTCTCAGCTTTAGCCAAGACTGCTTTCAAGATGGAGATTTCAGACTCAGACAAATTCACGCTTGCCGATTTCTCGGTTTCATCTTCTTTGTCGTCTTTGTCATCTTCCTTGCCGTCTTTGCCGTCTTTATCTTCGGCTTCAGGCTCTTTATCGCCGTCTTTAGGCTTCTCGTCTTCATCTTCGGCTGATTTGTCAGACGGCTTATCGTCTTCTTCCTTACCCACCTCTTCCTCATCTTTGGGTTTATCCGCTTTGTAGCAGGTAAATACCGCATCAGGATTTGCAGGGCGGTCAACAAGGCTGATTTCTGTCAGCTTCAAGCCCGTGATTTGCGACTTATTCAATTCATCGCGGGCGGTAACGCTTCCACCGATTGAAAAGCCTTTATAAACGCCTGTTTTGACTTTAGTCACGGCAACAGGGTCAACGATATGAGCGCCAAAGAACGTGCGCCCGTCGTCTTCTACATTAATCTCAATAGCCGTTCCCGCCGCGTTTGAGCCGTGCATTTCACGCACCGCGCCAAACTTCATATAGTCGGGAATAGCCGCTTTCATTGCTTCTGCCGCGATAATCTCGCCGTCCGAATCGACCGCTTCACTTGAGGCGTAACCCCAAACTTTGACAGTGCCGTCGTCCTGCGCCTCCATCTTGGCAATTTCCGCGTATAACTTCGCCATTCGTTGCTCCAAAAAAAGCCGCCCCACGAAGAGGCGGCAACACACTCACTTTACCCAAAGGAATCAAGATTTAGGCATATCCTCTGCCAAAACAGGGATAACCGTACATCTGCAATTAGGATGACCCGGAATCGTCAGTGAGCCATGCGCAAAATGCTCATGTAGCCCAATAACGCCCATATCCCCGTTGGTATTGCAAATCTCTGACACTTTATCGTCTTCAGCTGTCAGCCACTGCTTACCGGCAACAAGTCCGGTCTCTTCCCAGCCTATCAGGTTGCCCATGCCGTCCGCCATCGCCGTCTCAGTTCGGGCAATAGTTCGGGAGCGAGTATTGCTGAAAGCGTGAGATTCTTTCAGACGGCCTGCCAATTCCTGCACACTGTCGCCGTTTCGCATGGCTTCGACCACTTGGCCGCGTATCATTTCGCGCGTTCCCTCTGTGATTTGCCATTCGGCGGCAGGGTTTTGGATAAGCTCGCCGCCTACCCACTTCATGCCGACCATTTCGGCGGCTCGGTCATGCGCCCACTTGACGGCACGGCTGCGGATATTCGTAACCATACCGACAGCAGGGTCAGGCATTACATGCAACAAGGCGGCAACCGCCCCATCTTCCGCCGCGCGTCTGATTATCGGCTCGACCACATCAGACAAGCCCGACCACTCGCCAAAGTCCAAGCCGTCGGTAATGATTTTCGCTACCCGATTCAGTTCGGCAGTCAGGTCATCGGCCTGCCAGTCAACTGCCGCACCAGTAATCAGTGCCGCGATTTGTTTAGCTAAACCGTCAACGCGTGTCAGCAAATAAGCCTCAATAAGCGCGGCGGCTTCGTCTTCGCTCATCTGGCTTTCCGACTTTCCCAGCTTTTCAGCCTCTTGATTCGGCTGTTCTTCAGGCTGTTGGTCGTCTTGCTGATTCGGATCGGGATTATCTTGCTCCGGCAATGGCTCCTTGCCCAGTTCGGCGCGGATTTCATCAGCGGTCAAGATACCTGCGTTTTTGTAAATTGCGTAGATTTCTGCCTGTTCTTTCGGGTTGAGTGATTCTTCCTCTTTCCAAACAAACTCATAAGCCGCCATATCCATGTATCGGGCAAGAACGTCATCAATCAGGGCTTTTACCCAGTTTTTCAGGCTGCTCATGCCGTCTGAAAGTGATTGCTCACGGCTCGTTTCCGCCACGCTACGGTTTACCTGCGCCACGAACGGCGTAGGCTCGACGCTAAACGCAAAGCAGACGACACGCGCCAACCACTCGTCGTAAACGTCTTTCAACGGCGGCTGCTTCGTCTCTTTAAAGTTTCTAGCTAACTCACCCGGCACGAAACGCATTTTGCGCCGCTCTGCCGTCTCGCCCGATAACAACAAATCCCAATATTCTTGGAATCGTTTAATATCATCAGCCGACCATGTTTCAGGCACACCGACAAGCGCATCAGGCACACTACCAGCCGTGTAATACTCAAGCGCGTGAATCTGCCGTTTTAAGGCGATGTTCACGGTCATGATGATTTGCTCAACAGGCGAATAACCGTAAACCTTGTAGCTTCGATTATTCCGTGAGCGGTAAATCAATTCGTCCGCCGTGTAATCAACCGCAGCCATGCCGTGCAAGATTTGCTGATAAGCTGTATCAGGCGGTAATGGCAGCCGGCCTGTATTATCCAGTACGCGCTTAATCGTCGCTCCGTCTATAACCTCAAGGGCGTACAAGTCGCCGCCTAATGTTTTGCGTGGGTAGATACAAGGCGCGTCAATGACAAACAGGTCTTCCAGCAAAATACGCAACCAGTCCGCCCATGTATGTTCTTTATCGGGCGACTGGAAAAATGCGATCGCTTCATCGACCTTTCGGTCTTTGCGTTGTGATTCGTTGTCTTTGGTTGATTCAACATCGCGCTTCTGAATCGTCCACTTCAGGCTTTCCATTTGGTCTTTGCGCTTTTCGATAACCAAACGCAGAACATCGTAGTTATCGGCAAGGGCGCGTAATTGTGTAAAGCCTATTGCCTCACGTTCGCGCGGCTTGGAATGACCTACGTTGTAGAACGGCTCATAATCGAACCGCCGACCCTCTGCCTGCTGTGCGACAGGGGCTAAAGGCTCGCCCGCATCAAACCACCCGTCCGCGTTGCCGGTAAAGGCGTAACGGACACCAGCGGCCACACGGGAAATAAAGCCTTGTGATAATGGTGTCTTTTTACTCATTTGTTTGCCTCAACCTGCAAACGCAGGTAATCAATCATGCCCGTTCGGGTGTCTAGCAACTCGCCAAACGCGCGGCTTAAACAGTCGATTTGGTCGTCATGCTGACCGTTCGGGAACATTCGCATTTCTGAAATCAGCGCGTCTGTGTCCCATGTGCCATCATCTAACAACATCACATTACCGATGTTGACTTGAGCGGCGAACGGCTCGGCTCGTGTAACCTTGTCGCCCGATTCGGGACTGGCAGATACAGAAAAGCCCGCCAGTTGACGGGTTAGGTATAAGGTTTGCGACTTACCAGCTTGTCCGGGGTCTTGTGGGATAGATATTTTAGTTTTCACACCGTCTTTTTGCGCCGTGTTGCGTAATATCCTATCTCGCTCATCCGCTCCATACTGGCCGCGCACGATATTGGCGATAATGTACCGCCCATCTTCTGTTACACCAAGCCTACCGCCTGCCGTGTAGTCGCCGTCGTTCGCAGTGGACGCTAAGTCCCACGCGCGAACCCATCGAATATTTCCAGCAGGCAATGCCTTAACAAATTGCAGATTGTCAGGCTTAAACGTACCACCATCAGGCGGTGCAGGTTGTTGCATATACTGACCGGCAAACACATACGGCGCGGCTTGCTCCATTCGGCGCAATGTTTCAATATCGTGCTTTTCAGGCCACAATGCCGTACCATCATCTTGAATAGCAGGCAAGCAAAGGTGTTCCCATTCTTCGCCGTTACCGCCATCAAGTAGCCAGCCTGCAATATCTTTCTCATGCAATCTCTGCATAATCACGACAATAGGCGTGTCAATGCTGTTCTTTCGAGATTCAAGCGTATTCTGAAACCAGTCAATGACGTTTTGCCGCCTAACCTCGCTTCGGGCTTCGTCAGCCTTGTGCAGGTCGTCTAAGATTAGCGCCCCGCCAAAGCCCTCACGGTGCTTACCCGCACCGAAACCTGTAATCGTACCGCCTGTACCTGTTGCGTACATCACGCCGCCGGCAGTCGTTTTCCAGTGATGGCTGCTCTCGCTTGCAAGCTCCACGCCGGGGAATATCGCCCGATATTCTTCATGCTGTAACAGGTTTCTGATTTGCACTGAGTTATTGACGGCCAACGTAGCCGAATAGCTCGCATGAATAAACTCGCTATCAGGCACACGACCCATCGCCCACGCAATGAAGTTCACTACCGCAATTTCCGTTTTCGAGTATCGCGGCGGAATATTAATAATCAGGCGTTTTGTTTCGCCGTTGAAAACACGCTCAAGCGCGTTACAGATTAGGGCATGGTGCCTTGCTTGCGTCCACTGGTAGCCACGACGCTCACGAAACATCCAGCGCGTAAACATGTACAGATTGATTGAACTTAAATCCCGAATAACAGATATTTGCTTCTCATTGAATTGCTCTAGTGCCATTTTATTTTAAATTCCTTTGGAAAAATGCATAAAAATGGCAATCTAGCCTCCCATAGGATTAGCATTTTATGCTAAACCTTGTTCAAAACGTCCTCGGCAATCTTGCGAAACTCTTCAGCATTTAAGCGTACCGTCGGCGTCATGCTGCCATCACTCGATTTAACGTCAATCTCTTGCTTGTCGCCGTATTTCTTAGGCGCAATCTTGGAAGCCGCCCATTTACGCGCGTCAACCTGTAACCTTGCTTTCATCACCGCCGCACTATCAGCTTCGACACTATCGGCGATTTCTACTATCTCTTCGAAAAAATAATCTGCCTGCCTAGTTCTGGCTCGCGCGTATTGTTCCGAAAACTCTTTATTCTCGATCAGCCACTTGCACACGGTTGACGTTGTTGGCATACCATCTTCAGCGCATATTGAGCGCAAGCTTCTGCCATTTGCGATTTTCTCGCATATCTTTTCTGCCAGCTCGTCGCTGTATTTACTTGGACGGCCTGTTTTGCGTTTTGTGTCGCTCATAAACCCTCCTCAAAAAAGAAACCGTCTAACTCCGACCCATCTCAGAATTAGACGGCTAAACACACTCGACTCACAGGAAAAATGGAACGCCCTACACCAACAAGGCATAGGGCGAAGTGCAAGAACCGCTTTACAGCCTGTCATGGCAGGCGACCGTCAGGTCGGGCAACCGCGTCTCACTCGCACCGCGTTTTATTGACTTTCTGCCTGAATCACAGGCTATCTTGAAATGCAAAAACCGCCCTATAAAGGCGGTTTATATAGCTATTTCCAAACTATAGCATAATTGTATCAAAACATTACACGGTCATCAATAGTTATTCTAAAACTTTCTCGTCTTTCCCGTCTGAATACAAAACTTCCAGCTTCTCGAATGACACTTCAACCTTTGCATTCCCCTGCTGTATTTTCTTCATCCTCAAATCATTCAAGGAAGCAGTGAACACCATTTCAGCGGTATCGCCCGGATTGAGTGTTTTTTTGAAAACCTCATCGCCCATATTCAGGGTAACTGAGCCTTCCACACCCTCGACAACCAACCTGATCGCACTACTAATGGCGGTAATGCCTTTATTGCTGTTATTGGTAAATGACAATTTCAGGTTAAGCCCTTCGCCAATGCCGGGAATCTCTGTGTTTTCAAATCCTGAATAACTTACCGTATAGGTTTTTTGCACTTTTTCAACAGCCTCTTTCTTCGCCGCTTCCTCAGCCTCTTGAGCGGCAATAAATTCTTTTTGCCGTTTGATTGCTTCGCCGACCGTTACACCATATTCCGCCTTTTCGCCAAACAGGCCATTACCTTCTGCACGCAAAAAGTACCCAAGAACCATTTTTTTATCTTCATCAGGCAGTTTCTTCAAATCGCTTGAATGTGTTTCAATATCTTCCTTTTTACTGATAACCACATCTTTCACGTCAGTACAGCCAGCCAAGACAGCAGCGGAAACTATAGCGGCAATTAATAATTTCTTCATTTTTAATCCTTGTGTTTAATAGTGAGCTAGTGGACGAATTATGCCACAGGATTTAAATTCATCATACAGCTTTACCTCTGTCGTATTTTCCAACGCGGCAATAATCGATTTCACTTTTTTTAGTTGTTTGTAAAAATACCCGTTAGAAATATCGTATTTATCCATAATCTCAAGTCGTTTAGGTATCTCTCTTAAAACATGGCACACCAGCGCATCACATATCAACAGATTAACACCCTCGTTCTGCTCTTCGATATAAGCGGCAATATCCACAATCCCGCTTAAATCCTCGCTGTATTTACACTCCACTACTGCAAGCTCGTAGCGGTTTAACACGCGCTCAATACGGCTGATAATCATCGCCGCGTTTGCGTGTGTCTCGGCCTGCGTCAAATCGCCGCCGCCGCCGGTAACGCCTTTGCTTTCGCACCAAGCGCAAACAGAAGCCGTGTTGTTTAACGGCTCCATTCTCACGCCTCTGATTTTATAAACATCCGCCAAAACTTGCTCAACCGTGTGATACATTTCCGCCCTTTAAAATTCCCAAATTAACCCGAAGTTTCCTGCCGCCCATGCCTGCAAGCGGTTTTGATAGTCTGTCATCTCTGCCGTGTTTAGCGTTGTCGTGCTGATTGGCGTTTTGACTTCCGTTCCGTCCGGCATGGCCTTTAACTCAAAGCCTAGAAACATCCCCTTGCAATACTCGTGCCATGTTTCCGCGCTGTATCGCCTGCCATTTACCCACGCTTTATCCGCTAATTCTCCGTAGATTTTCCACAGTCTCCTGTTCTGCTCTATGCTCCGTTTTGAGTTGTACGGCCTGATACATACTTCAAGCTCTGCATTAGCCTCTAACCACGCCCCTAGATTGTTGTAGATGGTCGTCATCAATGGCCGCTTGTTGTCTTTCGTCAGCCTGTACGCTACGCTTTGCATTTAACGATTCCCTTGTCTATCAGCTTTAAAAGCGTTCTGAACTGCGACCGGCGCATATAAAACTCTTTATCTTCCTTGCTCAACTTGATATGCGACCGGCCGTCTATCACATCATGGCAAGCACTACACCCAAAGCCTGCCGATAAATCGTTACTCTTCAGCCCCATGCCGTGCGTTTCGCTCGGAAAATGGCATAAAACCACTGTTTCAGGGTTGTAATTGCACACCCCCGCGATATTGAGTGTGCAATCTTCCCCTTTGGCCGCTTTTCTGATCGCGCTCACTTACGCTTCCTCTTCGCGCGGTTTTTAAGTGTTGACTTACTCCTACTTCGGAGATTTAAAAACCAGTCAATATTTCGATACGACAACGCCAATAACCTCAATTCATTCCTACTCATCAAATCTCCTATTATTCAAAAACACCAACTTCAGCAATCCCAATATCAAGCCCACCGTCCTCTCTTGGCTCGCTTGCGTATGTTGCTAAAATAAATCTGACTTGGTTGTCGTTGTGATAGACAACCCCTTGCAAGGCATCGACAGCGACTTTTAGGCAGTTATCAAGGTCTAGTATTACCTTGCTTGCCGTGCCGTCCTTGTTCATCTTTGGCACTAGGCTGACAAAAAGGATTACATCTTTTTCAGACGGCCTAAAACCTGCCTTTTCTGCCGCGTGAGAAACGCAAAGCTTGTACGCTTTCGCTTCCTTGCTTAATACCTGCCTATTTCTAAACGTTTTCCAATATCGGTTAGTGCTGATCGGGTAAGGCAGGGAAAGAACATTTGCCCTTTCCGCCGCCTCTACTATTTGCTCAATCGGGATTAATACGGCCAACTCCCACCCCAATCATCGTCATCGTCTTGGTTGCGTACTTTCTTTGTCATATACTCGACAAAGCCAATCGCCAACACTACGACCGCTACACAAATCAAAAATACCGAGAATTTCATAAATAGCTCCACTTTCTGCCGAATTGTTTATAAATACTTTCCGCTACGCCGATAGGCCAGTTCTTAGGGGCTAATTGCGGGCAAGCCTCGTTTGCAAGCTCTGCCGAAATACTCATGCTTACCGCGCCGCGCTTGGCTGAGAACAGCCGTTCTTCGTCTGCGTCTGTGAACTCTTTCGGTTGACGGCGCGTGCCTGGTAATTTTGCTTTTCTGGCCGCGTAATATTTTTCATGATATTCAGCTTGACACTGCCGGCATCTGCTGCTGTATTGCTGGATTCCTTGTTTATTGAAGCCTTTTTTATAAAACTCACTTACCGGCTTTCTTTCTTCACATCGTGAGCATTTGCGCGTTTCCATTTCCCCTACTCCTTTTCGCGTTGTCCAAATTCATCAATCGGTGGCATATCTACCCAAAGAGTGATTCCGATAAGTGCCGCTATTGCACCAAGCCCAATAAGAAACATCGTCATCATTTTTTACCCTTTCTTCTTTTCAACAGTTCCAATTCAGCTTTCAAACGTTGGTTTTCTGCTTTCAGTGTTGTATCAGCTTTAATTTTCGAGATTGCGATAATTTCTGATTTCACTCGTGCAAGCTCTGCGTTCTTCGCTTCGATTTCCGCTTGCAGTTCTTCGATTTTCTTGTTCTTCTCTTCAGAATTTTTTGCCGACCCATTAACAATTTGCCTTAATCCGTGGATTGTTCTATTCGCCTCGTTCAGACGGCTGATTGTTTCGGACAGATTCTCGCTAACCATTTCCGCCGCCTTTTCCATTTCGGCTTTTTCAGCTTTCATACCAGCATTTTCTTCAAGAAGGTCTGCAGTCCTCTCCTTGTAAAATGTCGCCATACTTTCAAATTCTTTGGCTTTCCAAATGACCTCCTCATAGTCTTTCTTGCTCACGCCGCCCAATTTCTCGATTAACCAATTTTTCATTTTCCGTTTTCCTTTCCGTATTTCTTTTCAATCAATCTTTCCACGCGGTTCACTGCCACTCTCAGTGATTCGTAGTTTTTCGCGAAGGCCGCATATAACACAGCATCCAGTGCGTTCAGGTGTGCATGCTCAAAGCCGCAACATTCCACCTTGTCCGCTAACAAGTCATAACCCGGCAGTGTAATAATCGGCATTACTGGCCTGTTCCCGATTTGGTCTCGCAAATACCATAAAGCCTTTTCCAAATCCTCTTTGCCGTTCTTATGCTCAAATCGCCAAATGTATTTAAACGCGTTGCCAAGATTGAAATTCAGCAGTCTTGTAAACTCGATACATTCATGCTTTCGTGTCTTGTAGTGATTGGGGTTGATGTTGTCTTTCATTTCGTTTTCCTCGTTAAAAGTGACTTACAATGTGTTTTATTAAATCTTCAGGGATTGACGACCGCACGATATGACGGCTTCCTTTCCATGCGTTAAATGCGAATTTCGCACGGTTTGCCTGTTTTAAATTCATCGTTACGCCTGAAGCAAAGCCAGTTCTTTTAAGCGGAAAATCATCGCTATACGCGGCATAACAGGCTACGTTCTTCACGAAACTCAAACCCTCACGCTCCAACTTGTCAAAAATCATTGATGATTGAGGATTCTCGATAACAAACGGGATTCCTAAAGCCTTGACCAACTCAGCCGTGAACAACGCTGTTAAGTCGCCGTTCACTCCTTTTCGCAAATATCGGGAATAGACGGCAGGAATTTCAGGCGCGTTACGCTCAACCAATTTACGGACTGATACATACGGGTGCTTTTTCCAGTTTTGGAAAGTTCGCAATGCCAGGCTGTTTTTATCCCGGTATGCGTTCCCATTGTCTCCGGCCGTTGCGAAGCTCCAAGATTCACACGGCGGACTTGCCATCAGCAGGTCAAACGGGTTTTCTTTGTGCATATCGACCAGCTTTTTAATGTTTTTCATGTCCGATAAATCCATCACAATATCGGCGTTACCAATTCCTACTGATACGACCTCGTGGTCTGGCAGTGCCTTTTTTACACTGCCGTTCCCATCGTCAAATAAAGCTAAAATTCTCATTCTTCATTTCCTTTTGTTGCGCCATTCTTCAAACTTTTCGCGCCGTTTTTGGATCACGATTTCATCGGCTGGCTGAAAAGCACTTCCGCCGCTCCAGTAATCGCCCTTATCGCACTTGTAGCCTCCGAAGTAGAAGCTCGCCCGTTGCTCAGACGTTTGCGATTTCTCGCATTTTGCAAATCCTCTCATCGGCGTATTGGCCTCTGATTGGAAGTTTGCGTGTTTGCAGTAGAAGCAGGTTTCACGCATTGCCCTACTCCCTAGCTGTAATATTCATACTCGCAGAATCGTTGATACTGACCCTGCCACACTAGGTCTAAAACACCACGCTCGCCGTCTCGGTTTTTCGCGATGATCAATTCAGCCGTTTCTTGCGGTGCGTCTGAATCGTAGTAGCCCTCACGGTATGGCATCAGCACCAAGTTTGCGTTTTGCTCAATGCCGCCACTTCCTCGTAGGTCTGCAAGGCTTGGCCTTTTGTCTGCCTGCTTCTCTGTTGCCCGGTTAAGCTGTGCAACAAGCAAGACGTGAATTTGCAGTTCCATTGCCAAGCGTTTCAGGCGTGCCGTAATATCATCAAGTTCGGCAACCTCGTTCACGCCTTTACGCGGCATCAGGTGCAGATGGTCAACGACCAACACATCAAGCCCTGATTTGCGCTTCTCTAGTCGGCATCGCGCGGCGATTGCTTCAATTCCGACCATCTCCGTATCAATCACAAACTTCCAGTCTTTGGCTTCACTCAGGTATTCAGCAAAGCCGTTATGCTCTTCGCGTGTCATGCGGTATTTTTTCAACCGGCCGTAATCAATCGACTGCTCCGCCGCCGCTCCTCGCTGTGTTAACTCAATGCCTGACATCTCGTAGCTTTGGAATCGGACAGACAAACCGCTTTTCGCGCAATGCCGGGCAATGTTTTCAGCTAACACGGATTTACCCATGCCGGGTCTTGCCCCGATTACCGTTAAATTTCCGCGTTGCAGGCCGCCTGTAACTTCATCAAGGCACTTCAAGCCGGTAGAAAAGCCAAGCATCCCGTCCGTTTCAGAAATCCGCTCCCAGTGATGCAGTGTTGCTCTGATCGCATCTTCGTAGCTCATCTCCTCGCTTCTGCCTGCCGCCGTGCCGCTGATTTTGTCTAACAGGGCAACCGCTTCAGCCTGTCTGTCAGCGATTGAGCGGCCATCTCGTTCTGTCGCCAGTCTTTCGATTTGTTCAGCAGCGAATCGCAATTCACGCTCTGCCGCACTTTCTGACACCAGCCGCGCATATCGGCTGACATTCGCCGCTGACGGCGTGTTTTGTTGCAGGTCAATCAGGTAGGCAAGGCCGCCTGTCTCTTCGCTCAATCCACGCTTGCCAAGTTCGGCATCAAGCGTAATCACATCTACCGGCAGGCCGTCTGAAATCATCGACATGGCAGTCTTGAAAATCAGGCCGTTTTTTTCGCTGAAAAAATTATTTGGCGTTAAGTCTGTCAGCAAGTTGGCGGAATCGTTGTCAATCAGGATTGCGCCCAGTACAGACTGCTCTGCTTCCAAGCTTGCCAAGATTTCAAATTGCTCAGTCATTTTCAAAATTTCCCCAGTGGTCTAAGTTCGGCAGCCTGTTTTTTCGTCATTACCGGCATACCGTCGGCCGTTCTTGTCTCAAAGCGTTTATGCGATGGGTCTTGTTTTGCTGCTCCCAATTCGCCTTTGGCTTTCAAGCGCATCAGTGATTGGAAAAACTTGTGTTCCCACATCGCCTGCGTTTGCGTATTGCCTCTTGCAGACCAGTAGCCGGTAAACTCAATCAGCGCGTCTTTGATTCGTTTGTCTCCAAGACTTGGAATCTGCGACCGTCTGAGTTTTGCATCAAACGCTGTTTTGTCTTTAGGCTCCCAATCGTCAGTAATCGGAAAATCGCCGAAGACGTTGCTGTTGGGTTGTTCATCAGTCTCAGACGGCTCAGAAACCTCAACTCCTACATCTCCGTCTTTAGTAATATTCAGTACTTGTTTATATTCAGTATTTACTAGTGTCGGCTCAGCCTGATTAGGCTTACCCTGATTAGGCTTACCCTGATTAGGCTTACCCTGATTAGGCTTACCCTGATTAGGCTGCTGAATCGGCTCGTCGTAAACCGTGTAATCCGTTGAGCCATCACTGTTTTTTCTTACTGAAATAAATCCTTTTTCTTTTAGCTCGTTGATGATGTTGTAAACACCCTCTTTACCTGTTGGCTTCTTCGTGTCTTTGGTAACATTCACAAGCTCTGCAACCATTACTTGCCAGTTATCAGGCTTTGTCAGCAGGTATCCGAGTAATCCCATTGCTTGCCAACTCAGTTGATTCTTGTCATAAACCTTGTTACTGACGACTGTGTAATTGTGTTCACGCTTTGTCCGAATAATTGACATTTCCTACCCCTTAATCCGCTCAAAAAAGAATAACTCTGTGAGAACCCCCATTGCCTCTAATACTTTTTTCCTGTTGAGGAATTTAATTTGCTCCGTCGAGAATTTCATGCCCTCTGCTTTTTTCTGAAATGCAACCCGAAGCCTAAAATCCTCAATATCAAGAGTTCCTTTTGTGCTGTTGCAGCTTTGACAACACGGCATTAGGTTTTCAATATGGTTCTTTCCGCCTTTTGCTTTTGGGTGAAAGTGGTCTATACGCATAGTCTTTAAAGTTAAGCCGCAGCCGCAATATGCACACCGATAATTGCACTTTTCGGCAATTTGTCTTTTCTTACTTTCAGGAAACTGTTTGCTCACTTCCAACCCCTTTCACAATTTCAGCCCAGACTTGGCAATCGAATAATGCGCTACTGGATTCTTGCAACTGCCGACTTTGAATCGTGGCTTGTTGAAAACAAATCCCCGACTTTCCAAGTCAGATATTCGGGCGCATAACTGCGTAATCTTCAGTTTCTCGTATGCTTCCAGTGATGTGATATGTCCGTTTGCGCGGATATACTCAACAATCTGCTTGCACTGTGTCTGTTTTTGGTCTATCATGTTTACTCCTTTTGTTGCAGGCCTCGTGCCTCAACCCTGCCCCACGTTCCTGCGTGGGGTTTTCCTTTTATCGGTCGCCCGTACAAGTAAATGGATATTCAATCTGAAGGGAACTTTTTGACCTCATAAGAAGTTACTTTCCCATCTTTCTCTTCAATATAAATTTCTCGTTTATATTTCAGAGCTTTACATATTGCGGACTGCGTAACGCCAAGCAACTCCGCTGTTTTGACTTGCCCATTTTTACTTGCATATTCCAGCAATGTAGTTTTCGTCATGAATACCTCCTATCCATGAATTATAACCGCTTGTAATTTTAAATGCAATACTAGCGGTAATTATGTTTTATATAAAACTTCCAGTAATATTATTTAAAAGAGGTTTTCTATGAAAAAACGTGAAATTTCAGATATTGAGAAAGAAGAGTGCAAGCTTCTAAAGCAAATTTTCAATGCTAGAAAAAAGGAGCTAGGTTTATCACAAGCAAAAATTGCTGGCTTGATAGGGGTCACACAAGCGGCGATAAACCACTACTTAAACGGGACTAACGCATTAAATGCGTCTATTGCAAGTGAATTTGCAAAAGTATTAGGCGTTCCTGTCGGTAGCTTTAGCTGGAGACTGGAAAAAGAAATTAACGAGATGTCAAACTCACTAATAATATCGGGTGGTGTTATAAATGGCGCACTTAACAATAATATTGGAGGCGTACACAACAACACCAGCTACACCCTAAATCAAAATTCTGCAAGCGAGCCAACAAAAGAAGAGCTTAACGATGCAGACAAGCACTTTTTAAAATCAATGCCGCTTTTGGATATTGATATCGCTGTTCGCCATCTCGCCAACCCTGATAAGGACAGGACGCAAATTCAGAGCGGGGTGGACAGGGCGGCAACATTTATCCCACACTCAAGGCATACCATCGGCGTTCGCATGGCTGATGACGTGGAGTTTGCAGGGATAAAACGTGGCGACATTCTGATAGTGGAGCCGAATATACCGCCGAGAGATAAAGACTTGGTGCTTATTTGTATCGACAATACAGGCTACCTACGCGGCATGGTGGGGAGACTGTCCATTGCGATTGATGGGACGCATACCATTATCTACGATGGCGGGTCAGGCGTTCCGCTGCCTGATGGCGCGTTTATTGCCGGAGTAGTCGTAGAGGTTAAGCGCAGGCTGATTCCAACGGACATCTTATTAAGCCGACTTAACCCTGATTACAATATCCACCAATCAAAACAAAGATGAAGTGTGATCGTATGATGGATAGAGATGAAGCATACAGAGTCAGTTTGCAGCAAATCCGATCAGGCGACGTATCGGCGGCGTGCCGAACGGTTGCTGATTATGAATTATCACAACCGCAACCGCGCGGGCTGTTTTCGGGCGCATCCCCTCAAGAATACTGGGCGCGATACCCTGAGCCGTCAGACGTTGAAATCTTAGAGTCTATATTTTCAGAAACCCCAGAGATACTGGACGGAATAAGCGATGACGATTTAAATGCCGCGCGTATCATTGCCGCGTTTAACTTTGTTTGGGGATTAAGCAAAATCCCTAAATGGCTTTATTATCATGAGTTTTCGTCATGTAGCCTTGTTGATTCTGCTGCGCCGTTGATGTTGCTATTCCGCGCGAAATCACGGCAAGAGCTTAAACAGTATGAAAAGGTTGAGATTTTAGGCTGCCCTGATAGTTGCAAGTTTTGCAAATCGCAAAGCGGCAAGACATACAGGTCGTCTGAAGCCCCTGTTTTGCCCCATGCACAATGTACGCACAAATCAGGTTGCCGATGTTGCTACCTGCCAGTTATCTAAACATAGCCCGCGCAATGCGGGCTTTCTCATATCCGAAATAGGGAATCAACAAGCTACTTCCTTGACTTTATCCTTTTATCGTGATTCAAAAATCATCAAGCCGCCTTTATTGGCGGTTTTTTTATAAAATTTATCTACATAAAATCATAGTGTTATATTT
>ERZ773196.54-NODE-54-length-72749-cov-3.730445_pt1 | contig 72749 bp, 67 predicted proteins | sample MGYA00581009_ERZ773196 | MGnify/ENA primary metagenome ERZ773196 (study PRJEB29015, sample SAMEA2738162) | human oral metagenome | biome: human oral; feature: human-associated habitat; material: saliva | place: China | collected 2243 ... | reverse complement strand
GATGATGTCTTATTCAAAAAATCTTATTTTCCAATTGACTTTTAATAGTTAGTCTTTTTGTGCGTCAATTCAAATAAGGAGGGATAACGATGAAACCTTGCTTTGTCATAAAAATTGCCAAATACATCATCCGGCATATATCCATGGACAAGAACATCTGTCGGTTCAAGCACTTTTAACATTTCTTCCGTACCAATTTTACATATATCCTTATCTCGCTTTGACCTTAGACAACCATGTGTGCTGATACTTACAATCTTATGTTTTGGAACACCTAGAAAACAATATAAAAAGCTACGTTCATCACTCCATCAAATGTTTTTAAAAGATTAATATATTTATTAGTTGCTGTAAGCACCCTTGAAAAAAATTTATCATGCATGTAGAAATGAACATACTGACGTTTATCCTGTGCTTTCTTTGCCTTTTCAAATGAAATCATTTTCACCGGCACCTGAGCATTATCAATATCCATAAGTGCGGGGATTCCGGCACTTTGACATCTACCTTTTTTCGACTTATTGTAGTTTTCTCCAAGCTCAAGTCCGCATTTTCTTATATCTAACTTTCGTAGGACTCACCTCGCGATTTCCAAAACGTGATTATGAGTACTTTGCTTTCACCGCATAGCACCTCTTTGAAATCCACAATGCAAGCTTCCGGAAAAGTATACTATTCCAAAACACCACGACCTCTAGGTCAGAACAAGATGGTGTTACACTTTATTTGACAATTCATCATTTTAATATTTTCCAATACCCCTTTGTATCCGTTCCAACTCGTTCTATCATCTCTTTTTCTTTTAATTTCTTTATTCTTTCCGATACCGTTTTGCGACTCAATTTTAATATGACGGACATAGCTGTATATGTGTATCCCGGATCAATCTCCAAAAGCTGAAGAATTGCTCGTTCTCCATCGGTCACCCCCTCAGTCACCCCCTCAGTCACCCCCTCAGTCACCCTCTCAGTTCCATGAACAATCCTATCTTCCGGAGCCTTAAACTTCACCATAATATCACTTGGATTTACGGTAAATTCCGGTATTGGCAAATTATCCGATTTACAGGCTTCACATATTTTTTCGATTCCTCTTCCCCAACTTTCAATAAAACCTGCCAAATAAAATACATTGGCAATATTCGGATTAAATGGTCTTGAAGGATGTTTTACCAGAAGACTCTCAACCGTCCAATTATCCGGTAATTGACCGCAATTAGCGATATAGAGCTTATCTTTGTACACACTGATCTGAATTGGAACTCCATAGTTATACTGTGAATGGCAAAGGGCATTTAATAAAGTTTCTCTAAGCGCTGACTCCGGAACAAAGTATCTTTCCTGCCTTTGAATACCAATATAAGAAATTTTTGCACGCATATATTTCAAATAAATCAGTTCAATAATCTTATCTACTATTACAATTAATGAACCGTGTACCTCATCCTGATATACAAGCTCTGCATCCGTTTCAAAATATCCAATTTTTACATATGCTCCAAGTTGCCATTTTTCAGGATCCTTTGCAAACAGCATCATTGAAGCATTAGTAAGATACCCGCCTGAAGTTAGATGTAATTTTTCCAACAGCACATCTTTAGGTTCTTCCAAAAGTGAGGCTTCAATTCGACCCTTTTTTGCAGCTAACTCTTTAAATGTATTTATGGCTGAGTCGTCCACATCATTAAAGGTAAATGCAGGTATTGGCATATTATCCCAGGTAACACCTCTTTTGCCATTCAAAAAACTTTCAAGCGCAGGACCCGTTAGTACCTGCTTCGTGCTTCCACTACGATAATGATACACACCCTTATAAGAAATGCTTGTGGAATATGCAGGTACATTAATTTCAATGTAATCCTTTCCATCCTTAGATAGAAGATTTACATCTGCAACAATCCCTAACGACTGAGTAATCTTATTAGGAATATCTTCTAATAATTTCTTTGAATCTGCTACCCCAATGACTTCTCCATCATCATTCATTCCAATGTATAATTTCCCGCCCTTGGCATTTGCAAATCCGCATATCCACTTCAAAAATTCATCACGCCAAGACTCTTTCCATTCTATATTCTGACTTTCTGACACTGACTTCGTCCCCTTTCAGTGAGATTTTATAAACTTCTCAAGATTTTTTACGCAGTAAGCAAATCGTTTCCACATGTGTAGAGACGGTAAAAGCGTGCTGCCCATTCGTGAATCGCACAGCCTGTTGGCGTCCTCTGGCGTGATCTCGCCCGGCTTGAAGGACTTTTATTACCAGAACCAGCAGATAAATGAACACCCCCATGAGCTCAAGCGCAAGAATGTCCATCAAGATTACAACAAGCATTTGTTTATCCTTCTTTCTTGCACTCAGTATAGACATTTGAAAGTAGTTGTTCCACCAAGAGTGTTTCCAGATTGTATGTCCAGAGGGAAATTGCCCTATCTTCAAACATCAGGTGATAGGAATATTCGACTGCTCTTGGAGTAATGACATCCCCGGTGGAGATATCCATCTTAATCGTCTGACGCCACCAGCATACCGCCCTTCAGGATGAAATTGTTGCGGTACTGGGAAAGAGCAATCCGCTCCAGGAAACGCTCCATAATGAAGTTGCGGATCAAGGTCTGCGCCTTTTTGCTATCTCCGCCGGACAGGTTTCTCACTTTTGCCTTCAGCTGTGTCGCTGTCCTGATCATAACATTACCTCCGTATATGTCCTCATAGCAGACTCAATCTGAAATCTCCTGGCATACTCCATCAGGTGATTCAAATTCTTATGGGCGCTGGCCATATATTCCTTCATCGCATACTGAAAGATCTGCACATCCATCGTATCCTTGTACCGAAGAACATCACAGATCGTCCGCTCCATGTCATACGCGCAAACTGTATTGCCAAATCTCGTCTGTACTTCCGCAACACCAACTTCATAGACGTCCGGCTTTACCTGATAAACCTGAATGCCTTTCTTGCGCAGATGCGTAGAGTTATATCCCGCCTGCACCGTCACACTCGTTTTATTTGGTTCCCGTTCCATCAGCCCATGCAGCATCAGCGCGGTTTCATGGGAGATAATGATGCGCTTGTTGGAAAGATAAAGCAGGTACAGCTCGTCCGGCCATGCATCCTCCGCCAGGTATACGCCATGCGCCACTCGCTCCATGTTCCGTTTACTCACATAGTCCGCAAGTGTAGGCTTGGAAATGCCGCTTTCCAGTACCTGTGAAGTACACAGATACCCGTTTCCGTTCTCTACAAGATTGTCTAAAAGATCAAACCGTGTCATTTCATCACCTTACTTTCTCGCTCTTTATAATAGATTATAAGAGCGTAAAGGTAAAGTAATTTTTTCGTGAGGAAAAGCCTGGTATGTATCGGGCAGCTCTGCGGCCGCCCTTGTTCGATGGTTTACAGCTCCGGGCCGTAGAAGTAATTAAACTCCATCCGCGTTCCTCCTGCCTCTATTTTTCCTGTAAGCGAAAAAAGGACGTTTACTCACTGCGGAAATGCAGTAAATAAACGTCCATGATCGATTCAATGTTCGGTTGTCTATGAGTCTTCGATTTTTGTGCCTACTGTAACGAATTCTGTTTTTGTAGTAACGCTACCGTCTTTTCTTGTACCATACTTAAAAAGTCCTTTACATAAATAATATTGGGCTTTCCAAGACCAACTCTGACTCTTTCTATCAGTCCTATGCCATTCCTTTTATCTAATTCACCTAATAGCTTAATCGCAGTCGGTTTTGATAAATGCCTTTTCTTCATGATTTCTTCCACGGTAAAGTAAATAAAGACTCTATTCTGCTTATCCAGCCAATTGTTCTTATAAGACATACCTGCTCTTTTTAGAAGCATGGCATAGAGCAAAATAGCTTCTGCGGACAGCCCTTGAAACTCCTCTCCTTCCACTAATATTTCCGGCACTTTGAAAAAATTAAAGCCCTCTGCTTCCCTGTTATAGAAATAGTCAAAGTCCATTGTTTCACCTCTCTCCTTGAAATTTTGCAAAGAAAAAGACGATAGTTTTTCTCTATCGTCTTTGGTAACCATTTTTATAAAAATTTTTCAAACAAATTTTCAATTATTAAGTTCTTCCAAAATCTTAATTGCATCATAACTTTTATTACAGTTTTTGCATATCCATTTTGAATTACTCTTTTTTGCTTTTTTATGAAAATAATCCAACTCTCCTCCACATAGTGGACAATGCATCGGTCTTTCTGACCACATGCTTTTCAAGAATCTGACTACTTCGTCTCTATTTTCCATATTTAATTTTTTTATAATATCATTCACTTACAATCTCCATATTCTAATTCAAAATGACCTTATTCTATCATTTATCCCTTGAAGAAACGCTATAAGGGCTGCTCCAACCATCGGTATTCCGTATGGGCTTAACAAAAATCCTAATACCAATGCCAAGCGATATATCTTTTTGCATAAATGAGCCTATTACAGCAACAATACACATTAGCATTAAGAAATACAGAAAAGTTGTTCCTATGCCGAGCAGGAATGTTAGAAATGCAGTGATGATACTAAGCAGCAAGCTGATTGGAAACAAAAGTATCTTGATGATCCATCTTAACATTACTTAGTCCTCTCTTTTAAAATCAGTCTTTGTGTCTCCACACACCATATCAATACAAACATTCACATCGGCATAATTTTTCAGGATCTTTTTTCTTCCTCCATCAGAATCTTCTACGAAGACGAAATGCTTGTAAAACTGCCTAAAATGGAGGATTTTTACGATTCCTCTTTTTGTAGTAATGCTACCGTCTCCACATGCCCTGTCCTCGGGAAATTATCAACGCCCACCCATTTCTCGAGCGTATATCCGCCTTCTCTTAGGTACTTCATATCTCTAGCCAGGCTTCCCGGGTCACAGCTCACATAGACAATTCTCTTGGGGCTGAGTTCTAAGACCGCGGAAAGGCAAGCTTCGTCACATCCTTTTCTGGGGGGATCTAAGGAGACCACATCTACCAGATTTCCCACGTCCTTGCCCTCTCTCTTCTGTTCCTCCACCCACTTGGGAAGGACTTCCTCTGCCGCACCCACATAGAATTCTGTATTGTGGAGACCGTTCTTTTCCGCATTCTTCTTGGCATTTTCAATGGCTTCCGGAACGATTTCCAGTCCGTAAACCTGCTTAGCCTTTTGGGCAAGAAATAGGGAAATGGTGCCGATTCCGCAGTAGCAATCCCAAACAGTTTCTTCTCCGGTTAAAGCTGCATATTCGAGAGCTTTCCCATAGATTTTCTCGGTCTGGGCAGGATTTACCTGATAAAATGAAGGTACGGAAATAGAGAAGCTGAGCTCCCCGATTTTATCCTCTATACTGTCTTTTCCGTAAAGGCAACGGGTTTCTCTCCCTAAAATGGCATTGCCCCTACCTTCGTTGATATTCATAGAAAGGCCGACAATCCTTCCTGGAACTGTCCCATTTCTCCCGTAGTGCTCATCCGCTTCGCTTTGCGCGTCCATTCCACAATGTATATCTGCTTCACTTTTTGCGTCCACTCTACAATGTATATCCGCTTCTCTCTCTGTATCCACTCCACATCGTCCATCCGCTTCACTTTCTGCATCCATTCTACAGGAAACCTCCGCACCTCTCTGTAAACCACCTGCCTCAGCACGGAGCGAAAGCCCCTGTAGCTTCTCCCACAGCTCTTTTCCATGAGGCAGACTCTTTCCGTTTAACACAAGGCAAAGTAGGATTTCTCCGGTAGAAAAGCCTTTTCTTAGGAAAATGTGGCGAAGCAAACCTTTTCCTGTTTCTTCCTCATAGCCGGAAATCTTGTATTCCCTCGCCCAGTCCTTGATACAGTTTAAAATCAAAGGATTTTCTGCACTGTTAATCAGGCAGTCCTCGGCTTCGATAATACGGTGACTGTGAAAGCCATAAAAGCCCATCGTCAAGCCCGAAAGCTCTTTTCTCACTACGGACATGGAATTTATATTTCCTTCTCTTTTCCCGTCCACAATGCAATTTTTTGCCGTTTTCTCTTTCCTATCAAGAATAGAATTTTCTCCTATCTGCTCTGTTTCAACATGCAATTCTTTCCCGTTCTGCACCGGATACTGTGCCTTATTCCGATATCGCTCGGTCTTTCCCCCGAGGATTCCCTCTCCTTTCCCGCGTAATTCCTCTTCCGGAATGCCGGCAATTCGAATCAGGCTTTGGGCGATTCTATCCTCTTTCCATGCGAGCTCTTTCTCATAGGATAAATGTTGCAGCTGGCAACCGCCGCATTTTCCCGCGACAGGGCAAAGGGGTGCAATGCGATACGGGGAAGGCTTTAGTAGCTTTTCCACCTTGGCATAGGCGTAATTCTTTTTCACCTTTAAAATCTTAACCTCTACCAGGTCTCCCATCACAGTACCCTTCACGAAAAAAACCAAGCCGTCGCACTTTCCGACGCCCTGGCCTTCTTCCGTTAAGTCTGTAATTTCTAAAACAACGAGGTCATTCTTTTTATAGCATTTCGTTTTTTGCACTCTTTCTCCTCCTACAACCTTGGATTTACCATCGTAAAAACAAACTCACAAGGCTTAAAAAGGGGAGCCCCCCCTGTTTTAAGAGAATGCTTTTATCCGAGCTGAACCCTCCGTAGACCGCTACAAGGAACATCATACTTAAAACCACAACGGAAAGCTCTATGTTGCCGCCCGGTCTGTACGTCCCGTACAGAAGGGCAATTCCCAATAAACCGTTATAGATTCCCTGATTCTTAAAGAGGGTATTCAGGTTCTTCCCCCTTAAATCTCTGACCGTCATTTTGAACACGCGGGCCGTGCTCTCGCTGTCCGTCATAAAGGTCTCAAGCAGCATGATATAGAAAAAGAGAGCTCCGCTCGCCGTCATAAGAATCTTGTTTACGATACTGAATTCCATCTTATTCTTCTCCCTGTTTCGCAGAATATTTTCTTCTATCAGTCTGGCATAGAACATATTGCCGTATTGGTAGCGGTAACCGCCGTTTTCCGCTATGGCAAGCTTATTTTTATAGGCTACAAGCTTACCGCCGGACTGCTCCATGGCAAAGTCCTCCGCAAGGCTGTCCTGATACATGCCCCCATTCTCTTTTACATAGTATAGAAAACCGATTCCGTAGTTATAAGCCTGCCAAACCGACTTTTCATCCAGAGAAAGCTCTCTTGCCTTCGTTTTTAACTCCTTATAATAGCTTAGCCCCTGCTCGATAGAATCTTCCGTATCCAAAGTGTTTACAGGAAGTCCCATGGACTCGCTGGACTGCATAACGTCCCTAAGCCTTCCTCCGGATTCTACATTCATAATTGCATACAGAACCTCGAGGTCGGAACTTAAAGCTTTTTCCTTTGCAACTCTTTCCAGCATTTCCCTATGCTGCAGCACAGTTTTCGGAAAATGCCAGCGGTATACATTCTGCTTTCGATAAAGAAAAATCAAAAGCGAAAAGGCAAAGAATATAGCAAAAACCGGAACTGCAGAGCGAAAGAATTTTTCCTTCTCCGTACTTTTCTTATGCGGTCCTATGCTTTTTTGCCGCCAACTCCCCCTGCCCCTTTTTCTCCTTTTTTTCATTTTCTCCCTTCTTCAGCTCGGATTTTTTATTCGGGCAGGGCTTAGCATTCGCCACCCTATCCTCCTCTTCTTCGATAAAGGAAAATAAAGCAATCCCGTAGCCTTTTAAGGGGTAAGCAATATGGTAATCTCTGCCGTCACACTCCCCCTTTAAAACAGGAAAATATTTTTCTTTCGTGACCATTCCCTCTTCCGTAAAAAGTAACTTTGCTTTTTTCGTCTTGGGAATACCAACCCAGTAATCCTCTCTTTCAACAGGAGTCATATTCACAACGAAAAGAAGGCTTTCTTCATGCCCTTTTCTATTGAGTCCTTTACTATCTGTTCCTTTACTTTCTGAAGTTTCTCCTGTCTCCGTTTCTTTAAGCGCATTGTTCTTTCCTGCTGTCTTTTCTCCGGACTTTCCGATGACAAGATGATCCTTTCTATTTCGAATAAAGCTGTAAATGGAGCGGGAACTGTCATCCGCATTAACCCAGGAAAATCCCTCATACTCATAATCGGCCTCATAAAAAGCGGGATATTCCCGATAAAGGTGAAGCAAATCTCGCATAAAATTGTGAAGAGAACGATTTTCCTTCTCTTCCAAAAGATACCAGTCTATAGAGCGCGCCTCGCTCCACTCACTGTACTGTCCGAAATCCTGTCCCATGAAAAGCAGCTTCTTTCCGGCATGCCCCAGCATAAAGAAATAACCTGCCTTTAGGTTTTGGAATCTCTCCTCCTCTATTCCCGGCATCTTTTCAATCATGGATCGCTTCAGATGTACTACCTCATCATGGGAAAGTACAAGGATAAACTTCTCCGAATACGCATAGCTCATACCGAAGGTCATTTGATTGTGGTGGTACGAACGATAAAGCGGATTCTCCTTCATATAAGCGAGAAAGTCATGCATCCATCCCATATTCCACTTAAAATGGAAACCGAGGCCTCCTTCTTCCGGAGATTTCGTGATATTCGGCCAAGCCGTAGATTCTTCCGCAATGATGATACTGCCGTCTTCCCTTTTACGAATAATAGAATTCAAATGCTTGAAAAACTCAATCGCTTCCAAATTTCCGTTTCCGCCAAAACGATTCGGAAGCCACTCTCCGTCACGCCTTCCGTAATCGAGGTAAAGCATGGAAGCCACCGCATCTACTCTAAGGCCGTCAATATGATAGAGTTCATACCAATAAAGAGCATTGGCAATCAGGAAGTTCTCCACCTCGGTTTTCCCATAGTTAAAAATCTTCGTTCCCCAGTCGGGATGCTCTCCCAGCCGGGAATCCGGATGTTCATAGCAGGCCTCTCCATCGAAATCGGCAAGACCATGCGCATCCTTTGGAAAATGTGCCGGTACCCAATCGAGAATGACCCCGATGCCGGCCTCATGCAGAATGTCCACCATTTCCATAAAATCCTTCGGACTGCCGTGACGGGAGGTAGGAGCATAGTAACCTGTCACTTGATACCCCCAAGATCCGTCAAAGGGGTGCTCTGCGATACCCATTAATTCGACATGCGTGTAGCCCATATAGTTGCAGTATTCTGCAAGATCTCTCCCGGCTTTTTGATAACTGATAAAGCCGTTTCTCTCCGGGTTTCCCTCTCTCTTCCAAGAACCGAGATGCACTTCATAGATCATCATGGGGCTTTCATCCATGTTTTTCTTTTTACGCGCTTCCATCCAAGCCTTGTCATTCCAGGAAAAATTCGTCAGATCCGTCGTAACGGAGGCTGTACCCGGACGGAATTCACTAAAGAATCCATAGGGGTCCGCCTTATAAATCCACTCATCCTTCTGTGTCAGAATCGCATACTTATATAATTCATTTTCCCCCATATCGGGAACAAAACATTCAAAAATACCGGAATCTTCCACACGAATCATGGGATTTGCCTCCGGATTCCAGCCATTTCTGTCGGATACTAAGGAAACAGCCTTGGCATGAGGTGCCCAGACGGCAAAATGTATGCCGTTTTTTCCTTCAAAAATACAGGGATGCGCCCCCATTTTCTCATAAATCTGATAATGTCTTCCCACTCCGAAAAGATAACGATCCAGTTCCGAAAAAAATCTGTCCATAATTGCCCCCTTTGCCCAAGGCCTTCTTGTTCTCTCCAGTATATCGCATCTCAACGGGTACGAAAAGTCATTTAGCCTGTTCCCGCTATATTCCTTTCCAAACGAGATCCCGTGCTCTTCGCGAGTAATACTCGTCCAGAATAAAATCCGGTGTTTTATTTTACTTTTATCAGTCTTCCGCTATGAGCCGGACAGAAGACCCTGAGTCTTCCGTCATCTCCGATTTCCACTTCATCCTGATTCACAAGGTCAAAAGCCAGTCTTGCCCGAAACGGAATATGAAGATGGATGAATTGATCCATGGAATCATTGTTCAACACTGCAAGAACACCGCTGTTTTCATCCGTTCGAAGGAAGGCATAAAGACGATGATCCAGATAAATCTCCTTATATCCGCCATTCTGCAATTCCGAATTCTTCCCGTGAATCTCCGCAAGTTTGGCAATATAGCTGGTAAAAGCATCCGGCGTATACTCTGCTTTTGTAAAGCTCGGTGAAAGAAGCGCATCTTCGTCCTCCTCCTTCGTACCCGATAAGCCGTACTCCGCTCCGTAGTACAGAGCCACTCTGCCGGGAAGAGCAAAGAGTGCTGTATAGGCAGCATAGAGATTCCTTCGTTCTTTCAGGACTGTCGCAATTCTATCGGTTCTGGGATTTTCCAAAAAGGTGTTACTTTGTAGGAGAAGCTCCGGATTCTTTCCCAGCCCTGAAACAAGTTCATAAAAATTCTTCTCATTAAAGGCTTTCACAATAGCGCGATACACATCATAATTGCATACGGACTGCAAGGTTTCCACATTAATATAACGAGCCAACTCTCCCTGTTTATTATCTCCCAAAAGGAAAAACTCCGGCTTCATCTGACCTGTAAAATACCGAAGAGATTTTTGAAAATGGATATCCATAGAAGTACAATGGGCAAGTCGAATCCCGTCAATGTCATAGCGACTGATCCACTCCTTGATGCGCTCCACAATATACATCCTAAGGTCTTCATCATCGAAATTAAAAAGCGGATAATTCTCGAGCTCTTTCCAGGAAGAATAGGAAAAAGCATCTCCCGCCTCTGCCCCTTTCGTAAAGTCCACATTTTTGTACCAAGTTTTATAAGGAGATTTTTCTCCTTTTTCAAGAAGGTCCTGAAAGGCAAAGAAGGCTCGACTGCTAAAGAGTACAGCTTCATCGAAAAGTACTCTTAAGCCCATACTGTGCGCCAAATTAATATAATGACAAAGCTCTTCTTCCGTGCCGAGTGCAGAATTAATCTTTGTAAAATCTTTTGCTCCGTAGCAAAGAGGATCTTCCGAAAAGAGGGGACCCAATATTACGGCATCCACTCCGAGGACCTTCAGGTAGGATAAATGCTCTTCCAGACGGAGAAAGGACGATTTCTCCGCCTTCGCTTCCGGAAACATTCCTCCGGGTAGGATGTGGTAAAATATTGCACCATCGTACCAAGCCATATCCCTCTCCTCTATCTATTCTTTTACTTCTAATTTTTTTATAAAACGCTCGATTCGTTCCATGGCTATCTTCAAATTTTCCAAGGAATATGCATAGGAAATGCGGATAAAGCCTTCTCCCGAGTCTCCGAATGCGGTTCCCGGCACTACCGCAACCTTTTCTTCCTTCAGGAGTCTCTCCGCAAACTCCGTGCTGGAAAGTCCAAATCTCTTGATAGACGGGAAAACATAGAATGCGCCGTAAGGTTCAAAGCAATCCAAGCCCATTTTTCTAAAATGGTATAAAAGGAAGCGCCGCCTTTCATCATAGGCTTCACGCATTCTTTCTACATCGGCGTCTCCGTTTCGTAAGGCCTCTATCGCGGAATACTGGGAGGTGGTCGGTGCACACATGATAGCAAACTGATGGAGCTTTAACATCTGCTTTAAAATCCGCTCCTCCGCACAGGCATAGCCGAGCCTCCATCCGGTCATGGCATAGGCCTTGGAAAACCCGTTGATATAAACCGTTCTCTCCCGCATTCCCGGAATCTCGATAATGGAATGATGCTTTCCTTTGTAGCTTAAAGAAGCATAAATCTCATCCGTCAGAACATAGAGGTTATGCTTCAAAATAAGAGGAGCGATTGCCTCCAAGTCCTCTTTTTCCATAATGCTTCCCGTAGGGTTGTTCGGAAAAGGAAGAATTAAAAGCTTCGATTTTTCCGTAATAGCCGCTTCGAGCTTCTCCGGCGTTAAGCGGAACTCATCCTTTTCTTCCAGTGGAATCGGTACCGGTACGCCATACGCCATTCTGGCACAAGGCAAGTACGAAACATAGCAGGGCTCCGGAATCAAAACCTCATCTCCCGGAAGCAGTATGACCCGCATAGCCAGGTCAATGGCTTCCGACCCGCCTACCGTAATCATCACTTCATTTTTTGCGTTATAGCTTATGCCGTGCTGACTTTCCACCTTACGGCTGATTTCTTCACGAAGCTCCATGAGTCCGGCATTGGAGGAATAAAAAGTCCGGCCTTTCTCCAGAGAATGGATTCCTTCTTCCCGAATATGCCAGGGCGTATCAAAGTCCGGTTCCCCGACGCCGAGGGATATGGCGTCCTTCATTTCCGACACCAAGTCGAAAAACTTTCGAATTCCGCTGGGTTTAATGGCAAGCACTTCCGGATTTAACTCTTTCATCATGGAGATACCTGCATTCTTTCATCGGATTTTGCGACACTGAGTCTTGTTCCGTGATCTTTGTAACGCTTCAAAACAAAGTGCGTTGCCGTGGACAGCACAGACTCCATCGGTCCAAGCTTCATGGACACAAAATTGGCCACTTCCTTCATGGTTCTGCCCTTAATCATCACCGTAAAGTCGTATCCTCCGCTCATAAGATAGAGCGCATCCACTTCTTCATATTGGTAAATGCGCTCCGCAATACTGTCAAAGCCCATTCCTCTCTGCGGGGTTACCTTCACTTCAATCAAGGCATCCACGCGCTCATCCTTTGTGTTATCCCAATTAATTAAAGCATGATAGCCGCAAATAGTACCGTCTTTCTCCATTGCCGCAACTTCTGCGGCAACCCTCGCCGGATCTTCTCCTAAAAGCGCTGCTACATCCTCCGTACTGAGCTTCGCATTTTTCTCAATGATATTTAAAATTCTTTCTCTCATAGTCTTTTCCATTCTTCCGTTTTATCAAACAAATTAAGCAGAGTTATATCTCCCCTATTTTACCCAATATGCCAATAGCTATCAAGCCCGCAGGATAAAAAGATAGGAAGTCGAACGACTCCCTATCCAAACATCTCTGTTTCTTCTTTACGTAAGTATATCCGATCCTCTTTTATGTAAGTATCTCTCTTCTTTATGTAGGTATCTCTATTTCTTCTTTTGTGAAAATCTCCTCCAGACTGTCGGTCTCCTGCTTGTAAAGATAGGACTCTCCGTATTCATCCTTTCGAATCCGCTTCTTTTCTGCATGAAAGCGCCCGATACAGCTCGCCTCTATTCCTTTTTCTCTTGCAAGGCGGGCAAAGTCTTCTCCTCTTTCAAGACGAAGGAGAAAGGCGCCTTTCGAGTGAAGTGCATAAGGAGAAAGCTGAAAATGCTCGCAAAGCTCGATGGTACTTTGCAAAAAAGAAATCTTCCGGTAGGAGAAGGAAAAACCTCCCCCTCCAATCTCTCCTAAGCCGAAAAGAATCCCTCCTCTCCCAAGAGGTAAAACTTCCGCTACGGAGAATTCTTTTACAAAGCCGGGAAATACATCCTCTATCTTCCCTCTCTTAATTTCTCCTGCATTTTCCTTCGCCCGGATATCCTCCTCATAAAGAGGGACAGGCTCTCCGTTTCTTTCCTTATCAGTGAACAGATAGCTATTCTCTGCGGAAAATGAAAGACTTTCCTCCTTCCAAAAAAGGCGGGGCAAGTCCTCTATTCGCTGTCTCTCTTCTTTTTGATAGCGTGCGGAAAAGGGCAGTGCATTTCCTTTTTCCCATAAAAAGCGGCTACCCGAGATGCCCGGGTAGCCCAGTAAAACCAGATCCTCTATCTTTTTCTGAGATTCTTCTTTCTTCATCCTTTATTCCGCTTTTTACTTTTCCTACGATTGTCTTTCTTCTCGCTTTGATTCCGCAATCTATAAACAGTCTTTCCGCCTACTATCGTATGCCGTTTCCCTTATTAATACTGTTTTATTACATTGTTTTACATTACTGACACTGTGTTTTTACTACACAATTACATCCTTGTGAGAAGCGGTGTCAAAACCATTCCCAAAACCATGAGAGCTGCTAACACAAGAACAATCACAGCGGTAATCGACTTTTTTTGTTTTGGACTAAGCATAAATACTCCTTTCCCTTAAAGCATTTCCGATATGAGCTATAAGAATAACATGCTTTTCAGACTTTATAAATAGGTCTTCTTATAAAATTCCAGTCTTCCCAAGGCTCTGGCAAGTGCGGCCTGTGATTTCTTATATTCCATATAGCTTTGCTTCTGTCGAAGCTCTTCTTCGGCTCTTTCCTTGGCTTCCTCGGCTCTTCGAATATCCATCTCCTCCTTGGTCTCCAGAGTATCCACAAGAAGCGTTAAACGGTTATTGGCGAATTGCAAAATACCTTTCCCGACCTCAACATGCACCCAGGAGCCATCCGGCTTCTGCGCATCCAAAACCCCGATTTCCACCGCAACGACGATGGGGGCATGGTGCGCCATAAAGCCAATCTGTCCGTCCAGTGTGCGGACATTCAGATACCGAAGTTTATCGTCATAGTAGACCTTGTTCGTTGCAATAACCTTTGCACTGAACAAGCCTTCATTTCCTCGCATCATACGGAACTCCTTTAGTTCTTTAAGCTTTCCGCCTTCTTCTTTACATCATCAAGATTCCCGACATTGAAGAAAGCAAGCTCCGGAACCTGATCCATTTCTCCGTCAATAATGGCCTTAAAACCTTCAATCGTTTCTTTCAGGGGAACATAGCGACCGGCAACACCGGTAAACTGCTCTCCCACGAAGAAGGGCTGAGAAAGGAAGTTACGAATCTTTCGTGCGCGGTACACAAGAAGCTTATCTTCCTCGGAAAGCTCTTCCATACCGAGAATCGCAATAATATCCTGTAATTCCTTATATTTCTGTAAAATCTGTAGCACCGCCTGTGCTGTCTCGTAATGCTCTTTTCCCACAATATCTTCTTCCAAGATACGGGAGGAGGACTCCAAGGGATCCACCGCAGGATAGATACCCTGCTCCACGATTTTACGGGAAAGCACAGTTGTGGCATCAAGGTGTGCGAAGGTCGTCGCCGGTGCGGGGTCGGTAAGGTCATCCGCAGGTACATAAACCGCCTGTACGGAGGTTACGGAACCGGACTTCGTGGACGCAATGCGCTCCTGCAACTGTCCCATTTCGGAGGCAAGGGTCGGCTGATAACCTACGGCAGAAGGCATTCTTCCGAGTAGGGATGAAACTTCTGAACCCGCCTGCACAAAACGGAAGATATTATCGATAAAGAGGAGCACGTCCTTATGCTGTACATCTCGGAAATACTCCGCCATAGTAAGCCCCGTCTCCGCCACTCTCATTCTGGCACCGGGAGACTCGTTCATCTGACCGAAAACAAGCGCCGTATTCTTGATAACGCCGGACTCCGTCATCTCGTTATAGAGGTCGTTTCCCTCACGGGAACGCTCTCCCACACCGGTAAAAATGGAATATCCGCCATGCTCTGTTGCGACATTTCGAATCAGTTCCTGAATCAGGACCGTCTTTCCTACACCGGCACCGCCGAATAAGCCGACCTTTCCGCCCTTCGCATAGGGGGCTATTAAGTCAATGACCTTGATTCCGGTCTCCAAGACCTCCTGAACCGGGCTTTGCTCGGTAAAGGCAGGCGGTTTTCTGTGAATTTCCCATCTTTCCTCGGTAGTAATCGGGTCTTTTCTGTCAATGGTCTCTCCCAATACATTAAAGAGTCTTCCGAGAGTTTCCTCTCCTACCGGAACGGCAATCCCTCTCCCCGTGGACTGCACTTCCATATCTCTTTCCAATCCCTCGCTGGGAGATAACATGATACAGCGAACCGTATTGTCTCCTAAATGATCCGCCACTTCCATGGTTGACTTTACCCCGTGGTTGTCCACCGTAAGAGCTGTCTTAATGGTAGGAAGCGGATTTTCCATAAATTCCACATCCACAACAGGACCCATAACCTGTACGATTTTTCCTGTTTGCATCTACCCTTCTCCTCTCTTCCTATTTTTTCTTCGCCTTTGCAGCCCTTTGTGCCTTGGCTCCGGCAGCAATTTCCGTAATTTCCTGTGTAATCTGTGCCTGACGCACACGATTGTACTGAATGCGAAGCTTTTGCTTCAGTTCATTTCCGTTTCGATTCGCCGAATCCATCGCGGTCATTCTGGCATGTTGCTCTGCGCAAAAAGATTCGACGAGAGCACTGTAGATATAGCCGTTTAAGTAGTCCGGAATAACATTTTCCATCAAGGCATCCGGACTCGGGAAAATGTTAAAAGCCTCGTAATTCGCCGTTATCGGCACTTTCACAAAGACGGGATGCAACTTATCTAAAGGTAAAAGCTGTTCCTCCAAGCTTTCCATCTCTAAAGAGCTCTTCATTCTGGTATAAGCAATATGGAGCTCATCAATTTCTCTATTCTGAAAAAGCTCCAGCATCTTTCTGGTAATGACTCTCGCTCTATGGAGTGTCGGATTCTGCGCCGTGTAGCGAAAGGTTTCATCAATCGGAATCCGCCTTGTATGAAAATAACTTCGCCCCATCTCGCCGACGACGAAAAGCCGGGTGTTTTTATATTGCTTTAAAAGCTCCTCCGTCTCTTTAATGACATTGTGATTATAGGCGCCGGCAAGTCCCTTATCCGCCGTAACGCAGATGATGGCAACCTTACCTTCCCCCTCGGCTGTTCCCTCTCTGGAATCCAGAAAGGGGTGGGTATAGTCTTCGGGCAAATGCCGCATGACACGCGCAATCATGGACTGCAAAGTATAGAAGTATGGCTCCGTCTGAGCCAGCTCCGCCTTCGCCTTACGCATCTTCGTACTGGATATCAGATACATCGCATTGGTAATTTTCATCGTATTATCAATGCTGCCGATTCGATCTCTTAGTTCTCTTGTTGTAGGCAAAATATGCCTCCTTTATGATTGTTCTTCCGCCTCTTTCTTCCGGAAGTCATGGTAAACGGAAATAATCTGCTCTACAAGGTCGTCTGCAAGTATTCCGGAAATCTCAATATTTCGTAGAATATCCGGCTCTTTCTCTTCAAAATATTGAAGAACCTGATTCTGCAAACGCTTTACCTCTTTCTTATCTACGTCCAAAAATTCTTTATGAAGAGCCAGAACAAGAGTCACCACCTGTTCTCCTAAGGAAAGCGGCCTTCCCAGAGGCTGCTTTAAAAGCTCCATGAGAATCGCTCCCTGCTTAAGCTGAGTTTTTGTGCTCTCATCAAGGTCGGAGGAGAACTGGGTAAATACCGCCATTTCTCTATATTGTGCAAGGTCGATACGAAGAGATCCTGCTGCCTTCTTCATGGCCTTCGTCTGTGCCGCACCGCCTACACGGGAAACGGAAAGTCCTACATTGACCGCAGGACGCTGCCCCTCAAAAAAGAGATTACTCTCCAGGAAAATCTGTCCGTCTGTAATGGAAATGACATTCGTCGGAATATAGGCGGAAACATCACCGTCCTGCGTCTCAATAATCGGTAAAGCGGTGATACTTCCTCCGCCAAGCTCATCGGAAAGACGGCAAGAACGCTCTAAGAGACGAGAATGCAGGTAGAATACATCTCCGGGATAGGCTTCACGACCGGGAGCTCTTCCCAGAAGAAGAGAAAGTGCACGGTAGGCTACTGCATGCTTGCTTAAGTCGTCATAAACAATGAGCACATCCTTCCCCTCGTACATAAAGTACTCCGCAAGGGAGGTTGCCGCATAGGGCGCGATATACTGAATCGGTGCCGGATCGGCCGCTGTCGCCGCAAGGACGCAGGTATAGCTCATGGCATCATGCTTCTTTAAGTTCTCGACAAGTGCCGCAATGGTGGACTCCTTCTGTCCGATTGCCACATAAATACAAAGGCAGTTCTTCCCTTTTTGATTCAAAATGGTATCCATTGCAATGGATGTTTTTCCGGTCTGTCTGTCCCCGATAATTAACTCTCTCTGTCCTCTACCGATGGGGAACATGGAATCAATCGCCAAAATACCGGTCTGCAAAGGAACATTGACCGTTTTTCTATCAATAATTCCGGGTGCAGGCTGCTCAATCGGACGATAATCCCGAGTAACAATTTCTCCCTCGCCGTCAATCGGATTTCCGAGGGCATCCACAACTCTTCCAAGGAAGGCATCTCCCACGGGAATACCCGCCATTTTATTGGTACGAACGGCACGGCTGCCTTCCACAATTCCCTCTTCATCTCCAAAGAGGATGACGCCGATACGATTTCTTTCAATATTTTGCACCATACCGCGGACACCGTTGTCAAATACAACCACCTCTCCATACATGGCATGGTCCAGTCCGTTAATGACCACAATGCCGTCTCCTACGGAACTGACAAAACCGATTTCCTTCTTCTCCGCTTTCAGGTCGAAATCGTCTACCGAACTTTGCAGGATACTCACGATATCCTGACTGCTTCCGCCGAGGCGCTTACTCATTACTTCATCAAGAAACTGCTGTCTTCTGCCCTTGGTACTCCAGTCATACTGATCGTTTCCCACCTCAAGAATAAAGCCTCCGCCTAAGGAAGCATCCTCTTCCAGTCTCATTTCAATATTTCGTGTGTGGTATTTATTATAAACAAAACTCCGGATTCGCTTTAACTGCTCTTCTTCCGGTTTTGTTACATAACGAAGGCGCACACTTAACTTTGTAGATTCCTCTTCGGAAATCCTTTGGTATTCATCGGCAATATCCATCCAGGAGCTTAGCAAGCCGTTCTGACATAAAACCTTTAAAATATCCCTTACTTCTGTAGGAAAAATACTGTCGATTATGGCAAGTCTATTTTCCAAGGGAACAGTGGGGTCAGATAACTGAGACGCTGTTTCCGGTAAAACTTCAAAAATGCGACTGGTTTCCTCGATTTCGCTATTGGGAACATGCATTTTATAAAGCTGTTGTGCATAATCACTGACTTTTTGCAGCATAATCCTTTACCCTTTCTTCTCTGCATCCTCTAGGAAAGTGTCGTAAAGCTTCTGGTTATTCTCCACGGAATCCTTGCTTGCCGCAATCTTATAAGCAGCCTTCGCCACAAGCATAGCCACTTCCTCTTCCATCTCGTGCTGCTTTTGCTCTGCCTGTCTCTCGGCCTCTATCTTTGCATCGGCAATAATCTTCGTCGCCTTTTCTCTGGCATTTCCTATAATTTCATCGTACTCGCTCGTAGCCTGCAGTCTGGTCTTCTCGAGCTTTTCCTGGCGTTCCGCGTCAACCTGCGCCATGGTATCTTCATACTGCTTCTTTAAGGCGTTGGCCTTCTGATTTGCTTCTTCCGCTTCTCTATAGGAGTTATCCAACTCATTCTGTCTAGCTGCAAGAATTTCCCGAACCGGCTTAAACAAAAAGCGGTACAAAAAAAACACCAGCACAAGAACATTAATCACGGTAAAAATAAAAGTTCTTAAATCAAGGCTTAGCATCCTCTTCCTCCTTAGCTTAACAATCTTCCCTTAAGTTTACTTTAAGAAGAGAATAATCATTAAGCCGATAACGAATCCGTAGATTGCGGTTGCCTCCGCAAGGGCACATCCTAAAAGTAAAATCGTCATAATCTTGGAACTGGCCTCCGGCTGCCTTGCTACCGCCTCTGTGGCCTTTCCTGTTGCCATACCGATGGATAAACCTGCTCCGATACATGCCAATGCTGCAATTGCTGCTCCGATTGCTGTCATAATTCACACTCCTATTCTGTCGCTTTTGCGACCTGCTCTGTTTACTGTTTTTTCTATTTATTGATTACTGTTTATCTATTTATAGATTGCTGTTTTCCGGTTTTCTCTTTCAGCGCTTACTCCACTGCCTCCGCAATATAGAGCGAGGTCAAAAAGACAAAGACATAAGCCTGAATGAGACCGTCAAAAACATCAAAATATAGGGATAATATGGCGGGTACCCCTACCGGAACCACTAAAGTTACCAATTCCATGATAACGAATGCGCCAAGAACATTTCCAAAAAGACGCATACATAAGGAAAGCGGGCGAATAAAAATTTCCAAAATGTTGATAGGGGTAAGGATTGCCATGGGCTTTGCAAAACGTTTCATCCATCCTCCAAGCCCAAAAGCCCGGATTCCTGCCGCTTCCACCAAAACAATGCTCATTACGGCAAGGGCTGCCGGAATATTTAAATCCTTTGTCGGCGGTTTCATGCCGAAAATACCGGTCAAATTCACAAACCCGATAAAAAGGAGTACCGATGCCATATAAGTGCTGTACCCGGCCGCTTCCTCTCCGAGAGTCCCTTTCGTAAAGGCATCCAGCTTTACCACAATCAGCTCCGCAATCTGCTGCCTTTTCCCCGGATTTCGAACACGAAGATTTCTCCCCAGAAAAAAAGCAAGAAGAATCAGGATTGCCATAACAATCCAAGTCACGAATACCGATTCTGAAATGGGAATACCGCCGAAAATCGGTATCGTAAAGGCGGTCTCTACATTTAACTCTTCCAATAGGGACCGAGCAAGCTTTTCCATTTCCTTCCCCCTTCCTAATCTCTAAAGCTTTTTTAATTCTTGTTTAACATTCGTTTAGCATTATATTCCCGCCACTCCGTAATGCAAGTTTTTTTAGAAAAAATAAATTTTCACAAAAAATAAATGCCTACACTACTTGTTAAGAATAAAAGTTGTGGAAATAGAATTTTCTTGAAAAAACTCTTCTCTCCACAACCTTTTTGGAAAAAGTATGCTGAACAATACTATAGTCTGTTAAAATCTACGGAGCAACTGTCAATGTCGTAGAACCGTCTCGATTACTTGCTCCCGAAGATCCGGAAATACTCTGATTTGCCGTCGTCTGTCCCGAGGAAGCCGTTGTTTCTATTTCTTCACTTCGAACATACTGCTTTGCAATATACGCTTCCTGTCCATTATAATTAATCTTTACCCATTCGTTATTATAATCGCCTTTATAATCAATCTCCGAGCCTTCATCCAGGACAGTGAGCACCTCGGAATTCGCGGTGTCGGGTTTCGTCCTTACCCGAACCCCGGTAGTCACGAAGTAACGCTTAGCCGCCTCAGTAGATTCCTCCGTACTGCTTTCCGTTTCCGGCGCAACCGTTGTCTCCGCTTCCGTAGTAAGCGCCGCAGTCGTCTCCACCACCGTCTTCTTTTTCGAAAAAGCCAAAGCGCGAATAATCAGAACAACGACAAGAAGACAGGCCACAAGCAGTCCGATCTTCATGAGGCTTTCTACATCCGTTCCCTTCCCGGAAGATTTTCTTCCTTTTCTTTTCACGCTGCTGTTTCGATTGCCGACCCTTCTCTTTACGCTCCCGTTTCTCGGGACTGCTCGCTCTTTTTGATGAATCGAAGAAGTTCGTCCGCTGTTTCTTCGAATAGGAATGACTAATCCGCCTTCGTCGCCCGACTCTCTTACGGGAGAATATGTTCTTCTGTCCCCATAGCCTTCTGTCCGAAGTCTCGGAGCCTCTTCTCCATAGGAGTTCGGGTTAATCCTTATCCCCTCCTCGCCATAGCTTGGAGAGCTCTCCTGTTGCGGATTACTCTCGCTTCTTCTCTCTCTTGCTCCCTGACTTTCATCCACATAAGAAGACAAGGCATCACGCAGCATGGAAAAAGAATCATTGGCATCCTGTGCTGAAGTTTCCTTCCCAAGCTCCGCGAGCTCTCCGAACGCACGAATACCATGATAGGCATCTCTGGCCTGTGCAGAAATCACCCTTCCTTCAAAAAGCTGATTGATGTCTCCCTCAAGATTGGTAGAAACCATCAATGCCTTATCTATCTGCATTCTAACCAACAATTCCAATATTTCTTTATCTAAAATAACAGCTTCTTTATACTGTCCGTTTAACAAGTAATTCTGCACATCCGAAAGCTGCACTCGGATTGTTCCCCATATATGATTCTCTCTGTCAGCCATACTTCCTCCTTACTCTCTTATTTTCATCAGTAGTATACCTAGAATATAAGTAATCTTCAAGAAAGAAGTGCAAATTTACCCGCTATTTGTTATGCAAGGTTCTACACAAATTCCTATGCAATTTCCCAACGTCCCGAACATTGTCCGGCAAAAGGTCCCGGCTTGATTCTGGAATAAATTTTTTCTCTTCCCGTATCATCTATTAACGCAACGCAAAATATATTGATGTCCTTTCCCTCATAAAATTTTCCGTCTGTCAGTCCTTCCTGAAAACTGTCTCCGATATACTTCAGTTTCATACTTTCCTCCCTTATCTCTCTACTTTTAAAACTTTCCCTTTTTTTACTAGAACATAGACAAGCCGTTCAGATAAAATTAAATTACATAAGTATATCGCAAATTTTTTTAATAATATAAGTTTTTGTAAAGACATCTCCGCTTTTCGCCTGCACTACTGCTTAAAAAGAAGATGGGCTGTAAAAAATCAAAATGATAAATATATTTTGATTTTTTACAGCCCCTTTTACAAGCTTTTTATAGACAAAAATGAATAGTTATAAGGAAGATCTCCTCAATATGGTGATGACCTTTCCCTCTATTTCACTGCGCTTCACCGGTCCGAAAAGCCTGCTGTCCTTTGCGCCGGAACGCATATCCGCCATAAGAAAGTATTCGTCCTCCTTCAGCGTAACCGGATACCTCACCGCCTCGGTATCATACGGTCTTGTATCATAAAAAATGCCGTCTTCAATTTGTGTATTTCCGTTTATAATAAGGCCTCCCTCGTCCGGAATGTCAATCACGTCGCCCGGTTGCCCGATTACCCTTCCCACAAACAACTTACCGTCTTTTTTGTACACCAAAACGTCCGAAGGAAAAATCTTATCCTCCAACCTGTAATAAAGCATAAGATCACCGGCACTAAGCTTAGGCTTCATATCATCATTTTTTACGGGAGCGATTCCGAAAATCACAAAAAACATCGCATAAATCAAGCCCGCCATAAGAAATAAATGCGTGAAAAAAGACCGAACATCGGCCATTTGCCGATAATATGCTCTTTTCTTCCGAATAACATCTAAAGGAACTAAGGCCTTTTTTTCTTTTTTCTTTTTTCCTTTAGCCATTTTCTCCCGCTCCTTTTTTCTCTTGGAGAATGGGCTCTCCTTTAGGCTCTACGAAAATTTCCTCTCCTTTTCCGGTCTTTTCCTCATCCGAATTCTCTTCAAAAAGACTCTTCTTATCTTCAGGGAGAAGAGCCTCTAAAGCGCAAATTTTCTTCTTTAGCACAGCTATCTCTTCCTCTCTTTCCTTAAGTCTTGCTTCAAAAGAGATTTCCTGCACGTAAAAAACGGAGCGATATTCGCTGTCCAGATCCTCCAATTTTTTCCACAGGGAAGCAGGCTTAATGCCGAAAAATCCCTTTCTAAAATGCAGTTTTTTCATGTATTCTGCAACTTCTTCCAAAGTTTTGGATGCCATAATTTTTTTCCTTTCTCTTCTCCTTTTTACAGTATAGCTTGCAATGATATTTTTGAACAGATAGCGCTTTCCAGAAGATACGCTCCTTGCTTAATCCCCCGTTTCGATATAAGATAAGCCGAAAGCGCGGTATGGGCGATAGAAGTTCTTTCTTATCTTTTCGACATACTACGGGCTTTTCTTAAATACTGAATGAATTCATACACGGATACAAAAAGAAATAGAAAGGATTTTTATGAAAAAATTAATCTCCTGGAATGTCAACGGCCTTCGTGCCGTAATGGGCAAGAACTTTATGGAGGATTTTCAAAAACTCAATGCGGATATTTTCTGCTTACAGGAAACCAAGCTGCAAGAAGGGCAAATAGAGCTTGATTTACCCGGATATTTTCAATACTGGAATTATGCGGTAAAAAAGGGCTACTCCGGTACCGCCATTTTCACAAAGGAAGAGCCCTTGTCCGTGCAGTACGGAATCGGTATAGAGGAGCATGATCAAGAGGGGCGCGTCATTACTTTGGAATTGAAAGACTTTTACCTGATTACGGTTTATGTACCGAATTCCCAGAATGAATTAAAGCGTCTGCCCTACCGTATGGAGTTTGAAGACGAATTTCTACAGTATATTTTAAATCTGGAAAAGAAGAAACCCGTGATTTATTGCGGAGACTTAAATGTCGCTCACGAAGAAATTGACCTGAAGAATCCGGATACCAACCACCTGAGTGCCGGCTTCTCCGATGAAGAAAGGGCAAAATTTTCAAGGGTACTCTCCAGCGGCTATCTGGATTCCTTCCGTTACTTTTATCCTGATAAAGAAGAGGAATATAGTTGGTGGAGCTACCGTACTAAAGCAAGAGATCGGAACGCCGGTTGGAGAATCGATTATTTTGTGGTCTCCGAAAAGCTGAAAGATAAGCTCCTTTCCGCATCCATCCATCAGGAAGTGATGGGATCAGACCACTGCCCGGTAGAAATTACCCTGGACCTATAGATTGAGAGGTTTTTATGCAATTACAATGTGATGTTCATACCCATACCCTGTATTCCCGACATGCCTATGCCACTATTTTGGAAAATGTGCATGCCGCAAAAGAGGCGGGTCTCACACTTTTAGGCTCTACAGACCATTTTTCCTCTATGCTTTATCCCGATTATGAAAATATTCGCCACTATCAGTACCTCTGTGTGAGTCATACCTGGCCGAAGGAAATCGAAGGCGTACGTCTTTTACAGGGCTGTGAGGCGGATATCGTGGATCTCGCAGGAAATCTTTTCGGCTACGATATTCCCATTGCCAAAAATATAGACGGTGATTTTTATAAAGACAAAAAGACTCTTTCTTTATACGAAAGAGTCACAAGAAAAATGGACTATGTTATCGCCTCCGTACATCGACACAGCTTTGCCGACGCGGCAAGCCCTGCGGAATGCACTGCACTTTACTATAACGCTCTGCAAAATAAAAAAGTACTTATCTTAGGTCATATCGGTCGCTCCGGTCTTCCCTTTGAGATTGACCCGGTTCTCCTTGCCGCCAAAGAAAGAAATAAGCTGATAGAAATCAACGAGCACTCCTTGGAAGACACGAACCATTGCATTACGCGATGCCGAAAAATTGCCGAACGCTGTGCCGAGCTCGGTGTTTCCATCTCCATTTCCAGCGATGCACATTTTGCGACAGCTATCGGAAAATACGATAAAGTAAAGAAGATGCTTTCGGAAATTCATTTTCCGGAGGAGTTGATTGCTACAAGGTCGAAGGAAAGCTTTCTTAACGCCATGAAAATGGCGGGGCTATAAGGGGCTGTAAAAAAATCGAATTTTCGTTCTACTTTTCCTTTTTATTAAAAATGATTTTTACGAAATGCTTCCGCATTTTCTTCGATTTCCGAAATCATCGCTACTCGCTCTGCATGCCTGCCCCCCTCAAATTCGGCATGAAGGAAGCTGTCTACAATCATCTTCGCCAGTTCTATGCCGATGACTCTTGCCCCGAGGCAAAGGACATTGGCATTGTTATGGCGTCTTGCCATCACTGCGGAATAGGGCTCCGTACAAGGAAATGCCCGGATTCCCTCTACCTTATTACAGGAAAGCGAAATGCCGATTCCCGTACCGCAGATAGCAATACCGAAATCCGCCTTCCCCTCGGAAACAAGACTTGCCACCTGAAAACCGGCAAGCGGATAGTCATAACGTTCCGGACTGTCAGTTCCTACGTTAAGAATTTCTATCCCACGCTCTTCCAAATAACGCTTTATTTCCATCTTCATTTCTACCGCAGCGTGATCATTTCCCATTGCTATTTTCATAAATCGCCCCTTTATACCGCTTTTGCACAAGTTTTATTGCTTTTCATTGCTTTTCACTGCTTTTCACAAAGGTTTTACTACTTTTTTACTACTTTTTTACCGCTTTTATACTGCTTTCATACGAAACTTCTGCTGTTCTTTCCTGTTTTCCGCCAAAGAGATATCCGCTCCCAAAGCCTGAAGCTTTTCTTCAAAGTGCTCATAGCCCCTTTGGATATAGCCGATATCATGCACCACGGTAATGCCCTGTGCGGCAAGTCCGGCAAGCACCAAAGCCGCGCCTGCACGAAGATCCAAAGCATTGAGAGAAGCTCCGCCAAGACTCTTTTGCCCTTCTATCACGGAAACATTACCCTCTACCTTGATTTTTGCCCCCATTCGAGTAAGCTCATCCACATATTTGAAACGATTTTCAAAAATAGATTCCGTCACTACGGAATTCCCCTTGGCAAGAGCTAAGGTCACGGAAATTTGCGGTTGCATATCTGTAGGAAATCCCGGATATGGCAGGGTTTTTACATCCGTCGCCTTCTGCTCCAGCTTCCCGATGACACGAATACTTTCATCATATTCAATGATGGTATTTCCCATTTCCAAAAGCTTTGCGGAGATGGACTCCATATGCTTCGGAATGACATTTTTAACAAGAACGTCTCCTCTGGTTATGGCAGCTGCACACATAAAGGTTCCCGCTTCAATCTGGTCGGGAATCACGGTGTAGTTCGTCCCGTGAAGCCGCTTCACCCCGCGAATGCGGATGGTATCGGTTCCCGCACCGCGGATATTGGCTCCCATGCTGTTTAAAAAGTTGGCTACATCGACAATATGAGGCTCCTTCGCGACATTCTCCATAATGGTCACCCCGTCTGCCAGAACCGCCGCAAGCATAATATTAATCGTTGCTCCTACGGAAACAACATCCAGATAAATGTGGCTTCCGATAAGACCTTCCTCCGCCTTCGCCACTAAATATCCGTTCTCCACCTCCGCCTTTGTTCCAAGCGCACGGAAGCCCTTCAAATGCTGGTCAATCGGGCGCTGTCCTATGGCGCATCCTCCCGGAAGGGGAACCGTTGCTTCATGGTACTTCCCAAGAAGAGCTCCTATAAAGTAATAGGATGCCCGAATCTTACGAATATACTCATCGTCTATGCTGTGTGTGCTGATTTGCCGTGCCAGAATTACGGCGGTATGTCGATCCGGGCGTTCCACTTGGACACCCACTTCTTTCAGTGCCTCCAGCATAACATTCACATCCCGAACATCCGGCAAATTCTCTATCGTAACTTTTTCTTCCGTAAGCAAAGCACCTGCAACAATGCCGAGTGCAGCGTTCTTCGCTCCTCCTATGGTAACTTCTCCGTGAAGGGGATTTCCTCCCCTCATGATGAAAACTTCATCCATGACCAACCTCAACTTATTTTTTTAAAGTCCAAAATCCATCTTGTTTCACAATTCCGTTTTGTGACTCGGTTTCTTTTACTATACGACTATACGAAATAACTTCTCCTGTAAATTGCCCAACAAGTATAGTGCTTTTTAATAGAAAGTGCAAGAAAAGGAAATTCCGAACACAGGGACAAGCACTACAACTTCAAAGTGGAAATAAGCGTAAAAAGCTCCGGCAATGAAGAAATCTTTCCCGCATATTCCTTCGGATTCCCAAAGCCGTAGCTCGCAAAAATAAAAGGAATTCCCGCCTCTTTTGCCGATTCTCCGTCGAGCTCCGTATCGCCGACATAGACCGCATTTTCCGGGGAAATCGCATTTCTTTCCATGAGAAGACGAATATTTTCCGCTTTGGACTTCCCTGTATTTCCGAAGCATTCCACGTCCTCAAATGTCTTCCCCTTGCCAAAGGAAAACTTTGCCGCAGTAAGCATTGCCTCGATATAGCCGGACTGGCAATTGGAAACAATGTATAGCTTTTTTCCCTCCTCCTTTAAAGCTTTTACCGTCGTAAAAAAATCGGGATAAAACTCTCCCGGATGCTCCATAAGATAGCGATTTTCAAACCCCATGGCATAGTTCATGATTTCTCTTCTTCGCGTTTTTTCTATTCCCGGAAGCACCTTCTCCTCTATTTTTTCCATGGTAAGCCCCATATAGTCTGAAAGTTCCGAAGCACTGACAGCTCTGCCCTTTGTTTCCGGAAAGCGGCTGAAAGCCTCCGTCCAGGATTCCGCCACTCTTTCCGCACTGTCCCAAAGAGTTCCGTCTACATCAAAAATGATTGCCTCTATACTCACTGAAAATACTCCTTCCCATACTGTTCTCCTTGATAAATACTTTTACAGTAGCATTGAATAAAGACTTCCTTCACAGGCCTTGCTTTCTCTAAGAGCCCTAAGGCTCTCGGAATGAGAATCATAGCATCGGCTATTTCCTGTGCCATTTTCTTTGCCAAAGCTTCATCACTCATTCTGAGAAAGCCGAAAATCGTGGACGAATAGCTCTTATCTGTCGCACAGGTCTCCATCCAAAAGGAAGCAAAGGCCTCCCATTCCGCTTTTCTTAAAGAAAAAACTGTCTCGGAAGTCCCTTCCTCTGAAGGGTGAAAATTCTCCAAAAATTCTGCCACTTCTTTTTTTAGAGACTTCCTATTCCAAAAATGAATTCCTGCACGACCACAGATTAAAATACTCATCCAGCTGAACATATAACGATCCACAATCGTATTCTCTTTCTGAAAAAGAACCGTATGTCCTGCTCTTTTTTCCTTCAAAGAGGGGTATCTTTCGTACAGCACGGAAAGTCTCTCTTCTTCTCTCTTCTTTTCTTCCTCCGGGGAATTGCTCTCCCCATTTTCCGTATTCTCCGTTTTTTCTGCATTCCCCGTGTTTTCACCATGTTTTAGCGTTTCCGCGCCTTCCATGCTGTTCAGTCTTTTTATTTTCTCTAGTAAGAACGCTTCTCTTTTTAGGGGGTCCCTCTCTTTATAATAGGCCTTCGGCCAGTCCGAAAACGGATCCGTGTCAATCTTCAGCTCATCGTTATACAGCATCTTCTTACTCCTTTACGGCTTTTTCTTCCTTCTCTTCCGAAGAAATGATTCATGATTCATTCATATTTTGTTAGCACATTGTTTACAGGCTTAACACAGTTTATTCATTCCTCTTTTTTATACTCTGTATCAGATAACGAAAAATCGTTATTCAAATAATAGATTTTTTTCATAATACTCGGCAGGAGCGTCCTAAAGATTGCTCCTGCCTCCTCCCTTTTATAGGGTATTTTCTTCTTTCTTTTTTTCATATTTCGCGAAAATCCTGCGAAAAAAAACGGAATTTATCCAAGCCAAAAGCGGAAATCCCAAGATAAAAAATACCGGCACAAAAATCGGAAATATTTTCAGGAGAAAAAGCACGCCAAGAACCCCCAGAATATCGATTGCCAACATCCCCAAAGTATAGGGAAGGTGACGAATAGACATAAGAAGTGCAAGAATCAAAGTTTTTTGCCAACTGTTTGCATATCTGGAAAGCAAGGGCCAAACATAAAGAAATACAAAGCACCAAAGTAAAATAAGAGCATCGGTAATCCCTCTAAGAAAAAAACAGAGAACCGCGTTATTTTTAAAAACCTCCGTAAAAAAGCGATGATCCAAAAGAAGAATCAGTAGTAGAGGGAGTAGAATTAACCATAGCACAAGCCCCTCCTTCCAATTTCTCTTAAAAGAGCGAAGAAACATCCGAATGTTCCCGTCATCCTCATCCTTTACGATTTTTAAAGTACAGTAGTATAAAGCGGTGGTAGAAATGCCGAAACTGAACAACGGAAGAGAAAAAACAATCCAAAGCAGATTCAAAACCATAATATCCGCAAGTCTTCCGATAAATCGCCATATATCATTGTCATAATTAAAAAATCCCTGCAGCATTTAGTCTCTACCCTTCTCCTCTTTCATATATTTTTTTGCATCCTTTAAAAAGCTGAAACTGATAAGCAAAATCACAAAGCCTATCGGAAATGCGGCAATAATGGATACGGATTGCAGATTTACCATAGAGCTCTCCGAAAAGACCAGCGCAATAGGCAGGAGAATAAGAAGAATCGCCCAAAATCCCTGTACCTTTTTCCCGGGTTCCTCTCCCTCCGAAAGACTTTTATAACTATACTGTGACGCCACTAAAGCAATAGAATCAAAAGAGGTGGCATAAAATGCAAACATGCCAAGAAGTAAAAGGACAAGTACAAAAGGAGCAAAGGGAAGGGTCTCCAGACATCTTACCACCGTCTCATAAAGGGACTGCGTTTTCTCATAAATTGCAAGAACGGGAAGTCTGTGAAATAATTCCAGAGAAAGAGTATAGTTTCCTAAAACAAGGAAACTGACAAAGGTACTTCCCACGCCGAAGATATAGCCCCCGAGAATCGTCTGTCGTATCGTTCTCCCTTTACTGATACTTCCGATAAAGAAAGGAGAAGCGACACACCATACCATCCAATAAGCCCAGTAGAAAATAGTCCAGTTTTCCGGAAAATGGTTTTCTCCCATGGGATCGGTATAGCTGGCCATCGTCGGAAAATGCTCAATCATCTTTCCAAGAGCAAGAAAGCCGTGTTTCAAAATAAATTGACCGGATCCGCCAAAAAAGAAGATATACGCTAAAAGAGCATAAAACAGCCATGTACAGGCCTTGGCAAGAAGAGCTATCCCCATCATGCCCTTCAACAAGGAAAAAGTGTACAGTGCACAAGTCACAATTAAAATAAGAAGAGTCAGTTCTCTTACGGAAAGAGCGGGAAAGATTTTTTGCATGATTTCCGCCATAAGGGGCGTAGCCACGGAAAAAGTGGTAGCCGTTCCCGCAAGGAGAGCAAATATCGCTAAAATATCGATTCCTTTTCCTAAGACTCCATCCGTTTTTTCTTTTAAAATAGCCCTGCAAGCCTCCGAATAACGCTGCTTACTCCGCTTTCTCACATGAAGCATAAAACCGAAGGCGGAAGCAAGGACCAGATAGAAGCTCCAGGGAATGGGGCCCCAATGAAAGAGGCTATAAGCTGTCGCCCACTCTTCTCTTCTCCCGAGGCTCTCCACATAGGGTTCCCTCACATAGCTAATCCACTCGCAAAAAGAATAAAAGAGAATATCCGCCGCAAGTCCTGCGGTAAACATCATGCTTCCCCAAGTGAAGAAAGAATATTTCGGTTTTTCATCCGGCTTTCCGAGAACGATATCTCCGTAAGAAGAAAAAGCAATGTAAAGGGAAAGCAGAAAAACAAAGGCTCCCAAGCCCAAATAGTATACGGCAAATTCCGTTCCCAAAAAGTTTCTTATGCCGGAAAGAATCCGATTGGAATTTTCCGGATAGATAAAGAAGAAAAAGCATAGGAGAAGAATCGCGAAAAAAGGGATTCCCGTAATGCCGTAATCTATTCTCTTCCTATTCTCCGTCTCTTTCACGTCCATGTCTTCTTTCCCCTCCATCTCCTTTTTCACCTCCATCTCCTTTTTCACCTCCATGTCTTCTTTCACCTCCATGTCTTCTTTCACCTCCATGTCTTCTTTCCCCTCCTAATCCTCTTCCAAGAATTCCTCATAATTTTCCCGGTCCACTTTCGCATAGGGAAGTCTCGTAATCTTTTGAATCTCCTCCTTTTCCCCTTTTCCTTCCGTAGAAGTGCTCAGTCGGAATGCAAGAGAGAAAAGAGCTTTCGCCTGCCCTACGCCGTCATTATACACGGTAGCCTGAAGACTCCCTTTTTTTACCGCATCAATTCCCGCCTTTGTTCCGTCAATACCGTAAATCAAAGGACGCCTGTCCTTAGGCACCCCTATTCTATCATATGCATCGATTACGCCAAGTGCCATATCGTCATTGTTCGAAATTATTAATTCAATCTTCTCCTGAAATTCCGAATAAAACTGCATCATCTTACTTTGTGCTTCCGCTCTGTTCCAATTGGCAATCCCGTAGCCTAGTCTTTCGATTGGAATGTTCTTTTCCTTCAAAGCCTGAATAGCATACTCGGTTCGCATGATGGAATCTTGATGTCCGGCCTCTCCTTCAAAGATAAGGTACTGAATCTTTCCGTCACCATTTTTATCCACTATAGGAGAAAGCACCGAATCCGACTCTTTCTCTTCGAGAATATCCTTCGCAATCAATTCTCCCTGCATAATCCCTGACTGTTTGGCATCCGCTCCCACATAATAGAGCCTGTTCCAACGAAAGAGATCCTCCTCTACCAATTCTCTGTTAAAAAAGATAACCGGTACATTTTTCTTTTGCGCCATATCGATAATTTCCGAAGGAGCCGTGCGATCGACCAAATTCACACAAAGTACATCGCAGGAGTTTTGCAGCATTTCCTCTACCTGTTCATTTTGCATCGCCTGACTGCCTGCCGCATCATAGCGGGAAACATTTACCTCATATCCTTCCGAACGCTTTTCCGCCACTTCCCTGTCAAAGGCCTTCATATATCCTGAAAGAAAGGTATCATAGCTGTCATAAAGGCTGACGCCGATTTTGATTTTTTTCTTCCCTCTTTTTTCCTCTGTCCTGCTGCAACTTAGTAACAGCAGGAAAGCAAAGAGAATAAGCAGTACTATGACTAATTTCCTTTTCATCAATACACTCTCCTGTCCCCCGACACGTAAAAAATCGGAAGCGTCTTTTCCCGCCAAGTCTCTGTTCTAGCCTGTGGGAAATAAAATCTGTTCCATCTCATCGCTATACATATTGCTTGCTTTTACCACATAAAACTTCACCATTCTGTCTTCCGGAACTCTTCTTGTGTTGGAGAGACTTAGCCAAAGACTTTCCATCGCGGAATAAGCCACTTCATATTGATCAATGACGATAAGCGTTCTGATTAGTCCTCTGTCCAAATCGTAAACCGCTTCATCGGAATCTCCTACTCCGTAGAGTTCCACGAAACTTCTTCCCGTATCTCTTAAATATCTTGCCGCAATCTCCAAACTGTCATTTTCCAAAGCAATGATAAGATCCACACTTCTCTTATGATTTGCCTCTTCCAGATCCTTCTGAACCTGTCCCCTGTCGCTAATCTCCCAAGCAATTTCCTGCCCGTTTTCAAGGAGCTTCTTCTTCAGGGAAAGAAGACGTCTTTTCATATTCCCTTTATTTTGATTTCCGCTAAGAATGCCTATGCGAAGCTTGTATTTCTGCAAATCGCTCCGTAAAACCTCATCCGAAAGCGCTTTTCCGAGAGCTTCCTCATCTACTCCCACGGAGGAGACGGCTCCGGAAGCTTCCGTAAATTCCTTTTCACTGTTAACCAACTCGATTTTACCGTTTTTCCCAAGCTCGTTCAGCATTGCTCCGGTTCCCTCCGTTGCTCTAAGCTCCGTGATAATGCCGTCCGCTCCACTTTTTAGTTCTCCGGAAATACTCAAATACTCCTGCTGAATAGAGATAAAGTGATTCGTAGTCACATAATTATATTCCATATTGTAATGCTTCGCGGCCGCATTTAAGCCCTTTCGAAACTTTTCCCATCCGGCAGAACTGCTGCGGTCCACCACAACGGAAATCTTATATCTGGGGGCTTTGTTCTCTCCCAATAGTCTCCCAAGAGAAAGGAAGAGCAATAAAACTGCTATGATTGCCAGTCCCGTAGTAAACAATCGGTTCTCCCTCATGCGTCTTCCCCTCCAAAAGAAAGTTCTTTTTTCGCGGAAGAAAAATCACCATGTTCAAGCTTCTTCCGATTTTCCTCCGTATATTCTATATAGGGGAGACGAATCTCCACTTTGGTCCCCTCATCCGGAGCCGTGACAATCTTTAATCCGTAATCCGGTCCGAAACGAAGGCGAATCCTCCTATGCACATTGATAAGCCCTACCCCGGAACCTCTCTTTTTTTGCGCGGTAAAGCTCGGCGGATTGTCCTCTTTTTCCAAAAGTTCCGCTGCTTTCTCCTCTGTCATGCCGAAACCGTTATCCTCCACGGACAGAAGAATCTCCGGAATCTCTCCTTCTATTTTTTCTCCCCTTACCCGAATCTCGCCATCTCCGTCCATGCCTTCCATGCCATGGTAAATCGCATTTTCCAAGATAGGCTGCAAAATGAGCTTTATGGTAAGACAGGATAAGATTTCTTCAGGAACGGAGAAATCAACGGAAAATTTATTTTTAAAACGAAGCTTTTGAATGTTCATATAGTTTTCGGCATGCAAAAGTTCCTGAGAAATCGGTATAATATTCCTGCCTCCGGAAAGACTGATGCGGAAGAAGCTGGCAAGCTGTGTCACCATAAATACGGCATTTTCCCTCTTTTCACTTTCAATCATCCATACCACGGATTCCAAAGTGTTATAGAGGAAATGCGGATTAATCTGAGACTGGAGCGCATCCATCTCCGCCTGCCTTTTCTCCTCCTGCTCATGAAGTTTTTCCTTTGTAAGTTCATCAATTTTTTGAAAGGATTGCAGAAGCGTTTTCCCCAAATGAATGATTTCCGTGCTTCCGTAATCGGAGATTTCCGCCATGGAAAGACGCTTTTCTCCCATGTTTTCAATATCTTCGTTTAATTTTCGAATAGGATAGGAAAGCCGCAAGGAAAGTAGCTGGTTAAAAATAAGGGAAATCAAAAGCGTTAAGGAAATCAGAATATAAACATAATAAAGCATGCCCCCATGCGCAAAAATCCGGCTCTTCTCTTCCATTACCGATACCATTTTCCAACCGGTATAGCCTATCGTATCGATAATAACCGTTTTCTTCCCCTCTCCGGCTTTGATATAATGTATTCCATCCTCCCACTCCGTGGTTTCTTCCGCATTTTCCCGAAAAGCTCCCTGCAGAATTTCACGCATACGAGGGTGATAAATCAGCTTTCCTTCCTTATCACAGAGATAAAAATAGCGGGCATTATCCTCCCCGTTCAGCTTCTCCATCATCCTTTCCACGGAATCATAATTCATATCGACAAGCAATACCCCGTTATCGCTTATACCTTCACGGTTCAGCTCCACCGCACGACTTAAGGAGATAACCCAGTGAGTCCGAAAAGACGGATCATCAAAAAGATTCTGCACATGGGGAAGGGAAAAATGTAGATTTTCCACTTGCAGAACAGCGGAAGAAAAAAAGCTTTGTTCCGTAACCTTCCGGTTCTTTTTCTCCGAAGAAATGGGAACTGCCGAAATCAGCTTTCCCTTGGAAGAAAAGATAGCGACGGAAACAAGCTTATCCTTATGTGCCTCATATAAAAGATTCATTTCCTCATTGACACCGGGCATCCCGAGGTCCGAACTTTTAATCACATCGTAATACATGGCATCCGAAATACGACGCATGCTGACTAAATACTCCTCCAGCTGATTGGCACCCTGCTTTAAGAGAAGCTCCGTCTGCGTTTCCTGCTCTCTCTTTAAGCGGGAGGAGAATTGCAAATACAAAATAGAGGACAAAAACAAAATAATCAGCACGGAAAGAAGCATGAAGCTCAAAAGAATCATATTATGAAAGGAGCGAAAAGGCGACTCCGCAGAAAGAAAAGGAACATAGCCCTTTTGAAAAAAAACATCCTGCAAGAAACTTCTCTTTACCCTCTTTTCTCCAGGCTTTTTTTCCTTTCCCCCTTCCGGAGAAAGCACACTTTCCGGCATCTTCATTAAGCATCCTCTTTTTTCATCCCGCTGGTCTTATATTTAGACGGGGACATTCCGAATTTTTTCTTAAAGGCATAGCTGAAATAATTGGGGTCCGAGTACCCTACAGACTCCGCTATGATATAGGTTTTCTCCTCCTCTTCCAAAAGAAGTCTTAGCGCCTTCTCCATTCGATAGTCCGTTAAGTAATTGATAAAACTTTTTCCGGTCTCCTTCTTGAAAACCGTGGAAAAATAAGCCGCAGAAACATGAAGTTCGAAGGAGAGCGCCTCCACGGAAAGATCCTTGTCCATATAATGGCTATGCACATGCTCTACCGCCTTCTTCACAAAAGACTTGGTCTTGTCACTGCGCTTCTCCTGAATCAAAACTTGCACCTTCTCACAGACCTGCTTCATCCAAGCGGAAAGCTCCTCCAGATTGAACTGCTGCACCTTTTGGTAGACATCCTCTTCTTTCGGGAAAACAAGCCCTGCGTCTACCTGATTGGACAAAAGAAATTTATGAATATTGGTCACCAAATCCATCAAAAAAAACTGATACTCCTGCAAAGAGGGCTTTTCCAAGCTGCTGTTTTTAATATAGAGGTCTATATCCTTATGCAGCTCTTCCCTCGATGCCATACGAATACTGCGATAAATATCAAGAAGTCGCTCTTCGTCTAACAGTTCCCGGTTCAGAGAGCGATTCTCCTTCTCCTCCGGGTTAATATCGGAAACGGCAATAGCCTTCCCTCTTCCATATATCACCCGGTAGGCAACCGCATCTCTTGCCCCCATATAGGATAAGGGTAAATCTATCAGAGAAGAAACCGTCTTCCCGATTCCTGCCGTAATTGTGGCATCGCAAACATGCTTTGCCATACGACAAAGCGTTTCCAGCTCATCGGTCAACCTATAGCTGTCCTCCTCTTTTTCCATCTGGGTAATCACCACCGTATTCCCGAGATAAGTAAAGAAGCAGGCTCGCCAGCTTTGACTGAGTCTTTCTTCCGCAAGCTTACGAATCGACATGGTAATCAGAACCGGATTAATCCCCTCAGGAGAAAGGCTGATACTGTTATGCAAAAGCACCACACAATATTTCTTTCCCGGAAGGCTGATCTGGTAATCCAGCATTGTGTGATTCAGTTCATCCTGCCTCACATTTCCTTCAATCAGGGAAGTATAAAAGCTCTCCTGTAAAATAGGCAGGCTTTCCATATAATAATTCTTCAGCCTGTTGATATTCTGTTTCTCATCAAATTCTTCGTCCAGACGTTCTCTGACTCTTTGGAAAATACGGGACAGCTCATTACTGTCTACCGGCTTTAATAAATATTCCTCCGCTTCCAGACGAATCGCTTCTTTAGCATACTCAAACTCGTCAAAGCCGGAAAAAATAACAATTTTAATGGAAGGATAGCGCTCCTTCAGCTTATGGGAAAGTGTCAGGCCGTCCATATAAGGCATCTTAATGTCGGTCAGCACCACATCAATCTGCTTCTCCTCCGCAATTTCCAGAGCTTCCAAACCGTTTTTCGCGTAACCCGCAAGGCTGTATCCCATAGCCCGCCAATCAATCTTCCGCGTAATGGCCTCTATCACATCCTCTTCATCATCCACCAAAAGTACGGAATATTCTTTCATTTCTTCTCCCCGCTATACTTTTCTTCTATGCGCCTAAACTGCAGTCCGGTAAGAAACAGTCCCAAAAGAACCAGCGCAATACCGAGAAACGGGTGGAGCAGCATGCAAAAAGAAGCCACTAAGGTAATCGCCGCAAAAACGAGAACCAGAATTCCGGCTTCTCTTCCATACCCCTTCTTATCCTGAATAGGGGGACGCCCCTTTGGGCGAATACTTTCAATATCCTGAAATACCAGAAGTTTAATCGCATAATACAAAAGCAAGACCGTAAAAAGCAGGGGAAGGCCCATTTCCTGCATAATCTTCTCTATCATAGCTATAGATTCTTCTCCTAAATTTTTCTTCCAAACGAGACATCGCACAATACTCGAGCAATAATCGTTTAGAATTAAAGGTAAAAATAATATGACTCAAAACCTATCCCCGAAATTGCGGGGAAGAATATTCGCTTAATTCTACAAAATAGCCGTCTTTAATGCAAGAGAGAGGGTCTAATAATTCTATAAAAAACACAAGCTTTCTTCTTTAGATTGACAGTTCAAACTCTGCCATGTAGTATTCTTGTGTCGTATTATTTTCACCGTTTTATGAGGAGTTTTTATGAAAAATACCGTCTTCGTAAAAAGACTTGTCGGCACTGCCATTCTTACCGCAGTGGTCTTAAGTCTGCAACTGGTTCTTGGCAGTATAAAGCTCGGTCCTTTCAATATAACCTTTACTCTGGTTCCCATCATTTTGGGCGCCATCCTCTACGGCCCTTTAAGTGCTGCCTTCCTGGGCGCTGTATTCGGGCTCACGGTTTGCTTTTCCGTGATTTCCGGGAATGACGCGGGAGGTTTTGTTCTTTTCAGCCAAAGACCGATGATTACTCTTCTTCTATGCCTTATTAAAAGTACAGCTGCCGGATATCTTTCCGGTCTTCTGATAAAGGGTTGGGAAGGAAAAACACTTTCCGTAAAGGCGGGAAAACATAAAAATTCGTCTATCCTCTTCGCCGCCATTCTCGCTCCGATCGTAAATACCGGAATTTTTATTCTCGGGCTTCTTCTCTTCTTTCAAGATACCCTGAGTACTTGGGCAAACGGAAAAGAGTATGTTATGCAATTTATCCTTTTCAGTATCCTTGGCGTTAATTTTTTAGCGGAAATGCTGATTAATCTCCTTTTGGTGCCTGTGATTATACGAATTCTTGCCGGAGTACGTTTCACCAAAGAGGAAGTGGAGAATCTTTAATCCTCGGGAGGGTAAAATGATATTAGCCATCGATTGCGGAAACACACACACCAATTTCGGTTGCATCAAGGAAAATGGAGAAATGGTACAGATTTTCTGTATGGAAAGTAACCGAAAAAAAACCGGCTATGAATACGCCGCCGATATTGATAAAATCTGCACACTGCTTAAAATCTCCACCAATGCGTTTCAAGCCGTGGTACTCTCTTCCGTTGTGCCGGAACTTACCGGTTCTTTTAAAGAAGCCGCAGAAATACTGAGAATAAAGGAGTGTTTTATTGTAAACAGTGAAAATGTTTCCTCTCTCTCCTTCTCCTCCGGATTGCACGAGGAAGTAGGCCCGGACTTGATTGTTTCCGCCGTAGCGGCAAAAAAACTCTATCCTCTTCCCGCAATCATCATCGATATGGGAACGGCAAGTACACTGACTGTCGTAAGTAAAGAGGGGATATTTATGGGCGGTGTCATCCTCCCCGGAGTAGGCATTTCCATGAATGCTCTCGCAAAAGAGACCTCTCTTCTTCCCTCTATCGATGTCGCGCCGGCAAAAAAACTGATTTCTTTAAATACTGTCGATGCCATGCGTTCCGGTATTATTTACGGTACGGCAGGTTCCCTGGACGGTATCATTGATCGCTTCTTACATGAGCTTGGAGAAAATGCCAGTCTTCTCGCAACCGGAGGGCTCTCCCATCTCATTTGCCCCTACTGCAGGCACAAAATCACAGTCGATGAAAACCTGCTTCTAAAAGGTCTTTGGGAAATCTGGACGGATTACAGAGCCTCCGGTCTTCTATCTCCTTTATAAAAGAGGCGCAATAAAGCGCAGGAAGCCTTGCAGGCTCCTCTTAAAAATACTACGCTTACTGTCCCATTCTCTGCTGACTTCTCTTGAAGTACGAAAAAGCTCATAAAAATCGTCCGCTATATCAAAGATACAAGGACTCTCGTAAATCAGCACACCATTCTCAAAGTGATGGTAAAGAGAGCGATAATCAAAGTTGATCGTTCCTACCGCAGCAAGGCGATAATCCACCAAAACCTGCTTAGAGTGAAGGAATCCCGGAGAATACTCAAAAATACGGACGCCTGCTCGAAGAAGCTGCGCATAATAGGAACGGCTGATGGCATAAATCATTTTCTTGTCCGGAATCCCTGGCAGAATGATGCGTACATCCACGCCCCTCTTTGCGGCATTGGTAAGAGCCCTGCTCATCTCATCCGTAATAATCAGATATGGCGTAGTGATATACACATATTCTTCCGCCGATTCAATCATATTGAGGTACACATCTTCCCCGACCGGATTGTTATCTATCGGAGAATCCCCATACGGTATGCAATAGCCCTCTCCCGGAAAATAGTCCCAATGCCGCGGAAGATAGTTGTAAAGGCCTCTAACCGGACTGTCATCCATGGCATGCCACATCTCAAGGAAAAGCATGGTCAGGCTTCCCACCGCTTCTCCCCTGAGACGAATCCCGGTATCCTTCCAGTAGCCATAGGGAGAGCGAATATTAAAGTACTCATCGGCCAAATTATAGCCACCCGTAAAGCCGATTTGTCCGTCTACCACCGTAATTTTTCGATGATCCCGATTATTCATAAAAAGATTTACAATCGGCACAATCGGGTTGAAAATCCGGCATTGAATACCGCCATCTTCCAGTTCCTTTAAAAAACGGGGACTGATAAAACCGACCGAACCCACATCATCATAAAAGAGACGAACCTCCACCCCTTCTCCCGCTTTCATAAGAAGGATTTCTTTGATTTCCGAAAAGCTCTCCCGATTCTCAATCGCATGATATTCCATGAAAATAAATTTCTTTGCACTTCTTAACGCTTCAATCTGTGCCTCAAGACCGAGGATGGCTTCCTTATAAAAAACAACTTCCGTATTTCGATAAGCAGGAAAACCTGCCGTATGCTCCAGCATGGAAAACTGGTTTCCCACTCTTTTGTTTTCCTTTAGAAGTTCTCCTAAAACCACATGGCTTTGATCCAGATAGGGAAAAAGCATACTGTCCGCCAGTTCAAAGCGTCTTCTCATCGTTCTTCTGAAATTTGTTCCGTAAACCAAAAAATAGAGTACCCATCCCAAAATCGGCATAGCCATAATGAAGACAACCCAAGTCATCTTAATCGAAGCATTGGTTCTCCTTCCAATAATGGAAAAAATGGAAAGAGTGGAAAAAATGCGAAAAACAATGGAAAAAGTGATGTAATTGTCCACAAGGCGCACCAAAACCAAATAAAACCAAGCTATCTGCAAAAGAACGGCAAGCATCACAAAAAGCAGTCTTCCGACACTGTTTTTTTGGTCTTCTCTGTGGACCGTTCCTGTTCTCTTCAACATAAGTACACCCCCTTCCTAAAATAATCGGTCTTTTCCCCTTAGTATATAACGCTTAAGCATGCTAAAGCGGGATTTCCATCAGTGCAGGACTTAAAACAGGCGAATATATGCCGGAAGCCCGTCCTCATATTCCGCGCTGCATTCTCCCAAAATCAAGGGACGAAGATATGACAGGCATTCCTCTTTCAGGCTATGCCCGTTTTCGGAAATCCACTCCTTGGGAAGCTTTTTTTCCTTATTGGCCACCTCCTCCAACGGAACGGAAGTAAATTTCACCGTATACTCTCCATGCATACCGTTTACCCGCTTAAGGCTTACCATTTTTCCGCTTTCTCCGGAAAGCGCAAGACGTACTGCAACCTCACCAAGGGAAAAAGCCTCAAGCACATCGGTTTTGGAGAGGCTGTGACTTGCACAGCGCTGCAATAAGTTAAATTCTATTGCACGCGTCTTCACGTTTTTCTCTTTGATAACCCGGTAGTGCGTCGTCTCCGACTCGGCAGCCTCATGAATGAAGCCCTCCAACACCGCTCCGGTTCCCCCTGCGATACTATGCCCGAAGCTGTCCTTCTCCCCTTCTTCCTTTCCGTAAGTGTAGAGAAAACGTCCGTTTTCGTCCTTCACTCCTTCCGAAACCGCAACCATAATATGCGGATGCTCTTTCAGCGTATCTTCTATGTCGGATAGAAACTTTTCTTTGGAAAATGTGCTTTCCTCAACATAAATTAAATACGGAATGCTGCCTCGCTCCGCGGAAAGTGCCGCAGAAGCCGTAAGCCAGCCTGCGTTTCTTCCCATCATCTCCACTATCATCACATAATTCTTGTCATAAACTCTGCATTCCTCTTCCAGCTCCAAAAGACAGGAACTCAGGTATTTTACGGAAGAAGCAAAGCCCGGACAATGATCTATTCCGCATAAGTCATTGTCGATAGTCTTAGGTACACCGATAACCTGAATATCCGCTCCTACACTTTTAAAATAGAGAGAAAGCTTCCACGCCGTATCCATGGAATCGTTTCCTCCGATATAAAGAAAGTAGCCGATATTCCATTTTCGGAAAATACGAAGAAGCTCCTCAAACTCTGCGGGATTCTCCTCGGGATTTTGCAGTTTTTTTCTACAAGAGCCAAGAGCGGAAGACGGTGTGGTAGCCAGACGAGCGAAGTAGGCGGCAAAACGAATTCCGAGCTCTTCTTCCACCGTTTCTCTTTCCTCCGTTCCCCTCTCCCGATAAAGCTCCTTGGCAAGAAGAGAGAGAGACGCATAATCCATCTTTTTTCCGGAAAACAGCGCTTCCTGCTGTTCCTTTACAATCTGCGAAAGATTGAGAAAATCTTCCTGAAAAACACCTTCTATCCCATAGCGTGCACCGTATACATTTCCTATCTCCCCTTTTCTCAGCGCTTCCCTGATTACTCCCGAAAGACTGGCATTAATCACTGCAGTCGGACCGCCGGACTGCGCCACCAAGAGATTCTTTTTCATTTTTCCCTTTTTCCCTTCTACCTATACTCCACTTCCCTATACCTGTACTGCACTTTACTTCTACCCGTACTCCACTTTTTCTCTACCTGTACTACAACTCTACTACGCTTTCCCGTCCAAAAACTTTTCCAGATAACTTAGCGGGAAAGGAGGAGAGGCAAGCGGTCTTACCGCAAGACTGGTTAAAAGAACGGGATTATCGTCTGCAAGAGCCCGGTTCAGATTCAACTTCCCGCAACGTGTGCAGCGGTGTAAAATACTCCAATCTCCGTCTTCTCTCGAAACGATAGCAAGAGGTTCCATTTCCCCATGGCAGGAAGCGCTCCTGTCTCCTCTCTCCTCATCCACATGAAGACTGTAAAGGCAATACGGACAATGATTCCGGTGATTGGATCCTGCTCCCTCCGGATGAATCTCCCTTCCGCAGTGTGCGCAGATAAAGCTTTCCGAACAGGCCTCCGTGCGGTAGTCCGCCTGCATAGTCCCACTGCCCTGCTGTCCTAAACACCGCTTTTTCTCCTGCTGCACCGGCTGTTTTTCCTCCTTCGTCACTCCCATAGGTGCACGGTCTATTCCCTTTTTTTGCTGTCCCGATTTTTTTTCCTTTCTTTTTACCGACATATCTCCATTCTTCATGCTACCCTCTTTCTCCAAAACTTACCCACGCATGACAATACGCACCCGAGCGCTTCTTGTCAAGGTCTATCTCTCCTCCGTCCAATCGGGTATATTTTTCGCCATAGTCTGCACTAAGATAGCGATTTCTATTAAAAGCCGGTCGCTATGCTCCCGGCAATTTCGATGAATTAATTTTCCGATTTGCTCCATACGGTACTTTACCGAATTCGGATGAAGAAACATCCTCTCCGCGGCAAGCTTCAGATTCCAGTCGCACTCCGAAACAACCTGCAAAGTCTCCAACATATTTTTCCCGTTTTTTCGGTCATAGTCGAGTAGCGGTTGCAAACAATTTCTGCAAGCTTCCAACGCTTCCTGATTGTCCAGAATCGGAAGAAAAATCCGGAATAAATCCATTTTTTCATAGTACAAAATACGGTTAAACCAGGAAAACATATAGCTTAAGCGAATGACTTCACGGGCCTCCTGGTAGCTCAAATAAATTTGTTCTATATTCTCATAATATCTGCCGATTCCGAAAGAAATCGTAAAGGGAATGTTCTCGATGCTTTTCTGAATTCTAGAAAAAGCTTCGGCGATGTGCTTCTCCATCTGCTTCCGTTCCTTCGGTCGAATGCTCAGGACGAAAATGATGATATCACTCAGCTTCACATAGTGGGCATTCGGATAAAATTTCAAAATTTCCCGAATGGAAATATCAAAGATTTCCGTACTCATTTCCTCCAGCATCTTACTTGTATTGTTGCTGAAATTCCTCTTGAAACGTTGCTTAATATTGTTGATGTCCACTTCCAGGACGATTCCGCCGTCATGAAAGTCCCATCCGAAGATTTCCGCACGATTATGAATCTCCGTTTCGCTCTTGATATTGTGAATTAAAATGTCCTGAATGAGGAGCCCTTTATACCGCTCCGCAACCTGCCTGTTGGAGATGATGGTTTGTTCTCGTAAAATAATATTTGTGGCGGCATTTTCCAAGGCAATCTTAAAACCGGGGTCCCTTTCCCGTATCAAGGCAGTACCGCCGTCCTCTTCCATCTCCCGCTCCAAGACACCTTTCTCAAAAACGAGTACTCCGAATCTGCGGTTTTGATTGGCAATCAAATGAAGATCATACCGTGCACGATCAATATCCCTATGAGAAAGAATTCTTTCCGTCTTTAAGTGCTGTGCGAGATTGCTTTCCGAATCCGAATACCAGATTTGTGCCGTTTCAAAGTCAAAGAAGGCGGTAGGAACCCCAACGATGGACATAAAGGCAGAGAGAATATCCGGAATACTGGCATCACTTACGGCAAGCTCCGTGAATTTGGTGTGAATAAGATTTGCCTGAATCAAACGGTTCGTTTGCTGATTCACAAGTTCACTCAAAATAGGATTGATAATATCCGCGTACGGAAACTTCTGCGGAATCAAAAGAAGGGGAAGGCCGAGATTATCGGAAAGAGCCAAGGCCGAATCTGGAATATTCTCGATATAGCGACCCTGCTTGATTCCGAGCGCACTGGCCTTTCGTGCTTTCAAGGTCCGGATAAAGCGAAGGAGTGCCTCTTCATCATCTTTTAACATATAGGCGGTCGTAATAACGAACTCTCCGCCCGAAAGCCATTTTGCACCGTCCGGCGTATCAATGACCGTCACGGTGCTGATTGCATTTCCCGCTCCGGACAAACCGGCAAGCAGAGAAAATTCGGAAAATCTTTTGTCTTTTAAAACATCTTGTATTTTCATCATGAGAATCCCGTTTTCCGCGCTCAAATCGCTGTAAGAAGAGAAAGATACTTATTCTTTAATTATACGAAGCGTGAAAGAGGATTGTCAAATACGACAGATGTAGGATGGCATGAGGCAATACACTTGAACATGGATGAGGCAATATAACGAAGCATGGGAACAATATAGCAAAGCATAAATGGACGAATATAAAGAACAAAGCGAAGTAAAAGCGGCTCCCGAAAGGAACAAGACCCTTAACGGAAGCCACTTTTACAGAGGCGAAAATTTATGGAAACGCAGGTCTCCCTCCTCATTCGAAAACACGGAGGAAACAAGCGTTATCACCTGTATTTCGAGGATTCAGCTCTTTTAACTGTAGAAATTTCTCTGTATTTTACTTCAGGAATTTCTCCGCAATCGCTACGAAACTTGCGCTGCCCATCCAGAACACATCCTCATCCACGTCAAACTTCGGATTATGATGCGGATAATCGGTCTTCTTGGCCGGATTCGCGGAGCTTAAGAACATAAATGCTCCCGGCGCCTTCTGCAGGTAGAGGGCAAAATCCTCTCCGCCCATGTTCGGGCTCTCTCTATAAGTAACCATATGCTCTCCGAAGATATCCCGGATGGCATCCTGGGCAAAGAGCGCCATATCCTTATCATTGATAACGGGAGGTGCGCCCCAGTCCATGGTATAGTCTACACTGCCGCCGAAAGCCTCCGCAGTGGTTTTTGCGATTTCGCCGATTCGTTTTGCCAGCTTCTGCCTAATCTCTTCTTTTAAAGCACGGGTTGTTCCCTCAATATGCACGGTTGACGGGATGGCATTGTACTGCTCTCCTCCGCGGATCATGCCCATGGTAATGACTCCGGCATCCGTTGCCGCAATCTCTCTGGCATTGATGGTCTGCAATGCAAGCACGATGTGGGATGCCATATTAATCGGATCAATACCCTTTTCCGGCGTGGAAGCGTGACAGCCCACACCCTTTACATCCAGTACAAAACGATCATAGGAGGCCATAATCGGTCCCGGAATGCAAGCGATAGTTCCGCAGGGAATCGTCTTATCCAAGATGCTTCCGATGTGGATTCCGAAAACTGCATCCACGCCTTCCATTCCGCCGTTCTCAATCACGACAGCGGATCCCTTAGCGAGCTCCTCCGCGGTCTGGAAGAAGAAGCGAATCTCTCCGGAAAGCTCTTCTCTATGCGGATAGAGCACCTTGATTGCGCCAAGCAGCATGGCCGCATGCGTATCATGTCCGCAGGCATGCATGCATCCCGGATGCGTCGAGCTAAAGGAAAGACCCGTATCTTCCGTAATCGGAAGAGCATCCATGTCCGCGCGAAGAGCAAGAACCTTTCCCGGTTTTCCACACTTCATAGTCGCAATAACGCTGCTGTCCTTCTCGGAAAGTGTATAGGGAATGCCGATTTCATCCAGCTTCTTCACAACAAACTCCCGCGTTTTCGGTAAGTTAAAGCCCAGCTCCGGAATCTTATGCAATTCTCTTCGCATAGCCACAATTTCCTCTTGCAAATCTTTACACTCTTTCCACCACATAACTTCCTCCTTTTATCTATGCAGTTCTATTCTTTTTTCATTCAATCGCATATTCCGGCCGGATTCCTCCACCCAAACTGTAACTGCTTCGGGAAAAATCTTTCCCTCTTTATGCTTTCCGACTTATACAAACCGTCATTATGCCGCCTGTGCCTTCTTCTTATCCATGACATAGAAAATTCTGGCAAAAATAACCGTTCCGAATACCGATAAGAGGATAATGAGCCAAGCCGGAAGTCCGCCGACAGCCTTGCAGCAAATGGGAATCGCCAAACCGATCAGCGCGAGCTTCGGCTTCTTCATTCCGAAATTTCCGAGTGTTGCGCCGAAAATAGCTGCGGAAGCATAGGATTTTAAGCCTTCACTTACAACCGCAGGCAAAACGGTAACTACTGCCGCTCCCACAAAGGCCGCAGCCGTTGTAGCGATGAGATTCGTGATGATGGAGCCGCAGATTGCCATGGTGGAAACCACCTCCGCCTGAATAGTTCCGGGCTCACTCTTCGTCACATCCTGTGCAAGAGCCGCACAGGGAACACGCATATTGCCGATATTTCCGGAAAGGAAGCTAAGATAAGTTCCGGACATGCCGAGCGCCGCATAATAAGAAACCGGCTCTACTACATAGAAGGCTCCGAAGGAAATCAGAAGCATTCCCCATGCTTCAAGAACGAACTTCGGATTAGGCCAACAGTTATAACGAATACAGAGGTAAAGCACCGGGATAAACGCGGTAATTGCCGCCAAAATATTCGTAGGGCTTCCTATTAAGATACTTTTCTTTCTCCAAATCGGCATATATTCTTTGCTATCCATAACTTTGTCTCCTTTCCCTTATTTCCCGAAGAGGATGGCAACCGCAATCCCCAGAATCATAGCGATTCCCAAAGAATACTCCGCAAGCTTCGGAACCTTAGGCACAACGAATTTTCCAAGCAGTATCATAAATATCGCACCGCCAAAGCAAGCATAAGCATTTCCGATGTTCAAATTGCTAAGGCCGCCCTTTCCGATAATAAGATTCGCAACAAGATAGGCAAAAATACCGATGGAGCAGGATGCGGACATGACTGCAAGCCACTTCATATCGCCGCCGGACATCTTATCTCTGATTTTCTCCAGTCCCGGTGTGGCAACTCCGGTGAAAAGAAGCCAACCTGCACCGTTTAAAGCCATGGCAAACCAGGAAACTGCAAGCACATGGATGTTGTAGCCCGAGTCGGACAGTCCCTCCAGTCCGCAAGCCTGTGCTCCGTAGGTCGCCGCAGTGAGCTCGGTCGGAGCCGCTCCGATAATGGAAAGACGAAGCCAGGCAATCGGGCCGCCGATAACGGACATTAGGCCCACCATGATGATAAATACGCCGAGTGCCGGTCCGATAGCGGAAATCAAGCCGATTTTAAACGCTTTTTTCGGGATCTCCGGATCCACGTTACAAACCTTGGTTGCCTTTTTTGCTTCCCGGATATAGAGGAACGCCTGGAGAGCGGAAAGAAAAACGGTGAAGCCCGCCAGAAGCCAGAATATCGGAAGATTGGAAATTTTTACATGATCCATAAATTCTCCTCCTTCATGATGTCGATAAATGAGATATCGCACGCTTGCCCTGCTCAACTTGTCTTAATTTTAACAAAATCAAGTTCCAAATTGTATTGATTCCAAACACAAAGAAAGCCTATTTTCTTTGTGTTTTTATGCAAATTATGTAAGACTCGACAAATAAAGAGAAGTAGATTGTGTGCATTTTTAATAAAAATAAATAATAGACGTTTTATTTTTTGTTTAAAATCCCCCTGTATTCTCCCGCAAATTTCTTGACAGCGAAGAAGCCTAGTACTAGGATTATATTAGTTTAAACTAACTTATTTGAGAGAAAGGCGATATCATGAAGAAAAAAAAAGACCGTGCATGTCTTACACAGAACAGTGCCCGGCAGGAAAAATCCCCTTCTCCGATTCTTTGGGCCCTGTCTCAGACGGGCTCTCACAAGGGGGAATATGTAAAAAGCGTACTTTTCGCCATCATCGGGGTGGCCTTTTCCCTTGCCCCGTATTTTGTTATGGTAGAAATAGTAGATGGCATGATGAGCGGCAATCGGGACTTCTCTTTCTACCTTGGAAAATGTCTTATTACAGCGCTCCTTTGGATTGGGAGAGTTCTTTTCCATTCCCTTTCCACAGGGAAAAGCCATGCGGCAACCTTTGCCGTTCTCGGGGAGATTCGAAAACGCTGCACGGAAAAGCTCCTCCGTATGCCCCTAGGTGCCGTGCAGGAGCAAAGTTCCGGAGCCTTAAAAAGCACGATCATCGAGCGGATTGACAGTATGGAGACCACGCTCGCGCATATTGTGCCGGAATTCACGGCGAACCTTCTGATTCCCCTTTGCATTCTCCTATACATTTTTAGTCTGGATTGGAGAATGGGGCTTGCCGAGCTCCTTACTCTTCCTGTCGGACTCGTAAGCTTCGCCGTCATGATGGGCGGCAGTCAGAAGTTTTATGAGCATGCCGTGGAAGCCACGAAAACCTTGAACAATACCTCCGTGGAATATATCGGAGGGATTCAAGTCATCAAAGTCTTCGGAAAAACAAAGTCCAGTTACGCACGCTTTGTAAGAGACGCCTATGAAGCGGCAAACAGCTACATTTCCTGGATGCGCTACTATATTCTCCCTATGACCTTTTCTCTTTCCGTCATGCCGGCAACCCTCCTCCCTGTTCTTCCGATTGGAGGACTTTTGGTGCGCGGAGGCTCACTTAGCAGTAATCACTTTGTGATGATTATCATTCTTTCCGTAGGGCTTGTTACCCCTCTTATCACTTTGATGAGCTATGGCGATGATTTCCAAACCATGGGAACCATTATGGGAGAGGTAAGAGCTCTTCTGAATGCCCCGGAAATGGAGCGCCCGAAAGAGGGAGATTCTCCGGAGAAAAACGACCTGGCGCTTCGTGATGTCCATTTTTCCTACAAAGAAAAAGAGGTATTGCACGGCATTTCCATGGAGATTCCGGAAGGAAGCTTCGTTGCCTTGGTTGGCCCGAGCGGTAGCGGAAAAAGCACGATTGCAAGGCTGATTGCCTCGCTTTGGGATGTAGAGAAAGGCGGTATTTTCCTAGGAGGAAAGGATATCCGGGAGATTCCGCAGGAGGTCTACTCTGAAAAGTTCGCCTTCGTCTCTCAGGATAACTATCTGTTTAATAGGAGCGTGCGGGAAAATATCCGACTGGGAAATCCCGCCGCAACGGATACTGAGGTGGAAGAAGTTGCGAGGAAGGCCGGCTGCCATGATTTTATCCTCTCTCTGGAGAAGGGCTATGATACGCTTGTAGGAAACGCAGGTGGCCATCTTTCGGGCGGCGAGCGCCAGAGAATTTCCATAGCAAGAGCCATGTTAAAAGCCGCTCCCGTTGTGATTCTTGACGAGGCGACCGCCTATACCGACCCGGAAAATGAAGCCCTGATTCAGCGTTCTGTCTCCAAGCTCACCGAGGGAAAGACCTTGATTGTCATTGCGCACCGCCTAAGCACCATCGTTGATGCAGATAAAATCTTCGTTATAGAGGACGGAAGAATCAATGACTCCGGAACCCATGAAGAACTCTTATCTCGAGGAGGACTGTACAGCGCGATGTGGAAAGCGCATGAGGAGGTGAAGGACAATGCTTAGTATCATTCGTCATTTCTTTCAATTTTGCGGAGTGGAAAATCGCAGGAAATTTACCCTTTCCCTTTTTCTCGGAGTTGGTGACGCTTTTTTCAACGCCTTAAAAATTCCCGCTATTGCTGTAATGCTAAAGGCTCTTCTCGCTTCTGAAATCCGCATGGAGGACATTTTCCTAAGCCTCGGCATCATGCTTCTCAGCATCCTCGGCATCAGTCTGATCAAGTCAAAAAGCATGATGCTGCAAACCGAAGCGGGCTACGATACCTGTGCAAGGAAAAGGGTGGAAATCGCGGAACACCTCCGTTACCTTCCCATGGGGTATTTTAATCAGAATTCCCTCGGGCAAATCAGCTCTGTCGCAACGAACACCATGCAGATGCTGGAAAATGTGGCTACCCGCGTAATTATGCAGGTTTCAGAGGGCTTGCTTACCACAAGCCTCATCATTCTCATGCTCTTTTTCTTTGACTACCGTATCGCCCTCGTCCTGCTTACCGGCTTTGTCCTCTTCCTCTTTTGTAACAGTGCTCTGCAAAAGGCAGCAGGAAAGCTTTCCGGACGAAAAATCGAAGCCGAAGCCTCTCTTGTCGAAAAGGTGCTCGAGTACCTCCAAGGTATGGCGGAGGTCAAGGCCTACCATTTAAGCGGAGAAAAGAGCCGGGAGCTAAACGAAGCCATTCATGAAAATGGTCAAATCAACACGGAAATGGAGCTTTCCTTTATCCCGATAATGGCTCTGCAAAGCCTTATTGCGAAGCTAAGCGGAGTCGCCATGGTGCTCTTTTCCTGCCTCTTCTATTGCGCAGGCAGTATGTCCGCCTTAAATGCCATTATCATGGTCATCTCCGCTTTTATTGTAAATGCGAGTCTGGAAAGTGCCGGAAGCTATTCTGCCCTCCTCCGTATCGTGGAAATGAGTGTGGACAGAGCCGAAGAAATCCTTCGTACCCCGCAAATGAGTATTTCGGGAGAAGAAATCGAGCCGAAAAAAAGAGACATCTCTGCAGAAGAACTTGCCTTTTCCTATAATCAGCGCTTAATCATAGACGGAGTATCTTTGGAAATACCCGAACACACGACGACAGCCATTGTCGGACCGAGCGGCAGCGGAAAAACCACCTTGGTCAGTCTTCTTTCACGTTTCTGGGACCCGGAAAAGGGAAGGGTATTGCTCGGCGCACGGAATGTCAAGGACTACGACATGGACAGCCTTATGGCGAATTTCAGCTTCGTCTTTCAGAATGTCTATCTCTTCCACGACAGCATTTTGAACAATATCCGCTTCGCCCGTCCGGAAGCTTCTTTAGAAGAAGTTATTGCGGTTTCCAAGAAGGCCTGTTGCCATGATTTTATCACAGCACTCCCTAACGGCTATGACACTGTAATCGGAGAAGGCGGCGCCTCTCTTTCCGGCGGAGAAAAGCAGCGAATTTCTATTGCCCGTGCCATGATGAAGGACTCGCCCGTCATTTTCCTGGACGAAGCAACCGCAAACGTGGATCCGGAAAATGAAAACGAGCTGATGCGTGCCATTTCCTCTCTCACAAAAGAAAAAACCGTTATCCTGATTGCCCACCGTTTGAAAACCGTTTCCAAGGCAAATCAGATTCTGGTTCTCGACCACGGTAGAATCGTGCAAAGCGGAAGTCATGAAGAACTCCTTAAGGAAAACGGCCTGTACAGGGATTTCATTCAGGAAAGAAAAGAGGCGGTCAGCTGGAAGGTCAGAAAATAAACGCTGCATCCTTCCAAAGCTTATGCTATGGAGTCTTCCTGTCGACTATCCCAAGGGAGATAGGATATCGAAAGGCGCAAAGAAAGGATGCCGTTGATGACTATGAAAGAGAAATCGGAAGTCCTTTATATAGACTTCCTATAGGAGACAATCAAAGTATTGCCATCATAAAACACTAAGAGTATAAAAGGCTGATATGGATTATTCTTTAGAAGAACTGATTGTCTATGAAAGTGAAGACTTCGCCCTCGTGAATAAGCCGGTCGGTATGGACTCGGAGCATGCCCTTGGCGAAGGATTCTTTCCTGTGCACCGCTTGGACAAGGTCGCAAGCGGGCTTCTTCTTTATGCCAAAAATCCGCGCAGTGCAAAAAAGCTTTCCGAAGCACTGCAAGAAGGAAAAATCAAAAAGAGATACCATATTATTGTGGAAAGTGCCGGCGATACTTCCAAAGAAGATGACGAAACTCTGTCCGTCAAAACAAACAGCACGAAGAATACAGGCTCTTCCACGGCTAAGCGACTTCCGAAAGAAGACTCTTCCGAAGCTAAGCGGCTTCCGAAAGAAGGCTCTTTCTCCGACTATCTTTATAAGGATACGAAGAAACAGAAGATGTTTCCTGTAAAAAAACTCCGTAAGGGGGTAAAAGAAGCTGTCCTCCATTATCAGGTTCTGGAAGAAAGGGACGGCCTCGCCCTTGTGGATGTGGAGCTCGAAACCGGGCGTTTCCACCAGATTCGTGCGCAGTTCTCCGCACACGGCTTTCCTCTCTTCGGAGACGGAAAATACGGTTCCCGTAAAAAAGGGAATGTTGCCCTGCATTGCTATACCCTCTCCTTCCCGGATCCAAAAAGCGGAGAAGAACTGCATTTTGCAATTCAGGACAGGGACGAAGAGCCCTGGAGGAAATTTTAGAGCATCTAAAGCCCCCCCCACTTATAGATTTACTCAAGTTTTTTCTACATAGCAGTTTTATCTAATTTATTCTTTACCGCTTCATTTTTTCTTTTTCTTGAAAAATTGGAAAATTCATATTAATATATCTATGAGTATGAAAATTCGTACAAAAATAAGTACAAAAATATCCTTAGCTTATTTTTATATACTTTTCTTGCATAAGTGTTTTAGCCCATCTAAATTTTAAATGGAAAGGAGCAAAAATGGTTGCTTTAAAAACTGCCGACATTCGTAATGAATTTAAAAAAGTAAGCGATATGGTACATACCGGTGAAAAAGTCTTGATTTCTCGCCCTCGTAATGAAAATCTGGTTATCCTAAGTGAAAAGGAATATAATGAGTTGGAAAGAATTCGTAAAAATAGTGAATACCTAGCAAAAATTGATGCTTCTATAGAACAAGTACATCAGGGAAGAACGGTCACAAAAAGCATGGAAGAGCTTGAGGACATGGCTAAATGATGGTGATTTTTACAGAAAATGCGCTGGAAGAGTATATTTCTTGGCAAACAGAAGACAAGAAAACTCTCAGGCGCATTAATCAACTGATTAAAGATATTTAGGAGGGCTTTCATGTTCGTTGCAAAAAACTGGAAAGACTATGAGGTCATTGACTGCTCTAGGGGCGAAAAGCTCGAGAGGTGGGGAAAGTACATCCTTTGTCGCCCGGATCCTCAGGTCATCTGGCAGAGCGAAAAAAAGAATCCCCTCTGGAAGAAGCTGAACGGCCATTATCACCGCTCCAAGGCAGGCGGCGGAGACTGGGAGTTTTTCTCCCTTCCGAAGCAGTGGAAGATTTCCTATCCCTTAGGAGAAAACGGAGAAGACAGGCTGAACTTTCATTTAAAGCCCTTTGCCTTTAAGCACACCGGCATATTTCCGGAGCAGGCTGTAAACTGGGAATGGTTTTACCGCTTAATTAAAAAGGAAAAGGAAAGACGAGAAAAAAGTGGAGACAAAACGCCGATTAAGGTCTTAAATCTCTTTGCCTATACCGGAGGCGCCACCCTTGCTGCAGCAAAAGCCGGTGCGGAGCTTACCCATGTGGACGCATCGAAGGGCATGGTTTCCTGGGCAAAGGAAAATGCGGAGGGCTCAGGACTAGCCGGTGCTCCCATTCGTTATCTTGTAGACGACTGCGTCAAGTTTGTTGAAAGAGAAATCCGAAGGGGCAATCTCTATGACGGCATCATTATGGATCCTCCCTCTTACGGCAGAGGCCCGAAGGGCGAAATCTGGAAAATCGAGGACAGCATCTATCCCTTCTTAAAGCTTAGCGAGAAAATCCTGAAGAAGGATGCCCTCTTCTTCCTCTTAAACTCCTATACAACCGGCCTTCAGGCAGGTGTCATGCAGTATATGCTGGAAGAACTCATCGGAAAAGGGCGAAACGGAAAAGTTTCTTCCGATGAAATCGGGCTTCCCGTAGAGGAAAACGGTCTGGTGCTCCCCTGTGGCTGCGCCGCAAGGTGGGAAAAATCCGAATCGTAGAGCATAAAGCCGAATCGTAAGGCATTTGGCGTTCTTTGTCAGAAAAACTTTATTGTTTTTCCCTATAATAGCGGATAGTATTAGTTGTATACAGTATGAAGGGGAAGTGGCCGCAGTTTCTAAGCTATTTTCCTATGAAATTGAGATAGCGCAAACTCTGCGAGCGATACTCATTATAAACATTATAAATGAGATAGTGCACTTCGCGAGCGATGCTTGTTAAGAGTAATGTCATCGGGACGTGCCCGACGGCAGGAGAAAGGATTCAATTCATGCACAAGGGATTTAAAGCTCTTTTATTTAGTTTGACCGCAGTGGCCTTATTTTCCAAAGTAGCACTTGCAGCCGGCTTCACAACGAACGAACGCGGCCAGCAGGTTTATCAAAATGATAACGGCTCCGTTGCTACAAATACCTGGATTAAGATGACCCAGAACGGACGAACCGAGTGGTATTATGCTACGGCAAACGGAAGTCTAAGACAAGACGGTTGGCAAAAAATCGGAGAGAATTACTATTATTTTGACGGAAACGGCATGATGCAGACCGGCTGGGTAGAGGAAGATCGATACTACTGTGATCCTGCAAGCGGAAGGATGATTACCGGTTGGCGACAGCTTCCGCTTCCTGACGGTGTAAGTGCAGGAGAAGGCAGAAAGAGCAATAACAATACTTATTGGTTCTACTTCAATCAAAGCACCGGGGAGAAGCTTTACGCAAAGAATGAACGTATTACGGTAAAAACGATTGACAATCTCTCCTATGGCTTCGATGAAAACGGAATCATGGTAAGCGGATGGGCAAGAACTGCTGACGGAAATCCGGAAATCGCAGGATATTCCTACTTTGCAGAGAAAAATGACGGAAAGTTCAAGATGGGACAGCGCATTTCCGCAAGCTGGTATGCCACAATAGGTCCCGAGGGGGACGGCTCGAGCCTCTCTACCGGAAATGTGGAGTGGTTCTACTTTAAAAACAACGGACATCCGGCCGCAGGAAACAACTCTGTCTATGATGTCCAGCGCATCGGAGATAAGCGCTATCTCTTTAATGAGAAGGGCAATCCCGTATACGGTATCCAAAAGGGAAAGACCTCCTCTAACTCGGCTGAGTCTTATTATTACTGCGGAAAGAACGAGAATGACAGCTCCGTAAAAACCGGAAAGATGAACTTAATTGACGGAGACGGGGAAAATATTACCTGTTTCTTTGACAACAACGGAAAGGGCTTCACCGGAATCAAACAAGACTATGTGTACTTTAACGGACGTCTGCAAAAGGCGGAAAAAGGCTCACATTATCAAAAGATTACTCTCCCCGGACAGAACAGAAGCTATGTCATTAATGAATCCGGAAGAGTAATGAAGTCCAGAACGAAGTATAGAGATGCTGACGGAAACAAGTGGTCCGTTAACGCAAGCGGTGTTATCACCTTGGACGAGGGCTTGGACACGGTGGACTTGCTTTCCCCTGCTGTGACGGATATTGATTAAAAGATAAAAATGCGCTGTGAAAAAAGAGGCTTTCCACTTTATGGAAGCCTCTTTTTACGTGCAATTCGTGCCTTGTCCCTTGTTGCGGCAACGCTCTTCTCTTTATCCCGCTTTCTTTTTTTGAGTATCCCAAGAACCGTCTTCTTTCAAAGTATAACCGTCTACTACCGTATTGAAGAGCATTTTACCGTTATTAATTCCTGCTTCTGTACTGAAATAATACCATTTTCCATTTATTAATTGCCAGCCGGTCAGCATCTTACCGTTGTTGGCACCCTCTTCCGGACTAAGATAGTACCAGGTTCCGTTCAGTAATTTCCATCCCGTACTCATCTTTCCGCTACTCTCATTCTCACCGCCTTCCAGATAATACCAAGTATTATTCAGGAAAATCCAGCCGGTAGACATATACCCTTCTGGATTAAAGAAATACCAGTTCTTATTAATTCGTTTCCATTCATTTCTAGGATAGGATCCGTCCGCATTTTGTATCCACCAGCCTTTGTCATTTTTCTGCCAATTTATCTTTTGCGAAGAATTTCCTCCTGCCACAGAAACTTTTTCTCCACCACCGGAACCTCCAGCGGAACCGCCATAACTGCTGCCACGGCTTCTTCCTGTCCACTCTGTGCTTTCTTCTGCAGAATCATCCAATGCAAAGTGGGTATATTGAGGATTGGCGTGACGATTGCTTAATTTCACTGCTGAGTGATTTACGATTGTATTGAATCCGTTCAGTCCAATCTCATCCTTATAGAAGGCAGCAGTTCCTATATGCTTTACTGTAGACGGAATGCTGACATTTCGAATATTGTAACCTCGGAAAGCCTCTTCCTCAATCACTTCCAACCCTTCCGGAAGATTGAGTTCTCCCTCATGCTTTATACCGAAAAATGCAGATCTTCCTATTTTCTTCAGATTTGGAGTAAATTGCAGTTCCCCTCGGATATCCAGTCCAAAAAATGCAGCTGTACCGATTTCCGATACTGACTCAGGAATCTTTACGTTTCCCTCTATAGCAGTAACTTCACTTTCAATATCCTCCAAGCTGCTAAAAGCATCAGATCCAATCTTCGTAATGCCATTTTGTAAGTCCAGCTGTACAGTTTTATTCTCCATTCTCATTGCATACAATAATTTATTCCAAGCTCTTGGACCATTTTCCAAGGTGCAATCCTGAATTGCTCCATTTCCACCTACTCTCAGCTTGTACTTCGCAAGTTGTGGAGTGGATGTACCAAGCTTTTCTACCGTCCATGTCAAGTCGCCATCCTGCATGGGCAGTTTTGTTCCTGCTCCTACTGTAATCTTCGTCTTAAAGATATCGACATCCTGAGGAACTCCATTATCCTCGCCTTGTCGCAAGAGGATATAGCAATAATAACTATGCCCTTCTTGCCAGCTTTCCTCCGAAACATCTGCGTAATAATAAGCTTTCCAATTATGATTTCCCTTGTACTTTCTCCATCCGTTAACCTTCAAACCCGGCTTAAACTCGTACTGACTTACCATAAAATCGGACCGACTTACCTGCTTATTTGGATCCTCTGTTTTAAATAAATAATAATCTGAGAACATGGTATCAGAATTCCCGGACATCTTCAGTTCTAAAAAGCTCTTATGGAGACTCGGAACCTGATAGAGACGGAAACTCTCTATCGTTATATCGAGATATTTTTCTTCGGTCTTTTTCTTTGCATTTTGCTTTACCGTTGTAAAATCATCATTATAATGGAGTTTCATTCCCTGCTCTAGCAAATAAACGGAAGAATGATTAATAATCGTATTGTGTCTTGCATCAGATCCTTCTTTATAAAATGCCGCTCTCCCAATTGTCTCTACGGAAGCAGGAATACTCAAATCGCCTAAATTATTACAATACGCAAATGTATTCTCCGGAATTTCCCGTAATGTAGAAGGCAGTACTACGGATTCCAGATTTTTCATACCCATAAAAGCTGAATCTGAAATTCCCAAGTTTTCTATTCCTTCCTCTATAACAAGCCTTTTAATCCTGTTTTTATATGGAAGCCAAGGTGCTTTCTCTCTATAATCTCCTTCTCCATATCCACTTATGAACAGCGTCATATTATTTCCTTCACCGGAAATACGATACTTCATGTTTTTACCAAGGCGACCTTCCTGAACCGGCTTGTGAACGATAATTTCGTATTTTCTTTCTTTAATAACATCAGAACCATTTTCCCAAACTTTATTCTTAACTGTGATTGTGGTCTTCCCTTCTTTTAATGCCTTTACATGAAGATTACCATATGTAGGCTCTATAATGAGCTCTACAATTCCTATAGGATCCGAGCTTGCTTCCAAAACCCCTATAAAACGATCACCTTTATGTACAAAATCGTTTAAATCCCCTTCTTCTCCTTCTTCCAGTCCAAGAGATCCGGTTTCCATCTGTCCAATATTTCTGTCAATCAAGCTGACTACGAATAAAGAAAAGTGCTCTGCTTTAAGCTCTACCGACTTTTCTTCTTCCTTGACTTCTACTTCAGCTAATTTCTCCGCTTCCGCATCCGGCTCATCTAAGTGGAATACGGCGAGCTCTTTGCCTTTTTCAAGAATATTCAATCTTTCGAAGCTGACCTTTACATCCCCTTTTTCATTATCGGGTTGTAGTTCTTCTCCCTCACTATTTAAAATACTGATATCAAAAATAAGGCTGTCCAAAAGTTCCGCACCTTCTTCCAACTTTTCCTCTATCTTGGATTCCACCTTCTTTTTGTCTGTATACGACTTTAGTCTTTTTACTCTTAATTTTGCATCATTCGGGAAAACACCTGCATCCGCTTTAACACTAATTAAAATGCCGTCTACAATCTTCTCCTTTTGAAATGCAAAATCTTCCTCTTGCTCTTCCTTCTGTACTCCCTCTTGCTCCTGCTCTTCTGTGACAAACATTTCAGATTCACTCTGCACCTTCACAGCTTCAGCAAAACTGCCTCTTGAAAATAAGGACACTAGCACAAGAGTAGAAAGTACAAGAGCACATGTCTTCCTAAACATTCTTTTCCTCCCTTCAGAATCTTTTCACTAATCTTTTTAGATATGGCTCACACTACCGACATTATATTTATTTTATCGGCAGAATTTTTACTTTTTTTAATATGTGATTTTTATCGTATGCATTTATAAAAATTTCATGATTTGGGGATAAAAATGGATCAGTCTTAAGAAGAATATTGACGAAAAAGAGCTTTCGCTATACTATAAATGGGTCGCTAGGGGCGCTGTATGCTGAGAGGTGAAAACCGACCCTTTAACCTGACCCGGATAATGCCGGCGTAGGGAAGCTATACGATTTGCCCCTCCCTGCCGTTTTGGCATAAAGGAGGTTTTTTTATGAAAAAAAGTACAGAAAAGTTAGCCTTTTCAGGAGTTTGTATTGCCCTGTCCATGGTGCTGGGAATGGTTAAATTATTTTCCCTTCCTATGGGAGGCTCCGTCACCGCATGTTCTATGCTCTTTGCCACTCTGCCGGGCTTCTTCTTCGGAACCGGCTATGGTCTACTTTCCGGCTTTGCCTACGGTCTAATCAGCTTCTTTTTAAAGCCGGAATTCTATAGCCCCGCACAATTTGTTGTCGATTATATCTTTGCCTTTTCCGCTCTGGGTATTTCCGGATTCTTCAGCAATAAAAAGAACGGCTTATACATCGGCTATATTGCCGCCTGCCTCGGCCGTTTTGTTTTTGCTTTCTTATCGGGTCTCCTGTTTTTTGCCGCCTATACCCCCGAGGGAATGACGCCTGTCTGGTACTCCTTCGCTTATAATATCAGCTACATCAGCATCGAAGCGGTCATCACCGTCGCACTCTTACTCATGCCCGCCGTACATAAGACCATTTACCGTTTAAAGGGAAGATTCACCGAGGCTAAAGCCCATCAGTACTCATAAGAACATCGCCATATATAGGGGAAGAGAAAGAACACCATTCTCTTTCCCTATATTTCCGTCGTGAAACTTATACGCTTGCTCTATGCTTTTTCGAGCAAGAAGCCATTCTAAAGAGTTCGCTTTTCCCTTGCCGCTCTTCACTTCTATGGCAATAATCTTCCCTTCTTTTTCCGTCAAAAAGTCTATTTCCTTCTTTGTTAGTTCATTTTTATAAAAATATAGAGGAAGTTCTTTTTTTATTAGAATATCTGCAAGTAAACATTCATACAGGCCTCCCTTTGTATTTTGAATCAAAGTATTTTCTACAATATGCTGTTTCAAGGAAAAATCCTTCATGGCCAGCAGCAGTGATAAGTCTGTGGTATATGCTCTAAAAAAGTCTTCTTTTATGTAGTCGGAAAGCTCATATTGTACATCTCTTGTCAAGTAAGCCAAAGAAACCATATCCGCCGTGGACAGCCAGTCAATACTGGAGAAGTATTTCTGTGCTCTCCCGCCTTTTTCCACTTCTTTGTACTGAAATTTATGGTTTTCTTTATCCAGCAGCTGTTTTGATAAAGAGAGATAGCATTTTTCCGCCTTAACTTTTTCCTCGGACTTTGCATAGTGGGCAATATCATAAAGGTATCCTCTCAAGAGTTCCCTTTGTATACGATCTGCCATGCGATAGTCCCGCTGCTCCAGATAAGTCGAAAGAACCTCCGGCATTCCCCCGAGTGCAAGATACTCCCTTAAATAAGACATCATGGCACTATGAATAGCGTCAGAAACCGGTATCTGCTCACAAAATAAATCATATAATTTCGATATCAAATCTTCCTCTACCCCTTTTGCCCATAAGAATTCCTCAAAATCCAAGCCAAACATCCTAAGATACTCTACATATCCTACCGGATAAGAAGAAGATCTTTTGTAATCAATTCCAAGGAGAGAACCGGAAGCAATCAAATCGAATCTCCCATCAATAGTCCAAAATTTAAGAGAAGTAATAGCTTCCGGGCATTCCTGGATTTCATCTAAAAAAATCAGGGTCTGCCCGGGAATGAATTTCATATTCGGATAACGAAAGCGCAAAGCGGTAAGCATGGAATCTGCAGATAAATCCCCTTCAAAAATAGAGCGATCCGTTTCCCTTTCTTTAAAATTAATAGTAAGCATCTCCTTATAGGCACTTTTCCCGAAATTCTGTACTGCATAGGTTTTTCCAACCTGCCTCGCTCCCAAAACAAGCAGGCATTTCTTTTTCTTTGCACTTTTCCAATCCCACAACTGCTTTGTTATTTTTCTCTTTAACATGACGCCTTTTAGCCTTCCCAATTCCAAAATATTGCTATTTAAAGATTTTCAATTCCAAAATGTTGATATTTAAAGATTTTTCTTTTCCATAATGTTGATGTATCAACATTTTATATTTCTAAAATGTTGATGTCAATTCATTCATTACACGCTCTTTTTATTTTTTCAAGCTATAAAGTCTTTACTCTACGCCTATCCTCTTCCCCCATTTACTACTTTCCAAAGCTTCGGAGAAATCTTCTTTATTGCCTTTCCTGTAAGATACGCTAAAAAAAGGCAATAGACAGGACTTAAAAGATAAAAAAGCAGTTTTACAGCCTCCTCTTTTCCGCTTCCCGAAAAACCTGTCGGATTCTTTTCCATAGAAGCATACAGGACATCTTGCAAGAAAAACCATAGACGAAGAAAAAGATAGTGCACCGCATAGATATAGAAGTTCATTTTCGAAAGGCCTTCCAAGACAGATAAGATGCCATGAGCGCTTCCTATTTTTCGGACTTTCTCTTTCTGAACTCCCTCTCTCCGGGCTTCCTCTCTCCGGGCTCCCTCTCTCCGGGCTTCCTCTATCTGTACTTCCTCTTTCCGGGCATTGAATCTCACTTCCGCCCTTTTACAATCCATTTTCCGAAAAAGAAAAAGAAAAAGAAAAAGGAAAAGAATGAACAGAGCCATACTGATTCGATACAAAACCGTAGCAAGAAGAAGAATCCCGATTGCGTGCGGAAGTAAAGTATTCCTGTAGCAAAATACGGCAAAAGCGAACAAAGAAAATGCCGACAGTCCGGACAGTACTCTGGACATAGCTCCGGACGGCACTCCGGGCATCGCCCGGGACGGCACTGTGGACTGTACTCTCACAGACGCTGATTGCACTCCGCACTGTCTCCTCTCCCAAAGAAAAGCGACAGCTCCTCCAAGTGAATAATAAAATGCCGCGTCCTCGTTTAAAAAAGGAATATCCAGCTGACGGTAAATCAAAACAAGAAAGAAAAGCGGAAACAGTAAAATGAGATACCGCGCTTTTTTCTCTCCTTTCGCCTTCCGCGCCTCTTCTTTCCTTATAAAAAGGACAAAAATAGCCATGAAGGGAAAGCAGAAACTTAAGAGAATAAGCTGATAAAAATACCAGAAAACGGGATTAAAGCGGTAAAGAAATATTCCCTCCGCTACCGTTTTCAGGCTCCACCCCGCCTTCCCGAAGGAAAGATAGAGTAGCGTCATCATCGTATTCCAGATAAGGTAAGGGAGAAGATAGGAAAATACTCTCGACTTTTCTTTTCTCAACCAATCATTTCTACTGTGAAGCCCCTTTAGGAAAAGAAAACCGCTTAAAAAAAAGAAGCCCGGGACAGCAGCCTGCCCCAAGAACTCCGAAAAGAAATACTCGATTTTGATCAGAAAAGAAGTAGAAAAAAAGCCCGTATTCGGGACCGCCTGTAAAGCAGTAACAGGAAAATGCGTGCTGTGCACGAAGATAACCAATACGGACAAAAAAAGAGAGTAGAAGGGCAAAAAGGAAAAGGAAGAGCAGGAAACGGAGGGGTTGGCAGAAGAAAAGGAGGGGGTCAGAGGAGATAATGAACGCCTCTCCTCTTCTCTTCCTTCGGCGAAAAATACGCCCTTGTCCTTACCCATTTCCATTCCTATCCCCTTTATCCTGCGTTCTATCTCCTTATTCTCTATAGAAAGCGATTACATATCATCAAACTCAATCGTGAATTGTGCCGTCTCTGATGCTCTGTGCTTCTTGTATTCCGCAACACGGGCATTGATTCTTCCAACCGGATCCAAGATAGAAGAGATGGAGATGTCATGGTTCATATTGTCGATAAGAAGCGCAATATACTTCGACATATCTACATTGATATACCACTCTCTCTTTAAAAGCTCTTCCGACTGATAAATCAGGTTTGTCGTTAACACCCCGGATAAGATTCCTGCGGCACAAGCCTCGTCAAATTTATTTAAACCGTTTGTAAAAAGCCCAAAAGTACAGCATGCAAACACTCTCTTTGCCTTTCTGTCCTTCAGCGCCTTTGCCGTATCAATCAGGGACTCTCCGGAAGAAATCATATCGTCAATGATGATGACATCTTTTCCTTCTACATCCGAGCCCAAAAACTCGTGCGCCACAATCGGATTTCTGCCGTTCACCACCTGCGTATAGTCTCTTCTCTTATAGAACATACCCATATCGAGACCGAGCACATTGGCATAATAAATCGCACGATTCATACCGCCCTCATCCGGAGAAATCACCATCATATGATCCTTATCAATGTCCAAATTCCGCACATTCAGAAGAAGCGCCTTGACAAACTGATAAGTACAGGAAACGTTGTCAAAGGAGTCCCTCGGAATCGCATTCATAACCCTCGGATCGTGAGCATCAAAGGTCAGAAAGTTCTCCACGCCCATCTCATGAAGCTCCTGCAACATCATGGCACAGTCCAAAGACTCCCTTCCCGAACGCTTATGCTGTCTGGACTCATACATAAAAGGCATAATCACGTTAATGCGTTTTGCCTTCCCTGTCGTTGCGGCAATAAGCCTCTTCAAATCCGCATAATGGTCATCCGGTGACATATGGTTTACATGGCCGAAGATGGAGTAAGTCATGGAATAATTCATCACATCTACCATAAAGTAAATGTCTACACCGCGAACAGTCTCTAAAATCTCCCCCTTTGCTTCTCCCGTTCCAAAGCGGGAAATTCTTGTCGGAACAATAAAATCCGATTTCTGATAGCCGGAGAACGCAATGGTCTCCTTGTGCTCACTTTCTCTCTGCTCTCTCCAAGAGACCAAATAATCATTTACCTTCTGCCCAAGCGGCGCAATGGACTGTAAAGGCATAAGCGCCAAAGGTCCCACGGGAATCCGCTCAATAAACTGTGAAGTTCTAGAATCCGACATGACTTTTCCTCCCTAAAACGAGATATCGCACGCTTTGCGCACGATACTCGTTATGAATACAACGGGTATTTTCATGTCCTTTTCTTGAAAATACCCTTCACCACTTCCTATACCGTTAAAACAAAAGCTGTCAAACTACACTCTAAAAATACTAGAAATACAGAATAAATACAAGCGAATCTCTCTAGCCAAGTCTCAAATCTCTTCCATAAAAAGGTATAATCTCATAATCCGACATGATTCTGGATACTACTCGATCCGAATACAGCTCCCGAAGATCCTTGAAATTCAGGTTTGTGGAAATCATCATCGTTTTTTGAGCCAGAATTCTCTGATTTAAAAGGTTGAAAAAGCGAGAAGCCGTGAAGGAGTTGGAAAACTCCGTACCCAAATCATCCAAAAGAAGAACCTCCGCCTCCGTAATGTACTCGTCTTCCACTCCCTCTCTCATGAGTTTGGAAAAATGGCGGAACAATCCGTCCGCTGTAAAATACAGCACGCCGATGCCTCTATCCAGTAACGCTTTCGCAATACAATGCAGGAAAAAGGTCTTCCCTGTCCCCGTACTGCCCGTGAAAATAAAATTCCCCTTATTCTCAGGGTAACTTGCCGTATAAGTACGAAAATAATCGCGAAGCTCCAAAATATACTCTCGCACCGTTTTATTTCCCGTCTCAGCCATACGTTCCCGATTGTCAAAGCGTTCCGGCTGAAAACGGGAAAAATTCTCCCGTTCCAAAATCTCCCCCATCATGGATTGCTTATACAAAAGCTCTCCCTGGAGTTTCAGGAAGCACTTGCACTTTCTTCCTTCATATACTCCTGTATCATGACAAAGCGGGCAGGTATATTTCGGCTCCAAATCGGAAAGTCGATAGCCGAGTTTCTGTAAAAGCAGTTCTTTTTTCTCTCGAATTTTCTCTATCGAGGAGCGAAGAGAAGCGATTGCTCCTTGCTCCCCTTCCCCGGCCTTTTCCGCAGCAGAAATAGAAAGACTGCGCAGTTCTTCCGAAAGAGCGGCATATTCCGGCAGCTTTTCCAGTACTTCCTTCTCCTTCTCTAAGGCCTCTCTTTCCGCTATAAAGCGGCGATTCGAGAGAATCTCCCGGATTTCATGGAACTGCCCTTCGTTTAATGCCATTCTTTATCTTCCTCCCTGTTGCAGCATCTTCAGCGCCTTCTGTTTTGCCAGAGAATCATAATCGACCTCATCCTGCTTAAAATTGATGAAGCGATTGCCTGCTTTTTCCGTAGCGGAAGTGCGAGCCGCCCCCGCCTTTCTCTTGTTCAAACTCTTCGTCAGTTCAAAATCCCGAATATGTTCCTGCGCCTGCTTTACCGTTCTGATTCCCTGTGCATGCCAATCCAAGGCAACCTGCTCCATATACCTCGGAGCGGTCTTTTGCAGTCCGGCACAATAATCCAGTAAAAATTCAATCAGCTCCGCATCCATGGCAAGATACTCCACCATATATTCCAACTTCTGCACATGGCTTCTACTTACACCGCCCGGAAGGAGATGTTTTGCTACATAAAGAATTCCTTCAAACATCTCTTCATCGATTTCCCGCTTTGTTTCTCCTGAAAAGGATGAACCATCCCGATTTTTTTCTCCCGAAAAAGACGAATCGTCCCGATTTTTCTCTCCGGAAGAGAACAAATCGTTCCGGTTTTTCTCATCAAAAAAAGAAGTCTTCCTATAATGCTGTTCCCTCTTCATTTCGAGCCTTGCTTCCGACTGACGCGCAGCTTCTTCGTTTCGAAGCTCCTCCTCCGCAAGTTTCGTCACACCCTCTTGGAAGATTCCTTTCTTCTCCCAGTAAGAAACAGCTCTCATCACATCATGGTCTGTCAGATTCAGCTCATCCGCAACAATATGCAATTTTATATTTGTGCTGCAATGCCGAAGCAAGTAAAGATAGACCCGTACATACTCTCCGTTTGCCTCTCCTAAAAGCTCATCTATAAATGCATTGGGAACACAAGTGATATCTGCTTGCATTCCCTCCTGAAACTGTATATCCATGTCTTTCTTTTCCCTCTGTTTCCCCCAAAATTATCTTCGTTTTGCATTCTAGCACAGGCAAATAAACTCTTCAATGGCAGTGCTCCACAAGTTTATCCACAGGACTTATCCACAGCGATGTGGATAATGTGGGTTTCTTTTTTGTTCTATTCTAAAGTGTAGCATTTACTGGGCTTCCCGTCTCTCTCCTTCTCTAAAGATAGTGAATTTATCCACATTTCCTTGGTGGATTTCCAAAAAAATTGCTTTCATGAAAATAATTTTTAAAATACTTCTCTAAACACTTCTTCCATAAGCCCCGTTAGTGCACGCACTCGACGCAAAGCGAAAAAGACTTGCCCCCCTAAGGGTAACAAGTCTTTTTACAATATCACAAAAGCTACGATTTTTCTTTTTTAAATAGGAGCTCAATCGTTATGCATTTTGACCTGATTTTTTCGCTTTCCTCCTCTGCCCGAAGCCCCAGAAGGTCAAGGAAAGCATGGAGGTGAGAGCAAAGAGCCCGTATAGAGCCATAATGCTGTTGTCCCCTGTGGCAATCTTTCTTATCGCTCTAAGTACCTTCGGTGTCTTCTTAAAGATATCTACCGGGTTGATAACCGGTCTGCTTTCGCCTTCTACCGTCGGAATCTTCGGATCCGGGTTGGAAGGGTTCGGAGTAGACGGATTCGGAGAGGACGGATTCGGTCCCGGCGTGTTTCCACCGCCTCCGCCTCCGGGATTGTTCGGAGAACCGCCTCTTTGATAGCTGTTGTTAAAAACAATCTCTCCGTTCTTCTTCGTACTGCCTTCACGCCCTGTCCAATATACTGCGTATAAATAGGGATTTACGGGATTACCGTCCTTATCCACCGTAAGCCGATACACCTTAACAACAAGGGTATACCCCTTACTGTCATAAGTAAAATGTTCTTGATTCCCCGGTACCTGACTTATCGTGTACTTGTATTCACCGGGATTCGTATAAACCATCTCGTTAAATTCCAGTGCATAATCTCTCGCACCTGAACCGCTGACCTGTATTTCACTGGGACTTGCCAGCGGTGCTGACGGGTTAACCGCTTCTCTTTCTATCTTTATCCGATAAGTCTCCTCGGGGGCTGAACCGGACACAATAAGCTTAACAGGAACCTTTACCGTAACCGGCTCTTCCGCCATCGCTACCATAGAAAGTCCTGCTGAAAGGAAAAGCACAGCCGATAGTACCCTTACGGCTCTTACTATTAACTCTTTCACTTTCATCTCCGTTACTCCTCCCCTTATGGGTCAACTCTAACCATAACCACTGCTCGTCCGTTTGTTTCCAGCGACACACAGGTGGATAGTGCCATCACCTGATCCGATTCTTTCATCCCGATATCCCTAAAATGAGTAGAATGTTCTTTAAGATAATTTACAAGATTCATAATCTGTCCTTTTTTATCATCGACACTATAAATCATCCTGTCATAAGCATCACACTCTATTGCGGCAAAAACTTCTAAGTTTCTTGCCCTTCCATCCGGTAAAAAAAGATGGCCTGTTCGGTTTTTTTCAAAATATCCCTCATCAAGAAACTCCATCACATCGCCATACATAGCCCCATTCTCAACATGATGTCCATAGGTCAGCATATAGGGGTCACTGAAGTCCGGTTTATTTTCAGCAGTTAAAAATATAGCGCCGGATAAGGCAAACTCTCCTGTCGCATCTTTGTTGATATACTCCATGTCATCTTTTCCCTGTACCATAGGGTAATCAATGTGCGTTCCGTCAAGGGTAATCCAACCCCTCGTATCCGGATTGATTGCCAGAAGCTCTTTAAGGCTTAACCTGGTTTCTTCCGGATTGTTTAAATCGGGCTTGTACTTCAGAAATCCTTTACTTAGAAAGGCACCTGTCATAGTTACGTAAGTATCCCAAAGAGAATAACCTCCATAGGACAACATCACTACCATGAGTATAATTGCAAGAAAAGATAATAGCTTATCTCCTATTCGTGCGGCTCTTGCTGCTACATCCATTCCCGGTCCTTTCCGCTCCTTTATCTGCACACTGTGTGTACACAATAGACTTTGATTTCTTATCGACATCCTAATCAAAACCTATAATCTACATACCTTGTAGCATGATAGATTGGGCTCTCCTGCTCTACATCATCTAAAGTACTTTTAGGCCAATCCGTCTCGCTATTTTCAGTATTCCTCCCGGGGGTAATCCCCCGGGATTCCTACTGATTCAAAATTTCCTATAAAACCACTAAGTTTGGAGAAGAAGATTTGATTACTTAGTAAGTCTTTCAGAAACATTTTGAAACTAATTCAGAAAGCAGAGAAATTATTCCTCTTCCTTCTTGCGGTTAACGAATACTACACCCATTCCGCCGGCAACAGCAAGCATAAGAGCATACGGAGCAACATTCATTACAAGACCTGTCGGTGCGACATAAGTCTTCTTGTTCTCTACTTCAACCTTTGCTTCATCTTTTTTTAGAGTGAAAGCTCCCGTATTTTCAATATCTTTGTGGTTATTATCTTGAGCAGGTACAATTTTAGAGAGATAAGTCTCAACTACAGGACTTGTATCCTTAACCGTCATTACATACTCATTCTTACCCTCTCGAATGATAACCTCATCACCTACAGTCAATCCATAAATATGGATACCATCTTCATGACTTACTTTGAATGCTGCACTTTCTACATCTGCTGTAAGAGCTTTGAATCCTAATGCATAGCCAGCTTTCTTGCTAACCGGTTCAACATGATACATTTCCGGAATCTCTTCGTGGGTATTAGGATCTATTCGAACTGCTTTCTTCTCTTTCGGCTTAATTGTTACATAAAAGTCGAATGATTCGTTCATGTTAGCATATCCGCCTTTTATAATCTTCTTCGTAATCTCTACATCGTGTGTGGTATCGTTGGGATTAGGATCTGTTCCGCCGGGAGGTGTTACAGGAGGTTTTACAGGAGGAATATCCGGATTCTCAGGCGGATTATGCTTTCCGTAGTTGTTATTGATTTTGGTAACCTTCTGGCTTATTGCTTCACCCTTCGCATTCTTTACTGCAACAAATTCAGTAGCGAATTTGTCATTTCCTGCATCATCCTGATACTTAAATACATAAACCTTATATTCTGCCTTAGAATAGATAACGCCTTCGTATCCAGAATCCTTCTCTGTCAGCTTATAAACATATATACCGTTGTCTTTTCCTTTAAATGCATCTTCGTCAATTTGAACCGTAGAATTTTCCTCGAAGTGTGCACCCTTATTTGGAAGTGGATCAGTTACTCCAAGATTCTCTGGATCTGGCTTAAAAGTTACCGGACTAAGCTTCAAAGCATTGGGAATACCATCTTTGGTATCCTCAGATTTCTCAACGTCCTGTCCATTCACCTTTACCTTGTATTTATGCTTTCCTTCTGCGGGTAAGGCACTAACCTCAAACTCAAAAGTTGTTGAAGGTGCTAAAGTCTTTCCATCAGTATGAACCACCTTGGGAAAATTAGAGACATCTTTCCATGTTTCTGCGAATGCAGGCATAGCCATAGACATCACCATCATTCCGGATAATGCCAATGTTGCGAGTTTGTTCAAATTCTTTTTCATTGTTTTCTCCCTCTCTAAAAAAATAGTAGAAACTTGTGTGATATATAAACGGAAGGGTGCGAGCCTTCAATTTATTTCGTTTGTTCTTTTTCACGGAAAAGCCTTATATTCCTTTTTGCTCAGCCGATATTACATCTGTCTAAGCTATCTCTTCCGCTGCAGATGCAACTGCTGTTGGAGACGCCGGAGTCGCCATTTCAACTCCTTTCGTCGGTCTTCGGTGAATCGAAGTTCTTTTCCAACTTTGTTCTTCTTCAGCAGATGTATCTGCAGCGGAAGAGATATGTTTATAAGGTTTTCCATGAACTTACCAAATGGTTCTTATTACGAAAGGATGTATTCTATCCTTTCTTTTTGTTTTCCAAAGCCTCTGTTGCAGTAGACTTTCTGTTCAGAAAAGAATATTAAATCTCTATTCTTTTCTTTTTCTTGATTGTGAGGTATACCCCCGCCATCATGGTGAATCCGAGGATGCTGAAGAGGTACGGTGTAATGTCTCCGCGAAGTCCGGTCGGAACCAAAGTGATTCTCGGGTTTTTGAAGGTAATGGTTTGACCCATGTTGCTCAAAACATTCGTATAGGAATACTTTGTACTTGCATCAATTTCCATAAGCGACGGTTCGGTAAAATCGTGTTCCTGACCGCTCCATTTACCGGTTACAATGGCCTTTCCATATTTCTCTTTCTTTAACTCAAACAAGCTGAAGTACACATTCGGATCCATTGTTAAAGATAAGCTGTGTTCATGCGTCAGCTGAAAATGAATAACCCATTGATTTTTAATTGAGCCATCTGCTTCCTTTACTTTAATCTCTGTTGTCCCTAAGGTATTTCCCCTTGTTTCTGAACTAAGATTACTGAAGAAGTTCTTGGTCTTTGTTTCATCGTACGCTTCATTTCCATCGTAAAGTGCCATATAAAAGTCAAATACATCATTTTTTGCTTGTTGTGAAAGTCCGCCAAACTCATTGACAATTTTCTCGATAGTTACCGTTCGCTTTGGCTCTTCCTTCTGGTATATGTTTCGGAATGTAAAGATTCCACATGCCGTATTGTCAATGGTTTTTGGACCATCATGAACAACTCCGTCTATCCATCTGTACTTCGGACCTTGCGAATTATCCGGATCCGAAACCGCTTCAGCCTTGCCGCCGTTCTCCGTGCCTTTAATATATTCCCACACATGGTAATCATATTTCTCGGAATCAAGGTGATCTACAGTGATGCTAAGTTTCGGATTTTTGTTAGCTTCGTTAACGAGTCGAATTGTAACTTCATGATCCTCCCCGTCAATCGTAACCGGCACTTTCGTACCGTTCTTGAATACTTGCGAATCATTCAGAGCTTCTGCCCAAGGTGACTCTCCAAAGTTGATTGTTAAGAAAGATTTTGCAGTATTCGTTCTTCCCGACTTCTTCTCCGATCTTAAAATATCAAACTTGAGTTGCTGGACTATCTTTTTTCCAAATTCCGTCACACCCGAACTATTGTTCACGAGCTCCTTATCCAAGCCGACAAAGGTTTTCTCAATTTTCAGATCAGTCCTCTTGACCTCGATAATCGGTCTCTCATAATCTTTGCCCTTACCCTGACCTTTCCATTTATAGGTGAATTTTGCTCCATCGTTCGTATATAAACCATTCTTTCCTGCAGAGGTTCCATACATTGCAGGGTTGCTAAACTCTGACGGTAATCTAATTTCTTCTTCCCTATAAATACCTTGCAAGTCTGTACGTTTATCTCCTTCGTCTTTTGAAGCTTTACCATTTCGGAGCTTTTCGTAAGCCTTTGGACTAGGTTTGATTATTGCCGTTAGGCGAATCTCATAGCCAGCGGGTAAGCTGAAATCTACCGGATCGGTTGTTAACTTTATATCTCCACCTTGCTGTAAAGTCGGATTAGGTTCTTCAAGTTTAAAACCATTTAACCCTAATTCTTTAAGTTGAGGTTCTGTTAATGCCTTTCCATCAGTATCTATACCATTGGCTTTCATCTTAAATACTTCAGCCCTAAGCTTTTTGTCTTTAACAAAAGTAACATTTTCACTTAGGGTATCTGTAATTGTAAGTTCCGTCGCGCTTGGAGCTATCTTTTTTCCTAATTCTATAATACTCGACTTAAGACTTTCCGGAGTTGATCCATCAAATATCTTGCTATCTGCTCCCTTTAACAGTGTGGATTTTGCACGTATAAACTTTCCGGGATTTGTTTCGGGTACAACCTCCCAGCGTCTGTGATCATCTCCAGTAAACTCGCTAGGTCCATGTGCTTGAGTCAACTCTTTCAAATGCTTCCAGTTATCCTTATTACCAATTCCTATGGTATAGAATGCTGTGTACGAATTATCATTAAAATTTGAAAGAAATCCTCTTGCTTGATTTAACGCTACTCTGCTGAAATCAACCCCATTTCCATAGGAGTAACCTTTTTGTAGTGATGCTGTGAAGTCACTTAATCCACCGGAGGTCTTCCTTGTTTCATCATATACCCCATCTTCTAGAACATAGCCGTAAACGGGATCATTATCTGAAATTAATACAATAATTTTATTTGTATCATGTCCTACAGAACTTGAAGTTACGTGTTCAGCCCCTCCAAAATTACCAATGAAGCTTTCATCAATCAACCTTCTTGCACCCATAATTGCAGCAGTATAGTTTGGACCGGTCTGGCTGCCTTCACTTTCAGGTAAGTTTGCAAGCATGTTGTTGAATTCACTGGCAGAACTTGTGTATCCTCCTAAATAAGTTACATCATTAAAAGCTGTATCACTTATTGTAGTGCCATCATCTGTCTTACCTCCACCAAATCCAACTAATCCAAATCTTAAGTTATAGTTTGAATTCTTCGATAGGCTTGTTACCATCTGAGAAAGATACTCTTGCACAAGCTCTTTTCGGCTTGTACCTGCTGGTGCAAGTTTGTCTGAAGGAATATCTCCTATTATGTTATTTCTGGTGTCAAAAGACATATTCATAGTTTTTGATGTATCTACCAGAAATACAATATCCAGATTTTCAGGTTTAGTCTTTTTCTTTACCTGTGCGCTTAAGGTTAAATCATAAGTGCCATCTTGATTATCCTTGATATACTTATCTTGTTTAGTCTCTATGTCCTCTTCTGTTCTCTTCTTTGTTTCTGCTATATATGCTTCAACTTCAGCTCTTTGTTCATCTGTTGTTACGATATCAACGTATTCACTTTCAGGAGCAAGCACCATGAATGTAACTCCAAAAATGGTGTCAGCACGAGTTGTAAATACGGTTATAGGGAGATCGTTTGATTGTAATCTGAATTCTACTTCAGCACCTTCTGAACGACCAATCCAGTTTCTTTGGGTTTCTTTTATTGAGTCGGTCCATTGCAAGTTGTCAAGACTTTCCAACAAACGTTGCGCATAAGCCGACACTCTTAAACACCATTGCAACATGTTGCGTTGTACAACTGGGTGACCACCACGTACACTTAATCCGTCAACAACTTCGTCGTTAGCAAGTACTGTGCCCAATGCTGCACACCAGTTTACCTTTGTTTCAGCTTGATAAGCAATGCGATAATGCATCAAGAAACGTTGTTGTTCCTCTTCATTCATTGCTTTCCACTCTTCAGCAGAAATGTTTTCTTCATTCGAAGTCGCAGCATGAATGTTGTTAGTGCCGTCTTTTTCTAATTGCTCAACAAGTAAACTGATAGGCAAAGCCTTGTTCTTTTCAGTATCATAGTAGCTCTTGAACATCTTAACGAATGTCCATTGAGTCCAATGATAGTATTTAGGATCGCAAGTTCTAACCTCTCTTTCCCAGTCGAAAGAAAAGCCGATCTTATCTAATTGACTACGATATCTCTCAATATTTTGTTGAGTTGTAATCAAAGGATGTTGTC
>ERZ773196.50-NODE-50-length-74985-cov-22.974870_pt1 | contig 74985 bp, 91 predicted proteins | sample MGYA00581009_ERZ773196 | MGnify/ENA primary metagenome ERZ773196 (study PRJEB29015, sample SAMEA2738162) | human oral metagenome | biome: human oral; feature: human-associated habitat; material: saliva | place: China | collected 2243 ... | reverse complement strand
ATTACTTCATTGGTGACAAACGAATCGCCAGCCGTATCGGTACAGGCCTGTTCAACAACGTTTATGGACGCAACGGTTCATACGTAACCGCTGGTCAGCAGGACTATGCTGAACGTATGAATCAGATTCAGAAGCAGAAAGAGGCATATTATAAGCAGCAAGGCATCGCCCCCGGCGTGCCGACCATGAAGGGTGCGTACGGTGACCCGGAGAACACGCACATCGGCTACAACTCCATCATCAGGGAGCTGGGCAACCCTGATGACCCACAGGCTGGTTACGGATACATCCCTAATGATACCACAAAAGAAGAAACCTTCTTCTATCACAGTGACCATTTAGGAAGTACGTCTTACATTACCGATGACCACGCCAACATCACTCAATATGATGCCTACTTACCGTATGGTGAACTGTTGGTTGACGAGCATAGTAGTAGTGAGGACCTACCATATAAGTTCAACGGCAAGCAGTTCGATGAAGAGACAGGTTTGTACTATTACGGTGCAAGGTATATGAACCCAATCACGAGTTTATGGTATGGGGTGGATCCGTTGGCTGAGAAGTTTCCGAATATAGGGGCGTATGTTTATTGTCATGGGAACCCTATTAATATGATAGATCCTGATGGGAAAGATGATTATAAACTAAATAAAAATGGGCAGATATCTTTTTGGAGAAGGACAAATGCTAAAACTACAGATAGGATCTTTTCTGGTAAAAGCCATATTCTCATAAATAAAGGACTTGCTTCTCAGTTAGTCAAAAATCAGACACGAAATGGAACAATTGCATTAACTAATAAGTCTGATGATGCTTTTAAATTCTTTAAATTCGTAGCAGATAATACTAATGTAGAATGGAATCTTATAGGAGAAAGAAGTGATAATGGGGGAGTTGTTTTCAAACTTAATTCTGATTTTCAATCGACTGCTGACGTCAATACTGTAAATGCGGGAAAATTTTTATTTATGTTACACAGCCATCCGTGGGGAAGCAATGAGGGAGTAACAAGAGCATCAGGTAACTATAATGAGTATAAAAATACACCTGCAGGAGAATTAGTAAAACAATATTACAGAGACGGAGATGTGTGGACATTAGATGCTATTTATGGAAGGTATAGAAAAGACCATCTTCGTCAGACTTTGGATAACTATCCCAAGGCATTTATCTATTATGCTGGTGACTCGAAACAAGCAAAACAATTATATCAATATAATCTTCAAAAGTCAAAGATTAATCCAATTTTTAATCCAAGCTATCAACGAATAAGAAAATATGTCTATAGATAACATAACGAAAACGGTTTTTGTTCTGGTTCTCTTTTTTGCACTTTCGGGTTGTACAATCAAAAAGGAACCATTTTCCCCATCTCTACAATATGTGCTTAACCAATTCTCTAAAGAGCATCCAGAGTATAATGTGATACAAATACAAGTGTCTAAAATTAATAATTATAACTTGTTATTTATGACTGGGTTAGGTGCTTATGACCCAGACATGATTGATGGTTATTATATCTATAATGGAAAGTTAATAACATATTTCCAGACGGATAGTTTAGATAGGACACATATAGTAGATACAAAAGTCTTAAAAAAATATAGTGGCAAAATAGATGGCTACAGAAATGTTTTCCAATCAAAAGGTATAACGGAGCCAATTCAACGAGCATTTTTTATCACTAATGAAAATAGAATAGTTAGAATTCCCAAAGGTTTCTCCTTATTATCTAAGGGAGGCTATGTTGATACAAATGTTATAAAGAATACGGGATTAAAGAAATTTCTTCATAACTATATTGAAAACGCCCCTTCAGTATTATATGAGCTTCGTTTTAAACAAGAGAAGGGTAAGCAGTATGTCATCTTCCGTCCAATGATTTTTTATGATTCTTCAAAACTTAATGGATATTTCTTTTGGAATGGGCACTTGATAGTGTTGTATGATTTAAAACAATCAGGAGATTTATTGAACAAACAGAATATTTTGCATAGTCATAAGATACCCAATTATCGAAGTCTATTGATTGACGATTGGAACTTCCCTTATCCTATCAAGTTAGAGATAATAAATGATGAAGCGATAAAAGAACTTTCTTTAGAAGAAGGATACTTTTTATAATTAGGTGGTTTAGAAATACAAAAACATGACATCTAACCTCAATAGGATAGAATAAAATCGTTGTCCGCTAAATCTTTTTATTAGATATTATTTAAGGCTGAACTCCTTAATAGGGGTTCAGTCTTTTTATTCTCTTTGTTTCAATGTAAAGAACGCCTAGAATCATGAGGAAGATACCCATTTCCTCGGATGCAGTTTTTGGTATTGCATAGTTCATAGTTACTCTAAAACCCTAACATAGTTTTTGTTTTTAGTTGCTGTCACTTTTAACATTTTGTGTAAAAGTCTTGTTGTCAATGCGTTGTGATGTGGGGAGGAGTGACAGGGAGTGACAGGAAAATTGAGAGGTGGTCGTTTTTATGGTGTTGTTATAATAATGCAAGGGGAGAGATATTTGTTTATTATGAAAAGAAAAAGGGCATAAGAAGGGTTGTAATAATGATTCATAAATTGGAGATAACAGGTGGACTTTTACATGGTAAAAGATGCCCTTTTGCAATGTTACTCGTTACTGATAACGCAACTACTCGTTATGGTTAACGACTCTATATGTTACTTTGAAACATATAGACTGATTAATGCAATAATTCAGGTTATCTCGTTGTCCTCATCGGGTATTATGAGGATACCGCTTGAAGGAGTGATAGGATACTTTACTGCCATGACCTTTGCATCTACATGACTATCACAAGTGGAAAGCTCGGCAATGACATAAGGGAAGTCAGCATACCAATGAAACTCCTTGTCGGTTCTATTGCGTAATGCTTCGTTTAGAACTCTTATTTCTTCTTCCTGGATAGAAGTATATTGGTGATAAAAATTTTGGTGTTGCATATTGTTGTTTGTAGAGGGACGATTACTCCCTCCGTTATCTATTACTCTTCATAACCCATGTCTTAAAACTGCTTTAAGCAAATCATACCTCCATTAAGGAGCAAATTTTTGTGTAAATTTGCTTGTCTATCCCTGTCAGCAGTAGCTGCATAATCATCATTGACATACACTTGTTGATAAATAACAGTTGCGTCTGGTGCTACGACTGTCAAAACTTGAATTATTGTTGGTATATTCATATCGATGTTGATTGTGGAGGGATGGTTAGCCCCTCCCTTACCTCCTTTATGCGACATACTTGAACTCATGAACATAGATGTAGTTTTCGTTATCATCTTGTTCCTCGTTCCATTCATCTATATCTTTCATTGTCACCGATTCTTTCTTCAACAGTTGAGCCACATAAGCTAAAACTTGTTTTTCGGTGTCAAAATACTTACTAAAGTAATCTCCGTCGATACAAATATCGACATAGTAGCTCTCCGTGAAATATTTACCATCACAATCATTAGTTGCATAGACTTCACAACCACACTCCTCAACAATATAGTAGATGGTTAGCTCGGGCATGAGCTTTGCCAATAGATGACGGAAATCGGTTGCTCCCCATGCTTCCTCTGCTTCTATATAAAGGACACCATCTATTATTTCATACGTTTGAATAAACCCACGCAAATAGTTGTTCTTCATTTGTTCTTTCGATGCTCCTAAAGCCTTAACGATATTGCCTTCCCATTCCTTTGAAGCGTTCGCTTCGACAGGCTTAACATTGCTTTTAACAAAATCATTAATCACATTAAACATTCTCTCTAAATCGCTTTTGTTTCCCTCGATAGCATAGCTTGTACTTGCCCAATTTGCCATATTCTATATCTTTTAGTTATTTATTTTCCATACATTATTATATGCTCACAAATCTCTATTGCTAAGTTATGTAAATTTGGTCGTATCAATATACGCTTTAATGCCTGATTATTACGTGTTCTTACACATGTGTTGTTATCTAAGCAAAATGTATACCTCTTATCATATACTATTTTCATTCTTACACCATTTACGGTTATCAACCCCTCTGTAACCTCCACCTCAAAAAAGCCTTTTCGCCCTGATGAATAAATACTATCTGCTACTTTAATCATATCTCATTTTATTTATGCTACAAAAACAAAATCTTATGACCATACTATACAAGGTTTTAGCTCCTTATACATAAGCTGTACCTTTCTTGACGAATATCGCCTTTTAATAACTCCTACAAGTTTACCATCTTGCATAATATTGTTTCCTTTGATTTGTACTTTCTCAGTAGCCAAAATCTTATAACTATGATACGAAGCCTCTCTTGTTGATAACATACCATAGTTACCTTTATCAATGGAAGCCATTATAACATCCAAGACTGCTTTCTTTATTTCCTGTTTCATATTCATATTATTTGAATGATACATTTCCCTTTCGTTCAACTGCTATTGCAGCATCACTGTCGGGCTTTCAAATTTTACGTGCAAATAAGGTAGCAAGGTCATTAGGAAGATAAGCAAAGTAATTTAAGGATATTCTTATGGAAAACCCAAATCTTTGATTTGTGGAAGGCTGCCGTGAGAATATTCTTAAATAGCGTTGCGGTACTTTGTGTTCTTACGACCTTGCTTACCTTTGCAAAGGAAAATTAAAGCCAGATCGTGTATGCAAGGAGTGTAAACGACTACAACGAACACAGGGCTATGCCCTAAACTAAAGGGTAAAGAATAGCAAAGTTGCGGTAGGCTTTAAAACAAGATACTGTCATAACCGCTCTCCCAAAGTCCCTTGAAAACCTTTGTCGAAATGCTTCGTAGAACATGAGACAGTGGTTTTCAAGGGATTAAAACAGCACTGTCTGTTTTAAGGGTTTCAGCGTAGCCTGTGTTCTGTAAAGCAGAAAGGATAAGCACACTCATGTATATGAGATAAGTGCGTTCCTGATGCTTTACAGGGCACTGGCGAAGCTGTGGGGATAAAGCAGAAAGCATTAGGGAAAACAAGAATGAAAAACTTGCGATAGTGTGTTTTGATAGGGCAAAAGGGAGGTTTTGTATATATAATCAAGGGCTTGTAAAATGAAAGAGGGCTATGATAGATCTGTGCTGCGACCATTCGGAGCAGCACACAGCAAAAATCCGCGGCGACAAACCACGGGCTTTCTTCTAACGAATAAACTTTGATAAGTCTATCATCACAGAATTATAAACAACTTTCTCATAACCCTCTTTCTTTAACAAAGCAAGTTCACGTCTTGCACAAATATTTGCTTGTTGCTTTGTCATACTCTTCGTACTGCGTATTGGTCGGTTAGGACGCATAGTGTCTACTTGATAAACCTCTTGAAAAATAGGACTATACTGAATGCGCCTAAATACATCTACTCTTGGATATTTCATCTTCTTCTATAAGTTTCAAATTCATACATATTTTCATCACACTGCGGACAATAAAAAGGATAGTACAATACTCGTTCATACTGCACTTCATGATTACATTTAGTACAATATCGGTGCGTTCTCTTCTTAGGGTTTGCTTGTTTCATAAACATTTAAATTTGTGGAGGAGTGGTTAGCCCCTCCGTTACCTTTTATAACTCTGCAAGTCTCGTTGTTGCCTTTATGATTAGGTCTTTTAGCTGTTCCTTATTCAGCTTCGGCAATAAGTCTATAACCATGAAGTTCTCGGTGTCTTCAATATCTATACCTTTCTTTGCAAGAATGGTCTTAATATCAAGCTGACTAAAGTCATTATAAGACTTACTACTTGTCACTTGTTGCTCTTCATTACTTGTGAAGATGTTGCTTACCTCAATGTTTGATGGCTCACCAAAACCAATGAAAGAGTCAATGCGAAACTTACGTTCCTCTTGCTTGTCTGTGTCATAATAGACAAAGTATTGTCCCGTAATATCTATATTATCCGAAAGAATGCCGTGTGCATATCTCACAGAACCATCAACTTTACGATAAGTAAAAGCTGTAACTCCGTCTTTCTTCATCTTCTCTTTCAGCTTCACAACAAGTGCAAGACAAATGTCATGATGTTCTGCTATTGTGCCTTTACGAAGTTCGCCTACCTCAATGAGGTTGTCAATAAGAAACGACCTCCACCCCTTACAATCTACATCATAGTAAGCAAGTGTAAATTTGCTATGGTGATGAATGCTGTTGCCCTTAATGGTGTGTCCTATACCATATAGCGTACCACACGCATGACGTTCCGTGCCGTCTTTCTTACGATACACGAAAGAAACAATGCCTTTGCGAAGTTTCTCAACTAAAGTCTCAAATAGATTTTCCATATTGATGAGATTGTTATTTGTTTATGTAAAACATCGTCAAGCATTAAAAACTTGACGATGTGATATTTCATTTCCCCTTTCAAGAAGTTCTTCTATGTCTTCTGTTGAATTTACCTCAGTCTCCTTGAAGTAGAAGTGGGTGTCAAGTGAGCCGTTCACATAGCAATCAAAGTCTTCTCTATCACAGCCTTTATTATCAACATATTCATACACAACTTTAAACCAAAGTATATCCATCAAGCAGTTTCTTACATTTCGTATATCAAATCCTGCACTCTCAATAGCATCGTCTAAATCTTCACTTGTCCAATCGTAACCAAAATCAGATTTGAAGTTTTCAAACTTATAATCTTCCTTACAGAAGCCTAACGATAGCAAGATAGCATAGTTGTTTGTCATAATTCTTGTTGTTAATAAGTGATACATTTCCCTCTCGTTCAACTGCTTTTGCAGCATCACGGTCGGGCTTTCAAATTTTACGTGCAAATGAGGTAGTAAGGTCATTAGGAAGATAAGCAAAGTAATTTAAGGATATTCTCATGGAAAACCCAAATCTTTGATTTGCGGAAGGCTGCCGTGAGAATATCCTTAAATAGCGTAGCGGTACTTTGTTTTCTTACGACCTTGCTTACCTTTGCAAAGGAAAATTAAAGCCAGATCGTGTATGCAAGGAGTGTAAACGACTACAACGAACACAGGGCTATGCCCTAAACTAAAGGGTAAAGAATAGCAAAGTTGCGGTAGGCTTTAAAACAAGATACTGTCATAACCGCTCTCCCAAAGTCCCTTGAAAACCTTTGTCGAAATGCTTCGTAGAACATGAGACAGTGGTTTTCATGGGATTAAAATAGCACAGGCTGTTTTAAGGGGATCAGCGTAGCCTGTGTTTTGTAAAGCAGAAAGGAAAAGCACGCTCATGTATATGAGATAAGTGCGTTCCTGATGCTTAGCGGAATACTGGCGAAGCTGTGGGGATAAAGTAGAAAGCATTAGGGAAAAGCAAGAAAGAGAAAAACTTGCGATAGCACGTTTTGATAGGGCTATGATTGATGTGTGCTGCGACCATCTGGCGCAGCACAAAAAAGAAGCTGGCAATCTTTAAGGAAAACCAGCATCTAAGATGATATATACACTTATTCTTACAAAAGGATTACACTAAACCAAAAGTGAATTTATACGATTTCAAAAGTATAAACGTAATCATTACTTCCTGGGTCATCATAATTAGCATAGAACTTTACTTTTCTTGGCTCAACTTCTGCTATTGTAGCATTGTCTGCTAACAAGTAGTTTCTATTCTTTAGCTCAACAAAGAAGTGTCCAATATAGTCAGATCTATATCCCCATGGAAAGAAATCATATAGAGAGTAACCTTTCTCACGGACATCATAGCCGAAGAATCTTACACACTCCTCAATTTTCTCTCTTAGTTCGGTTTCAGTTGAAACATTAGCACACTTGTTTCTGAATTTCTCGATTGTAAACATAGCTTTTAGTTTTATGATTGTAAATTTAATAAATTCTCTACTTGCATGTAAGTTGCAAGTAGAAAAATAGATATAAAGATTACTTATGCAGTGTAACCATATACAACGTATTATTGGAAGTTGCTTAATTCTGCTTTACGCTCCAACTTCACAATATCCTCCCATGAACACCATTCAGGTTTTAAGTCTTTGGGTATTTCGTGCCAACGTCTCTTTAGTTCGTCTATAGTTTCCGCAATGGTATCACCCCAAAGACCATATTTATCATTGTGATAACGAAAGTCTTGCTTATCACGTTCTTCCTCGCCTGTCTCTCCAAAATATGCTGTCAAATCATTGTATATCTTCGATAACATCATATACTTGCCTCTGAAATGATACTCTCTAACTTCTATATCTGTGATAGGGTTTATGATTTCAAAATCACACTGCAAAGGACACCCTGGTTCTCCATCCATATCATTAGATGGATGGCAATGATATAACTCTGTTGGAATTGCGTTAGTAGCTGTATTTAGGTCAAGGTAAAAATTACCTTTCTCATCCTTGTAAGCAATATTCCCACTGTAGTTTCTTCCCACTCTCTGCAACTTTAATCTTTCCATATGTGTTATATTAAAGTGAATACTTTTCCCTTTAGTTCTCTACTTTTTACAGCAGGAGACTATCGAGCTTTCAAATTTTACGTGTAAATAAGGTAGTAAGGTCATCAGGAAGATAAGCAAAGTAATTTAAGGATATTCTCATGGAAAACCCAAATCTTTGATTTGTGGAAGGCTGCCGTGAGAATATTCTTAAATAGTGTAGCGGTACTTTGTGTTCTTACGACCTTGCTTACCTTTGCAAAGGAAAATTAGAGCCAGATATGTCTACTGTAGAATAGTTGAAAACTAATCAAGATAGATATTTTGAAGATTTATCACTCAAAATATCGTATATAGGGCTTATTTTGTAACTTTGAGGTAAATCAAAGATAATAAAGGACTATGGTAAAGGTAATACATGTGCAACTGATGGAAGGGAGGAAGAACTATTACTTCGGTTCTATACCTGCAATTTATAGCGTATTGACGGCAGAAGATATCGGCATCAAGCGACGTTCGTTGGAAAGAGTAGGGCTAAGCAAGGGAGGAGTGGTTTTAAACAAGAAAGCCATCATTCGAGCGTCGGAGTTGATTAGGACAAAAACGAACCGCAAGGGAAAGTGATTTGCAAGTGGCGAAAAATCCGATAAATGAAACGTTTGATATAATCTGATATAAAAGGTTCGATTCCTACTTTTTATGACTTCTGTTATTCATTGAAAAACAGGTAATTACAAATACTGAAAAATATTTACATAAAAAGCGTTTTTCAGGATTGAACAAATTTTCGGAGAAAAAAGTGGGGCAAAAAGTGGGGCAAAAAGTAGGGCAACTTTGGGGCAAAAAGTGGGGCAACTTTTTAGTATAGATAAATAAAAAGTCCCTAAGTCATTGTAACTTAGGGACTTAATCGATGAAATAATGCGGAGAGAGAGGGATAGAGACTATCGTACAAAGTCATTAAACGGCAATATCATTCATTATCAAATTGAACTGATTTTCAATTGCTTGGTGATATGATTTGAAAATATTTTATTTCGTTGAAAATAAGGGTTCTAATAATCCGCCTCAAAAAGTGGGTCAAGAGCTGGGTCAAACTTGGGTCAAAAAGTGGGTCAAAACAAAGAGGTTCAAAAATGCCCTACTTTTGAACCCTCGGAACTCTGTCAGAATTTTATTTTACAAAGCAAGAAATATCTGCTAAAAAATGGGGCAAAAGTGGGTCAAGAAGATGATATTTGGCTAACTTTGAAATAAAAGGAAACAGATATGATCATCAAACGGACAATTAAATTCTCGCTCCACAATCAGCGTAACGCTGAAAGCAGACTTCGTATGCGTGTTTCTTACGATGGAAAGAGGTTAGATTTTCAAACTGGCATTATCCTCGATAAAAAGAATTGGGATGATGCTCAACAGCGTATAATCCTCTTTAATTCAAGTGCTGCACTCGCAAATGACCTTAATGACAAGTTATCACAGATGTTGGTAAACATGGTGGCTATCTTTCATGACTTTGAACTAAAAAATGTGATGCCAACCACTACCGAACTGCGCTATGCTTATAAATATCATAGCACACCAAAGCCCCAAACAGTGGCAAGACCTCCCGAAAAAGATGGAACTCTATCTGTTCAGCAAGTGGATATTAAATCTGAGAAGGTTAAAAGTAAGAGCTTATGGAAGTGTTTTGATGAGTTTGTAAAGGTCAATGGAAAGCTCAATGACTGGACACTTGCAACACATGAGAAGTTTGCGGCACTTCGAAACCATCTTACTGGGTTTGACAAGAAGCTGACCTTTGACAAGTTTGACGAGGAAGGCATATCCAACTTCATCGATTATTTAGGAAAGAATGGTATGAAAAATAGTACCATTAACAAGCAACTCGGCTTCCTGCGTTGGTTCTTGCGCTGGTGCTATGAAAAGGACTATCATGCCAACCGTACCTTTGAATACTACAAGCCCAAGCTGAAAAATGCGTCTAAGCGTGTGGTTTTCCTCACGGCCGATGAGCTAAGCACATTGGAGGCATTTAAGATTCCTGCAAAACACGTCGCTTTAGGGCCGATACGTGATGTATTTCTGTTTACCTGCTACACAGGCTTACGCTATTCTGATGCGTGCAATCTTACATGGGACGATATACACAATGGCAAGATAGAGATTGTAACGGTAAAGACTTCTGACCGCATTCTTATTGAGATCAACTCAAAGGCTCAGGCTATTCTTGATAAGTATGCCGATGTTCACCTTCTAGATAAGAAGGTGTTGCCAGTTATTAGCAACCAGAAGATGAACAAGCATCTGCATACGCTCTGTAAATTAGCTGGCATTGACGAATCTATCAAGACTACCCACTATGAGGGAAATAAGCGTATAGACAAGGTACAACCGAAATATGAGCTTATTGGAACCCACTGTGGGCGGCGTACATTCATCTGTACTGCTTTGGCCAAAGGCATACCACCAAGTGTAGTGATGAAATGGACTGGGCACAGTGACTATAAGGCGATGAAACCTTATATAGATATAGCAGATGAAGTGAAGTCTGAATATATGAAACAATTTGATGAATAGAAAAATGGCTCGAAACGATGTTGTATGAAATAAATTTGCTTATCTTTGCAATGTCGTTTCGAGACACTTTAATACATTTTGTCGATTTGGCAAGATAGTTTTCTTCCCGACAAGCTTTTATTCTAATCGTAACGATGACAGTGGCCCATACGTGGCCATTGTGTCTTCATGTATTAAAGTGCAAAATATGAAACTATCAGAATCATTCCTACAAACTCCTTTGGCGGAGCTATCCGTTAAGGACTTCGTATCTCTTATGTCAGAATGCAAAGGAGGGGTTGAAGCTACGTCAGAAAAACTTTTTGATGAAGATGCCTGGATCTCCGGCTATAAGTCGCTGGCCAAGTATCTGCATTGCAGTGTACCAACCGTTTGCCGTCTTGTGAAGAGTGGTAATATCGACCCTGCCATAAGAAAGATTGGAGCCACCTATTGGTTTGACAAAAAAATAATACGTGATTTGATGAAGGTATGATGACTTGGAAACAGCTTCTAAGCATAGCTATCCTACCACTTTGGGATATGATTAGATATAGAAGAAAAGCCGATCCTTTTGCCATCTTACTTATTATAGTGGCAATACACGATCAAATGATGAAGGCTAACCATAACAAATCTGCAAAGGCTTATGAACAAAATGGTGAAGAGGAGGTATAATCTGCTGTATTGCTTAAGAAAGAAAGGAGTTGTATGCCTTTCTAAAGAACGGATTATATTCTTTCCATACAATCAAGACCCTAATACAATCAAACAGATAAGTTGTCTATGCCACGAGTATCATTTTCATGTTCAATTAGAAATCTAAGTTATGATTAAGGGTATTAGCAAGTTTAACCGAGATATTAAATTCTTATTCGAACTTCTTATGATATTTATTTTGGAGAAGTGGATTGGTAGGAAATATAAGGATGAGCCAGACGTACTCATCATAGTTCCGGCGATAGTCGTTGCACTTGTATTCGGTGCTATAAACTCCTGTTTTACGACCAATGATGATGCCCTAAGTGATGACGATGAAGAAAATCTACACACTCTACCAAACTAACAATCCAAATACACTTGGTGGCTACATGACTTATAGCACATTGGGTGAGGCCTTCGACACCATCGGACAAATAGGCTTCAATGGAATGTTAATTGATACAATCACAGCCGTAACCATGGTCGATTCTGAATGGTGGCATGACCATCGGTCAGGGCACGTGTCAGAGATACTTTCGCAAGGAGTTATCTATAAATTGTCAGAGAAAAAATCTAAACACACATCACAAATGCGCAAAGAAAACAAAATTTTAGTAACCGATATTGGTGAGATTGATGAAGTAAAAGTCATCTTTGATGATGATAATAAGCCATATTTATATTCTTATAATGGAGAAGACGAGTTTTATAGACCGGATGAGACATATAAGTTCTTCGATAATAAGGAACAAGCCGAAGAGTATGTGAGAGAAAACTTTATCCCGTTCGACAAAAACGAAGTCAAAGAGTATCTTGCTAAAAGATATAAAGTATCTTGTATCAGTGATATGGACGATATATTGCCAGATAGTCTTATTGCAGATTGGTCACTCCGATATCTTCACATAAGCGATTTGAATTGGAGACAATGTGATCTTCTTAAAAATGCACTAAAAGGTGTTTTTTGTATAAATGCAATTACTTTTAGAAAAGAAGAAGTTGCATACATCAAGCATGGCCAAGATGATTGGGTTGAAATTACATTAAGAGATGGTACAAAAGTTACCTCTCGAACTAAGGACGAGAATACCATCATTCGCTGGTGTTTTGGAGGTAATCCTTCAGGAGTCCATTATACGAATATCAAAAAACCTGTGGAAACAGAAGAGGAGTAAGCAAAGAAAAAAATAAAGAATATGTTGACAAGTTCAATTATCAAATTAGACAGACCTTACCCAATTGTATATTATAAGAGAAGGCTTCTGTTACAAGTAGGTACCCTATGGTTGTTTCAGAGAAACATATAGGTAGAAATCATGATCTATCAGGGCTTTATCAAGAGGCTTACCCCATTTTATCTTACAATGACAGGCAGTTTGGGAATCCGTTATGTGATCAGATCCTCGATGACACAATGTTCATTTGCCATGAAAATGAAGAGGTAGAGTTAACAGATGCGACACAATATCTCGAATGGGACTGTGGTTATGCAGGTGGAAAATTTAACTTTGAGTTGCTTGATACTTTGCAAGATTATAAATGCTCGATACGGCATATTACGAACATTGACGGAGGAGAATTTAAAATAGAACTCTTCATGGATGAACAGGGCTCAGGTAAACAAGCTGTAAAAGCCTGGGCTATGAGCGGATCCTTGTTTTTCTATGCAAAGATTAAAGATACCATACCTGAAACGGCTCAACAACTTATAGAGGAAATAAAATTCTACTCGCAATATATCGATGCAGAGAACTTCACATGGACTTTCACAAGTGAAATACCACGAGACGAACCTTATATAAACAAACTGAATGAATATATAAGTCTTCATTTGATGGACTCTGCTGCAACAGCTCAAAATACTTAAATTCTGTTCCTACCTCCCAAAACTCCTTGGGAGATACTACTACTGTCATATGTGTGCTGCAAAGTGTAAATGTCTCCTTATTTTCTCTGCTATCTCCGAAAACTGTTACAGTGATACAAAAAAAGAAGATGAAAATTAGTTTAATTCAAATATTTTATCCATCTTTGTAACCGAAAACTGTTACAGTGATACAAAAAAAGAAGATTGCTATGGAGATTAGAAGAGACAGATACCTGAATAAGCTCATCGCTAAAAAACAAGATGGTATGATTAAAATCGTTACAGGCATTCGCCGTTGCGGTAAGTCATACCTACTGAATCATTTGTTTAGACGGCATCTTGTCGAGTCAGGTGTAAGTGAGAACGACATAGTAGTACTTGCACTAGATGAAGATGTAAACGCTAAATATCGCAATCCATTTAAACTTGGCAAATATATCAGGGAGAGATGTGGCGACAAGAGCCGCTATTTCTATGTACTCCTGGATGAGATCCAGAAGGTGGACAGCATTCAGAATCCTTATCTGCCAGACAATCCAAACGAGAAAATTGGTTTTGTGGATGTGCTGCTTGGACTGAAAGAAGAACCTAATATCGATTTATATGTCACAGGCAGTAACTCCCGAATGCTTTCAATGGATATTCTCACCGAATTTAAGGATAGAGGTGAAGAAATCAGGGTCAATCCTTTGACCTACGATGAATTTATGTCTGCCTATCAGGGCGACAGTCGATTGGCTTGGACAGAGTTTATGATGTATGGTGGCATGCCCTTTGTGATGGACAAGGATGGACACGCAGAGAAAGCAGCTTACTTACAGGGACTTTTCGAAAAGACCTATATCACGGATGTGATAGAGCGCAACCAACTCAAGGCAAGCAAAGGTGTACTTGAAGACTTGCTGAACTATCTTGCATCGTCTGTGGGCAGTCTTACCAATGCTACCAGACTGGAGAACACATTTAAATCAACGAAGAAACAGAATATCGCACATCAAACAATCTCTGCTTACATAGATCATTTTATAGACGCTTTTATTATTAAGAAGGCAGAACGCTATGATATAAAAGGGCGCAAATACATTGGAGCCCAGCAAAAATATTTCTTCACAGATGTAGGCTTACGCAATGCACGTTTGAATTTCCGTCAGCAAGAAGAGAATCATATCATGGAGAATATCCTCTATAATGAACTTACCGCTCGTGGTTTCAGTGTGGATGTAGGTGTTGTGGAAACTACGGTGACTAATGCTGCCGGCAAACGTCAGCGCTCTCAGCTGGAGATTGACTTCGTATGTCAACGAGGTCGCGGCCGCTACTACATTCAGTCTGCACTCACCGTGGCAGACGAGAACAAGCGTTTGCAGGAGATTAACTCGTTCACAAAAATCAACGATTCATTTATCAAGATTGTTGTGGTGAGGGATTATATCATACAATGGCACGACGAGGCAGGCATCTTATATATAGGTATCGAAGACTTCCTACTCAATTATATCAATCAGATGGAGTAATAATGCTCACCAACTATATAGATCATGCAATATCCTCACGTATCTATGGATTGTATCAACCAACTCTGCAGGATAATTGAGAGATTCTTTTTCTTCCATATAGATAAACACTATCAACTACAATGGTTTATCATGTTTCTTTCGAAATTTCCAAATAGGGAAACCTTGCAGCATAGCTTGTTCTTCAGTAGAGAGTACACCAAATAACTTAGAAAACTCATCTTGTCTATCGAGTAATAAGAGAACTCCGGCTTTGATGCATTCACTTACTGAACAATCTTGATACATTGTTTCTAGCTGAGAGATTTCGCCTTCAGACAATTCGCGTTGTCGTTTTATAATCTGCAACTTGTTACAGATATGAGCCGGAATAAGTTCGGAATGAATATCATTCTTTATCAGCCATTCTGTTAAATTATTGGCACATTCAAGTAATTTACTCCACTTATCACTATCAGTATTTTGTAAAGCATCAGCAGCTTGTATCATAGCTAGCACATCATAGTTTGCCATGACATATCCCTGTTCATTTTGATTACATATCGCAATAGCACTATTTATGACATCATCGTAGTTTATATTGTCACACCTTTCCCAAAGTGTGTCATTCTGTAAATAAGAGAAAGGGCTTGCATCAATACACTCTGTTTCACTCTTTTTATACGACAATCTAATGCTTTTATCAAAAAAATCGCCAAACTTACATACGCCATCTGTATTGGCAGCACACCAGAGGAGTAACTTTACATTACTAATCTCCATAACGAACAATGTCGATTCTTGATTTGGTAAGTTTACTGTTTCTCCTTTTCCTACAGTGCTTATCAGTATATCAATCAAGCGACTCTGATCGTCAGTGATTCCAAATAGATCAAATGGTTTTGATACATGAAGTTTATCTAATACTTCTTGAAGTTCTTTCAAAGCTTTTAAACGTTCGCGGAGTTCATTGATATATTCAGGTTCATTTACCTTCATCTCTAGCTCCAGATCGCCTATTGTTAATTTACCTGTGTCATAAATGGCAATTGCAAATTCTGCTTCTTGAATTGCATTCGATAGAAATTTTGCTTTTGTGGTCATCTTTACCTCTGGCTTCCGTTTATCCTTTACATCCAAAGGCATATTCAAAGTCATCACATCTGCAATTTTGACGATATTACGACCATCCTCTATTGTGTTTTCATACTCGTTGTAGAATATTCTTTCACCAACAGAAACACACCTATCGACCTTTTTAGAAAAGGTGAATTTCATTGGGCCGCCATCTATAGGAACCTCAATATCAAGATCTTTATCCAATTTAGCATATAAGTATGTGTCATGCGTCGTAAGGTATTTCAATAGAGCCATATTATCATTCGAAGCAACAGGTGCTGTAAAAGAAAAATCCTTGATCCCTTTCTTTGCTGCATCTTGCATCGTGAATGGTTTTAAGTCTGCAAAACTTATCATTTTCTTGCTATTTCGCATGAATGTAAGCAGTTGCCCCTCGAATTCATTTAAATCTTCTGTTAAAAGATGAAACAAAGTGCTTTTGGATTTTTGTTTATCCATATCACGAAGTAGATTCTTAATAGTGTTTGGCAAAAGTTCTCTATAAAAGAGTTTTCTCTCTTTTGAATCCTTTTTTACTTGACAAACAATGAAAAATGTTGGTTCATGCAAATATGCCTTCAGATCTTCTTTTTCTAACTTGAACTTCCACTTCTTGGTTTGAAATTTTGAGACTTCTGTACCCTTCACCTGTACAGGCACTCTACCAAGGAGGTGTTCTTTATCTCTTTTATCTCCAGAATAAAGATACAAATGTCCATCCCAACATGGTTCTTTATCATTGTCGGAAATGAACTGAGAAATAACGCTACTATCTTCTATAAACATTTTCAGATAGTTCAATGCCTTATCCTCCGTATTTTTTGTGTCTGTATTTTTTTCTTCTGCCATAGTTGATTACGTTGAATTTTCTAAACGGTAAGAATGATACTATATTGGTATTGTGGGCATTTACTTATGCAGTAGTTTCATTCTTTAAGACCTTAAGTAAGTGTTCACAATATTTGCGCGAAGGGGAAGGTTTCACGTTTCTATCTGAAAGATAGGCATTCATGGTCTTTGTTAACTCCGAGATAAACGCCGAATCATAATCTCGATGTGACTGACATTCATACCGTTTTTCCATAAAATCATAGACATCTCGCTTGCGACTATTATGGCAACTAATAAAACTATCCAGGAAATCCTTCGCTGATATTCCGGAAAAGATGTTTACCGGCAAATTCCAAAATTGTTTTAAATCCGCGCCAGCATCAAGATGAAGTATAGCTTCCTTAAATGCATCTCCATGCTCTTCATTTCGCATAGAGTTATTGATATCATATACTTTCTCCGCTAATTCCGTAAACTCAGAAGTCGCTCCATCCGTATTCTGGTATATTCCATTCAGTTGCTCTACATATCCATTTTTCGGGCATTCTTCTATAGCCTTCAAAAATAGTTTCTTCAACTCAGGAACAGAATACCCAGTTTCTCCGAAACCAAAATTCTGCAGTCTTTGAAGTCTAAGAAAATAATTAGGATAATAGGCCATAGGGAAGCGCATTTGCTTGGTTCCATCAATAACATCCGTTATTGCTTTTTCCATTTCGTTATCATCAACATCCCAGAAATTACCCAGTTTTGACATCAACTTTTGATCGTCAGTTTGGAAATAATGCTGTGCCTCTATCGCCATGTTTGAAACCTCATTTTTCAACATTCCCTCATCAAGTTTCCCAGTTTGTATATACTCAAGCAACGACTTACTTACACCATATATAAATGTGTTCTTAAAATATCTATTTCGGATATCACGAAGATATTTTTCATCCTCGGGCAAATCCTTTTGCTTTTCATCTTCATTCCATGAAGAATGAGACACAGATAGATTTTCTATAAAGGAAATATGATTCACCCATAATTGAGATAAATTCAAGAATAAATCGATTTGAGGATTATCTGCCTTTTTACGACTCTCTATGGAATAAGCCATTGTGAGTAAGAGTACATACTCTCTTACATTCCATTCTACCTTGCCCATATTTGCTTGAACGATAGGATAAATGCGTTCTATTATGTCCAAGTTAAAAATTAACGTGCGGATATTATTGCACTCTGCTCGTTTATAGACATTGCCTATCCATTCTGAATTTGTTTTGATAAAGTCAGAGTAGTTCTTCTCCCTTCCTTCTACAGAAGATCTCACTATTAATGATATATCTGGTTCAATCTTGCATGTGAAACGAACTAACTTCTCTTTATACTCAGCATAGCCTGGTACTTCATTCTTATCACCATTGCAAATCAAAATTACTTTGATATGGTGCTCTTCGATTAGCGAGTTAATGTATCCTAGCACGTCCATCATAATATTGGGATTGAGCCTTTCCAGATCATCAAAGCAAAATACACGATGTTTAATATTTATAGGTAGAACTGACATCACAGATGCCAAGACCTTCTTGTTATCTTGTAAGCCTATCTTTTTTGCAATAAAGCTAAGAGCATGGCCACCAAGTTCAGTCCATTTCTTCTTTTTCACATTCTTATCCGCAAGGAACGGAGCATATATCTCGACTTTCAAGTCATCTATACTTTGGATGCCAAAGAGAGAGATTTTTACAGCTTTATAATGCTCGTTATCTGCGAACGTCAACGCTTCTATCATTGGCTTAGCCGTATGTCTCCAGTAAAATGACTTTCCAGCACCCCATTGCCCGTCAATCATGATTGCATAATCAGTATCTGGGGCTTTTACATAATCAAGAATTACATTATCTATGTGATTCATAATCTCCATTCTGTTGTCAATAGTTTTTTACTCTTCATACCCAATAGGGTGAATTTCCGAATCGGCCACCTTTACATAATACCCGTCGTTACCAGATGGTACCATGTAATAGGCATATGTGAATATTCTCTCACATTCAATCATTTTATCCAAATTGCACTTCTCGAAAGGAGAACCGAGCCTTTGTTTTGCCATTAGTGGCTCAATAGCATGCAACGATTCCTCATATAAGAAATCTCGCAAATCGTTATGGAAAGCAAAAGATGTAAGAGACCCATTCTCTTCTGTTTCCATGTTAATGTACGTCCAGAATGTAGGTATGTAAAACACAGCATCATATGAATACTTGAAATACGGCACTTTATCGGTAGTGTCGTTCACATCAACCGACATTCTAACGCTTACTTGACAATTAACAGGGTCAACGACAAATGCTGGACCTCCAATGTGCTGTGTCAAGTCTCTTAGGTCATTATCTGTTATCGCTCCGTTATAGATAGAATCAAACTTGACCTTATTTGCTTTTTTGAAGACTATGCCATCTTTTGAGAATGACGGCATATCTATATTAGGAAGCTCCATCTTTGTCTTCAAACATTCCTCAAAGATTGGATCCGATTTTGGCAGCACATAGATATTCGGAAGGGATAAGTCCACATCCCAATTTACCCATGGCGTTGATTGACGAAAATTATTAGTGTCCTGTGGTTGCCAATGATAAATGCCTATTAAGTTCGACATCTTTAGCCAATGAGTATTAAGGTCTTTGTCATATTTATATTGGCCAGCATCTGCATCAACAAACGGCATCACAAACATATATGCTATATCATATATCCAAAGAACAGCAGTACAATAAGGAGAGTTGGGCATATTCCCTTTGTTGTTCAAGAAAATATCAAGGACCGGTTGAGGATATACCACCTTATCCGTAGGCAGTACCGTTAGCAAAGTTGATGGTAGTGAATCTGGTGCCCAACTTCCATTTGAATAAATCCATTTTATGCAATTCTTAAAATGAGATAGTTCTGTGGATGGTAGCATATCAACAACCATCTTACAAAGAGCCTTATACATATCCTCATTGATCATTGGATCCTTTAGTTCCAAATGCATCAAAATTCGCTTTGACCTATCTGTTCCTTGTGGTATAGCTTCATCCATTATAAACAATTCAGGCAGTCCGTTAGAATCAGGCTTGATGATAAAAGATTTACCAACAACCTTTGGTGTTGCTGTTGTACCTTTCCTCGGAATGTGATACATTGCCCTGCGGAAGTCCATTATCTTTCTGAAGTTATCTTCAATAGGTGCCAAGTCATGGTTACAGGTATCGCATTCCTCGTAGCAGAATAACAATTTGTTGCCTAAAGCATCCTGCACGGCATGAGCCACCTTGTCAAAACTTACCGTAGGATATGATTTACCACAAAATCTGCATGCCCTTCTATAAACATCTTCTTCTCCTATCCATTGTTCAATACCATCATAACCATATGACAGAAATTGGAAACAATTATCCAGCATACTATAATGCTGGAAAGCTTTGTTGTGTATCAGAGTAAATGGTATATGAAGGTACCTTAGACAATCACATGCAGTTCTTCGCTCAACTACAGAAGCCTTTTCTTCATTGAAATAATAGAAGATATCTCCATCTGCAAGTTTTGAAATAAATCCATATAGCTTTCTTATGTGCCTTCTAGTTGCTTGATCATACTTTGTTTCTAAAGCCTTCAAGGCATTTTTAGTCTTGTCAGACACGATAATTCTTGCCCATGCTGAATTTTTGTGCTCAACTTCACATGCTGAAAAATAAGTATTTTCAATTTCAGAAGTCATAACTCCATCTGCATCTTGATAGACTATTCGCTGGCTTTTTTGAGTAGAGTATAGTATGATTTTCAATATTGCCATATAGACATTTGTTTTATGATGTACCTTAAATCCGCAATCTATTGCGTAATTATTCATTAAGATTCTTTATAAGACTCTGAGGAACAATAAGTTCCTTAGATCTCTGCTATCGTCAGAACTTTCACTAACTTTATGATGGAAACAAAAGGTCGAAAAACTCTGTATAGTATGGCAAAGGTAGCAATAAATGACGAAAATAAAACCCCTAATCGTACCATTTTATTTGATTGATATATTCTTGGAAAGTTTGTACTGTAAAAATAGAGCTATAAATAAGTTACCAAAAGTGGGCTCCGTAGTGGTAACTACCAGACAGACATCAGCCATATACTCTCTGTGAAAGTATAAAGTAATATCATCATAAAACATTAAAATAGGAATGGTATAAAAGATTGTGATAATAAAATAATACGATAATCCCATGATGTTATCATACAACGTGATAATCATAAAATAATCGGATAATTACTTGCAGCTTAGCTATTCTTTCCCTATCTTTGCAGTATCATATTTCATTGCTCTCCCCCATTGTTCGGGTGTTAATGCAGACTTGTACTGATGTGAGCGAATTACATGTTATGGGGTCCCTCTCCAATGAACATTTGTTCAAGCGACCCACCAAACTATGGAGATTGTTGTTTTAGCAGGTTTATCTTTAAAACCGCAACAATCACGCCCTGTTGGGCACATAGTAGAAACGTGTATTTCAAATATGATAAAAATGAAAAAGACTTATTTTATGATTGTGGCAATGACAGTATGTCTGTCTCTGCCAGTAATGTTCTCGTCGTGTGGTTCCAGTCATGACGATGTTATTGAAGCTATTAATTCCGAAAACTCTGTGGTAAGAATGGAGCTGTCCTTTTCAGGAGCCTATGCCAAGTTCAATCCCTTTGTGTCATTTCATGCTTGGGACTTAAAGGGAAAAGGCATGGACATTCATACCTCTACTGGCAAGGACGTAAACATGATGTGGAATTTGACCTACGAGGATTCGCCATTCTCTATCGCCACTGCACAGATCAAGGGTTCGTATTCTGCTTTTAATGCGACGCTTATCCTCTCTAATGCCGATGCACAAGAAGGAAAGGTCGGAGTGCAAGCAAAGGTGTACAAAGATGAGAAGGTGATTCGTCACCATTCTTTGAACATTGATGTGTTGCCCACCGATGGCAATATCAGCATCAGTTATACTCCAGAAGAAGGTTTTACCAAGATGAATTAGGAGGTGGGTTATGAAACAACAGGAAAACGAAATAAGACCCTCTTCTACTCAGGAAAACAGAATTATCCTCTTTGCCAATCAGAAGGGTGGCGTGGGTAAGACTACCCTATGTGGTTTGTTTGCTAACTATCTAGCAGTTAACCAGCGTGTACCCTTGCTTGTGATAGATGCGGATCCACAACAAACATTCTATGGCCGCCGTAAGGATGACTTGCGCAGAGAACAGGATATATCCTATAAGGTACAGTCTATGACCATCAAGAATCCTGAAAGTACCCACGTTATCATGCAGAATCTGCGTACACTTCCAGGAACGACCGTTATAGACACCCCTGGTAGCTTGACACAAGAAGGAATGTTGCAGCTCCTGATCAATGCCGATTATATCATCTGTCCTTACCACTACGATCTCAACACCATTGATTCTACTCGTGCATTTATTCTTGCAGTGTTCAAGCTGCGTCAAAGACACCCGGAGATTAAAGCCCAGTTTATCTTCGTATGCAACAAGCACGATGTGCGAGTAGGCAAAGGCAGTGAGCTGAAAGCATGGAAGATAGTCGATGAATACTTCCAAAAGTTCGGCATTCTTGCCCCTCGTGTAGGCAACTACGCCGATTTGGAGCGGTACAACACCATTGGTAATAGCGATAAGGTGGAGAAACTGACCAAGCGTAGTTTCGACTTCATATTCAAAACCATATATAACATAGACGACAATGAGTAAGTACAAATCAGATATAGCGGAGTCTGCTGCCAATATGATGCAGCTCCCCGACACATTGGAAGGTATGCTACAAGACATCCACGGACAGAAAGAAGTGGAGTCTCCTATGGTTTCCCAGACAGATGTAGATACTCCTAAAGTAATCACTACTGTTGGAAAGAAGCCCAAGAAGCAAAAGCAAGACAAGACAAAATCCACTCCAGTCGGATCTATTCATATGATAGATGGTGACGAGCTATGGGCATCGTTCTCTTCCCTATGTGAGCAAGAAAATCTACTCCCCAAGACCGTAGGGAAAGAGGGCAACATGAGTTTCTGCAAGGTGGATAAGGATATATTGGCTACCTTCCGCAAGTATTCGGTAGGTGGATATACCACCCAGACCCTTGTGAACGCCATTTTACGCAGTTTTATCCTACACTATAAGAAGGAGTTTAATAAATACAAAATAACCGAGAAATCGTTATTGTAGTACGACACAATGATAGAAAGATACCTTCGTCGCTTGGGAAAGAATGTTGCGATCAAGCTACAAAAATGGCTATTGACAGCTGTAATTGGCTATCTTACATGGGTAAGTGTGATAGGTAGTCTGCAAAAAGCCAAAGGAAAGCAACTGATTCAGCAAGGCGAACAACTTTACAACGAGTCAAAGAGCGTATCAATACCTACCACACCTCAAACCATAAAAATGAAAAAGCAATGAGCAGACCAGCATCAATATGGAACGACGATAAGATCAACTTTTTAGTTGAACATTATGCCTATGTCAGCAATCGTAAATTAGCCGATGCACTCGGCGTTTCAGTCCCATCTATCAAGAATAAGTCACGTGAGTTAGGTCTTTCAAAAACCTGCGCCAAGCGTAAGATTTTCCCATCTACCGAGGCAGACATTCTGAAAATGAGCGAAAGAAACTCTTATCGGTCGGTGGCCGATAAGCTCAATTTGTCTGTATCTTCTGTCCAAATCATTATCAATAAAGCAGTTGCAAAGGGACATCAGAAACGTGCCAAGGATGTAACTAGCAAGCTGATTGCCGAAGCAAGAGTAAATCTTATCAAGAAGGAACGTGCAAGAGCTTTATTCGGACTGGACCAGCGGACGAATCTTAAACTCTTTCCCAACAAGCGGAAGTATCGCTTGCGCGATCGTCTGAAACGATGCAGGTATGATGTGGAACGTAACAGCACAGACGTTTTCATTGATGATGAAACGCGCCGTCACTCCAAGATTGAGGGAGAGGCAACGAAGTTGGGTTTTCATATCGTAAAGCCTATCGTGGAATACTATCCCATGGACTTCGTATCAGAGAATGGAACTGCAGAGAAACAGATCTTTACAGAACTTAAACGAAAGAATATCAACGGTTAACATCAACATAACTTAAAACAAACAATTATGTCACAATGTAAAGGCAAGGTCATCGCCATCGGCGAGATCAAGACTGGCGAAAGCCAACGCGGAAAGTGGTCCTCTCAGCAATGGGTCGTCGAGGAACAGGGACAGCAATACCCTGAACACTGGGTGCTCGAAACCTTCGGTGAGGATAACATCAATAAGTTTGATCTTCATGTAGGAGACATGGTAGAGGTTAGATATACAGCTCGCTCTACCGAGAAGAACGGTAGCTACTATCCTTCCAATCGTCCTTGGGAGGTTGTGAAAAATCAGCAACCTGCATAAACCACAGCTATAGAACCATTGAGATACGGACAGCATTCGTTTGTTGTCCGTATTTCTTTTGTTGCAATAAGTGGATAATAACCATTGAAAACTATACCACAAGCAGGATATATGAAAGATTTTCTATCCTAACGTTACTTTCATTTTCACGCCATTACTGAATCTGTACTCAAATCCATACATTTGTAACCGTTTTCGCAAAGTCCTTTATTTGTACTTTGAAATTTTGCGAAACGCCAGAAACCTAAAAATTTTACGTGTATGTTTGGTACATTCATGACCATTATCATCATCGGTTATATAGGCTACTATGGCTATAACATCATTCATGACCTCTATTTTGATAAGACTGGAGAGGTCGTTACGACTGCCAGCGTTGAAGAGCAAGAGGTAGATATAAAAGACGAATTGGGCAGTTTTACCCAGTTTGATGCCGATGAAGACAGAAAAATCGAAGAACAGAAACGGAAAGCCAGAGAAGAACAAGATAAAGCAGAGAAAGAAAACGAATCTGCTTTCTCACAAAAATCAGCATTGCATACCGATGACAGTCCTACGACAATGACAGGTGGCGTCGAGGCTGATGACGTACAAACACTTTTGGACTCCTTGGAGAAGAAAGGTCCAGATTCTGAATTTGAAATTGTGGCGAGAGCCTTATCTCCTGGCAGAGCTTAGCTTTTTCATTTTTAATACACCATAGGTTCAAAGCCGTCCAGTGCATCGTCCTGTTGTTTGGGAACTGCCAAAAGGCTTCTCTTTACGGTACTTTAATTCGAAATAAATAATCCAACAAAATTAAATGTTTCAATTAAAGCAAGTATTCAATTCTGCTAAGAATTTAGTCATTAGATGCCAAGACACTGTTAGGCGTTATTGCGCCCTATTCGTACTTGGTTTCATGTATGGTATGCAAGCCTTCGCTCAGGGTGCAGGTGGTTTCTCGAAAGCCACACAAGAAATTTCAACCTATTCTGGCCCTGTACAGAAGCTCATGTATGCCATTGCAGCAGTGATTGCACTGGTTGGTGCTTTTAATGTATATTTTAAGATGCAGAATGGTGATCAGGATGTGAAAAAGACCATCATGATGACCATTGGAGGTTGTGTAGCAATGGTTGCCATGTCAACCGCTCTCCCCTTGTTTTTCAAATAGAAAAACTGGTAAGATATACCCGATATAGGACACCAATATAGCCTATATCGGGATATATTTTATACCGAAATATTATAACAAATGGGATATATAATCAGCTATCCAGTATTCAAAGGTTTGCAAAAGCCATTGGAGTTTATGGGAATACGAGGCAAGTTTATCTACTATGCCGCCGGTACCTTCCTTTTTGGGTTTATCAGCTTTCTGGTCTTCAATATTCTCTTGAGCTTCTTTGCAGGAGTCATTGCACTTGTCGCCATTGCTGGCACTGGCATAATCTTCATCTTCATCAAACAGAAACTCGGATTACATTCAAAACAAAGATACAAAGGAATCATTCATTACACAGGATTATTTGACTATTGATTATGGGCAAGAAGAAGGAGAGACCATTCGATAAACTATACGCAGAACTTGAAGACATCAAGGACGCACGTGGCAACTTGATGAATACCGTTCTTTTTTCAAAGAATGGCAACTGGTCAGTTATCATTGAGATAGAAAATCCTGTGCAGCAGTATTGTACAGATGCTGCTTTGTACTATGGTTATGCCGATATTCTAAGCAACATTATCCAGACTTTAGGGGAAGGATATTGCCTCCAAAAGCAGGACATATTTTGCAGACAAGGATATGGCCATGAGGTGAATGGAGACATGAGTTTCTTATATCAGTCTTACTTTAAATACTTCAAAGGCCGTGAATACACCAATATCCGCACCTTCCTCATCATTACCCAAGAGTTCAAGCAAAGCTCCTTTGTGAAGTATGATCCCAAGGCATGGCTCGACTTTCATTTTAAAGTTGGCAAGGTCATCAATATTCTTTCAGAGAAGAACATACCCTATCACAAGTTAGGCAAGAAGGAAGTAGCAGAATATGTCCACCGTTTTCTTGCTTTTGATTTCCAGCCACATCCCTTCTCATTGAATAACATGAATGTGACGGACGAGTATATCAAGACTGGGGAGCGAGCTATCAAGTCGTTTTCACTTGTCAATATCGACACCATCGACCTTCCCACCTTTATCCGTCCATTCAACACGAAGGCCGTCAATGGCTTCAATATAGCCACTGACCTGCTTTCGTTTCTTGCCGATATACCCTATACCGATTGTGTTATCTACAATCAGGTTATTCAGATACCACAGCAGCGACCACTGATGCGCAAGCTACAAGGTAAGGCTAAGCGACACGACTCTATGCCTGATCCGAGCAACAAGATTGCCAAAGCAGATATAGATCTCGTTCTGGACTTGCTTGCCAAGGAGAGCCAGTTGCTTGTATATACCAACTTCAACATCATTACATCAAGCCCGCTTGCCAAGGTCAATAGCGTCACTTCTTATCTGGAAACCAAACTCTATGACTGCGGTATCATGCCTTCCAAGGCGTGCTACAACCAGTTGGAGCTATTCATCAACTCCTTCCCTGGTTTGTCGTATTCATTCAACAAAGAGTACGATATCTTCTTGACGCTCGCCGATGCTGCCCTTTGCCTAATGTATAAAGAGCACATGAAGCATAGTGAGGAATCGAGACTTAATGTCTATTATACCGATCGTCAGGGCATACCAGTATCGATTGATATTACAGGTAAGGAAGGCAAGGTTAAGTTCGCAGATAATGCAAATTTCTTTTGTTTGGGTCCGAGTGGCAGTGGCAAGAGTTTTCATATGAACTCTGTTGTAGCTCAGCTCTTGATGCAGGACACCGATGTGGTGATGATTGATACAGGCGATAGCTATGAGGGGATTAGTCATTACTTCCATGGAACTTATATTGCATACAGTAAGGAGAAACCTATCTCCATGAATCCTTTCAGCATTACCCCTGATGAGTATAATCTGAACTTCGGCGAGAAGAAGCAGTTTCTCAAATCACTTATCTTCCTTATATTCAAGGGAAACGAGGAGCCGACTAAGATTGAGGATAAAATCATCAACCAGACGCTGGTTGAATACTACGATGAATATTTCAACCCCTTTGATAAGTTCTCTGATAAGGATAGAGAAAGACTCCGTGAACGTCTGATGCTTGAAGACAAGAAGAATGGCGAATACGAAAAGTACGAAGAGAAGCTGGAGAAAAAGTATGGTGATGACTATACAATCAGCGAACTGGAGGAAAAGGCAGACACATTGTCCGTTGCCATCAAGAGTGAAGAAGGTAAAGTCAATGAGGACACTGATGATTTAGAATTTACTCAGGAAGAGAAAGACCATCATGCCAAGATAGAGCGAATTGTCAATAAGCTGCGTGGAGTTATTAACGACCAGGCAGCTACCGATGGAGAGAAGATCAACGCTAACCGTCAGTTGGTGCGCTTGATGCCCGAACTGATAGAGGACAAATACCTCATGCGTATCGAAAAGAAGATAGACAAGATCGAAAAGCAGCGGAAGAAACTGAATGTCAAAAATCTATCGTTCAACAGCTACTATGAGTTTGCGTTGGAACGCATCCCTCAAATCATGGCAGAGAAGAAAATAGATTTTGACATAGACAACTTCGCTGCCATTCTGGAGCAGTTCTACAAAGGTGGGGAGCTGGAGCACACGCTAAACAACGACCTCGACAAATCTCTGTTCGATGAGAAGTTTATTGTCTTTGAGATTGATAAGATCAAGGACGACCCTATACTGTTCCCTATTGTTGTGCTGATTATCATGGACGTGTTCTTGCAAAAGATGCGACTAAAGAAAGGCCGTAAGGCTCTTATCATCGAAGAGGCATGGAAGGCTATTTCTTCGCCAACGATGGCAGGGTACATCAAGTACCTCTATAAAACGGTGCGCAAGTTCAATGGCATTGCAGGAGTCGTTACCCAAGAGCTGAATGACGTAATAGATTCTCCCATCGTGAAAGAAGCCATCATCAACAACTCCGATGTAAAGATACTGCTGGATCAGAGCAAGTTTAAAGATCGTTATGGCGATATATCTGCCATTCTTGGTTTGACCGAAGTGCAGAAGCAGCAGATCTTCACCGTCAATGCCTTGCCACCTAAAGAGGGCATCCCTTATCACAAGGAGGTATGGATTAGTCGTGGTCAGTATTCTGATGTTTATTCCGTAGAAGTACCGCCAGAATGGTATTGGGCATTTACCACAGAGCGAGTGGAAAAGGAAGCCTTGAAGATTTATGAGCGAGCTTTTGACGACGACATAGAGCAAGCCATAACTCATATCGAGGAAGACCGTAAGAAAATGAATATAGGGCGATACTTTGATTTCGCCGTACTTGTCAATAAATATCAAAACATAATGAGCTTATGGGAAAGATAAGAAAAGCTGCATTGGCTATCGCCACCATGTTACTTTTGGCCCATTCCGCCAATGCTTGGGTTAGGGTTGTCTATGACATCAACAGCACAGCCGCCGTAGGTGCTAACACCGCATTTCAGAAAATTATAGAGGACAGTCATAACACCCGACTTGACTCTATCCGCTCAAAACAAGCCAAGATTATGTCTTACACGGCATCGATGCAAACCATCAAAGAACTCTACCGAATGTCAATGCAGAATGTCTGTGGCTTCGGTGAAGAGTCGGCTTATTACAAGCAGATGGCAGAAAACTTTCTTCAAGTGCCTGGTAATACTGCGAGAGCGGTAAGGGCAATCAACAGATGTCCAGGAATCAACTATGTGAATAGCCTGAATGAAATTGTTAATATCCAGGCTGAGGTTGTCGGGTTGATTGAGGATTTTGTGGATATAGTGAACAATGGTAAGGTTGATTTATCGGCATTTACCAGTGGCAAGAGCAATGACAAGCTATCATCATTTCTACAAAAGGCACATTTAGGGAAAGGCGATGGCTATAATTTCCTTGACCGTTATGAGCGATTGACTTTAGCCAACAAGTTGCTTAGTCATATCATTGATATTAACACGCGCCTCCAGCAAATAGAATACATCTGTGAGTATTGTCGAACATTCAGCAACTTCATGTATTCAATCGACCCTTTGACATGGGTCTCCTATTTTGATGGGAAGGCAATGGTCGAATCCGTTGTGAGTGATTGGAAATATCAGACCCACACGTAAGTATGCTCCTAAACGCAAATGACCTATGAAAAAGATTATCTTTTCTCTATTGGTACTCCTTGGTTGTGTTACTACAACCAAAGCTGGCATTGTGGGTCCTGATGATTTACCAACCATTTCTGCCCTTATATCGCTCCATAAGGCTATGGCAAAGGCAGAAGAAGCATCAATGAAGCAGGTTGGCGTAAGCTATGGCGAACAGCAGATAGCCACAAACAATGCGTCTAAATTCAATGAACTTCGTACAACGCTGAACACTAAGCTCAACAATGCACACCAATGGGTGATACTGGCAGCTGCAATCTCCAAGACTACATTGGACATGGGTAATGCCACAAAGGAGTATATCCAATTTGTGGACTTGACAAGAAAGAACCTCTTTCGCAAGCCCCAGATAGCATGGTACTTTGCAGAAGCCAACTATAATGTGAGCAAGCGAATGTCCTTGCTAAAGAAATCGGTAGCTTTGATGGTTGTTTCTGAAACCAATATTCTTAAAGCATCATTGAGTGAACGTATTGATATGATTTACGATATTCAAGACCAAATTGCGGTTATTCGGGGCATTATCAGTCAGGCTCTATTCTGGAGCAGATGTGTCGATATTGGTGGCTTCAAATACGATTACGTGTGGGATATACTCAACAGTGATGTATATGAAGGTATCGCCAATGACCTCATTGGTAAATGGAAACAAAATCTTAATGCAGTATGAAACGACCGATTCTAATCATGTTAGCTATGATTTTCCCTATGGTTCTGCCAGCGCAGGTACCTACAAGGGATAAGCAGAAGGAATATCAAATTCGTTCCATGGAGCAAGGACACTGGGACTTCTCGCCTGACTGGTGGTATTGGGCCTTCCATAAAAATTATAGTGGAGCCTATACAAAATGGGAATGGCATGGACTAAAGTCTGGTTTACGTGTCCACTTTGATGAAGGCAGATCCAATGTGAAAACCGTGGGACCACGACGTGAAGCGCAGCTTGCCACCCAACTGTTGAAGGAGAAAATCGTGGAAACAGAGCGAAAGAAGATAGAAGAGCTCAACAAAGAAGAAGTGGCACGTGCAGCCGATCGTAATGTAGATTTGGTGTACGGTAAATATAAAGCTCTGTTCTCTGATATGCAAGCCTCGATTACCGAAGGCCTTACTTATTGTCTGGTGAAGAGTAAGGGAAAGATGGAAAAGAGCATCAAAGAACTTACCGACCGAAACGAGGTTATCACCTCTAATGTTGCCTATCTCCGCAGAGTAGGTGTAGGCTATGAACTTGAAAATGTCAAAAGGGAAAAGGGCTTTGCCCAAGCCAAGAAGGACATGGAAGAGTTGGTTAAGAAGGTAGCCTCGCTTGCCAGACTCGCCAAAGCGTATTATTAAAAACGAAACATAACCTATTATGACAGATTTACTGTTGAACATCAATATGACCCTCTCCATCTTCATAGACCAGCTATTGACGATGGGACTGCCAGTCATCGACGAGAACTTGGCGAAGCTGATGAACGAGATGAAGAATCCCCCTACGGCAGGACTCTTTATCAAGATGGTCAGTGTTGCTAAAACTATTGGTATCAGCTTGGCTCTATGTGTCGGATCGTATGAGTGTTGGGTGATGATTCTCGGTCGTCGTGGTATGGACGTGATGAAGATAGCTCGGATCATCGGATTGGCTATGTGCATAGGCTTTTCTTCTACTATCTGCGATGCTTTGTCGGTACCCGGCAACTGGCTGGAAGGTGAAACACAACAGATGGCGATGAACAAGAACCGTGAGGTAGCAGCCCTCGAAAGAGCCGTGGCAACAAAACAGCAGGAATATATCGATTCTATCAGGAGCCAGCAAGCCAAGCAGGAAGAACAGAAAGCCGCACAAGATGCAGCTACCGAAGATGGTCTGCTTGATAAAATCCAGCATAGCGTAGAAAACATCGGTATCAGTATACAGAACTATGCCAAGCAAGCCGCCGTACTAGTAGAAACGAAGATAAGTGAGTGGGCAAATGATATTATCCGTTTTATCGGTGAGATCATCTTCCAGATGACTTACTATGGTATGCTTTTAGGGCAGCGCATCTTCCTAAGCATACTCAAACTGTTCTGTCCTATTTCCTTTGCTCTATCCATCGTGCCACCTTGGAGAAATGCGTGGTCGCAGTGGATCTCGAAGTATCTGACCATATCTCTATGGGGATTTGTGGTCTATCTCATTGTGTATTATGTGGATTATCTGATTATGTTCTATCTTGAATCAGACTTGACAGCCTACAACAAACTGCTACATAATGCAGTCTCTTGGGACAACATCGGTGCGCTGGGCATGCAAGCCATTGGTACTACCTGTATGTATGTTGTCGGTATGCTTGCAGGAGCTAAAGTGCTGAGCATGGTACCAGAAGTATGCTCATGGCTAATTCCAGGTGGTGTAGCATCGGGCACAGGTTCTGCCGCAAGTGGTGTCGCCACTGCTGCAACAATGACTGGGGTTGGAGCTGCTGCTGCAGCAGCTGGTGCCGCTGGAGGTGCCGTTGTTGGTGGAACGTTAGGAACTGCAAGTATGGCTGGAGCGTATAGCCAAAACCGAGGAGAAGGAAAGTCTGTGTCAAGTTCGGTGGTAGGCAGTGTGATAAGCAACACCATGTTAGGACAACATTATGCGACTGGTGGAGATAGAGCCCGATCATATAATAATGTCGGTAAGAACGATGAAAACTACAAACGTAAAGACGATCAATAAAGTATGCTGATACAAAGTTTAGAACAAAAGACAAGACTCGCCCTGATGACCGTATTGCTCACCATCGTGGGCAATGTGGTAATCTGTGGTATGCTCATAGCCTATGGTGCAAAAGTGCTGTCGGAAGAACGTAATCAGGTGTATGTCCTTGACGGTGATATACCATTTCTTGCGCAACGAAGTCAGGAAGAAGCCAATTTCGTTATGGAGGCAAAGGCACATATACAACTCTTCCACCAGTACTTCTTCACGCTGCCTCCTGATGATGACTACATCAAATGGACACTCGGAAAGGCAATGTATATGGCCGACGAAACAGCTATCAAGCAGAAGCAGGCTATGGAGGAAAACGGATTCTTCTCTGATATAGTCTCTTCTTCTGCCACCTGCACGATTATGTGTGATAGCATCAAGTTGGATGAGCATAGCAGAAAGTTTACCTACTATGGTACTCAGAGTATTCGCCGACGTACCAAGAAGATACGTCGAACTCTGATTACGACTGGCGCACTGGAGAATGTACCGAGAACACAGAACAATCCACATGGCTTGCTCATCACCCATTGGAGAACATTAAAGAATATTGACCTCGAATATTAACGGTATGAAGAAAAAGAGAGTAAAGAAGGAGCTGCCCAGATACAAACGGCATATTCGTTATGCTTGCTGGCGCATATCAAAATACTGGAGGGTAAGGAACAAAGTAGAAAAGTGTAATCAGTGGGCAACTGATAACCGAAAGACATTCTTCACTTTGGTCGTTGGCTCCCTCATTTTTGCCTCTGTCGCCACCTTTATCTCGGTTCTCTACGACTTGGCCAAGGCTTCAACTGTCAAAGAACAAGAAGATTTCAGTGGGAGGACGGAAAAGATTGAGAATATCCAACCGATGATGAACGGTCTTAGGCAGATAGAAGAAACCAAAAAGAGTGCAAAGATGGAACTCAAACAGCTGACTGACCAAGGAGTTGCCATACACAAAGAGTTGGATTCGCTTTTGGCTATCAGAGATAAAAGTCACGAAGATTCTATCCGTATCGTACAGGACTATCGTCAACTACAACACATTGTTAATTTTCTAAAGAAGCGTAAAGAATGAAGAAGTTGAATTTGAAGCAGCCGAAATACATTTTCCCTCTTGTGGTGTTCCTGCCATTGACTTTTCTTGCCTACGAGGTATCTGGCATCTTCGATGGCAACCGTACCAGTTCTGCAAAAGTAGCTACCGATTCTCTGAATATGGAATTGCCCGATGCAGAGAACGAGGCTATGAAAGACAAGATGGCTGGCATGGAAGATCGAAATATGGGCGATGATGGCTATTCGGCAGTGGATGGCCTTGGCGATGAAGAAAACAAGGGAGATTCGCTTGGCAATGGGTATAGCGAGAGCGAAATGGATCAGATCGATAAAGACAATGCCGAGCGAAAAGCCCAACAGAAAGCCCAGGAAGAAATGGAACGCAGCTTGGCAGAATCAAGAAAGCATATCAACTCTTATGCAGGTGGCGGTTATGGTAGTAGCAGAAGTGCCGCAAGGAACAGCCGTCGCGACGAACTTGATGATTACGCCAAGGAACTTGAATACATACAGAAACGTAGTCGGGCTGCCCAACGAGCTATTGACGAAGGCAATGGCAGTTACGGAGGTTATGGTAGTAATGGCGACTATGATAGCTATGAAGACCCTTATGCAGCTGGTTATCCCAATAATAATCGTCTCACTTGCACTACAAGAGGGAAGATAAAGAAGGATGGAGAGAAAGTGCAGACGGTAGAAAAAGTAAACAGTCCCAATGCCGATCGCTTCAACACGGTGTCTGCCAACAAGAATGTGGATGCTCCACTTATCAAAGCAATGATTGATAAAACTACAAAAGCGCATGAGGGCACTCGTCTCCGCTTCAAATTGCTCGACGATGTTACCATCAATAAGGTTCTCTTGAAAAAGGGTACTTATCTCTATGGACTAGTTACGGGTTTCGGACAACAGCGAGTTAAAGCCAATATCACAAGTATTCTGGTAGGCAGCAAGTTTATCAAGGTCAATCTGTCTGTCTATGACAATGATGGCATGGAAGGATTCTATGTGCCAGAATCGGCCTTTAGAGATTTGATGAAAGAAGCTGGTTCGCAAGCCATGCAGCAGAATATGCAGTTTGGCAACAACTATGGATCTACCCTCAATGGTGAGTCGGTGGCCCTACAAGCCTTGCAGAATATCTACCAATCGGCAAGTAGTGCCGTATCTGCCAATATGCGCAAGAACAGGGCACGCATCAAGTATAACACCATCGTGTATCTTATCAATACGTCCTTAGACGAAGAATAATAAAGGCTTATTCAAGACACAAATAAATAGTAAAGCACAATGAAATACATACTCATTACACTGTTAGCAGTACTGATTGGTACTCCGATTAAGGGTCAGAAGAAGTATCGTGACATCGTTCCAGATACGGCCAAAGTACATTACATCCATCGTGAGAGCATGGACGATGCTTATATCTTTGATGGTAATCTTCACAAGAATACCGTCTATGTGAATGAGCAGATTACCACGCACATCATCATGCCAGAGAATATTAAGCTCGTCGATATTTCTACCAATAGCATTATTGGCAACCAGTGTGCAGACAATATTGTCCGTATTAAACCTGCTGGCAGAATGTACGACCATGAACTGGCTGGCACCATGACGGTGATTGGTGAGCGACATATCGCACAATTCAATGTGGTCTATGTTAAGGGGCCGGCACGTGCCAATTCTATCTTCAATATCGACATCAAGGACACCAAGCGTTACAACAATCCAGAGGTACTGATGCCCGAAGCAGATATGGCACGTTTTGCATGGGCTATCTACGGCATGCCTGCAAAGTTTCACAATATACATTATAAGAAGTATGGTATCAAGGCTGTGGTCAATAACATCTACACCATTGACGACTACTTCTTTGTGGATTTCTCACTCTACAACCACACCAACATCAAGTTTGATATTGACGAGATACGAGTAAAGCTGACTGATAAGAAAGAGAGCAAGGCTACGAATACACAGACCATCGAACTTACGCCCACCTATATGCTCAACAAAACCAATTCTTTTAAGAAAGGCTATCGCAATGTGCTTGTGCTCAATAAACTAACTTTCCCTGACGAGAAAATACTGAATTTGGAAATATCCGAGAACCAGATTTCGGGACGAGTTATCTATATCCCTATCGAGTATTCTGATATTCTTCACGCCGACGGCTTTAGCGAGCAGTTGATGAAAAGCCTATCAAGAAGTAGCCATTAAGGAGGAACGCGATGAAAAGAATACTATTATCCCTTATATTGGGTCTATTGCTCTTGTCGAAGGCCCATGCTGGCGATGGCGACCAGTATATCACTCTCAATGCTGGTCTATTGTTTCAAAACACGCTCAACGCTACATTTGGCTATGAGAAGGAACTGCCTTATGACAATGCTTTCGAGATATTTGGCGAAGCTGGCAACCGCTGGGCACGTGATCTAGAATGTGGAAAGGTATGTTCCAAATCCTTTTGGAAACAATATTATTGGAACGGTGGTATCGTGTATAAGAAGAGTTTGGTACGCTGGAAGAACTCCACACTGCGTCTCGACTTGGGACCAGTGGCAGGAGCCTATCGAGGTGATTACTTCTTTGGTGCAGAAGGTAGCCTTGAATACAATTATACATTAGTAAACGGCTGGAAGCTGACTATAAAACAAAAGAACAACGTCAATTTCATGCACGGAGATACCTTCCGCAATGGATTGACGATTGGCATCAAGGTCCCACTCTAAAAGAAACAATACAATATGAAGGTCAATATAAAGTTTCACTCCATGATATGGGCAGTGGTAGCAGTATTGCTGTCGATTCATCTAGCTTCCTGCTCTGAACATATAGAAGACTGGCAGGGCAACATAACCACTGGCTCTATCTTACTCTCTGATAACAGCATCATATCAAGCAAAAGCTACGATGCAAGCAGAATGACGGCCGTGGGTGTCGTCATTGGAACAAGAGCAGATTGCATTTGGGTGGTATCAACCAAAAACTTAGGTCAGTATGCGTATCTTGACACACTGATGTCTGTACCTAATGTTTCAGCAGATGAGAACGCATTATGTGGTATTGACAATACTTCAGCCATACTTAAATCAGAACGTAAGAGTCCTGCCGTCAATGTTATAAGGCATCATGACTCTCCTGTGAAGGGTTGGGCATTACCATCTATCGGCGAACTACGAATGTTGTCTGCCAATATAGGAACCATAGGGAAAGTGATGGAATCGATTGGAGGTGATGCCTTCCTGAAAGAACCATATCTTAGTTCCACACAGGACAGATCATCAACCCAGACCGAAGAACTATATGCCAAATGTATCTCGTTATATTCAGGCTATATCTCGTCAATCCTTAAAACGGACGCAGCGCAAGTGCGCCCAATATTGAGAATGAAAATGAACTAATCTAACATCTTATCCACTGATATGGCAACAGAAGAAACGAAGGAGCAGCAACAGATATACAATATATTTCGTAGCTGCATCTATCTGATTTTGATATTCGAGCTTATTATCAATCTACCTATTGAGGCGAGTGATCCCATCACCAAGTTCTTCATGTCTTTCCTCTATAAACTGAAACTCTTTAACAGTGTTGTCGGGTGCAAGTTTGTGGAACTGGTGTGTATTGGCGTTACCTGCATTGGTACAAAAGCCAGGAAGGAGTTGAAGTTTAATATGAAAACGATGGTAGTTTATCCTCTTTCCATCGGCTTCTACCTTGTGGTAACAAGTGTGCTGGTACATAAGGATATGTGGGGAGGAACACCGTTCGGCTTTCCCACCAATCGGATGATCTATGCAATATGCTCCGTTATCGGCATCATGCTTATACATCAAGGACTTGACGCAATCAGTAAATACTTCAACCATAAACTCGGTGATGACCGCTTCAACTTCGAGAACGAGAGTTTCCAACAGATGGAAGAAAAAATGGAGAATGATTACTCTGTCAATATTCCGATGATCTATTACTTCAAGAAACGTATGAGGAAAGGCTGGATCAACATTATCAATCCCTTTCGGGCCACGCTTGTCTTAGGCACGCCTGGTTCTGGTAAATCGTTTGGCATTATTGACCCTTTCATCAGACAACATAGCGCAAAAGGCTTCACGATGATGGTCTATGACTACAAGTTTCCTACGCTGGCTAAGACGCTGCTTTATCAGTATTGCAAGAATAAGAAGTACGGTCATATCCCAGAAAACTGTGACTTCCATATCATCAACTTTGCTAATGTGCGCTACTCCAACCGTATCAATCCTATCCAGAAGAAATATATCCCTGACCTTGCAGCGGCATCAGAAACGGCAGTAACGCTCCTGGAATCACTCAACAAAGGTGGTGGCGACAAGAAAGGTGGCTCGGAGGCTTTCTTCAAGAACGCATCTGAGAACTTCCTTGCAGCTATCATCTACTTCTTCGTCAATTTTCACCCAACAGGTTTCTTGAAGGGTAAGAAGCTCAAACGTTTCTTCCGATATAGCAAGACCATAACCATTGACAAGATTGAAGAAGGTGTGCTGCAGCTCGTTTACAAGCAATGGACTGATTATGCTGGTATCAATGAGAAAGGCGAGGTTGTCCTTGACTTCAATAATGAGGAAATGGTGAATAGGTCCATCGACGATAACGGTATGTTTGTCGAGTTGGAAGGCTTCTCTTATATCGATTCAGACGGTTGTCTGGTAAATATCTTGGAAACGTGGTATGAGGACAACAAGGGAAATAGAGTTGTTCCTGATACTCGGACTGGTGAATACTCGGACATGGCTCATGTGCTCCAGTTTCTCAACAAGTCGTACAACGATGTTTTCAAGATATTGATGAGCGATCGGGCTATCAAACCGCTGATGGCTCCTTTTGAGTCAGCTTTCAAGAATAAGGCAATGGATCAGTTGGAAGGTATGGTGGGTACCTTGCGTGTAGCGGCTGGTCGTCTTGCCACCCAGGAGGCCTATTGGGTGTTTACTGGCGACGACTTCGATCTAAAGATTTCAGACCGTGAACATCCGAGTTACCTGGTGATTGCCAATGACCCAGAGAAAGAACAGGTGATAGGCTCTCTCAATGCACTCATTCTGAATCGATTGGTGATGAAGATTAACAGTAAGAACAACTATCCCTGTAGTTTGATTATCGATGAGCTGCCAACTCTCTACTTTCACAAGATTGACCGTCTGATAGGTACGGCGAGAAGCAACAAGGTTGCTGTAACATTGGGTTTTCAGGAACTTCCACAACTCGAAGCCGACTATGGAAAGAATGGTATGCAGAAAATCCTTTCCACTTGTGGCAACATCTTCATGGGAGCAGCCCGCAACAAAGAAACATTGGAATGGGCCCAGAATGATGTGTTTGGCAAAGTAAAGCAAACGAGCAAGTCAATTTCCATCAACGACCAAAAGGTTTCGACTTCTATTTCTGAACGAATGGATAATCTCTTACCTGCGGCCAAAATAGCAGATATGGCTACTGGTTGGTTGGCTGGACAGGTCGCCAGAGATTTCACGCCTACACCTGATGGCGCAATGAATACCTTTGAGATAGAGCACTCTGCCGAGTTTAAGACATCAAAGTATTTCTGCAAAACCAATTTCGATATGAAGAAGATCAAGACAGAAGAAAGCATGTATGAAGACATTCCACCGCTCTACGACTTTGGCACCGATCGCAACATGGAGATTATTCTTAGCTGCAACTTCATGGGAGTTGAAACTGATATTGATAACATGATAGAAGAACTTTTGCCCAAAGGAGTAAATGTTCAGTCATAGTATTTGAGACGAATGAAAAACGAAAATAACATAAAACATATCGAGGGTATTGGCGAACGGATGAAAAATGTTCGCCAATATCTCATTATGACGCAACAGCAAGTGGCAGAGGCAACAGGTTTGCCAGTTATCACCATATCAAAGATAGAGCATGATAAGGTGGTGAACTCCGATTCCTTTATCCAGATGCTACATTTCTACTCCAATTATATCTCTGTGGATTTCCTTATGGCAAAAGACTTCAAGATTGCTGATGCAGATAGATACACCAAATCGTTTTCCCTCAACACGATTGTAAAGGCAAAGCTCGAATTGATTCAAGAACAGATAACGAGAGAGCTAGAAAATACCCGAAAGGATTTTGTGCTAAAGGTGTCTGAAACCATTAACCTGCTGTAAGCATAAACACTACCCTTGACGACGAAATGATGAAAAGATTTTGTATCTTTGATAAGCAAACATATCACTAACGTTTCACTAAAATCTGAATTTATGATTATTGCTTTGGCTGCATACATTGGTTATTGCATTGGTTTCTTTACAATCCAAGTGGTGTTCAGAACGTTTATGCTTATAGGTATGGCTCTTGTTGTCATACTAAAGTATAGCGTAAAGGTTATAGTCTGGTCAGCGAAATACCTTGGTATCACCGCATCTTTGGCTTTTACCAGGGCTTGTATCTTGTACCAAAATCGTTATAGGGCACAAAATGAGCGTGCTTTGATGGGCTGAATTGTAGAAATATATCCATTACAATAAGTGGATAATAATCATTTCGAGTGCTGAAATAGTGACCCCCAAAACAACATTTTTTGTGGGAAAAATATAGAGGGAGCAAGTCTCAAACTTGTTTCCTTTCTCTTTATAATACCGTTGCATCTTACAACGAACTACTGATACTCTTCACCTTATATATATAGTTCGGATCCTCAGCATACCCTATGCGGTTGAGGAAACGAAAGTAGTCTCCGCCTTTGTACTTGTACTGCACATAATCTTTGTACGCTTTTATGGACTCTTCCCAATTATTAAAGCGATAGTAACTGCCATCATTTGGTCGCCGTAAGCCAAACAGATTGTTGTAATTGAGGTAAACATTCGAGGTAAAATAGCCAGTTTCCAATAGTGCCTGTGCCACGACAATTTTGGGGAAGGCGACACCATAGCGGTCTAACGCCTGATACAGATTGGTGATATTCAACTCTTTCGGTGGCCGTGTGCCAAATCGGACATAAGCTATCTTGTCGCGCAAGCCTGTGATATAATTGTTCAGGTATGCAATGAAAGGTGCAGGGTTCAAGCTCTTGCCATTAGCACTGATTTTGATGTGTAGGTGTGGTCCCGTTGATTTACCTGTATTTCCTGATATTCCCACAATAGTACCAGCCAAAACTTCGTCACCTTCTCGTACAGTGATTGTGGCTAAATGCCCATACAGACATTGTATATGACCATAGTCGAGAATAACATGGTTACCATATCCTTTCTTGCTATATACCACCTTTTTTACTCTGCCAGGCAGCATCGAATAGACGTGCTGCATGTTACATTCGAGATCAATGCCATCGTGGAAGGACGAACACTTCTTGAATGGATCCTGACGGAACCCATATCGAGACGTAACACTGATAAAGTCCAATGGCAGACAAACGTCCATCCGCTCTCTGATGAGTCCGAACAGCATACTATCCTTGACATTAACAAAGACAGGTATATCCTTTTCTATGGATATTTCATGGCCCTCTGTGGTAGAGAAGAAATCAGTGTGATCTTCGCTACGGTCTTTACGTTGCTCATTCTCTTTTACCGAATCTTGATAAGCGTAAAAGTAATCCTCGGCAGCTTTGTTCCTATCCGATATAGTCCTTTGATTTACCTTTTCTTTTAGCTCCTTTTCTCGCATAATTGTGTAGAATTGTGCCTTCATTTGGCATGGTATGAGCAGAGCTGTCACACTCACAAATAACAACGATTTCACTTCCATCTTACAATGATTTTTCCTAAATTTGAATTAAAATTACGACAAAAAATATAGATATGGCTATGCAAAATCGTTTTTTAGAAAGTGATATTCCATACGGCAAACTGGCCAAGTTGGGTATCAGCAAAGAGAAAACACTCTCGATGCCAAAAGACTTGTTGGAGACTTTTCTAAGTGGAAAGGTAACGCCACTTATTCAGGCTCATGTCAAATCACAATCAGGGACGCTATATGAAATTCCGTTGAAGTTGCAACTCATTCAAGATAGAGCTGGCAACATCAAGCTGATGACCTATCCTGTAAGAAAGGATATTGTAAGCGACATAGCCTTGAACGATGACGAGAAAGACCGCCTTCGACAAGGTGATACGCTCCGGAAAGAGGTCAAAGAAGATGGCGTACGCCGGATGCAGTTTATCCAGATGGACTATGAAACAAAATCTTTGATCAAGCGCAATGTAAGCAATCTCCGCTTACCAGAGCAGATTGCTCAAATGGAAAAGGTCAACGACATTCAGTTGGGCATGAACCAAAAGGAGGCCATCAAGGAGGGAAAGCCTGTTGAACTTGAAGTGGGACACGAAAAGGTTTCTGTTGGCGTTGATCTCAAAGAGCCACAAGGCTTCAAAATCGTCAAAGGCGACATGGCCGAATGGGACCGCCAACAGAAGATCAAATACGATAGAGCCAACGAGGGCTTTATGGGCTATGTACTCACCGATCAAAACCGTTGGGAGTACCAACAGGTAATAGATAAACTGCAAGATAAGGAAACCAAATACGAGGTGAAGGAAGAGCAAAAGCTCACCACAGGTATGAAACGATAACCTCGATTATCTTCTTATTGATACATCAAGAGTTCTACAAAGAACGCACATTTTAACCGTACCCTTGATAGGGACACTTTACTACATTTACCGATTTAGTTGACAGTAGTCTTCTCGGTAGTCTTTAACATAATTCCCCAGTTTTAAAGACTGAATTTCAAGGAGCATAAGATGATTGTTTTATGCCCAGAGAAGACTATATCCCTGTCACGGGGAAATCCATCTATACATTTCTAACCAGCCAGAGACATAACTTTGTCTTTGACAGGAGCAACTTTGCCTTTACATCAGTGCCTATTGGCAATGTAAAAGGCAGAAGGCCCGACATTAGTATCAGAAGTTCAATAACTATTGGTGCTATGGCCGGGCTATTTGTGTTTATAGCCTTTCTACTCTCATGCTATAACCTTTCGTATTTATCCCTTAGCAGTCCTTTTGAATTTTCAAGGAGTAGTAATCGCAATATCATTCAACCGCAAAGCCCCGATAATCAGAGCCGTATTAGGTTCTGACAAGGCTGCTTTGCGCATACTCAAACATTTATTCAAAATAACCTATGACAATGGATGTAAAACCGTCGGTGAAGCAGGAAGATGCCATTCGGGAAAAGGCAAAGCCTATGCCCGAAGAAAAGACTGCAAAGAAGTCAGAAGTGTATTACTCGTCTGTTGCGTACCTGCAATTCGAGGATGATACAAAAGTATTAAGCGACCTGCACAAGAAAGGTCATGTCAATAAGCTACTCAAAGAAGCAGCCAATTATGATCAGGGTGATGCCATCGAGCTGGACAAGACTTTCAAGTCGCCACTGCAAAATAGAGGCGATGACCTGGTGAAGGAGAACAAGAACTATGCTGTGGTCTATAACAATTCTGTTGGTGGCACCTATGAGGTGTACCGCAAAGTTACTGGGCAGAACGTAAAAGAGAACATTGAGCGATATGGGCTACCTGATAACGCTACCCAAGATGTAAAAGAACTAGCCCAGGCTACAGCCAAGAAAGAAAAGTCTCTTTCGGCACAAGAAGATGCCACATCACCGATGCTGAAACAATACGACTCTATGAAGGCAAAGCATCCTGATGCGATGCTTCTCTTTCGTTCAGGCGACTTCTATATGATTTATCGTGACGATGCCGTGAAAGTATCAAAAATACTAGACCTCGCTCTCACACAGAAGGCCAAGGGGATCGATATGATTAGCTTTTCCCACCATGCCCTCGATACCTATCTTCCCAAACTTATTCGTGCAGGTGAGCGTGTCGCTATATGTGACCAGCTCGAAATACCCAGAAAGGAGAAGGTAGAGCAAACGAAGACGACCAAGGCAGAGGTCTCGGATAACGCCAAAGAGCTTCGAGACGATCTTGCCAGTAAGATTGTAGAAACTGTAGGGAAAAACAATCACCATGCCTTTGTGCTGTCACTGTCAGATAAAGCCCTGAAAGTGGAAACAAGCAAAGGTGCGCAGACCGAGCTGGCTAAAATGCAGGTCTTGCGTGGTCGTGTTACCTTCACTGACTCGGAAGGTAACAAGTTACAGCTCCGTGACTTGAAGGCAAGTACCATACAGCAGCTCACAGAAACGTTGCCCTCCATCGCCAAAACCTATCTGGAAGGTATGAAATCGAAGGAGGCTTTTTCTCAACCTGCCAACCAATCCGTTTCGCCCCATACTGCCACTACCGAACAACAGCAAAGGTTCATTGACGACATTAAGGCTGCAATGGGTAGCTCAAAAATGATCGTGCTTCCTGATTTTGGTACAAAGAAAGGCGTAGTAGCTGGCACCGACGAGGATAAAGATATTTCGCTGAATCGTGTCTATGCCTGGAACGACAATGTGTCGTTTGCAGGCTCCGTGTCTGGCGATGATGCCAATAAGCGTAGGTATTATCACCCAGAGAACATTCATCCTGAATTTTACGACTATCTCATTGGCGAGGTTAAACGAGCCGTTACACCGCAGCTCATCACCGAGAATGGTCAGAAGGTTACTTCTGCCAATATGTTTGAATCGCCCAAACAGGAAGGGAAATACTTCTTCTATGCTCGACTTGACGGCGTTGGCTTGCACCCTAAAGCCGTTAAGGAAGCCGACGTGGAAGCCTTTATGAAGCAAGAAATCTCCATAAAGGATATGTTCGCTAAGTACTATCCCACCAAGATGGCCAAACAACTTAGCAAGGAGGACTTCGATAACACTAAGTTGTCTGATGGTCGGGAGTTAACCACATTCAGAGTTTATAAGCAACGTAATGAAGATAAGCCCCACTTCGGCGAATACCTCCTATATGCCGAAATGGGAGACAAACGCTTTCATGCCACTCCGCTCACTCACGATCAGCTGGATATGTATTTCGATCGCACGCAGAGCAAAGGACAGTTGGCTGAAAAAGTTATCAGCGAACAGCTACATCTGAAATCAGCCTACGAGAAGTACAAACTACCAGAAAACATTCCAACCCCAGAAATAAGAATCCGAAAGGTCCCCGAAGGGGCCTGGCTTATCTCTGCCAACTTGGGAGACAAAGGACAAACGCCCGAAAAGAAACTATCGAACAACGACCTGTATTCACTCTTCAAGTCGAAAACAGCAACCAAAGAGCAGTTGGGGGCTAAGTACCTCATGGAAGACATCAAGGAGCTAAGCCAGAGCCATTTGGTAAGTCGGACCCAAGGTTTGAAGCGATAAAGGCAAGAAGTTTTTCCTATGCCATAGACAAGTAGAAAATCGAAAATAATTTCTTAAACCCAAATCGCTGCCCGGCACGAAGCATGGGTGGTGGCAATTCACAAATAAACTATATTAAAAATGAAAAGAAAAACATTTAACGAGTTGGAACAACTCAAACAGGAGGGACGCATCGGTTGGGTGGAGTATCTCCTACAGAGTGAGTACAGTGAGAGTTATCAGCAATGGCTCACAGATCGAGGCGCAGAGCCAGACGAGGACAATGCAGAGTTGTTCGTCGAGCAGACTGATGCCATATTCCTCGAAAGTGAAAACTTCATCTTGTAGGATTATGGCATATCAACACAACAGTACCGCACAGTCGGCAAGCGACAAGGCCATCGAGAAGTTCGCCGAAATGATGATCACTCGACTGGAAGAGGCAAAAGACAACGATTGGAAGCAAGGTTGGATTGGTGGTCAGGGCTTTCAAGGCTTGCCACAAAACCTAAGTGGTCGCAACTATTCTGGCACCAACTCGCTATTCTTGTTTATGGACACGGCCATTCACAAGTATGCAGCACCAGTGTATATGACTTTCTTGCAAAAAGAGAAAGAAGGTCTGCGTCTGAAAAAAGGCTCTGAGGCTATGCCTGTCATCTACTGGGATATGAGCATCAAGAATGCCAATGGGCAGAAGGTCTCGTTGACCGACTACAAGAATATGTCCAAGGCGGAAAAAGATCAGTGCGAAGTTCGTCCTTTCCTCCGCTCTTTCAGGGTCTATAACATCGACCAGACTAATATGCAGGAGGTGAATAAGGAAAAGTATGACAAGATTATCTCACGTTTCCAACCTCCCAAGCTGGCAGATACCCAAGGTATGTACCGCAATGCTGCGATTGATCGAATGTTTGAGCGTCAGGAGTGGCTGTGCCGTATTCAGTACGACAAAGCATCTGCACAAGCCTTCTTCAAGCCTTCCGACGACATGATTGTACTGCCCTTGAAGGCTCAATTCAAGATTAGCAATACGCCCGACGGGATTTACAAAGATGGTATGGAGTATTATTCTACCGCTTTGCATGAGATGGCTCACTCCACAGGTACACCGGAACGACTTAACCGCACTATGGGCAATCGTTTTGGCAATCCCAAGTATGGCAAGGAAGAACTTGTGGCAGAATTGTCGGCGGCAATGGTCGGCAACACGATGGGCTTTGACCGCCGTATTCAGAACAACAACGTGGCGTATGTCGATGGCTGGCTCCATACCTTGCGTGAAGAACCGAAGTTTATTGTCTCGGTCATGGCCGATGTTAATAAGGCTTCCAACATGATTCTCCAGAAGATTGATGAACAGAAACTTGCACTTGGCGAGGCTCCAATATTAGGAGCACAGCAAGAACAAGATAATCACCAATCGCAGAAGACGCAGACTTCCACTTCTTCCAACGACCAGACGGAAGAGGTAGCCAAATCTGTAAAGGCGAGTATCTACAAGCTTCCTACCGGTTCTTATGTCATACAGGCTTCTATCAATGGTCAGGAACTGGATCAAAAGCCCATCGATAACAAGACGGCCGTTTCTTATCTCCGCCTGAAAGACGACACAAAGATGAATCAGATGCTTTCCGACATCGTGAAAGACAAGTATGGAAGCGAGCTGAACTTGCCCAGAGTGAACAGAAACGAGCCAAGAAGCTTAAAAATCTAAGTGCTTATGAAGGAACATCAAGTAGATTTTAAGGCTCTAAAGGCTAAAGTCGGCATCGACGATATAGCCTATAGCCTCGGTTATCAGATTGACAGGAAGGCTGGACTGGGTAGGTACATCGAGTTGGTCTTACCAGACGCTGCAGGTGGAAGGCGAGACACGATTATCGTGAGTCATATCCATGACAAAGCTCAACAGACCTTCTTTCGTCGAAATGGTCAGCGTGGTGATGTGATTAGTTTCATTCAAGAGAATGCTCATTCTTTTGGCATCAGTGGACGTAACAACTGGGACGTAATCAGTAAGGTGATGGCGAAGTTTGCCAACCAACCGATTGAGGACAAGGCAAAACAGACTTATGCTCAAATCTGTGGTGCAAACAAACCCTTCGATCCAAAGTTGTACCATACAGAGACTATTTCTCAAAACATCGAAGCAGCTCAATACATCTTTCGCCAACGAAGTATCAAAAAGGAGACAATTCAAGCCTTTGCACCTTGGATTCAAAGAGTAAAGGACACACGGTTTGATAGCGACTACTTCAATGTTGGTTTCCCTTATGTTCAGCCTGGCTCGGATAAGGTGGAAGGTTATGAGATACGTGGATATGGCATCTTCAAGAGGAAGGCCACTGGCACCAATTCAACAACAGCGGCATGGATTGTGGACTTCTCCAACGGTCATAATCCACAAGATATCAAGAATGTCTATTTCGCCGAAAGTGCCTACGACATCATGGCTTTTTATCAGGCTAACAAGGTCAGACTACAGACCGATCTTGACAAGTCTGTATTTGTGTCAATAGGTGGCACCTTCTCCAACCAACAGGTTGGAGGTATCATGAACTACTATGCCAACGCACGCGCCGTAGATTGTTTCGACAATGATGTGCCGGGACGCATCTATGGTATGCGAATGGTGGGTGTAGTAGAAAAAGTACCGCTCAACATTGTGCAGACAGAGGATGCCATAAGGGTTACTCATAACGGTCAGGAACATAAGTTCGACCTACAAAAAGCTACCCTGAACAATCTCCGCTCATTTCTTCATTTCAAACGAGAGTATGGCGTGGAGAAGGCACCCACAGCTTTCAAGGATTGGAATGATGTGGTGATGAATAAGCCTTCTTCCGTGATACTTACCAAGAGCAAGTATGAGCGAGAAGATAACCTCAGGGAAAAGCGGATGAGAGGGCTAAAAATGTAAGACCATGGACATATTTATCAAACCAAACTATCGAGAGTTTTTCGCAGAGCAAACAGGATTACTACTGCTGTTTCTGATAACGGTAGTGGCCATGCCGCTTCTGTCATCATTTGAGGGGCTGTACCCTCAAATCGCAGTTTCATTCTGTTCCCTGTTGTTAGCTATCTTGCTTATTGTCAGACATATCACTCTCACAGCTGTATTGTGGATTATCAATGACAATACCTTGTGCCGTATTTGCGACGTGTTTTCCAGACATACCGATTACATAGAACTGTATCGGGTGGTGGACTACAGCGAGTCGCAAACCTTTTGGCAAAAGTTATGGGGCGTAAAGACAGTGAGCATCGTCTCTACCGACAAGACAGACAGAACAATGTTGATGTATGGCATTAGTGCTCGGCGTGATATTGTCCAAGAAATTCGAGAACGAGTAGAAAATTGTAAAAAACAAAGAAGAATTTATGAAATCACAAATCAATAAAATAAGGATAAGGATTGCCCTTGTCCTCTTGCTATGTTGTTTCAACAGTACAGCATCTTTTGCAGGTGTGCAGGTTGATCCTGCCCTGACTTCTGCCATTACTTTGCAGATGAACACGCTAAAGAACATCTATTCAAAGCGTGAGAATACCCAGAAAAAGATTATCGAGGCAGAAGCAGCGGTAACATTGGCATTGGATCGTATGCACAAGGTGGAAAGTAAGGTACTCGACTATATGTCGAATGTACAGGGTGCTTTCCAAAATCTTTATCAGATTAAGCGTGCTGGCGAGTTGGTGGTGAAGGATATACCATCCAATATGAATAATGTACGACGAGCTATCAAGGCTGGTGGCTTTCAAGGTACTTTCCTTGCTACAACTGTCGGCGATCAACTCAACAACATGACGATGGACATGATGAGTCTTTACCCATTCTTGAAGCAGCTTGTAACCAGTGGAACTTATAATACCACCGATTATGACAACATGGGGAACCTCATCAACAAGAAAAACAAGATCAATCTTCTCAATTCAGCAGAAAGATACTACATCTGCAATACGGTGGTAGATAAGCTGGAGAATATCAATACCTCGCTTTATCTACTTTCATGGGAAATCCAGACGATGCGCTGGCGAGACTTCTTCTTCAAACTTGATCCAGAAGGTTGGGCGGCTGTCATGTCAGGCAAGAATATTGTCGAAGGCATTGTGAGTGATTGGAACTACAATCTTAGAAGGTATAACTAATGGCTACAGAAACTATGATGGAAAATAGAGAATTGGGGCTTTGCCCTGTCTGTGGTCAAGGACATATTATTAAGACCAATAGAGATTATGTATGTGTCAATCGATTAAGACCATCCAATGGGCATAGCTGCAGGTTCTCCATTCCATTGCGCTCGCATGGAGTGGACGTAACCGATGATATGGTACGCGAGTTGATAACAAATGGAAAAACCGACTGGATGGAAATGCGTAACCAAGATGGCTTTCCCTATATAGGACGCTTTGTAGCTGATCCTAAGGGCTATGTCGTGGAAGCCAAAATGCAGGCAATCGATGCCGTTTGTCCTGATTGTGGTGGTAAGATTGTTAAAACTCGCTCTGGGTATGCTTGTGTCAATAGCCTCTCTCGTAACCCTACGTGTAAATTTATCGTGCCCAACTACCTTTGTGAACGCTTTATCACCCAAGAGGAAGCTGTTGCTTTCCTTAGAGGTGAGCCTGATGTTCTTGACGGCTTTTACAACAAGAATACCAAGTCTAGTTTTTCGGCATACTTGACAAGGGGCAAAGACGGTAAGGTTGAGCTGTCATCACACATTGGAGTCTGCCCTCAATGTGGCGGAAAGATGCTTGTTGGAGTCAGGGCTTTCAATTGCTCCAACTTCAAAAATGGATGTGAATTTAGGATATGGAAGCACTACTACGGCCATAAGACTACCTTGCCCGAAGTGAGAGAACTGTTGGAACACGGAGAAATGACAAGCCCATTTGAAGGCTACAATGCACATGGCAATGTACATAACGCCATTTTGAGAATAGGCAGTAAGTTTGAGGTACAAGTAGTACCATATAAAGGACATAAGAAATGAAAGACAAAACATTAACATCAATCGACCTTGTGCGTAAAGCAAAGGAAAGATCAGGTTTGTCTCAGGAGGTTTTGAGACAAAGCCTACGTGCCCTGTTGGGCGCAATCAGTGAAGTCATGGACGATGGCTGCAATGTAGCCTTGGACAATTTCGGCAACTTCGAACTGAGAACGGTGAAGGAACGTACTGTAACGCCTCCGCCGCCCAACAACACGCCAATGGTAGTCCCTGAACATCAGGTAGTAAGGTTCAGACCTTATAAGAATATACTCATCTATCACATGAAATATTAGAATACATGAAAAAGAGTAGCTATATTCTTATAATGGCAATGACCATTGTCTTATGTGCCTGTCATTCGCCCAAAGAGAAGATGATCGGTAAGGCCCAAGATAATTTGGAAGCCTCACTCGATTATCCCAAGCAGTTGAAGTTGATTGCCCATACAGAGCCTGATTCGGCATTTGGGGTGAACTACTTCACTCGCAAGGAGATCACAGGTATGCTGAAAGTAATGGATGTTGTTACCAAAAAACTGATGCAGAGCACCACAGGAATCAACGATATTACCAAAGCCGATGCCTATACTGTGAATCTGATGCGCCGCCAAATGAATGCTGCCAACGAGGTACAGACTATGATTTTTAAAAATGTACCGAAGGGAGAATGGTCGGGCTGGAAGGTAAAGATCGACTATGAATGTGTGGACAAGGATGGTATCAAATTTCGTGCTGAACGATGGATATTTTTTGACCGAGAGAGAAAGAATATCATCAAGACGTTTGAGATACCGCTTCCCTAAGATAGATAACAGAGAATGCAAAATCTCATAAAAGAACTCTACAAGTGTTGTCCCATGCCTAACCAGGCAGGGATGGCACTTGTGCTGTATGAAATTGGTGGCACATTCGTGGCCATTGGCAAAGATGCTGATCGCTTATACCTTACATTAGGCTGGGAAATCACAGACTTTTCAGACAAAGGAACGGTTTTCTCCTATATGCTGGCGTCGTCAAAAGGTGTCATTGTGTTGGAACACCTGGGGATCAAGTATAAAATCATCAAGATAGAGGTATCAAATAGCACAAACAGAGCGAGCATAGCAATGACGCAGCAGAGTTTGGATTATCTCCGACTACAAGCAGGTCCTCATACGATTAGCTATCCAATAGTCGGTCATAACACGATGATTGAGAGTATAGGTTATATTAGGGAGGTACGTCTTACCTCGCTGAATATCAGTCGCCAGTCGATTACGTTGAACATTGATAATAGCGAGCAGGTAGAGCTTGTAAATGGACATGAATGGAACTTTAGCAATATGGAACTTACGCTTCTTGGCGACATATCATCCCTACTCGATGAACAGTTTGACTACATCTTGTCGTATGTTCGAAATCCTAAGCAAATTACAAAGGAGCAGAAGTTACAGAACACCACCTTATATAATAGGTATATCTCAACGAAAGAAGATTTACCTATTGAAACTATACTATTACTCAAAATACAGAAAGACTATCTTGCCTTTGACGATGATGCCATTACGGTTGCCTCCTTATGCCGAAACGTGTTGTTGTACGAGTGTCATGTCATCGGACTACGTGGACAAACAGTTGCTATGTTGGCCGATAGCCAACTTCAAGCATTAGAACAGGTGACTATGGTTTCCATCATTGATGCACACTATCCACACGCTGCCTATCAGATTGGACTGGAAGAAAGTTTCTTAAATCGTAAGTACGACAAGCAAATCACCTATATGGATGTAGCAATACGCAAGCGGAAAGCTGGTGGATATATCATTTCTGCCGTCTATAATGGTACCCAGTTGCCAGAAGTACCCATTCCCAACTCGTTAGGCTCCTATTACTGTAAGCTGCCGAAATGTAAGGAGAAAGATACAATCTTAGTATCATTGGTTCATCAAACGTATGAGAAAATAATTGGAAATGGTCAAAGTAGAGCTAATATTTCATCCATTTGATGCAGTTTGTTTTTGTTTATCACCTTTTCTCTTTCACTATTCGCAAATATTGCCTATTTTTGTACGAAGAAAGTATAGTTAGTCTTCTAATTACATCCCGATATATGGCATACCAATATACGACATTTGATGAAAATAATAGAGTCTCCGATTTCTTTAATGGATTGGACAAGGTATTTTTCACTAATCTGCATTGGAGAAATCAGCAAGGCTTAAATTTATATGGTTACTTCCATGTTGATGGTTCGGTTAACTATTTATTCATATATGGCAAAACGACTCTTCCTGATACGCTCGTAGCACCACCTAAAGGAACTATATTTGAGTCACTTAAAGCATATGGGGCAAGCAAAAAGTACAAGGGACTTATGAACATTAAAGGAGAAGTCTTACTCCAAAATGTTTATGACGATTTTTCGATTTTCTTTCAGATACCTGGTTTCCTTTATCTTAAAACAAAGAAGAAAAATCGCTTCGGACTAGTATGCTATAAAGGAAGTGGAGACAATTTCGTTCAAGAAGTTATACCTGCCAAATATGAAGATATATTTTATACAGGGGAATACACAGTAGGCTTTGTTGTTAAGCAAAAGGTCGGCTTTATGTCTTTGGATGGACGAGAGATTGTAAAACCTATCTATAGAGTTGGTGAGGATTATAACTATTTTACAGAAGGAAGATCTTTAGTACATCTTGATAGAGAAGGCTGCATTGACATATACATCAATCATTATGGCAATTTTGTAGGATACCCAGAGTTAGAAGGACAATGTGATGTTTTTGCTGGCAGTGGAACAGGATTCTATCCTTATGGTGATTTGCCTGATGCCTCAGATGCCTACGAGGGTGATCCTGATGCACTATGGAATACCGATTGAGGCATCTGCTCCTGTTAGCTCCTGAGGTAAGGACTTGCTGTACAAATTCTATCGCTTCATTCGCTTCTCATCATCAATATTGTCCCAGTTGTCGAAACCTCCAACTTCCCACTCTCTATTAGCATGATGGTCTGATCCTGTAGAACGCAGGAGATTAGCTGTTGGAGTTTGTGTTGCTATATCACGACTTTCGGTTTGGATATGTGAAGATCGAGCGTTAGCTCCCCTCTCATGTCTCATAAACGGCGATAAGTCTATATCGGTATCTCGTAAATTGACAATGGTGGAGCTACCCATATCAATGGCATACATTGCCTCTTCCTTTCTCAATATGACTATTTTGGCACTTCTAAGGTCATCGTACATCTGCCCCTTTTCAGCTGTATTCATAATCTCTTTGATATGGCTGATGGTGGCATCGGCCTTCTCTGTATTTCTTTCGGGCACTATATCAATGCTACCTATATCATCAATATGCCCAAACTTACACAACACTTCTCTTTCTTCTTCGGTTGTGGGATTGAAGATCTGAATCCATTGCCGCCTAAAGTTCTTACGCAAAATCTCATAATTCTCTTTTCTAACATGGCCAACCATCTTGTGTCGCTTGCCCCTTATGCTACCGTCGTGATACACATTGACCCTATACTTACTCCATAATGCCTGATTCAGATCACCGATGGTAAGGCGATCGTTCTCAACTAAGTGGTTGTGTATAAAGTTGTTTACAGCTTCTTCGTTACTGTCCTTAGATTGGCTTGTCTGTTGGCCAAAGTTCAGTAAGGATTTCAGCTCCAGTATATCACTTCCCTTATAGGCAGTCTTATTCTTATGATCTACTATGATATAACCGTATGGAGCATCCTTCTTTCCGACAAACACCAAGCCTATACCAAACTTCTTTTTTAGCATAGTTTTGAGGTCGTTCTTGTCAGAACTTAATCTCTTATATTTCAATATGATAGCTTTCAGTTGCTTGCGTCTCTTACTTGTTTCCTCCTTCGATTTTTTTGATGCCACATTCTCTATTTCTTGGATAGCAATACTCTCCAGAACAGTGCCACCTTTCTTTACTTTGAGTATATCATCTTCTACAAAGCTCTCATAGCCACTGCCCTCCAAGATAGCTTGATATTGTCCCAACGATTCAAAGGAGTATAGCAATGCTTGTTGTATGATACTCTGGGATTCACGTTTTGACTCTATTTTCAATATCTTATTGAGAACGGCCTGGGAGCGCAGACGCTCATTATGGTCGTCTATTTTCTTACCATCTGGTGCGACCCTACTGGTGACAATATGGATATGATTATTGGCAGTGTCATGATGGGCATATATCAAGATGGGTTGGCCCGACTTTGCATATCCCATTTCTTTAAGATACTGGTGAGCAATCTCTATCAACTGGTCGTGAGTATAGTCCTGTTTTTTGCAGGATATAGCGACATGAAATTGGGTATTCTTGATATTCTGATTAATCGATGAATACTTCATCAAATACTCTCGCAGATTGGAGGCGGAGAGATTGCCAGTCTTCTGCAAATAACCGAAGTTGGCTATTTCCACAAGTTCGGCGGCACCTTTCGACACCTTACGCTCGTTATAGTTGACCGCACTAAATGTGCTGCTCGATTTTAGTATGGTTGCAATCATAGCACTTTAATTGGTGATAATATCGCCTTGTTTAAAGACTACCAATGAGGCTTCTGCAAATTATATCGGTAAACATATTAAAGTGCCATAAAGCGATAGTGCAAATATACCACTTTTCTGCCAAAACCTGCTCTTCATCTTCTGCTCTTTGTATATCTTTGAGGTAAATTACCAACCATAGCATCGTATGAAAGAGGACAGACGAACCAACCGAATCAACCTTCATCTGAACAATAGGGAAATGGAATTGTTCAAGGCTAAGGCAAAGAATTACAGACAAATGTCTGCCATGATACGTGATGCCGTAGCTCAATTTGATGATGTCGGTACTGTAAAACGGATTGAGTCTTTGAACAATCTGGCTGACCTGATTACGAATTTTAACCATGAGATTTCTAAGCAAGGTGGCAATCTCAACCAAATAACCAAACGTGCCAACGAACTAATTTACCAAAGCGAACTGAACGAAACCTATTACAAGGAGGTCTTTCTCCCTCAAATTTTACTCCTACAAAAAACGATGAAGGAGATCAAGAAGCAGCAAGCAGACATCTTCAAAAAGTTACTTAACATCTAATTTCCTCATCGCTTTTGTGTCCTAATACCGGAGTTGCGACGGTATTTCTCCCACTTCGGTGGGCAAGTAGCCTTTTGTGCCGATTTGAAAAATTGGCGCCTAAAGGCACAACTTGCAACACATTTCTAAACCGTCGTGTACACATTGACTTTCCTATGGATTCCATACTCCTACACCGTTTGACCGCCGTTATCATACAATATCTCAAGATGATGCTATGCCGATTATAAAAGATGATAAGATGCTTGTCATAAAGTATTCAAAACAGATAACCATTCTATCATAAAATATGCCTATCATACGATATTACAACAATAACAGATTACGATATGGTAATCAAAAACATTGACTATATACTTGTAATGAGGTTATAATGTCATTCAAAATGATTGGTATAAAACATTATCGTTATAATATCATACTATCATAACCCAAGGGATAAAATCCACCAGAATGGCAGAAATGTGTTTGTACTTTTGTCGAAGCAACAAGAGGGAAAAGAAGTACCCTCGTTTGATACCTTCGAGCGAAGTTTGCTCGATACTATGCTCTGACCAAAAGTTGTATTGTTGCTGTTTACTATCTGGATAACAATGGCAGTGATGCAGAAGAAGGGAAAAGTTAATCCGAAAACAGGTTATTGAGGCAGCTCAATGACGTAACCTTTTGAGTAAACGGAGGCATGGGCAAAGTTTGCCATCAAGTATATTCTTTTCCCTTTAGTTGAAGTTTCCTCACGCGCATATAAAGCCTTATTTATTATTTTTATTTATAAGCTTTATTTAAGGGAAGTGTAATGAGCTGAGTACAAGTTACTTGATTGAATGATATGTAACCTTTTGAGAACGGATAAGTAACTTTTTGAGAACGGTTATGTAACCTTTTGAGAGCCGATAAGTAATCTTTTGAGAAGGGTACAAGTACATCGGAGGTTCACGTTTTACTATTATAAATATGTTGGTTTCTGCCATTTTTGTTCTTATCCTACAGTTCTTTGTCTATCTTTGTAGTGTTGTGCCGATGCGCTTCACTTTATTCGCCGATAAGATAGACAGCTGTCATCACGGCTCCCTTTAATTGTTTTGTCGTTACAACTCTAGAAGTCGTACTTCTGATAACATAGAATTAAAGGGTTCGCAATGACAAGAAGAATAATCACCTTGATTGAAAATGGAGGAATGGGCAAATGCTCATTCAGCTTCAACAATCTCTTGCTGCGATCGCCCTTACGCTATACCATGATGGAGCGTCGCTTCTTGTATAAGCTGGCAGAGGCCATCAAAATTAGGTATGAGAAGATGGGACTAAAAGTCAGGGAAAACTGGAATAGTCTTGTTTTCAGCATGACCGACAAAGACCTAGCGATGGTAGGTGGCAACACCAATGTGGTGCGTACCTACAAAACAGTTCGATCGCTTGCACAAAAATCCATTATTCAATATCACCAGAACAAAGATAAGCAGATGGTGGTGGATTATTTTCACTGGATAGATGCTTTTCGATGGAATACCTCGACCAACGATTATACGGTGCGTGTTTCGCCTGAACTTTACGAGTACGTCATCAACCTTACGAAGTCGTTTACTGTGCTCAACCTCCACACTGCCATCTTACTCGAATCTAAGTATTCTCAAAAGTTTTATGAGATATGCTGCCTCTATTCGGGCGACTTCCGTTTCATCGATCCTACAACCCCACACGAAATCTATAAAAAGCGTGTGATAAAGATGTCAATCGAAACCTTCCGCTTCACCTTTGGCTTATCAGAGCTACATGACCCCAGAACAGGGGAAATAATCGAGAAGGAAAAATATCAGCGGTTTAAGACGATGGTAGAGAAGGTGGTGCTCACTGCCCAAAAAGAACTTTTTGAGCTATACCAAATGCACCAATGTGATGTGTGGTTTGACTATGACGTGCCTGACAGGTATGGCCGAGGTCGGAATGGTTCTCCGAGAAATTTACGTTTTTACATTTATACAAGAGAACACCCAAAATCAAAAGATGCCGCCTTGGATCGACCTTGGCAGGAAGGCGATGAGCCTCTGTGTCCTTACGAGGAAAAGCCAAAGAAGTTTGCAGTTACTAAAAAGAAAGTCAAACAAACCGATTGGCTCAGCCTCGATCCGGATTATCAGAGAGACCTAATACGCCAACTCCTCAATCACTATTTTAGTGCTGATGAAGCTGCCTACTACCTCCAGAAGATAGACCAGGAGCAGCAGCGAAGCCGAGATACTTATTCGCAGGTGATCCAGGTAATCTATGAGAAGCAGAAGCAACCCAAGTTTGAACAAGGTACCAAGCGGTATAAGCAGAAAAGTCTGAGGGAGTTTGTGTTTGCCATTAATCTCAAAGAATATGGCTGGTCAATAGAGCCTTACCAAGCAGAAGATGAAGGGCAAGAGTAAAGGAGCCAATGTCATTAGACAAAGACTCCTTTAATTTTCGGGGTTATTAGTCTGTTACCTCATAGAAATATTGCAACTCCTTTCCGTGCAGGTTCTCCTGCGCCCACTCATCAGCCTTGCGCCAAAGCTTGTCGTACACTCGTGCGATGGCATCATTCTTCTCATACCACTGCCAAATTTTGTGATTGAGCACCATCACAAGCTCTGTGAGGTAAATGTGGTTGGTGTGCCACTCCTTGAAGGCTCTCTCATAGGTATCTATGATAGCCTCGATACCAAACCTGTCTGCGATAGAGAAGTCCATCCAGAAGGTAGTCTTCGGCTGGTAGCCTGTCATAGCCATTGCTTCATCAACACTCGTTGTAATTCTAATTACTTCCATACTCATAACGATTAAAAAGTGAATAATTCTTGTGATACATTTCCCTTTAGTTTCCAACTGTTTATCAGTGGAGCTGTCTGGGATTGAATTTTTATGTGCATGGTATCAGTGTGGCCAGAGTGGATGCGCAAGTAATTTTCAGGGAGTTTTAGATGGAAACCCAATTTTGAACGCAAAGAAAAATTGTGGAGGGTCTATCTAAAAGTCCTTGAAAATAGCTTTAGCGGTACTTTTGTAGGAATGAAGACCACACTACCTTTGCACAATAAAAATCAAGGCAGGCAGCTACACAATAAGAGTTAGCAACGCCAATAAAGTTAAAGTCATGCTAAAAGAAAAATAGAAGGGGGAGAATGCTCAAAATCATAGAGTATGCAATAATTTTAATAGTATAAACTGTTTTTATCCAAGAAAAATATTGTTTTTTTCATAATATATAGTATCTTTGCGGCAAAAGGCCGCAAAGATATAAATTATGTGGCTATAACAATAAAAGAAAATGTCAAAAAAAACAATACGAGTAGTATCTCTGTTCTCTGGCTGTGGAGGACTTGATCTTGGGTTTGAACAAGTTGGCGACTACAAGACTCTTTGGGCAAATGACTTTAAGCACGAAGCATGTCAAACTTTTAGACGACATTTTGGTGATATTATAGTTGAAGGAGATGTTGAGCAAATCGACCCATATAATAATTCTTCTGTACCAGATTGTGATTTGGTACTGGGGGGCTTCCCGTGCCAAGATTTCTCTATAATTTGGAAACAACCAGGGCTTAATGGAGAGAGAGGTAACTTGTACAAAAGTTTTCTTCGATTTGTTGATGCCAAAAAACCAAAAGCTTTTGTTGCAGAGAATGTTAAGGGAATTCTTACGGCTAATAAGAAAAAAGCAATAAAACAAATTATTGAGGATTTCCAAAATATTGAACCTGGATATGTAGTAATCCCTCATCTATATAATTTTGCAGAATATGGAGTTCCTGAATTTAGGGAACGAGTACTCATTGTAGGAATTCGTGTAGACACAGGATTCAAATTTAAGCATCCGGCTCCGACACATGGTGTTGGCGAAGGGCTTAAACCATTTGTTACGGTTCGTGATGCTTTTAAGAATGTTAGGGAGGTTCCATATAATAACGAATTTCTCAAGGTCCAAGAAAGAACAAAGAAAATAATAAGCTTGATTCCAGAAGGAGGTAATTTTACAGATATACCAAAGGAAAGCCCTTATTATGTGAAAGGCATGATTAGTCATGTCTATCGTCGAGTAAAATTGGATGAACCGTCAAAGACGATTATAGCAGCAGGAGGAGGTGGAACATGGGGGTATCACTATCCTGAGAATCGCCCACTTACCAATAGAGAAAGAGCTAGGATTCAATCTTTTCCTGATGATTTTGTTTTTGAGGGAAATACGACAGAGGTTAGAAGACAAATTGGAAATGCAGTTCCACCTGTTGGCGTTCATGCTATTGCACAGGCTCTGAAACCATTATTTTTTTGCGAATATGAAAAGATTGACTTATTTGAGTTGCAAGACTATTTAAAGAATATGCCAATCGAGGAAAGATTAAAAATGATTACTAAGTAAGATTTTTCTTTTATGGATTTACTTTTCTCAGACAATCCTCTTATACAAACAGTGACGCATACCAAGAGTATCTCTAGTATGTATAATAAACTTGTTAATTCTGCAACCCAATTTAATATTGCAACGGGATTTATCTCGAATGATTCTATTGCAGAACTTAAACAGTTAATAGAATACCGAGACGGAGAGCTCAATCTTTCACTGTTTATAGGAATGAATTATATAGAAGGGTTTACATCGATTCAATACAAAGCTGTACAAGACCTTGATTGCTATTTGACAGCTAATCATGTAGGTAAAGTTTTGTTATCGCCAAAAGCTCTTTATCATGGAAAGATGTATTCTTTCATGCAAAATGATGATTGTTTAGCAGCTTTTGTCGGGTCTTCTAACCTAGGAAGCTTTGTAGGCACTTCGCAAAATCTAATAGAAGCCGACGCTTATTTTTCAAATAGTGAGGGGAAAAAGATTGATGAATATATTAGTCAAATTTCAACAGCTTTAGGCAAAGAATTTTCGCTCTTACCACAACCGAAACTGATACCTGTAGATACCAGACTTTTAGATGGATATACTAATGTGGTAAAGCTAGAAAAGACAGACATAGATAAAGAACTAGCTTTGCGCACTGGTGAATATGTTGACATTCCATTGAAGACAGAATTAAAAAGCAACTTAAATACTTACTTTGGAAAAGGTAAGGTAAAGGGTAAATATAGCCCTCGTGGATGGTATGAGGTTGAGATTATTGTTGGGACAAGATTACAGAACAGAGAATTATTACCCGATAAGGACAGTGGAGCATTTACTGTCATAACCAAAGATGGTTATCAGTTTGATTGTTCAAGACAAGGGGATTATTCCAAGAATTTAAGATCTGATAAAGACTTGAAGATTCTTGGTCGATGGATTAAGGGACAAATGGAAAATTGTGGAGTACTTGAAATAGGGAAACCTGTTACCGAGGAAACTCTCACTGCCTTTGGTAGGCATTTTATTAGATTTGAGAAAACGAAGTCTGGTAAATTTATTCTATCATTAGTATAACTATGTTTTTTGAAGATTACATATCAAAAATTAATAATACAGAGCTTGTTACAACTATAAAAGAGACTGCAAAGACTTTTGTCCAAAAGATAGAAAGTAATTTGTTGATAGATGAGCAACTTAATGCTTTGCTCTTAGGAAATGTGCAAAGTGGCAAGACTGCTCAAATGTTAGGAATTATGTCTTCGTTAGCGGATAAAGGCTTTAAGGTCTTTCTTCTTTTAACTACAGACAACTCTGACTTGCAGCGACAGACTTTTAAACGAGTAAAGAAGACTCTTGTTGGATTTAATGTCCTCAATGAACGTGATGAGACATTATTTACGACAGCTACTTTGCGAGAGCCTACTGTCATTGTCTTGAAGAAAAATGCCAGTATCTTAAATCGTTGGAAAAACTTTTTCGTTAATTCTGAAATTTGCAAAGGACTGCCTCTAGTCTTATTTGATGATGAAGCTGATGCTGCAAGTCTTAATACACTTGTTAATAGGAAGCGCGTTAGCACTATAAATAATAAGCTGCGTGATATAAAATCAACTGCAGCAACTACTATTTATATTGAGGTAACAGCAACACCACAAGCCGTATTATTACAATCACAGCAATCTGGTTGGAAGCCCAAATTCGTGTACTATTTTAAGCCAGGTTCGAAATATCTTGGCGGTAATTACTTTTATCCAAAAGTTAGGTCGCTCAATACTATATTTACTCCTGAGTATGAACTTGATGATGTAAAGTCTGGGAATGATATTGTTTGTCCTTTAGGGCTACGTCAAAGCATTATGTCGTTTCTTGTGAATTGTGCCCATAGAAAGATAAATCATGAGTTTAATTGCAATTTCATGATACATCCTGCCACACAAATAAGTGTTCATAACTCATTTGTAGAAATTGTTCAGGAGCATCTTAATTTATTGCAAAATTCTACAGAAGAACAAGCTTTTAACAGTTCGCTACAAGAAGCTTGGATAAATCTACAACAAACCAAGCCCGATTTAGAAGACTTTGAAGATATAAAAAACTCTGTAATAGAGATTTTGGACAATACCGAGATATTAGTTATTCCATTAAACTCAAAAAGTTTTATTTGCAGAGATGAAAATAACCCAGACGCTTTAGATCTGTCGAAGGGGTTTAATATTGTCGTCGGTGGCAATACATTAGGTCGTGGAATTACATTTCCCAATCTACAAACGGTTTATTATTGTCGTACTTCTAAGGCACCGCAAGCCGATACCTTTTGGCAACATTCAAGAATCTTTGGTTATGATAGAGAGAAGCAACTAGTTAGACTTTTTATACCAAAGAGCTTATATACTTTATTCTCTGAATTAAATTCAGCGAACGATATTCTTATAAATCAAATTGAAAACGGTGTAGAAAACCTACAGATTGTTTTATCAAAACATATCAAGCCTACGAGGAAAAATGTACTTGATAAAGATTATATAAATGTAATTAGTGGTGGTGTTAATATGTTTGCTTCATCACCTTCTTGTGTGAATACAGCATCAATAGATAACTTGATAGCCTCTTATGCTAACGAAGACATTATAGAAGTAGAGACAGAACTCTTATTAAAGATCCTTGATTTGCTTGTACTAGAATCCTCTAATGATTTCAATAAGGAAAAATATGTGGCTTGTATTAATGGATTAAAAGCAAAAAGGCCACAAATCAAGTGTAAATTGATTGTACGTACTAACAGAGATATTTCTAAAAATACAGGAACAATGCTTTCACCAAACGATAGGCGACTTGGAGACTCATGTCATAAGGATGTTGTTCTTACAATGTATAGATTGAATGGTGATAAAGACAAAGGTTGGGAAGGGAAGCCTTTATGGATGCCTAATATAAAGTTCCCTGATGACTGCTGTTTCTATGATTTAAACGAAACTAGTTGAGCATGGATATGGAGGGGAAAAAATATATTTTTGTAAGCTCTGGTACCTCACGTGTATTGGAGTACTTGAACTGTAATTTTGCAGGAAAACTATTTTTAATAGATGATCTTTCCTCAAAATTAGCTCTTACATATACATCCATAAGGACAATTCTTTGTAATCTTTGTGACGATGACATTATTTTAAGAGTATGCAGAGGAGTGTACTATTATCCATCTTCTGCTCATTCTAAAACGTGTCCTTCCATCATAGAAATATTAAAATATCTATCTATAAAAGGTAATTACCAGATTTGTCCAACGGGTGATTATTTAGAGTATTGTTTAGGCATTAGAAAAGAAAATCCTAACAACATTACTTGCTATACTACAGGAAAGCTTAAATCCTTAAAATTGTACACTAAGACGCTTGTAAAGTTTGTTCCTCGAAAAAGAAATGTTTATATGGGAATTTGTCCTTGGAATGTAATGTTATTAGCTCAATATATTACGGACAATAGCACAGCTATTGAACAGAAAAAAATGTTATTGACGCATTATGTACAACGACAGAACATTACTACTAGCGATATTGCTAATCTCCCTGACGAGATACGAAAGAAGATTCTTATACTTTTATAACCCCAAAACTAGTATATGGTACTACAAGACGAAATAAAAAATGGAGAATCATCTGTATTGGAGTTCAAACGCGAACTGCCGACTGATGGTAAGAAGTATCTCAAAACGATTGTTGCCTTTGCTAATAGTAAAGGCGGGAAGATTGTGTTCGGAGTAGATGATAAGACTCTTGATATTGTTGGTGTGGACAATAGTAAGGTGTTCCAATTTATGGATGCCATTGCCAATGCAGTATCGGATGCTTGCGAACCTATGATTGTTCCTGACATCAAGATGCAAACCATAGATGATAAGCTTGTTATAGTAGTAGAGGTGCATCAAGGTCAAGACAAACCTTATTATCTCCGAACGGAAGGAATTAAGAATGGAACTTATGTGCGTGTGGGTGCAACGAGCAGACCTGCAACGGCCGAGAAGATAAAGGAGCTAATGCTCTATGGCTCAAATCGATATTTCGATGAGCAACCTTATAGTTCTGAACCAGCCCAAGAAGATAAGATTACCAAGTTATGTGATGTTATTTCCAAATATAGCCATAAGGATGTTTCTGTAGAGCAACTGCGTGGATGGGGATTACTTGTAGCTGATGATACAGGTAAGCTCTTGCCATCAAATGCCTTTGAGCTGATGACCGATAATCATATACCCTTTGCCGAGATACAATGCGGTCGTTTCAAGGGTAATGAAAAGTTGGTGTTTATAGACAAAAGGGAGATAGAAGGACCTATATACCAGCAGATTGAGAAGTCGTGTGAGTTTGTGTTGGAGCATATCAATCTTGGGGCGGAAATCAAAGGATTGCATCGTGTGGAAACCTACGAGATACCAGAGGAGGCCATAAGGGAGATATGTACCAATGCCGTGGTACATCGCAACTATTTACAACGTAGCTATATACAAGTGGCTGTCTTTGATGATAGAGTCGAAATAAAATCACCAGGCGCACTTTATGGAGGGCTGACCATAGAAGAAGTTAAACATGGCGGATCAAGTATTCGTAATAAGGTATTAGCTGATGTATTAAGCAAAATGGGCTTTGTCGAGCATTGGGGAACAGGCGTAATGCGTGTGTTTGCCCTATGTAAAGAAGCAGACTTGCCAGAACCGACAATCGTTGAGGATGGCGAGTACGTTGTGTTTACCTTCTATCGAAACGGCACCAATGTCACCAATGTCACTAATAATGTCACCAATGTCACCGAAGATGTCACCAATAAAGAGCTTGTAGTTTCATTGATGACGAAAAATCCCAAGATAACCTTAGGCGAGATTTCAGAACGACTGAGTATTAGTGAAAGACAAGTGAAACGTTTAGTGTCTGACTTAACATCATTGGGAATCATTACTCGTAAAGGTTCAAATCGAGCTGGAGAGTGGATAATAGTGCAGAAATAATGAGGCAAAGTGCTGATATATGCTCCGTTACTATTCTTGTTGGGACAACGAGCGTCTCATCAAGGTTGGTGATGATGGGAGTTGGTGTATCAAGTTCGTTGATGGTGATGTAGTAAACCAAACGGAAGAATATACCCCAAAGGAAGTAGAGCAAATGGAGCAGAGGGCGAAAGCTGACGGAGGCATCGGCTTCATGAACTTTCGACACAATGGTAATGTCGTAACAGAATGGGACGACCGAGACCATGCCTTGCTCTGCCCAGTAAAAGAAATCTCCCAAGAAGAATTTGAAGGTTATGGGCGAACATGGAAGTGGAGCCCAAGGGCACAAAATAATATTATAGCATTAAGAGATAGAAAACGATGGAAGATAAGTTGAACTTACTTCCACCATTTTTTCACATCAGTAGCTGATATTTGTCAGTTCTGCTTCTATTGCCCCCAGATAGCTTACCAGATAGGCATCTTCACCTAACCAGCGGTAATTTTGCCAAGGGTCGTCATTGATGTAATCATCAATGATTTTTGGCTCGCCTTGATGCTTCGAGTAAAGGGCTTCGAGGAGGTCGGACGCAACTTCTTGCATTTGGTGTGCTTCCGTAATGGAAAATCGGGGATGAGAGGCTTTCCCCGATTTCCAATCGAAGTAAGGGCGAAAGATTTCAGCTTGCGGAATCACTCCTTTTGAATAATCGTTCAACATTCGCTCTGCGAAGACATCTTGTTTATCGAATACAGTCATAATAGTTTGCCAACTTATTCTCCAATAATAGTGAGGTCTATTTTCAACTTCTCAAAATCATCAATTCCAAAATAGTCAGATTGAGTAGCTTTGAGATCACGATCTGAAAATCCAGTGATACATAGCAAGCCATTGGGACAGACATGAGTGGCTGCACCAGAAATAACTTCACCAATTATAGCCTCTTTATCATTAGGATAAACAATATTGGTACATGTTGTAAAGTCGTCTGCATCAATTTCGATACCATACTCCTCTTGTATCTGTTCCATGATACTGTCAAGACCTGGGGCTGAATATACTTTGATCCCCCTAAACTCCACACTTATCACTTCGGGATTATCCTTGTTAATCTCGATGCTCTTGCTTAACTGATGATTGATTTTATCAAACATCGTACCATCTACTTTGATTGCAAAGCAATTCTCATTATTGTCTGATATATAGAATATTTGTAACATAGTTTATCTTCTTTATACTTGCAAAGATACAAATTTATTAGAAATATAAGGACTATTCCTCCTCTTCTGGCAGGGCATCCAGTATGCTTTCAATATTCCCAAACTGGAGGTTGCCCCAACCAATTTCGTAATACTCACTATCCTCGTCGGGCATAACCAATATGCCACCATGATGGGTGATGGGGTACTTCACTGCCATAACCTTGGCATCGGTATGCCCCTCGCCATTATCCAGTTCGGCTATGACATAAGGGAAATCGGCAAACCAGTGGTATTCTCTATCAGGGCGATGGTACATGGTTATGTTCAAAGTTCTAAGGGCATCTTGATGTGCCTCGACGTGTTGCTGTAAAAAATCTGAATGTTTCATTTTATGGTTATTGTTGTGGCAGGGTTGTTAGCCCTGCCGTTACCTTTGTTATGCTACAATCTTGTACTCATGGACATAGATGTAAACATCATCATCTTCCTGCTCCATGTTCCACTTCGCAAGCTCCTCCTTGGTCATCTTCTCCCTGCCGGTAAGTTCAGCCACATAGTTCATGGTGTCCTCTTCATTGGTGAAGTACTCATGACTAAAGATGTCATTGACGTAAGAATCGACGTAAAATCTATCAGCAAAATACTTACCCTCGGCATCGTTGGTGGCATATATCTCGCAGCCCGGCTCTTCCACACAGAAATAGATGGTGAGGTTGGGCATCAGCTCTGATAAGACCTCGTAGAAGTCAGTGGCTCACCATGCCTCTTCTGTGTCGATGCGAAGTACCTGCCCATCGAAATCGTAATACTCGATAAAGCCTCGAAGGTACTTCTTCATCTGCTCGTCGGTAGCTCCCAACGTTTTCACGATGTTACCTTCCCAACCGTCGCTTGCTGTTTCTGCTACTGGCTTCTTACGACCATTTATAAAGTCGTCAATAATCTGATAAACCTTGCTTACATCTTCCTTGCTACCCTCAATAACGTAGCTTGTACTTGCCCAATTTGCCATAATTCTAAAGTTCTTAATATGTTATCTTAATCTGTAAAAGCATTGAGGCGTTGTGCCTCAAACTCCCACTCATATCCTCGGTTGTTACACTGTGTCTGCAAGATGCACCTTATCTCTTTGGCATCTTCCTCGGTCATACCCCGATGCACCATCAGTTGTGCGATGATGTCCTCCATATCCTCACCGATATAGACAAGCTCCCTCGATGCGAGGGAGTGCCATTCGTCTGTTCGGTAAACCAAGTAAATTACGTGTATTTCCATCGTCCAAATGTTAGAAATGAAAATCAATGATACCACCGAGGTAAATCTTACTTCCAACCTCCAAATCTTCTATCCAACGCATCAGCTCTACCGACTCTTCGGCATAGGTCTGGTCGGTTTCTCCACTTAGATAGAACTGCGATGCGGTGTCGAGTGGGTTCTTTAATGCTCTTTCGAGTTTGTAAGAATGACCTACGAATTTCAAAATGTTCTCGATGTTCAACTGCGATGCGAGGTCTTGAATACGCTCTACCCATTGAGCTTTCCACTCGACGATACCCCCTTGATACTCAAAGGTCGTGTCGTCAATCTGTTGAAACATACCCGACGGCAGTATGTAGTCCTTCAATGCTTCGATGGCACTTTTGCGTCCTTCCTCCGTAATGGCTGCACAATAGTCATAGTCTGTACCATCACCTTGATAAAGTGTGTCCTCATTGATAGCTTCCTTAATTGGAGCGTCCGAAATCTGATAAATCCATGCGTGCATAGTCGTAATGTTTTAATTGTGATACATTTCCCTTTAGTTTAGCTGCTTTTGCAGCATCGCTGTCGGGATTTCAAATTTTATGTGCAAGGTAAGAGTAAGTCCATCAGGCAGATAAGGCAAGTAATTTTGTGATATTGTCATGGAATACCCCGATCTTGGATTGGAGGAAGGCTGCCGTGAGAATATCGCAAAATAGTGTAGCGGTACTTAGCGTTCTGACGGACTTGCTACCTTTGCTAAGTAAAATTAAATCCAGACAGTGAGTGCAGGAGTGTAAACGACCTATAATCGGGCAACGCCCATGAATGAGGGATAGTGGGTAACTATTGCCTGGTAAGGCACCAAAAATCAGACACAGACCCTACCGCTCTCCCGAAGTCCCTTGAAAGACTCTGTTGGCGATTCTGAAAGGTCAAAAACAGTGTCTTTCATGGGATAAAAACGGCCATGACCGTTTTTAGGGTCTTTGCGTAACCGGTGTTCGGTCGCGCTGTAAACCACTTAGCCGTTGTCACAGTGGAGCGAGAGCGGAGCAGGACTAAGGCGTAGATGACTGCAGCTCAACGAGGACACTGGTGAAGCAACCTGGATGTTGAGTAGACAACAAGAGGGAAAGGAGTATATGGACAAAACTTGCGATAGCGTGTTTTGTAAAGGGCCAACAAAAAGCGACTACCTCGGTAGTGGCTTACGGCTTTCAGGGCATGGCCATGGTAACAGGGCTTAGACAAAGAGGGGGCTGTGAGCTGTGGGAGCAGCACACAGCGCAAAAACGTCCCTGCGATAAAGTAGGGACGTTTGGGAAATGGTGATTATGGTCGAAAGGTATTCAAATCTACCAACATAGAATTATATATAGCCTTGGCATAGCCTTCTTGTTTCAGTTGAGCTATCTCTCGCCTTGAATAAGCCATTGCTTGCGCCTTAGTCAGTCCCTGCTTGAATTTCATAGGGCGATTGGGGCGCATGGTCTGCACCTCGTATTGCTCTCGATAGATGGGGACGAAAGTTTTTCTCTTGATAATCTCTACTCTTGGATAACGTAACATGATATAAAAGTTTGCGCCCCGATGGTTAGTCGGGGCATTACCTTGGATTTAGAGTGATGCAAGTCTTTCAGCAGCCTTGCAAATGAGGTCTTTCAGCTGCTGCTTATTGAGTTCGGGCAATAGGTCTATGACCATAAAGTTCTCCGTATCCTCAATCTTCACACCTCGCTTGGCAAGAATTGTCTTGATGCCCAAACTGTTGAAATCGTTGTAAGCCTTATCACTGCTTGATGCGCCCTGTGTCTCGGTACTGATGGGAGCATTGCTATCTTGCAACTCTTCCGGCTCGCCAATGCCGATGAAAGCATCAATGCGAAACTTGCGCTCTTCGCCCTTGTCGGTATCGAAGTAGGTAAAGTATCTGTCCGAAACATCTATGCTGTCAGAGAGAATGCCATGAGTGTATCTGATAGTTCCGTCTGCCTTGCGGTAAGCAAAGGCAGTCTTGCCTTCTTTCTTCATCTTCTCTTTGAGCTTAACCACCAATGCAAGGCAGATGTCGTGATGCTCGTCCATGGTCTCTTGTCGAAGTTCGCCAACCTCCACAAGGTTATTGATGATAAACGACCGCCAACCTTTGCAATCCACATCATAGTAGGCAAGGGTGTAACTGCATTGCTGATGGGGGTGAGTGCCTTTAATGGTGTGCCCGATGCCATATAGTGTACCACACGCATGACGCTCCGTGCCGTCTTTCTTACGATGCACAAAGGAAACGATACCCTTACGAAGTTTGCCAACCAATGTCTCAAATAGATTTTCCATATTCTGTAATGTTATTTTAGATGATACATTTCCCTTTAGTTTTGCTGCTCTTGCAGCATCACACTGCCGGGATTTCAAATTTTATGTGCAAGTGGTAAGCAAGTCCATAAGGCAGATAAGCCAGGTAATTTTGCGATATTGTTTGGAAAACACAAATCTTTGATTTATGGAAGGCTGCCATAAGAATATCCCAAAATAGCGGAGCAGTACTTGGTGTTCTGATGGACTTGCTACCTTTGCTAAGTAAAATTAAAAGCCATACAGTGAGTGCAGGAGTGTAAACGATACATATAAGGCTAATAAAACTATTAAAACATGATCTCGGCGGAAGCTATCAACTATATCTACATCAAACATATATACGATTGCGTAAAATGTACACAAAATATTTGGTTGTGTAAAAATTACGTATTATATTTACACCCATGAACTAATGATAATGATATGTACACATACAAATATCCTCATCCTGCCGTGACCACAGACTGTGCTATCTTCGGCTTTGATGGTAAGGAACTTCATATTCTTCTCGTTGAGCGTGGCATTGAACCATTCAAAGGAGAATGGGCATTGCCTGGCGGTTTCCTGAAAATGGATGAAACTGCCGAAGAGTGTGCAAGAAGAGAACTTATGGAAGAAACCGACCTGCATGATGTTTACTTGGAACAGTTCTATACCTTCACAGGTGTAGATCGTGACCCTCGTGAACGAGTGATAACAATCGCATATTATGCACTTGTACGAAAAAGTGACTACCATGTGCTTGCTGGAGACGATGCAGCTAAAGCAGAATGGTTCGCTATAGATGATCTTCCTCAACTCGCTTTCGACCATAATACTATTATCAGAATTGCAAGAGAACGCATTAAGGAGAGGCTGGCGACAACTCCAATCGCCTTCAAGTTGCTTGATAAAAAATTCAAAATGAGCGAACTCCAACATCTTTATGAGATTATCAACGGTACAAGTTATGACCGCAGAAATTTTCATAAGAAGATGATGGCTACAGGCTTTATAGCAGATGAAGGGCCAAATCCCAATCCAGAACAGAGCCGTACAGCGACCATGTATAGCTTTAAGGAAGCTGATTTTATTAAACAGGAACAAAATAAAGAAATGAAGAAATATCCATTTGACTTTTAACAAATGAAAATTATGGAGAAAGAAGTACTACAAGACTTTCATGCGCAAGAGATTCGTATATCACCAGCTCGCATTAGTCTGTTGAAGAGTGATGAGATCTTTGTGTTTGGCAGTAACCTGCAAGGTATGCATGGAGGTGGCGCAGCGCGTATTGCAGTCACAAAGTTCGGTGCCATCATGGGACAAGGAGTTGGGCTGCAAGGACAAAGCTATGCTATCCCAACTATGCAGGGCGGTGTTGAGACTATCAAGCCTTACGTGGATGAGTTTATCGGTTTTGCAAAACTCCACCCTGAATACAAGTTCCTTGTAACAAGGGTAGGTTGTGGTATTGCAGGCTTCACTGATGGTGAGATTGCACCTCTTTTCAGTGAAGCTATCAATGTGGCGAACATCTACCTGCCACAAGAGTTCTTAAATGAGTTATATTCTAAAAATAGAAAAATATGATTGCAACTGTTTCTAATTATTCGATTGATATTGAACACCTTGAAGCGATCTACATGGATGAGCGTGGAGGTGATTGGGGGTATTTTGTGATACTTGTCTTAAAGCCCACCATGCAATACGTAAAGAACCCTGAAACAAATGAATGGGAATTACATCATGCCAATACTATCATTGAGCAACCTTGCATTGACGATGAAAGTATGGAAGCAAAGTATGAACATTGGGTAAAATTATGGCAGAAATATAAGGATTCCATACACGAAGGGGAGGACAAAGAATGATAGATCCTATAACATTAGATGAACTACAGGAGAAGAATGGTTGGAAGGAAGTTCTACCTCTATTAAGTGGCAGAGACCTCTTCTTTCATGGGAAGAAGTTGGTGTACCCTGGCGATTGGGAGTATATCAAGGATAAGGTGTGTATGTATGAGGAAGGTGATATGGATGATGAAAAGAAATTCATAGTCTCAATACCACCAGAACCATGGAGTAGCAATATACTCACGGCAAAGGTTGTGATATTATCATTGAATCCTGGATATGTTCCTCAATTGAACAAGGAGTTGGCATGTATGTTTAGGGCTGAGCAAGCAGAAAAAATTATGGCAGACAAACGTGCCATAATTGAAATGCAACCGAGGAGAGAATCTTTACCGACAATGGTTCTTGGTGATTGGTACTGGAAAAGAAGCCTTGCGCATATTGGCAAAGATGTCTACCCCGATGATCCCGAAAGAATTATGGATGACATAGCCATCATTCAAACATGTGCTTACGCATCTATTTCAAAGCTATCTACAGGTAATAGGCTTATGCCTTCGCAAGAGTTCACCCGTGATGTTATTCGCTATATCGTGTCGAACAATCCCAATACCAAATTCTTACTATTCCGTGCAGCACAAGTGTGGAAGGATAAAATCATGGAAAATAGCGTATGGAACGAGTTGGTAGAAAGCCACCGCTTGATAGAATCTAAGTTGTATCGTACACAGTTTGTTACCCCTGGGAACATTGGTGAAGACAACTACAATATCATCAGAGAAACAATAATTGAGAAGTAAAAACGACTGATGGCGTTAAGTACAGACAATTATAGTATAAAACTACTAAACATTGGGCAACGCCTATGGTATAAGGGTAGGTGTTGCCTTTGAAGGTACCAGAATTGAACACTTCACTACCTCTCTCCCGAAGTCCTTTGAAAGACTCTGTTGGCGATCCTGAAAGGCCAGAAACTGTGTCTTTCATGGGATAAAAACGGCATGATCGTTTTTAGGGTTTCTGCGTAGCCTGTGTACTATCAAGCTGCCTCCCTCTTAGCCGTTGTCGAAGTGAAGCGGATGCGGAACAGGACGAAGGCGTAGTTGGGTGCAGAATGATGATACACTGGCGGAGCAAACAGGCATAGAGCATGAGACTAAAGGGAAAGAAGTACAACCATCAAAACTTGCGTCAGCGTGTTTTGTAAGGGGAAATCAGAAGCGACTACCTCAGTAGTGGCTTACTGCTTTCGGGGCATGGTCATGTTGAAGGGATTGATTGTAGAGTGCTGCGAGCTGTGGGAGCAGCACACGGCAAAAATGCCCCGATGGTAGGTCGGGGCTTGCTGATACTTTAATACCATTCTGTGTAATAACTCTGGTCATTATTCTGACATTCTTTCTCCCACTCATTCATATCAGAGTAGTCATGAAGTAAACATTCATCGCTACAATAATAGCTGACTCCCATGTCTGAACAATAGCCGTCACGCATGAGCCGTCCACATACGGAGCAGCGTCTTACAGGTCTATCCGTGTCCCACCAATATTCAAGAAAGGCATCTGCCACCTCGTCGTCGCTGGTTTCTTTTGTCCACTTGCTTTCAAAAGCGTGGGCAAATTGTCTCAGCTCCTTGTCGGTATAGTACACCTCTTCTGACCCCTTAACAGCAATGTTGAGCTGGTTGAGTATATGTTGTATTGTCGATTGTTCTGTTTCCATTATCGTCTTTTTGAAGATTGGGCCCCGATGGTTGGCCGGGGCATTGCCTTTTACTTAAAGTGATAGCAGCTCTTCTATTTCCTGTCTGTCGCTAACCTCCGTCTGTTTGAAGTAGAAGTGTGTATCAAGCGAGCCATTGACCCAACAATCAAACAATTCACGCTCGCAGCCTCTGCCCTCAAACTCATCCACTACTTTGAGCCAAAGGATTTCTACCAAACAATTTCGCACGCTCGTAAGGTCGTACCCTGAGGCTTCGATAGCCTCATTCAAGTCCTCATCTGTCCAATCATAACCAAAGTAAGAACGAAAGGTATCAAGTTTGTTGTCATTCTTGAAAAAGCCTAACGATGTTAGTATCATTTCTCGGTTTGTCATATCCATAGCTGTCATGATTAAACGTTATACTTCCACTATCTGATTTATTCTGCCGTACAAGTGCGCCCGAAGACTGGTCTTGTCGGGGGCATAATACTCACTCCAATGGCCGTACTGATTGACGAGGTACCTTTTCAGCACGTCGATGAAGTCGAAGCAATAGCCCATCAATGGCACTGCGGTGCGAAAATAGGTATTGGTGTTCACTGCCTGGGCGAGCCAATTCTTCTCCTCACGGCTCATCTTCTGACCTTGGTTGAGCTTGGCACGAAGAAGATAGACCTTGCTGTTGCGAAGAGTGCTTAGTGGCTTCACGTCCCACTTCACAAACTTCCATGCTTTAACTTCTGTGTTTTGCTTTATACTTTCCATTTCGAATGATTTTTGATGTGATACATTTCCCTTTAGTTCCCTGCTTTTAACAGCAGGAGAGCATCGGGATTTCAAATTTTTCGAGCAAATGAGGTAGTAAGGCAAAGGACAGATAAGCAAAGTAATTGGGGCATATTCTCGTGGAATACCAAAATCTTTGATTTTGGGAAGGCTGCCACGAGAATATGTCCCAATAGCGCAGCGATACTTTGTGTTCTGGTCGCCTTGCTAACTTTGCATAGAAAAATGAAAGCCGATGGTCGCCTGTTGAATAATTGGAAACTATGCCCAAGGGCATAAAAGCCACGTTTATTTATATCCACTTAGTGAATGGCAAGAATACAAGTTTTGTGGGTAAGCGAAGTAATGTACCGAATGTAGGAAACTAACACAAGACTTACCGATGGTGTTGGTCAACCTGCCGAACAGAATAGTGAAAGGAGTGGTAGGACACTTAATTGGGAGAAAGGTTCAAAAAGAGTATAAACAGCATACAGGGCGAATAAAGCAAGCTGTAGATTCTCGTTAAAAATCAGTGATATGATAACGATTGATAGCAAAGGTTCAAATCCGCCAAAAGGAGAAAGCCTATAATATATTGGTTTTCAGTGTATAGAAATGATGTGAAATATCTTGACATGAAAAAGTCGTTTCATCGCAAAATCAATTTTTCGGAGAAAAAAGTGGGTCAAAAATGGGTCAAAAGTGGGTCAAGAACTGGGTCAAATTTGGGTCAAAAAGTGGGTCAAGAGGTTCGGCATGGGCAATAAAAAATCCCTAAGTTGTTGAAACTTAGGGATTTGCGCTTAATGCGGTTGCGGAGAGAGAGGTTTGTGAACCAAACTCTCGTATCTCGTTGTATATAAACTTTCTATATGTTTTGACAAATCATCAGTGTAGCATTTTTGTAGCAGTATTCTGACTGCTTAATGACTACCATTCTGACTACCTATTGAAAGCTCAACCGCTCTCTTTTCTTGGGTACAAAGGTATATAAAATTGTACTGACCTCCAAATCTTTGTACCATAAATATTTAGAGATTTTACTGCTACACATTCCAGTGCAAGGTGCAAGCCCTTATATATAAAGGGTCTTGCACCTTGCACTGGAGGACTTGTGTATGATTGTCTGATATCGGTTGACCTTTTATAGCTTTATCACTAATAAAAGGTGAATTATGTTATTATTTATTTCTATATAAGTTTACTATATTTATCTTATGAGTGATATAGAAACCCTTTGCATCCGCCACCAAACAAAAAAATGCATCTGGTGCATGACGACTTGCAGAGGGTACATAAACTTGCGTGTGACGGGTTGCTCGTGCCAAGATGTTTCTATAACTTTATGTTTATGAAAGAGTTACTGGAATTTCTTCGAAATGAGAGATTGAACAAACATCTAAAACAGGCGTATCTAGCTGAGAGGTTGGGAGTTGATGAAAGCACAATATCCCGATGGGAGTCTGGTCAGATTGCAATGGATTTTCTCCAAATAGTAAACTATGCTACTGTTTTGGAGATAAATGTTTACGAGATGTTTGCATATCTCGCAAGCAATGGACAAGATCTTCCCATACCTATTGCAGAAGTACACGTTGAGGTGTATACAAAAGAAGCCTACAACTCTCTTATGCAATACCTTGCGAATTCTGGGATGGATATAACAATTAAAAGCACCAAGTTGAAAAGATGGAAATAATCGCAGTAGAAAGCCAAGCCTATCAAGAACTGATAGACAAGCTCAATCGTATTGAGCAGTATGTTGAGCGCACC
>ERZ773196.45-NODE-45-length-78225-cov-5.310272_pt1 | contig 78225 bp, 87 predicted proteins | sample MGYA00581009_ERZ773196 | MGnify/ENA primary metagenome ERZ773196 (study PRJEB29015, sample SAMEA2738162) | human oral metagenome | biome: human oral; feature: human-associated habitat; material: saliva | place: China | collected 2243 ... | reverse complement strand
CATTTTAAACGAAGGTTTGCGTTTATTATAGAAATAAGAAAAATAAAACCGTAGGAACTACGGGGATAGCTTGGTAAATTTATGTAACCTCTGTCAATTCGTCAACGAATTAACAAGTCAGCATATTACCCAAGAAGCTCATAATCTACACGATAGTGTAGTTAGGAGTCGTTCACGTTTAAGTTTTCGAGTGACGTAACTATCTAGTTGTTGATGACAGTCATGATGTGTACAAGTATAAGATTGAGCCACGAACTGATAAATGTGTTGATGAATTTGAATTTCTGTTCAATGATGACACTCTCATCAATATCATTCTAGATTACTTGCATTTAACAGTTCTAGTTAACTTTAAAGATATTGAATGTATAGTTATTGAAAAAATGAAAGTTTATTTTCAGTCAGTAAAATCAAATTTGACAGTGAGGTTGAATTTGTAGGTGAGAGTAACAATTTCAAAATTATAAATTCTAACTGGGATAGTGAGTTCTATCAAGTATTTACAAGTATCTTAACGATAAGCGATACAGCTCGGAAATGTTTGCGATTTATGGGATTTTGAATAATCAAAATAATTCGTTTTAGTTGAAACATGTGACACTACTATAATAGAATATAATTGTGAAATAATAGAGGAGTGGTATTATGAAATTAAAATTCAAATTTTCGAGTGATTTAACATTTCATGTGAATTCAGAATATCCATACGTAGACGAAAATGAAGTTTTATCTCGGTTGGAGAATCGAATGGACAGATTTGAGTGTACATTTGATGATTATACGTTACTAGATTTAGTTGGCAATTACATTTCTGATGAAACTTGGGCGAAAGTTAGTGAGTTGAATTGTAAAGTGATTAAAAATAAAAGTGAGTTTGTAGCTGGTGAATTGACATTTGATTGTGAAATTGAGTTTAATGGAAATACTGGTGCATATGACTTAGCAGAGGAAATTGAGTATGAAGATAGCTTCTATGACAAACTCACGTATGCGTTACTAGAAAATGGATACTATCTTGATGTTTATCCAATATATGTGGACGGTGACGAAATTGATGATTTCATATTGACTGCATCATGTGATTTGAATTCCGTTGAATATCATTGTGAAGTGACGGAGGATTAGACACATGAAATTAACATTTAAAACTAAAGGTAACATTGAAATTGATTATCGTGTGTGGTTGGACAATTCAGAAAAAGAAGTTGAAAAAGCAACACTCATAGTGATTGAACGATATAGTGATTTGGTTGTGGATAAATACTCTGTTCAAGAAAAAATAATGAACAATAAAAAAGAATATTTGGCAGCAATGTTGTCATGTAGACCTAACAATGTAGAAGTTACTGATTGCGATATCAAGTGTGGTATGGTTGACGGTGAATTCACTCTATCTGGAACATTTGAGTTCGATGTTGATGATAATGACGAAATCATGGTTGGTGGTTTACTGAGTGATGATGAAATTTGTGAAAATATTAAAACGTTGATTTATGAGTCCATACATGAACATGGAGATTTCATCGATGATAGTCAACTACATAACAAGTTGAATGATAAGTTTTGGAGTATAGTTGATGTCGATTTTTACTATGACTATAAGTCAACATATTGCGAAGCAAATTTAGAAAGATAGGTGATAATATTGATTTTTAAAGGTGACATTAAAATGAATGTCGGTTTTGACATTAAAGTTCATAATGAGCATTATAGTGAGAAAATCGTTCAAGAGAAGATTGATTTAGTAATGGATGATGCAATGGGAGCATATATCGATGATTATGATATCAAGTTACTTGTTGAGGGTGTTCTAAAAGAATCGCTCGAAACAAGAACTGACATTCATAACATTGAGTTGACGAAACAAAAAGTATTCAACCGTGGATGTGAACTATATCTAACATTCGAAGCTACGTTTGATTATGTGGGAGATAAAAATGTTTCTACAATGGACGTTTCTGACATTTTTAAAGAATATGTGTTAGAACGGTCATATGATACAAATTCATTTTATGATGAAATGTACTTATATGAACCAAGCGAGGGTTTTGAAGACTTTGAGGTTAATGTATACGTCATCGAAGATAGTATCTTTAGTAAAGCAGAGATTACGGAGGATTAAGCATGAAATTGGAATTTGATTTTAAGACCGACATTCAATATCGAGTGGAAGTCGATGGTGGTAGCTTGCAAGAGCACAACGATGTTCTAGATGACGTATACTACTATGAGGATTTAACTGTTGGTCACGATGTGGATTTATATTCTAGAGATATTTTGAAATTATTGAAGGATGTAATTGAAAATGCGTATGTTATCGACGAATCTAATATTGTAGTGAAAACATTTGACTTGAGAGCGAATTATGATAATCAAAAATTAGAAATTGGTGGAGTTCTTGAATGTGATTTATTAGGAAATCCAGTTTTAGAAAATCTAATGTTGATTAATAGATTTGATAAACGTCTTGTGAAACTAATGAATAAAGAACAATGTTTCTTAAATTTTGAGGAATTATATGGTCTAGGTAAAATTGATATCGACACTGTCACAGTTCATGCTGAATGTGACAGTGATTCAGTTGAATTTCTATATGGTGTTGAAAGTTAGGAGAGATAAAGATGAGATTAGTATTTGAATTACATGGTGGAGTAGAATTTGACTACTCTATTGGCGGAAGTGATAATTGTTTTAGTGAAAAAGCTCGATATGCGATTGAATCGGTGGGTCGCGAATGCGTGAATGGGAATACCATTGAAAGCGAGCTTTCTAATAACATCGAACTATTTCTAGCGGAAATAGTGGGTGGCAACAGTGAAGACTATAATGTATTATCGAAATCAATACGATGTGAAACGAAGGACGAAAGCTTCAAAATTCATGGAGATATTTTATTCAAAATGCCAGAAGAACTAAAAGAAGATTTTGATTACTCAGAATCCAAAATTGACTATTCAGACCAAGTGTCTAGTATGTTTAAAGAATTAATTAATGACTATGGTGAGCTTATTAATTTAGACCCATTATATAAAGCTATTGGTGATGACGATGGTATTGATTTTACAGCACAATATTATGAACGTGATTGTGAAGCAATGTTATATTTGAATTAGGTGAAATAAAATGAGATTAGACTTTAATACTAAAGTGAATTTCAAATTTGATTACAAATTTGTTAGGCAAATGAGTTTGAGTGAAGAAGTATCTTTGTCTGAATTCGTAGATGAACTAATTGAGCAATTCTCAAGTGATTGCTTGAATTCCATTGAGATTTGTAATACAATTAAATCTGAAATGGATTATCTACTGGAATCGGTTGTTGGTGGAACATGTTGTGATTATATTATTAAATACATGGAAGTTAGTTGTAGAACTAGTAATACAACAATCATATTGAATGGTTCTGTTAATTTCGAATTTGAAGAAGAATCAGAGTTGTCGGGGTTTTCGTTTGATGTGGAAACAGACTTGACCGACAAATTTAAACAATACATTGATGACGAGATTTTGGTATATGGTGAAATTGTGACGTTAGACCCATTTTATTTACAAGTAGAACCAGACGACCCAATTCAATTTACATTTGATTATAAGATTGATGGCTGTGAAAGTAAAGTAAGTGAGGAGTGATATTGATGATTTTGGAATTTGATGTTGATGGACGAATTGGTTTGAAATATGATGTAGATGGTGTAGTCGGATATGATGATTTAGCAGAAGAAGCGATTACACTACGTAACTATGACTTGAATATTTTTCCATTGCTGAAAAACATCGTACGAGAGAAATTTACTCTATTATCACATTTATATAATATACCAGAAGACATGATTGACTCTTTAGGTATCGTGATAAATCGAACGATAGACGGGAATGAGTTTAAAATTTTTGGTGTATTGACATTTGAAGTAGTTGGTGAGTTACCGAGAACAAGTGATGATGTTCTGATTAGTAGATTGATGGAATACATTGAAAACAAGTTTGCAGATGACATCGAAAACGTAATTGATGTTGAACCATTGAAAGCTATGGTGAATCACGACCGTTCTATTGATTTCCGAATTGACAGTGTACATGGTATTGGTGCGAACGTGATTGAAACGAGAGATTAGACTTTGATGTTGATTGACAAAGTGAGGTGTTAAAATGAAAATAGAATTCAAATGGGAGTCACGAATTGAGTATATGGACAGTTACAATCAGTTTACATCTGACCCACATTTTAATTTTCAAGATGAGGTTTTGGAAAGAAAAGATTTAATCAAGAACACGTTCAAGATTGATGACTTTACTGGGTTTGCGAATGAGTTGGTGGATGCGATGTTCCGACCAGATTGGGATGGCACAAAAGAATCGAAACCAATTATAACACGAATTTTCGTAGATGGTGGTCATAGATGGGACTACTTTGAGTTACATGGTGAGATTGAATTCTTGAGTTACGATGAGGATATCTCAGAAAAAGGTGAGTATAATCTCACTAATCTTTTCAAAAATAAAATGCAAAGCTGGTTGAAGGAGAATAACTGCTTCAAAGACACAAGTGCTATTTGGGATTACTACGAAGATTTCAACATGACAATTTCAGCTGAGTATGTGGACGAAGTGGTGAAAGCAGTACTTTATGTACAATAATAATGAAGAAATGGAGAATTAAAGATGGAAACTTATAACTATAAATTTTACTTTGAAGTTAAACCACTATTGAAGTGTCTGATAGAACCGTTAGATTTCTTTTCAGAGGAGGATGTTGACGATGTAGATTCTATCGAATTGAATGACGTTGTTAATCGAATCAAGGAACGTAGATTTGAGATAACTACTACACTCACTGATAGTGAGGTGCAGGATTTGGTAAAATCAATCGTAACGAAAACAATTTCCGAGTACGTGGATTTCTACAACGTGGTTGAATTTAATTGTAAACACATCATTAATGGTGATAAGATACTGTTAGAAGGTGACGCAAGGATTGACATGCTCGTGCATAAACCAATTGACGTGGATTTAGTTTCTACAGGTTTTAAAGTAACATTGATTGATAAATTAGAAAGTAATGACTGTTTCTTAGACTTGAGTGACTGTGAAGAAGTTAATTCAAATACTGCGTTTACAGTAGAAGCACTTGTAGATGATAATACGCTAAACATGAATGTAACACTAGAAAAGTTGATTTAGTTTGAATCGTGAAATAAAATCCACAGTAGAAGGGTAGGAATTAATACAATGATTAAGTTAGAATTAAAATTTGAAACAGTACCAAAGTTTCATTGGATTGAACAATCTGAGTTGGAAGAAGAAGTAGTAATGAAACGAGTTGAAGAACGCAAGAAGGACATGCAACATTTTTGGGATACTCCGACACATACAGGTAATTTTCATAATCTCTTGCTCGATTATGACTCACCAATTCGAGACATTCTATTATGCGTGACATCGGATAATGTAAAAGTAAGTGGAAATGGTGAAAAACTTGAGTTTTTGATTACTTACTACGTTGAACTATTAGATGGTTACACATGGGCAGACCTTCGTGCGAGGTTGGATAAAATTGGAGTGTATGCATGTGATTAAATTATTGAGTTATTGGACTCTGACAACTTAGGACTAGACGTTGGCATTTTATACAATCCAGACGAGGAACTAGATGCATTGTGGGTATCAGTAACATGTGACTCTAGTAAAACATCATGCTATGTTGAGATTGTGGAGGAGTAAAATAATGAAATTAAAATTTAGTTATAAGTGTGGTTCTGAGTATTATGTGGACACTGAGAATAATGACGTATTAAATAAAGTAACTAGAAAATTAAAGAATACTAAAAATTTTCTCGAAATGACTCTATCTCGTGAAATGCTAGAACAAAAATTAAATGAATTCATTGCTGAGGGTATCGGTGTACCCACTCATGAGGTTGACGGACGATTACAAACGTGTCATATTTATTACGAAGACCAACGTATTAACATTAGTGGTGAATTGTTATTCACTAGGACAGTTGGAGAGTATTCAATTGTGGAATCTTTTTACGAAGAAGGCTTTGCAAATTGGTTTACTAGTTTGCTGACATCGAACAGTTGCTTTTTAAAGGTAAATGACAGGTCAAAGCGTGATTTACAATTTTCTATACGAGTTGTGCCGAAACTTGGTACAATCAATTTTAGAGCAGTGTTGGAGAGTGATTTATAATGAAATTTACATTTGATTATAGAGCAAAAGTACGATTTTTCCACGACTTATCTGGAAACGATGACAAGTTGGATAAGAAATTTGACGAAATGTTAGATTTTAATGCAGATAAAGTTGCATCAAATGGAATTGGTAATTTGGATATTAACGTAATGGATTTTATTCGCTCACTATACGGTGTGGAGTTTGGTCAATATGTTAACAATGGGATTGAAGTCGATTATCAACTTGAGCATGGAACAGTTCACTTATGGGGAACTGCTTGGTTTAATATCGTGGACGAAGACGATTTTTACAATGACGATGTAACCGATGAGTTCAGAGAATACATGACTGAGAAATTATGCGACATGAATGACTTGAACTTAGATTTAGATATTCTTTCTAAAAAGTTAAGCTATGATGTTCAAGTTTATGTTGAATTGGTTAAAGATAGTGCACGATGTGAAGCTGTTATTGAAGAAGATTAAGGATTTCAAATAAATTGTAATAGTACAATTCAATGCAAAGCTGAATTAAACACGGAAAATTAATATATGTCTGTACGCTAGTTGAGATTTATGATATAATCAATAGCGTACAGTTATATTTTTAAAAGTGAGGAACAACGAATGATTAAAAAGTTATATAGAAAATACATTAAAAATCCAATCAAACGATACGGTAAAAAAATGTTAATTGCGTATCTATTAGGTACAGCACCAGTTGGATATGTAACGACAGCAATTGCAACTCAGATTCCATTCACGAATCCGAAACAAGTTGTAACAGCGTTGGTAGACCATGGAACACCTCAAGGTGTTGTTAACGTATTTACAGGTGGTTTATTCAAACCAATTACGAGTGGTGTTCAAAACTTACTTGGAAGCGGACAAGAAGCTGTTGGTAAGATGTTGAATAATGAGTCATTTGTCAAAGCAGGTGAAGAAACCAAGAAGAGAGCGAATGAATACTTCAATCAAGCTAAAAACGCAGTGAATAGTGTAAGTAAGTCACAGTCGTCGAGCGAACCAATCGTTGTTGGTAGTGACGACGATTATAACTTGAGTGTTGACGAAACTGCTAAGTTAAATTACTATAAAGTAATTGGTGAAGCTACAATTGACGAAGACAAATTCGGTGCTCCGGGTACAATTGTGTATTCACAACTAGACAGTCTTGGGCGAACTCAAACCGCATATGCTTATTTAAACTATAGGTTAGTGAGTGATGAGAAAAATCAAAAACGTGAATCGTTTAGTAATAGTAAGAATGAAAGACTTGCTGGTTGGCCGACAAAGAACTCTAAAGTTGTAATTCCATATGCAACAAAGGGTGAATATAAAGGTGAAATGTACAATCGCAGTCACTTAATCGCAGACTCACTTGGTGGTGCTGCATTGAAAGTAAATGCAATCACTGGTACACGTACACAAAACGTGGGTGAGAACAACACTGGTGGAATGGCATACATTGAAGAAAAACTACGACAATTCTTTGAGAATCCAACAAATGAAACAGTATTTTATGAAGTAAAACCAGTGTACACTGGAAATGAATTGATTCCACGAGTAGTGGAGATTAACGTTAAATCATCAGACGGTTCAATTAATGAGCATATTCTGGTGTATAACACAGCTAAAGGATATACCATCAATTACAATGATGGTACGTTCACGAAAGGACAGTGATTACATTGATGACAGATAAAGATTTTGAAAAGGTAAAAAATGACACTTTAAGTTATGTTCAGAATGTCGTTGACCCAATGCTTAAATCTTTCGAAAGTTTAGATTTAAGTCGAGATTTACCACAAATGGGTGCTCGTTCTCATAAATATAGAATAGGAATTCTTGATGAATATTATGGTGCTAGAAAGCAAGATTATCTGAATAAATTACGATTGAAAAATCCAACTTGGGATGAGTTGCGTATATTATTAGATTTAAGTGTTACTCTAGTGGAAATGATTCGAGCATTATCTAAACACATGCAAGCAGATTTGGAGGAGATTGAATCATCTGCTTCATATCGAAATACTCATGGGTATCATGTACTTAATGAGTTAGGTCAAAAAGCAACAGAAGTAATGGAAACAATTGGAGGTTTAAAGTGTACAATAGCAATAGTAGAGGACTTGTCGAAAAAACACAATCATCAAGTCGTATTAGATTAATATCTGCAACATATGAATGTTTAAATTTCATTCGTCAAATATCTAGTAGTTTTATTCCGTTACTAGTGTTTAGTTTGATGATTTGGAGCATGGATGAACAGTTTCCGGGAATTCGATTAGTAACGTTAGGATATGTTAATGGCGTGGCTAAAGTGCAGATTTTAATTTTAGGATTAATTGCACTTCGATTGTTGGAGACCGGTATTGAAAAATATTCTAAACTCCAACTACCGTATGAGTTGCGAGTGAAACAATCAGTTTCACGATTAGTATCCATTATGGTAGCTGTATATTTATTTACTGATTTAAACATGTCACTTGCACAGAATCCAGATGCTTTAGGTCATCGAGTAGCTACAATTTCATCATTTCTGACAATGATGATAGTCATTTATTTAACACTTTCATTGATTCTAATGTGGTTACATAGTAAAATTATTAAACAAACTAGGGATTTAATCTCGACAAAAACAATTGAGACATATAAAATAGGATTTACTAAAATTGACGTTTATAAGTAGACGTCAATTTTTTATTTTATTTTGTCTTTTAGGTCTGTACTCAGATGAAAAATGTGATATACTAAATATAAATTAATGAAACTGAGGTGATGTGATTGTACGTTACTAAGAATTTATATGAAGGTTATGCTACATTCATCGACGTACTAGACCATGAGTTTTTCCATCATGCAATTCAAGCAGCTATTGTAAGATTGCAAGAGGGTCACATGGATTTGTTAGATGTTGATAAGATAAAACAGGAGTTGACGCCAGTCGTTTACTGTAGTTCTGTGATTTCAAAAACAAAAGATGATGATATTATTGCACGTACTGAGTTAAATCAAAGGTCAACTAAAAAATACTTAATTATTGATGCTGATTATAATATTGGTGAGGAGGATGAATCAAATCGAGTAAGAAATCGCTTGTTGGAATTAAGTGAGGAATTGAAATGTAAATTGATTTTATATCCAACAGTTAGTTATCCACTAAAGCCGAGGTTTAGGGCAGTTCTATTTGCAGCTAGGTCTATGGGAGATGTGGCTTATCATCAAGCAATGACTTGGTTGTATGAACAACTCGGAGTTGATGCTACTGACAAAAATGATTTCAGAGTGACAACGAACCATAATTTACCAGTATTTACAACTGAAAAGCAATTAGATGCCATCTACGACAATACGGATAACGATGAGTATGGTTTATTGGATAACGCACTATGGAAGATGTATCCGAAAATTAAAAGTAATCGCTCTAAGAAGAAACAATTCGTACCAGCTAAATCTAAATACGATGACGTGAAATTAGGTAGATTCCATGTGATTCAAGGAGCTAAGTTATTAGCAAAAGAGTCTGAAATGTTGGATTACAGTTATTTTTGGAAAATAGTACATTCTGTTGCAAGAGCTGAGATTATGGAACAGATTACTAATGAGTTAGCATTAACTCTTATGGATATTTTTGCGTCGGCTACAACAGATGAAGCTACAAAAAATGAATGGGAATACTCAAACAGATTAGAGTACAACAAAACATTAAATTCACTTCGTGCTAACGAAGAACGCTTGTATAAAGCAAAACCACTATTCAGTTATGACGAGTGGAAACAATATGTGAAGTTTGAAGGGGACAATTAGGATTATGATTAAAGAACACGATTTAGAAGAAGTATTTCAAGGATATGATATTTTTGGAAATGATTTAGGAAATTTAGAGACACTACCAAAGCTACATGGGCATGACATGCACAAGTTGAATTTGCGACGACTCTATATTCCAAGATTAAGTGAAAATACTCAATCTTGTGAGGAGCGTGAAGCTCAGACAAATACTGTACTACGTAAATTTACAGTAAAGGGAACTGATTTGTTTGTTTCAAACATGTCTCAAATTTTTTCTGGTGAGGTTAGTGTTGTTGCACCAGAGGACTTAAGATTCGAGTTTTCAATTAACGGTTCTATTAAATATCTAGATACGTATTACAATGTACGATTTTTGTATTCAATCGGAAACATTTCTCAAGATTTGCAATTTGCGGGTGTCAGCTTGGTAGCTCACAATAAATCGGAGAATTATTCTAGAGCACAGTTGGAAAAATTGAAATCATACTTGTTGAATGAAGATAACATTGACATGGACTTACACTATAAACCAATTAAGTTCATTTAGGAGTGATTGCATGTTAAGATATGAGAATAAAGATGAAACATCAAATGTTATTGAAGTCACTAACATAGAAACGGACGTTACGTTTGAAATTATTCGAGAAATGAAACAAGAATTCAATGGTAATAGAGCTATTTGGTTCTGGAATAATGTATTGAAATTAGAATTAGACCGCTTCTTCGAGAATGCAAGTTCAAAGATGACACATGAGTTCGCAATTGTTTTAAATGATGATGCATTTAAAGTATGGAAACTATTGTGTTCAGACCCACTATCGTTGTATAATAAAGAAGTGAGTGGTATCGAGGATAAATGTATATTGTTTCAATTGATACAAGATTTCAAGTTGTTAAATGATGCTACTATCATTAATATTATTAAGAAGTAAGGAGAGATTTTTAAATGGTAAAATCCACAGAAATTTTAGGTAAAGTATTCGGTCGTTCGTTATTCGGTTATAACAAATCCGAGGTGAATCATTACTTGGAAAATGATTTAAAGAAACAGTTGGAAGATTATGAAAAAATCGTAAAAGATTTTGAAGAAAATGGATATAAAGAAAAAGCTACTAAGTATGACGATTCTGAAAAAGCTATTTTAAAAATTCTAAGTGAAGCTGACGCTAAGGCAAAAGAAATTGTAAAGCAAGCTGAGGAAGAAGCATCACATATTAAAACAAAAGCTGGTGAGGAATGCAAGGCAAAGATTGATAAAGCTCAACTAGATGCATCGAAAATTGTTCAGAACGCAAATGAAGTGGCACTTCGTGAAAAACAACAAGCTAAAAACTTCGCTAAAAAACTTGTAGACGACGCAACAGCTGATAAAGAACGCATCGTACAAGACCAACTACAACTACAATTGAAAGTAGATACTTGGAAAAACACTGTAGAAAAACATTCAAAAGAATTGTTAGATACATTATCTGAATCTAAATGGTCTGATGTAAATGACGTTGTTTCTGCTAGTCTGGAATCTAAGGATAGTGAAGCAGAAGTTGAAGAAAAAGTTGAAGTTGAATCTAGCGAAATCATTAAAAATGACGACGTTCGTCTTGCTACGTCAACTGGACACATTGATGTAGCAGCTATGATTGCAAAAGCAAGAGCTAGTATTGCGGAAGAAGAATCAAAACTGAAAGAAGGTCAATAATGATATCGGATAAAAATAGATTAGTATTGAAATTGATTTTATTCATTTTATGGACAAATTTAATTTTATGTTCATATCTTCTATTAGCAGACTCACCTAACAAGATGTATGTGATAATTGCGTTGACCATATCGTACATTGTAAGTATTTTTACAATGATTAAGGTTGGTGATATGGTTTTCGAGACAGAGGAAAATCAACAAGTTGTGCACAATGATATTGATGATACTAAGCAAATGGTAGTTGAGATTGAAGATGTATTCAACGATGAACCAATTGTGGTAAATCATGTAGAAGACGACGAATTTATTCGACTTAAATCCAATGGTCGTAAATATTCTAAGTTACGTGGTCGTGGAAGTAAACGAACTCGTGCTCGTCAACCGTGGATTGGTGGTCGTAAAGCAGAACGAGTATTTAATTTCGACATCGAAAGTGGTGGTCATTGGTTGGTGAGTGGCATTAGCGGTGGCGGTCGAACTGGAGATTTGCTACATGTAGCTGCTATGATGGAGAGGTTGAAAGAAAAAGGTATCGAATGGAAGTTAGATTAAAGCTAGGAGACTAGCTTTTTTCTTCTATATTATAGATAAATATAAACTTTATATTTACATTAAAGGAGTAATAACATGGACAATCATTTAAACAGTACATATCAAGAACGGATGAATCAGACTGTACAAGCAAAGCTACATGCTGTTCTACCATATTTAGAACATGGTATGAAATTACTAGATTTCGGTTCTGGATTTTCTCCAGAGTTTATTTATCAAATTGAGAAACACGGAGTTACGTATCATGCTTTCGACATATCACCAACTGTACAAAAACAATTGAGTACACATGGTACAGTGTGTTTGAAAGACTTGACTGAGAAAGTAGAATATTACGACGTGATTTTTGTATCTAGTGTATTCCACGAACTCATTTCTTACAAAACAAAATCTGAGTATGTCACAATAGTACGTAATTTAATGGACACGTTAAAGCAATATGGTAAAATTGTGATTCGAGATTGGGATTTTACAGTACAAGAAGATGATGAATTAACACGCAAATCTGTACCATTTAGAATGGAAAGACTTGCTGAGATTCGTAAATGGTGTGATGCATTGTTGGAAAATAACATTATACAATGGTTTGAAATCGACACGAATAGATACGTGGTAACAGCGACGGAATTCGACATGTTGCAAATCATGTTCCATGTCACGTGGGGTCTCGACGCACTAGAGCGTGAGAGTCGTGAGACTTACACGTCGATGATTACAGTGTTTAACATCGTGAAAGAAGCTACAGAACCAGATACTGCGGTCTATGATGATTCATATAATGAGTACGATGCGACATATCTACCACATTTACAAAAGTTTTTCTTGATTGATGACTTGCCACAACATACGAAAAGTGTATTGACACTCATGAAAATACCGAAAATACGATAATTGCTATTGTTTTGTTGATAATCAATGTGATATAATAAGTTGTAGGCGTAAAAATTTTTTGCAGTTAGGTCTGTACTCAAATTAAGAATGTGGTATACTCATATTTGTAAGAGAGAAAATAAAAATTTCTTGCATTTAGGTCTGTACTCAAATTCAAAATGTGATACAATAATAACTGTAAGAGATGAAAATAAAATTTTTTATATTTAGGTCTGTACTCAAATTCAAAATATGATATACTAATAAATGTCAATAAGTCAACTAGAAAAAAGTTGAAAAAATTTGCATTTAGGTCTGTACTCAAATTGAAAATGTGTTATGATAATAAATGTAAGAGATAAAACAAAAAAAAACAAATTATGAGGTGTATTAAAATGACAAAACAAACTTTCAAATTACGCAAATTACGTACTGGTAAATTGGTAACAGCTGTTGCTGGAATTATCTTAGCTGGTACAATGATGGCTTCTAAAGCTGATGCAGCAGTTGCTGGATATGATACTGTTGCTACACCAGACGCTTCAACGTGGGAAGCACGTACAGTGGAACAAGTAAAAGCTGAAATTGGTGATTTTAGCAAACCATACACAATCAAATGGGGAGACACTTTAGGTGTCATTGCAGAAGCTACTGGTATTGATGTAGATAAAATCGCTGCGGACAACGGAATTGCTGATGCTAACTTAATCTTCACTGGAAATGTTTTATATTCTAAAGATGGTTATACTGCTGTCGGTAATGTAGAAACTGGCGAAGTAACTGTGTACCAAGAAGTTGCTAAAACTCCAGCTGCAAACACTCAAGAAGCAGTTAAACAAGTAGAAGGTCAAAAAGTACAAGAAAACGTTTCTAACTCACAAGACCAAAAAGTACAAGAAATCAAACAAGAAGTTCAAAAAGAATTAGACCATGGTCGTGAAACACAAGTACAATCACAAGAACAAGGTCAACCATCATCTACTGTAGTGGGTGTTGAAGAAGAAAAACCAGCTTCTCCAGTAGCACCAGCTGAGAAACCAGCAGAAACAACTACAAACAATGGCGAAAAACCAGCTGACACTGTTAAACCAACAGAAGAACAACCAACAACACAAGTTGTTACACCAACTATTCGTAAAGAATCTGTAAAAACTGTAACTCCAATCAAACATGGTGTGATTGAACGTACTGACGCTACATTACCAAAAGGTGAACGTAAAGTTATCCAAAATGGTCGTGACGGAAGTATCACAGTTGTTACAACTACTGTATATGAAGATGGTGTTGTTAAGAGTTCTACACAAGTAAGTAAAGAAGTAGTGGACGCTATTGACGAAATCGTGTTAGTTGGAACTAAAGAAGCTCAACCAGTAGTAACTCCAGAACAACCAACTACTACAACGGAAGCACCAAAACCAGCTGCTCCAGTAGTAACTCCAGAAAAACCAAGTACTACAACTGAAACTCCACAACAAGAAAAACCAGTGGTAACTCCAGAACAACCAAGTACTACGACAGAAGCTCCAAAACCAGTTGCTCCAGTTGAAACTCCAGAACAACCAACTACTACAACGGAAGCACCAAAACCAGTTGCTCCAGTAGAAGTTAAAACAAAAGAAACTCGTAAAGTACGTGAGTTAGCTGTTGAAACAGAAACAATCAACGACGCTTCAATTCCAGCTGGAAAAGAAGTTGTTGACAATGCAGGTTCAGCTGGATATGTTGAACAAGATTTCGAAATTACAACAGTAAATGGCGTTAAGACAGTTGAAAAAGCAATCGGTTCAGAACGCACAGTTGCTGGAACAAAACGTGTTGTACGTAAAGGTGCAGGAACAACTGCTCCATATGCTCGTGTAAACGAAAACACTAAGAAATACGCAACTTTAGAAGCATTAAACAATGCAACTGATGCTGAATTATCAGCAATCAAGAAAGGTGATTTAGACTTTAAATCAACTTCAAAAACTAAAAACTTAGAAGAAGCTAAGCAAATTGCCAAATATGGTAATGAACACTTAGATGTATTGAAAGTAAATGACGAGTTTGCAAAACTAATGAATGCGGAACGTGCTAAGAAAGGTGTTGCACCTTTAACAGTAGACCGTGAATTAGTTCGACTTGCAGGAATTCGTTCTGCTGAATTAGCAAACCAAAAAGATGGTGCTTCAATCTATGTAAATGGTAAAGCACACGTTCGTACAGACGGTTCAAGTTTCAGCACAATTTACAAAGAATATCAAGGTGAACGTCCAGCGTTCAAGGGTGAAAACTCTCTTGGTAACATTGAAGTAGTTACAGATGCTAAAAACTTCTTAAACGAAACACAAGTAGCTAAAATGATGTATGAACAATGGGCAGCATCTCCGGGACACTATGCTAACATGATGTCAGGGAACTTCCAAACATTCGGTGTAGACATTGAATACGGTGCAACATCACAAGGTTACGGAAACTACTCAGGTATGTCTGGTGTAGGTACAACATTATTCGGTGGAAGCATCAACTAAGACTTTTTACCCCCAATCTAAAATTGGGGGTTTTATTTTTACAATGAAAGGTGGAAACACATGTTTACATTAACTGACGAACAACAAGCAATTTCTGATTCAATTTATGACCGTGAGAACGATTTCAGTGTACTTATGGGCGCGGCTGGTACTGGTAAAACCACAGTTGCGACCGATATTATGAATAAGTATGCAGGTGATTTACGTACTGGTAGACGTATTTTGACGATTGCTCCAACATTACAAGCATTGGAAAATGTACGTAAACGTACAAAAACACGTGGTACTATTTTCAAAACTGTAGCGTCACTGTTGAGTACTCCAGTAAAAGTGTTATCAATTATGCAACAGAAATTTCCAATTGACACATCGGATGAGTTGGAAAAAGTAGCTCAATTCTTGGAGAACTTGAAGATTGACTCAAGTATTATCATCAACTACAACTATGGATTACTCTATCAAGGTGCTTTGGAAGAAGCTCTTGACGTCAAGTATGGCGTGGGTACAAGTATGCGTAAATTGTTCGACTTTAAAGTGGGTGTGGAGTTTAAAACTCGTGAAGCAAGTCAAGTCGCAGCTCTTTTAATGAAAGACGAAGTGCAATTCTTAATCGTGGACGAAGCGTCAATGATTAATAAATTACAATTCAATGTACTCATGGACGCAGTTAATGAATGTCGAACAATGGGTCATGACATTACTATGTTAATCTGTGGAGACCCATACCAGCTTGAACCAGTGGAAGGTGAACTGAATGATTACATGCAACCATATCGTGTAGGTCAAGACGATGGATTTTTCATTTTAAATACAGTCATGCGTTCTACTGACAAAGTCATTGAGATTGCGACTAGAGTTAAAGATGGTGAAAAAGTGAGCAAACTTATTCGCAAATATCCGTTAAATCTCTATAACACTGGTAATATCGAAAGTATTGGTAAAAATCCAGCGTTGACACGTCGATTGTTAAATGCTGACGTTGTATTATCATTCCAAAACAAGAATGTGAACGCATTAAATGAGTTCATTCGTACGGAATTGGGATACACTGGAATCGTAAGTCCGGGAGAGAAATTAGTGTCCATGTCGAACGTGTTCGGACAAACTGATTTAATCTCAAGTTTCTACAACTCTGAGTTATTCAAAGTAGAAAAAGTACTAACTGGATACGACGCATGGTCTAAGCTTTTAGAGACGTTCTCGTTCGACGAGAGTGAGTTTGCTACAAGCAAATTATATGACGCTCTAGTACGACGCAATTCACTAGTATACGCATACGTACGCTCAGAAGTGACTGGTGAGACAAAAGAATGTGTAATGGAAGCAATGAATCGTTGGTTGAAAACGGTTGACCGTAATGACATTTCAGAATTATTGTTAACTGCCAATGTGAAAGCACAACGTGTACCATTTGTGCGTATGAATTTAGGATATGCGATGACTGTTCATAAATCACAGGGTTCAGAATGGGACAACGTAGTGTACTACTTAACGTCGAAAGATGAATGGATTGTGAAGAAACCGAACTTATCATATACTGCACTAACACGTGCGAAAAAGAATATAGAAGTATTCTTTGCTAACGAATTTAATGGTTAGTCGAGTGGATTTTCTGCTCGACTTAATTTAGGAGGTAATTGGATGGAACTTAAAGATAATGCACTTATTGTAACATTCATGGAAGTTGATGACCATGTGAATACTTTCACATATATCATGGAAGAAGATTCAGAAGAATCTATAGTGGAAATTTACAAAGCATTTGTTAAATGGTGCTGTAGATTGGATACTCACACTAAGAGTATTTTTGAAAGTAGTGATTTATGGTATGAATTACGAAATCAAATTTTAGACCAAACGTATGAAATCAATCACTCATCTAAAGATGGTGCATTGCTTTTTGTTGAGAAAAATGGCGTTACATTTAGTGGTACACTTGGATTCACTAGTTCTCTAAATAAATCTCCGCTTACACACACTGTTACAGTAAGTGATGGATTAACAATTGAAATGCACGACCAATTCTTATCTGACATTGTGGTTAATGAACGCACATTTAGATTACTAGTTGTGAATCCCGACGTGATTACTAATGAATCATTTTAGATGTAGAAAGGATTTTGATTATGACAACAAGACAATTTGACCGCATTTATATCTTTGAAGAAGTCGGAAATGCTGAGAATAAATATATTTTCACAGCACCATTCATGTCTACATGTGAGTTGTACTCACTATTCTTAAAGTGGTGTGCAAAGGTGAATCAAAACATTGAAGATGACATTGAAAACCATGAGCTAAACGTTAAAATGACAACAATCATTGATGAAGTGTTAAACTCGGATGACTTTGATGACATAAATGTAGCAACAGTAGTAATTTGTGACTCAGTTTATGTCGGACGTTTAGATTACGTAAATGATATGATTGTAGATGATGTGAGAACACCTTATTTCAAAGGTGAGTTGTCAGTACGTCCAATTCATACACTGAAAGAACCAAATGACATCAGACATAAATATCAATTTTCGTTGGTGTTGGTTAGAGATATGACCGATGGGTTTGAAGATTAGGAGCGATAGATTGTGAATAATTTAACAAAAAGAACAGTAGTTGCATTTAAAAATCATCAAACGAACAAGCATGAAGTTGCTTTGATTCAAAATTTAGACAATGTTAATATTGCAGAAGTTTTTTGCAAGTGGGTGGAAACGCAACATGACGGACTAAAACGTATGTTTGATTTCGAAGAATTAGGTATTTGGATTCTAAACGTAGTAGAAGACGCTTTTCCACGATTCGAAAATAAAGACATCTACTCTCACTATGATGAAGTGATGGTCGCTAACATCAACCGAGTAGGTCTGATGGTTAGTAAGGGTAAAGCGAACAATGATGATATCATCATCTGTAACGACGATGTGACTGTCTATAAAATTATACTTTCGTTGTGGAATATAACATCTGGGGACATGGAAGATTTTTCGATGGTATTTGTAGGTGCTGACGACATCAAGTTACTTGATTGGATTGGAGGGTTAGTTGAATGATTGTAAATTTAGGTACTTATAAATTAGGAAATAAAATTCAGTTTATAGACTGTAACGATAATTCCAGTGTGCTACATTATGATAAAGCGACACAATGGAACTTAGCAGACACATTAATGAACTTTTTCGATTTCATTGGTGATAAAAATGTAATTTTTAGAGATGGATTATTGTCCGATGATTTGGCAAATCGTATCATAGGAGACCTTGCTTGGTTTGGGACTAGAGAAGATGTTGACAGATTGGTATTTGAGCATAAAGTTGGTAACTATGAAATCACATGGGACGCACAATGTAACGACGGATGGAATGTAAAAATCACTATTGAGAATTTATACGTTGAATCAAGTAAATGGACTTATGAGATGATTGTGAAGTAATTTACAATAACAATCTGTTGATGAGATTATTAACCAAAGTACCGCATGTTGTGTTTTTAGACTGAATATTTTCAAATTGAGTCTGTACATAGGATGTCAAGTTGGGTTATAATATAGATGTGGTTGAAATAAAACAACTACATTATCAATCGTTAGTTCGAGCGAAAGAAAGGAGTCTCCGACAACCGTAAGGTACAATTCGAACAAGTATAAATAGATAAATATTACAGAAATAAAATAAAAATCATAAACAGAAAGGACATATTAAATATGCCAGCAATTGAAAAACAAGGAACATTAATTACAACAATTTTCGACGATAAAAGTGGACGTTTCACGTTCGCAGTATTATCAGATGACGGTGGAGCTTGTACAATTCCACTAAATACAATGAAATGGATTGAAGAATCTCGTAGCTACGAACCAGATGAAGAATTATATAATGCTGCGTCTGATGTGTTAGAGTCAATCTTACCGGGGACAACTGTTGAAAACGCAGTGGATACATTAAACTCAATTCCAGATGTTACAGTAACTTATTATGTAGCAGATGAAGATGCAGAGGTTGGGTCATTCTCTCCAAACATCGGAGCTGGTGGTAACTATACACAATTCGTTAAACTAATTAGTGCAGCACAAGCACGTGAATTAGATGGTAAAACTGTAGAATTAACAAAATTTGAAGAATTCAAAGGTGTTCGATTCAACATCGGATTCAAATACAAATTCAATGGTGAAGATTTATTCTTCCGTGTGTCTACATTATCATTACCACCATTATCACCAGAAGATGACGACCGTACACTATCTGTCAAATATGGTCACGAAAAGAATATTAAACAATTACGTGAACAAATTGAGAACAAACAAATTGGTGAAGACCAAGTGAAACGTACTCAACAAGTAATTGACGGATTAGTTGCTAAAAGTCGTGCTAAAAAAGTAGTAGCACTTGAAGACTTCTTAAATCAACACAACATCGAAGACTTAATCGAAAATCCAGAACCAATCGAAGCTAAACTTAAATCAGCATCATTCGGTGGTGAAGGTGGAAAAGTCTACTACTTAATTGCGGAAGTGTTATAAGAACATGTTTAAAGTGAACATTATCGGGACTGGTAGTACTGGTAATGCGGTCGTGATTGACGACAAACTACTCATAGATTGTGGGTTAACATTCGACAAACTTGGTGATGCAGTGATGGGGATAGAACACATCTTCATCACTCATCGTCATGGCGACCACATTAAAGTACCTACATTGTCTAAAATTTATAAAGATAGACCATGGGTTCTTCGTGAAGGTCTTCATTGTAATAGTGACGTCGCTGAGTTTATCAAGTTGAAAAACAACTCACGATTTAAGTTTGAAGTACCATTGAAGAATATTTTTACAGAGCATGGTTTTCATTTTGACATTGAACTTGGGGGTAAAAAATATCACATTGAAACGTTCAAGTTATATCACGATGTACCTAATCAAGGATTTGTAATTACCAATGAAGATGGTGAGACATTGTTATTCGCTACTGATACAAATTCCATGATTTCCGCTCCGCATAGAAAGTATGATTACCTTGTCGTAGAGGGTAACTATGATGAAGATAAAGTAGTTGAAGCATCACTATCTGATGATGAATTGACCGCTAGTCGTGCTCAACGAAACTTGCGTCACTTATCAGTACAAAGTTTTGAAAACTTTGTGAGAGCACACTCAAAAGAAAATTCTGTAATTTATCAATTACATGAGTCAGATACATTCGGTGTATCTTCTGAATTTGGCGTAAATAACAATTAAATAATATACACACTCATAAAAATAAACCTATCAATCGATATTAACAACATACATAATGTATGTATAAAATATCGACTGATAGGTTTTTTCGTTTTAGGTATACCTAAAATCGTACCTTTCTCACTAGTTCATCATACTCTGATGACCGTGTGCCAATAGCTGTCATGACAGATTTAATCTTGGATTTTGCGTTATTACTCTTTTCCACTAATGTAAATTTAAGGTTTTTACGATATGCTCGATTATCTTCAATATCATATTCTAATACGTTAAACAATGGTACTGATATAATAATTGCTGAATCTGATTTCGCCATGATATGCTTTTTGAACTTAGGTTGGTTGAAAAGTTTCAAGAATTCTTCTTGGACTTTTGGTTTCAATTCGTCAAAGTCAATCTTGATGTAGTAAGTACTCATTTTAATCACTCACTACCCTCGTGGTAAAATATCTGATGATGGTGCAATAGATGTGATTACTAATTTTAATCCACCCCAGCTAACAAGTCCGATTAAAACTACAATTGCTCCCCAACCTAGATTTTGTAAACCGTCCTTACGGTTTCCTTTACCGAACGCAATAACTGATTTCGCAGTACAAATGATTACGAAGATTACTACTAAGAATCCAATCACTACTGTACCGAAAGTTTCAAATTGTGCTTGGTATTTTTGTAACATGTTAATAATTGGTTGCATTACATTCACTCCTCATGATTATGTTATATTTATATTATACGACAATCGATTGTCGATTGTAAAGTTTTTCTTTAAATAAAGTTTCTTAGCATATTGACTTTCCAACATGCTAAGAAACTACTTTTATTAACGTTTGATTCCACCGTTTACTAACATTTCATTAGTATACTCAGATTCTTCTCTTAAACCAGCAATCTCATTTTTTAGAGCATTGATTGACTCCTCAGAGATATTGCTTTGTTTTTCGTTTGCTTGTGATTTTCGAGCTTGATACTCAGCTTCACTTTCTGGTCTATTCTCCACACGTCTATCCCAGTCATCTCTTAATGTTTTCGCATTATCTTGATTTGTAGCAACATCGTGTATTGCTGTTACTGCATGTCGTGCAATTCCTTGAAGTCCAGCGTGTACTGATTTATCAATCTTGGCAGCAATTTTTTCATTGTCGACATCTAATTGAATACGTTTTTCCAATTGAGTATCAGCATATGATGAAATTTTATCCATTCTAGCTTTAACTGCATTTTTGGTAGCTACTAAACGTTCAATGTGACCATCAATTTTTGCCACTTTTTCTGGGTCGTTTGCATAAGCGTCACGTAAAGCGTTTGCTTTATCTAACTTCTTAGATAGTTCTGTGTAAGTAGAAACTGCTTCTGTCAATGATGTTTGCATCTTACGAATAGCTTCACGGTTTGCAACTGCACTTGGTGAGTCTAATTGATTTCGTTCGGCATCGCTGATGTACACATCTTTACGAGCTTCTAATCTAGAATCCATTGCTGACACTGCTCGGTTTAAATCTCCAATCAATCGTTCAGCGTTAGAAGTCTCTGCACTAGTAGTTGATGATAATGAACCATCACGAACCGTGTCACTTAATGTTGAAGACTCTCCGCTTCCAACTGTAGAACCACTAGTTGTTGCTTGTGATGATTGAATTGAAACTTTCTCAGTTGCTACATCGTTTGCAAATTCTACTGTTCCAGCGTCGATTGATTTATCTTTCTGATTAGATTCTGATTTTCCTTGTGCATCCGCTAGTGATTTAGCAAGTTCATCTATATTCTTGATTGCGGTCTCACCATTTGCGTCTATCAGACCATCACGGTCACGTTCGTATTTGTTCATGACACGTTGTGATACCGACAATCCAGCTTCATCTCTTGCAATTTTCACATCGTCTAGTTTATCTAAGTTTTCAAGTTCCTTGAACTCAGCTTGACGTTTGATAGCATCTCCTAGAGTTGGGATGTCAACTCCATCTGCTTCGTTTGCTAGACCGTCAGCTTTATTGTGCAATCCATCTGCCCATGTTCTTAAGAAACCATCTTTCTCTGTTCCAGTAGGTGCTCCAGTGAAATCTGCTACACCATTTAGTAAATCTCCACCGAATCGGTTAACTGCTGATTTAGCACCTAAAAGTGTTTTACCAGCGTGAGCTGCTAATTTAGCTCCAGTTCCACCCATTACATTTGTAATAGCAGTTGATGCTCCACCTGTCACTGATGCAATACCAGCTTTTGCTACCATCACTCCAGCGTTTTTAGCTAAGTTACCAACAAGTTGTTTTTGATTGATAGCTTCTGTTTGATTTCCAAGTTTAGCAGCGAAAGTACGAGATTTAGATTTACCATATACACGTTGATAAATGATATCTAAGTACTCATCTAAAGCTTCAAACAAGATGTATGGAATCATGATGAATATTCCCAAGAATCCTGCATACAATGGTTTCTGTGTTCTTCCACGTCCACCAAGATTCAATCTCATAATCGGCCATACTAGTGCTAATGTTAGAATGATACAAATGAACATTCCACCAATTAATGCTGCTACAGAACCTATGAAATCCCCAATGATTGGGATTTTAGCTACAGTACCATTAATTAATTGTGCTGGTGAACTCTGTTGCATTGAATTAATAATTCCAGCCATGATTCCTAATGTCATGTATGTACCAATCGCAGCAAAAGTTGCTGAGAATTTGATAGCCATGTCACCAGCTAGATATTTAATTGCTGCTGTAATGTCACCTGTTAACGCTGCCTTGATAAAGCTTTTAGCTGTAATCATCATTGTTTTAATAATCGGCCCTTTTAGAACCCAAATTAATGCATATACCGCCACAACAGCGGAACACATCCATAATGTTAACAATGAATAAACTTTACTAATCAAGTCTGTTTCACTTGAGTTTGGAATTACATATCGAACAAATGCGTTACCGTTTACACCAGTATTCTTTGTTTCACCAGTTTTACTTGCAATTGTGTTGTAACCACGATATGTTAACGCTCCGTTTGAGTAGTCAGACTGTAGTAAGAATGCTACTGATTGTGTTGATAATGAAGCATCTCCACCCGGTGTGATTTTAGAAACACCACCATATTGGTTAAATAATGCAATAATGTTCGCATTAACTGTTAAAGCATCTTTTAATGCCCCGCTTGCTGATTTACCGCTTCTTGGGTCATTCAATTGAGATGTTCCCGTAGAATTGATAAAGTTAGAGTAGTTTGCATGTTCCTTAGCCATTGTATCTGGTAATCTAGCTCCATAGATGTAAGTATCTAAGTTGTACCAACGGATTGGTTCTACTACCATTTTAGATTTTGAATCCAATTGTAATAATGTGTCCTTAGACCCGCTGTTAACTTGCCATCTAGAAATAGCTAATGCACTGTCACTATTACTTGCACCACTTTCTTCTCCCTCACTAGATTCTTTTGTACTTAAGAATGCTGGTGATACGTTTTCAATTGGTGTAGTAATTTTAGCGTCAGAACCATCTGGGTTCTTGTAAGTAGAAATACTATTTGGTAAGTTACTTGCTGCGATTGAGCTACTACCCACACTTTGAGCTGATGCTAATCTAGAGAAGTAAGCATTTACGCTCACAACTTCTTGACTACTTACTTTATTCAGTAAGTCAGCTGCTGATGTTTTGTCAGCATTCAATCCTGCCACCTCAGCACGTTGAATCACGTTTTGTGTTAACTTCTGAACATTTTCAAAAGTTGGTTCGTATGCTGATATGTCAGCTGGTACTTGAGATGGACTCGCATTAGTAATTGGAGCTAACGATAAATTCGTTGTTGCTGCCCAATCCAATGTATCTAACACAAACATCGAATTTACTTTAGATGGTAATGTGAAGTCTGATGTTAATCCAGAAGCCATTTGTCCTAGCAAGTCCGTGAACAACCCAGAAATTGGAATGAATACGAATATTACAACAATCCTTACAGCAAAGCTCACAAGACCTTTACGAATTCTTGCTCTTGAACGAGCACCTGCAGCTACAATAACGAATATCACAAATGAAATCATAATCACTGTAATTACAAAGTATCGAAGTACTGTTAAAAGTCCACTTGAGAATCCTAATCTGTCAGATATGAATTGTAAAATACCATCTACAAATCCCGTTGCTCGACCATTTTTAGAGAATCCTAAAATTGCATTCCAATTAAGTGATGTCACTCCTTGGAATATAATTTTCAAGAATGATGTCGCAGCATCGTAAATCGAACCGAAGAATGATGCCATACTCAATGCGATTCCGCTTGGTGTGTAAGTCGGCCCATTTTGAACATAACGGATAATACTATTGAAGAATTTACTTACTGGATTACCATCGTTCATGTTTTTTGGAATTGGTACTAAATAGTCATATTCATATAATGCTTTGATATAATTCGCTAATTGCGTACCTTGAGGTGTTGCTTTTTTCTGTTTCTCAACAAAACCATATCGTTGAGCAGAATTGCTATCATTATACACACTATATTTAGAAATGTCTGATAAACTTACCGTTGTAGCACCAGCTGAGTTAGATGCTTGTGACCTACTGTAGATAATTGATGGTAATAATGTTTGATACATTGACGATTGCAACACACTAGGTGTTCCACTAATACCATTTGATATTGTTTGATTACCATTATCTTGATTATCACGGACATCTACCAACTTTGTAATATTCTCAAAGAAGTTACCAGCGTCACCGAAAATCTGACGCATTTGGTCTCTTAGTTCTTTTGAATTCTGGAATGATGCTAAAGCACTCTTACCTAAACTAGTAGATTTCTTCACAGCTTCGACTACAGCGGATGGTGCATTCTTGAAAGCATTTACAATTGCTCTATATTCTGGAGATTGTAATGCTAGTTTTGGGTCTTTCACCACAGCTGTTAAGATATTAGCCACTTTGTCGGGGTCATCTCTTAATGTTTGTTCAGCTGCTGCCTTATCCTTTTCACTAATAAAAGAATCGATTTTATAGACAGCTCCACCTCCGTTGTCGCCACCTAAGATGTTGACATTGGTGTTTGTTTCAGCCAATGTGACCATCGGAGTGGTAAAAATCGCACCGATGGTTATCACAGAGACCATTGCAAATATTTTCTTTAAATTAATACGCATGTACTATTACACCCCCCACAGCTGTACCTGCTCCTCTATCATAAATGTCAGCATCTCTACTGATTTCAACTTTAAAATTCTTTTTGTTTGGATTTTCAATGATACAATCAACAATCGCATCATATACCACGGAATTAACCTCGTTCTTGATTTTACGAGCACCTTGCTCACTATCATCAGCTTTTGCTCTAGTGAATGCAATGTACAATGCTACGTCAAATGTAGTATATGGATACCGTTTGTCACCAGTTCGTTCCCAATTTACTGGATTGTTGTAAACTATATTTAATCCACGTAATGTTCTAAATTTATCGGCTAAATCATGTAATTGAGACTCAGCAATTCTAATGAATGTTTCTTCATCCAATGCACGATATGGTACAATCCTATTAAAACGTGCTACCAATTCTGGCTTGAACGGACCAGCTACTAGTTCCTCATGAACTGCTTTTAATAGTCGCTCAACTTCCGCTTTTTCAATCAATGATTTACGTGCTAGGTCTTTACTACCGATTAGTGATACACTAGATGAGAACTTCGCATCATTTTTAAATACTTTTTGTCCCCAGTTAGTTGTTGCAATAATAACTGTATTTCGTAAAGATACTCTATTCACTTCTTCTTGACCTTCTCGGTTTAATGATGTGAAGTTGACAACACCTTCGTCTAAGATGAACAATAACGAGTCAAGTACTTTGGCATGTGCTTTTTCCAACTCGTCGAACACGATAATTGAACTTGGTTGATGTCGAACAATTTCACCTAAGTTACGTCGGAATAGCACATCATGTTCTGGTGTCTTAAAGTCTGGCATGTTCATTATAACTAACATCTTTTTACCCGGATACATTGCATGTGCAATCGCTTTCGCTGTCTCGGTCTTACCAGTACCAGTTGAACCTGTGAATAAAGCTGTTGCTAATGGTTTATCTGATGTTGGGTCTAATCGGAATACTAACGATTGTGTTAGTTTTTTTAACGTTTCCAACGCATATGGTTGACCTTTGATTCGACGAGCAATTTCTTGATAAATACTTGATGGTTCAATTTTAAGTGTCAAACTGATTGAAAATCTTCGCTCAAAAATTCCATCAACTACTTGGTCTGTAATTGTTTTTCCAGTTCGTTTGCAATAACTTACAAAGTCTTCTAAAATATCCAATGATTTACGTGGTTCAGCTTCTTCTGCACGATACATTGCATTTGCATCTAATGTTCGATTCAATACGCTATCAGATGGTAACGCATACATCGGAGCAATTTTACTCCACCACGATTTACAGATTTGAAGTACAACATCTTTTGGTAATTCATTCATCTCTACATTTTTGAAACGTTCTGCTAGTGGTCTATCCACTGCTATAGTCGAGTCATATTCCCTACGAGTTGTTGCTGCGATAATTCGGATTGGTGTTCGTGCTAACTCTGCTTTAAGTAAGTCCCCACCGATTTTAGTTCCGGGACCGAAGATTGTAACAATCATATGTACCTCGTCAATGAATAGAACGATTCTAATACTTTTATCACCAAGAGCTAATTGAGCCATTTGTTCAAGTTCTTTCAACTCACTCAACATTGTTGATAGCGCCGATTGTAAGTTGGAAGTACCTAGTGATTTTAGTTTTCCGACTTGTAATGATACTAGCAAATATTTTACTTTCAAATTTGGATTAGATTTATTGTTCAACTGTCGAGCGAATTCCTCAACTGTCGCTGATTTACCAACACCAGCTTGTCCAAGTAGCAACGCTACTGGTGTTCGAGGTCTTTCTAGAATGTCATATATTTGTTGAATTTCCGAATCACGACCAAGAATTGGATACGGAGACTCGTTCAATAGTTGCAACGAGTCAGCCATACTTTCATTATAAGCTTTCCATTTATTCCAAAAACTCGGTATACTTTGGAGTTTATCCCATAACTGTTCTGCCATCTCATTTTCCTTTCCAATTTGTATCCACTACAGTTGCTTTTGTCTGTAAGTTAGAGAACAGACTATTCGCATATTGCAAGTTTGAATACTGTGAATGTTTGTTTGCTAAATCTGCTTGTTGTTTTTGTAATTGTTCCATATCAGTATTTAACTTCTCTAAAGATTTCTGTGCATCACTATCTTGTGGATTTAATGCAACTCTCTCCTTAGCTACTTTTAAAGCTTCATCTACTTGTAAAATTTTAGACTTATTAGCTTCATATTGCTTCTCTAATGTGTTCACAACTGATTGCTTGAACACAATGTCAAAAAATGACTTGAAGTCAAATTCTTTACCGTCTGTAACTAACTGAGTGTTTAATTCCAATGGTTGATGTGCTTCGTCTTTAAATGCTGGATTAGTTGTTACTCGAAATGCAATTACATCTGAGTAGTTATCATCAACAACAAATTCTTTTGCATTCTTACCACTTGGGTCATACTTATAACTTGATATTGCTTTTGTAATTGAAGTTTTTAGTAAATTATCTTGATTAGCATCTAAATCTTGGATGTTCGATGCATTATCGGATTGTGATTTAGAATCTTGCTTGTTTGAAATACCTTCAACAGCTAAATATCTAGTATTCATTATAAATACATTATAGACGTCATCTGTTGGTTTTGGAATAACCAAGAACATGTCACCATCAGTTGACATTTTACCAAAGATTACATCTACTTCTTTGTATCCATCTAATGACTTAGATGTTAAATACACCTTGTAATCCGACCCCTTGAACGGTAACTTAGTTTGAGCATCACTTGCTGGAGAAATACGTACGACTAGAGCACTTTTGGTCTTGTCGGTATATAAACCAGTGATAGATACTTTTGCGTTAGAACGTGTAAAAGTTAATTCTGTACCAATTGGACTAGATGACCGTGCTACCATGCCATTGTATTTCATTGTTCCTGTCATGATGAAAAATATCGATAATATTGCGACGATTATAGAGATAGCTACAGCGATTGCATTGTTCGATATCTGTTTAGTTCGTCTACTTGAATCTTCAAACATTTCGATACCACTCCTTTCTAGATAATTGGATTAAATTGCACGAAACTGTTTACTTGACCAATTCGTCTGTGCACTAAAGCTTGATGGTCAAACTTAGCTTGCATACTTTCAACAATATGTGTACTTAAATCAGTATTTAGTGCTTTTTGTACCTTCTCAACATCACTTGGTAGGGAACGACCGATGATTGACCATGATACGTCAACATCTAAATCTGCGTAATATGCACCTTGCATGTTGAACATGTCACTCATTGCGATTCCTTTGGAGTTAGATGTAGATGAAATCCCATCAAATGCATAAATGAACCGAACCCCTCGTTCTTTTGCAGCATTGATAGTGTCAAATCCCATTCGAGAAACTCTTTCATATAAGTTGTTATACCCATGAATTACCACGACATCCCCACGTTTAGCTGTGTGCACGATGTACTCAAGCATATTAATATATTGAATTTGTTTCAACTTCAAATCGTTTATTGATGAAAAATCATAATATACTTGTATTGCATCTGTTGGTTCAATAGATGTCGTTCTACCGATTACTGAACGATATGCTGAGAGTGATGTTTCAAGTAACTCTCTTAGTGTATCTGCTCTATCAGCTTTGTTTAATAAACCATTTGATAGTGCTTCAACCACTCGGACTGTGAATTTATTAATAAAGTCAGTAGCTGTTGTGTAAATATGTGGATTTTGAATCTCAACGATATTAGTTCGCTCTGGATAAACGTCAGCGTTTGGAATCCAATATCCTAAACTGTTATATGTTTGTTCCAATGCTCCCATGATGATACTTTCATCCGTATCTGTTAACTCCAAATCTCGCATGATGTTGAATACATTTACGATTTTTTGACGTAGTCGATAATATGCATTATGAACATCATCTAGTGAACCAAACCCTTGCATTAAGTTAATTGTTACTTTCGAAACATCGTAGTTTTTAAAAATATCAACAGTTTCATGTGGTCTATAGAAACGATTAGGTTCAAAATAATTGAAATCATTCAACACTACATGATGCGCTCTATGTCCAGCCATTACAATGTGATTTGCTGCTGATTGAGCAATGATTGAACTTGCCGAGATTTGATTTTCCTCATTTTCCTTATAATATAGCGGTAATGCTGCATTATTTGGCATTGAGATAATAGCTTGAGATTGAGTTCCAAGTTCAAAATCAAAAAATGCTGTAGAACTAGCTGGTGAGTATACGTCTTTTCCTATTGGAATACCACCACCATCTAGTAAACCTGCACTCATTGAAACGTTCAACCCAGAATAATTGCTACCCCAAGTTGTGTTCATGAACCTATCTTTTTCAATTCCAGTAAACAAGTTCTCAAATTGTTGCATCTGTTCACCCGGTAAAGAATCCCAAATTGCACCGTCATGGGACTTAGCTAATCTAACGTTTAATTGTTTAATTTGCTCGTCCACCAATTCCATAGATTCTCCTACTACTAACAGAGACCATCTATAAACCGCAATTGGTTCTGAGTTACCGATAATTGATTGATATGCTAAGTAGTCACTTCGTTCACTCTCACGTAATGTTTTCTTATCTTGAGTTTCTTCAATTTTTCCCTTAGCTTCTTTCTTCTTAGCTTCTTTATCATCATCTTTGATGATAGCTAAGTTGACCGTCGAGTTATTTGTGATTAACTTATTTTTCTCGTCATCTTTAATCAATGCATCGTCAACCATGAAGTGAATGTCCACTCCTTGTAACTTAGATGTCGGTACAAAATCTAGTATTTCCGTATATGACATATTACGATTTGTACCCTGTTTGACATACAATTTCACAATTGTAGCATACATTCCATTATGTTTAATAAAAGATGGCGTAAATCTATATGGTGTTGGTTCTGTTAGAAATTGGTTAACCTTCAATGATGATTTGTTCTTTTCATCATCGTTTTTCTTACCTATTAGCTTTTTTAGAAATTCCATTCGACATGCGACCTCCTTTCGACAACATTGTAAGTGGAGCTAGTTTACTAACTAACTCATCAAGCTTTGTGATTGCTCTTGCTCTTGAATACATTCCTTGGTCTACAGCACTTAAAAACTCAAACTCAGTATTGTCATAAGCTTGCTTATCAAAGTCAGATAATACTAACACTTGTGTCACTGTTACTTCCTTACCATCCAAGTCATCTGCTACATAATTGTGCATTAACTGAATCATGTAACGTCTCCATCTATCACCATCACTGTTAGAACTTGCTTTGTTATTATATTTTTCTAGATGTTCTAACTGTTCTTTTAAATCAACTTGTCGAATGGATAAAATCAATTTCTCGTAAGATGTTGCAGAACGAGCTACCAGATATTGAGCTTTCACAATAGCTGTTTGATTCGCAACTACTGGTAATGTAGAACGTGATAATGTCCCTTCTACTTCAAATGCTCTACCAACACGACCATCTCTAAATGTAATTAAACCAGTTTTTTCATCAAATGATTCAATTCCAACAGACTTCAAGTCTGATTTACGACCACCTTTTCTACGAACTCGTTCAAAAATGCGGTCTGATAAAAATGTTCCTACTGAACTTAACATTGATTTATCACGTGATGAAATTAAATAGTTTCCAACAATAACTGATAGCGAAATCGCCAAAAATATCATTGGTAAAATCACATACGGTATTCTATCACCTACACTAAATAAATATGTAAACATGATTATGAACAGTACAATCATTATGAAAGTACCCAACAACATTCTTTGTGTTGATATCATACCGTCCATTGTAATTTTCTTTAATGCTTCAACTTCCATTGTTCGATGTTTTGACTCAGCTAGAATATTCACTGATTTTAAATTGAATTTAGCTAATTTGCTTTTATCTTCCATTCACGGTCACCTACTCATCGCCAATGTTATCATTTTCGTGTCTATGGTCTCTACTTGCTTGAATGGAATTCAGTCTCTCACCAATTCCCTTCCACATTGCTTTGACAAAACTAGCAATCTCTTGGACTAGCCATATGACCGACCCATCTTCTGATGTCAGTAAATAATCTTTAGTGCCAACTAAAAACTTTTTAATTCGATTCATTGGACATTTTCCTTTCACTTTAGTTTATTCTTTATTATAACATAATTTAATGCCACATGTACATAGTTACTGAGCATTAAATAACCAATTTTTTGTTGTCAATTCAAGCTTTTTAGTGGTTTTGTTAAATGTATATACAACATCTCTAATCGGTAATTCATCATTATCTCTCAACATGTCATATAATTTATTACTAATAGATTCAACACTTTCACCGTACGTTGGAGATTGTGCAAATCTCACTTTAATAGTAAACTCAATAACATCCTCTTTTGATGACTTATCACTTGAAAGTACTCTAGATGACGCAGTAGCGATTCGCTTGTCATCAGTTGATGTAGTGTATGAGTATAGTTTAACTACATCATCTACATTGAATGTGACATCAAACTCTTTTAGTTTATCTAACTTATTCAATAATTCATCTTTACTTTGAATTTTCATGTCATATAAATCTGATAGTAATTTTAGCATTTCATCTTCATTTGAATCCACTATCTTAGAACCATTATATGTTACATCACCACTTGGTAATGATTCTTCTCTAGTTGTTTTAATTTTCGAATCCACACTCACTGAATTATGATTTGTCTCTAGCTTATCCTCCACTTGCACAGAAGGTGCTTCCTTATTAATTTTAGCACACCCTAATAATAAGAGTGTGCTAAATACTACTGCTAATTTCTTCATTTAATCTTACCTCGTTCTCTTTGATTGTAATTATCTTCCGAACCCAGTTGTGTCATTGAAAATGATACTAATTCAGTAGATTTAGGAGTTTTGTAATATGTCCCCATCATGTAACCCATTACTTTATCCCCTTTCTTCCATGCAATCGTATATTGGTAAACGTCATCGTCATATTTATAAACCTTCAACGAACCGTCATCCATAGTCCAATCATTTCCTAACCAAAGTACAAATGACATTACACCTGTGTGAACTCTATAGAAGTAATCATTTGCGATTCCGTCGACGTCATATGCTGACGCAGATGTTTTAGCTACTTTCGTCAAATCAGATGCTGCTTTGTGTAGCTTTTCTAGAATACCATCTTTCACTTCATTACTGTCACTTTCACTAGTAGCTTGTAAATTTTTAGCGATAACCGTAAACTCAGTAAATTTCTCATCATCCTTTTCATTTTGTGGATGTTGAGAAACCACGAGAGTTGACTTTTCATTCATCTTTTCTTCATCGTGCTTCCATTTAGTAATTTCAGCGATTCGCTCCTCGCTTAAACCTTCATGTAAATTCCCACCAAACTTGTTCAAATATTCACTAGCTTTTTCCTTAATACTAGGAGCACTTGTAGTTTGAGTTTCAGAGTTCGTTTGAGTCGCTACATTTGATGTAGTTTTAACATCCTCCTGTGGTTCAACTGTTGTAGTTGTGCTAGCACTAGATTCAACTACGTGAAGTTCCCCCGGTGCTTGTTTGTTAGAAGATTTACCTCCAAACATGAACCATGCAATTCCCACACATAGTAGAGCACATGTACCAACAATAATTGAAATTTTTAATTTCTTATCCATGTCCTATTCCTACTTTCAAGTCTATTTTGCAATCTTATCACTTGGTTTATAACCAGCGTCCGATGGACTAACATATGTAGCATCCATTAATTTTTGTGTTGCCACAGTGATGTATCGATAGTGCCATGAGTTTGTAGTTCCAGTTGCAGCACCAGAACCAACATTACCTCTTGCTACGTTCTGCTCAACTACTAGGATGTCACCGTTTTCAAATACGTGACTTACAATCCAAACATGTCCCCAACGTGGGTCAAACCCTGCCGATTGACTCATCGAACTACCCATTGCACCCTTGCTTGGAGTCTTAGTTGTTTTAACTCCATATTTCTCAGCATATAGTGGTGCAAATAAACCACCTTCGTTAATACCACCCGGACCAGCTGCTTTCGGATTACGTTGACCATCTTTTTCCCATATGGCATATAAGAAAGATGATGCAAAATTTGCACATTGGTCTCCCGGATTTGTCCATCCAGTTGCGTCTCTAAATCCAAGTCCTACTTTACGTGGGTCTAAAACAAATTCTTTCACCGACTCTGGAATATTATCACCATTGAACATCGTTGGAGCATCCGCTGGATAAACACCTTTTCCGTCGTTCCCCCAGTCAGCTGGATTTCCAGTTGTTGTGGAAGATTTACACTCATCGCTCTTTCTTTCCGTGTGTGAACTTACGTCTACTGTCACATCATCTTTAATTTCAAATTTGAATTTTGAAGGTGTGGCTTTTACATTATCTTTATTGAAAACCGCATTCGCTTGTTTTGCCCATTCCATACGTTCTGGGTGTGGACTTTCTGGTCGTTCATATGACATCATGAAATATAATGCAGCTTTTTCTGGATTGTCAGTTTCGAGTAATTGTTCTACTTTTGTAAATTTATCTCCACCATAAGTGTCAAATGAGTATGCTCTACCAAAGTAGTTCTCTAGCATTCGATTCCAAAATTCATAACCTAGCATTGCACTAAGTTGGTTTGCTGGTGCCCAACCTTCATCCTTGTTAATACTTCCCCAATATTTACTATCAGTAAATTTGGTATATGGAGTGAACTGGAACAATCCACCACCGAAGTAATTTCGACCGTAGTTAGCTTCTTGCGTTGAAGTTGACGGCCCCATTCCGCTAGTCGGTGTTTTTGAATTCATTCCAAAGTGGTTTCTTCCACCTCCACCTGCCCAGTATCCTTCACCTAAGTCAGCTGTCAATCCAGATTCACCTTTAGCATTTGCAATTACACCAGAAGCAAATGCTCCAGATGTCCCGTAAACTTTCGTTAAAGTTTCAAAAATTTCTTTAGCCGCTTTATACTCAGCAGTACCTTCTTGTAACCAATCTCCTGTCGAACTTGTGATTTTTCCATCCTCTTTAGCATTCACTGGTTCTTGAATTGTACACCCACGACGTACATATTGCCATGGTTTATTATTCACACTAGCATGGACTGCTAAATGTGCCCCTGTGGTGAACAATGGTGACATCGCCATTGCTGCAATCACTGTTCTAGTTAGAAGATTTAGCTTCTTCGCTTGTGGATTTTTCTTTCGTAGTTTCTTTCGTAGTTTCTTTCTGTCCATTACCATTTACCTTCACCTCATCTAATGATTTAACTATCTCATCGTAATTAACATCAATAGAACCAAGATAGTGAACTACTTTTATTTTACTATCTAAATCAATTGACATTCTATAAACTTGTGGTACAATTTTATCTTTAACCTTAAATCCTACGATTACGAAATAGTCATTTACTGAACCTCTCATTCCGCTAAACAACACTGTTGGTGTTGTAGCCAATTCTCCCTTGGATGATAGTTCCTTCATTGGTGAATTGATTTTACCTAAAGCTAATAATTCCTGTTCAGTTCTAAAGAATTTTAATAAATCATCAGTGTTGACATCAATACCGTTAGTACTAAAATATAATTTGAAAAATTTTAATACGACATCCGTTGCTTGTGTCTCACTCAATACTGATGCTATAAACGTTTGTTGATTACCCGCTACCTTCTTAGCTTTATCTGCTTCTTCTAATGTAGTTTTCAATTGTTGTTTCAAGTTCGCAATTTGAGATTCTTTAATGTCTTTCTGGTCACCAGCGTCAGCTACTTTACGATACACCTCCAACGCTTTCTCAGTCTTATCAACAGTTGCTACACCACTTCGTTTAGACAGCTCATCCAACTGGATTGAAACACCTGCATATAATAATCCAAACCAAATGGTTGATAGTGATAGTATAACAACAGCAGATATCATTCCCCATTTAAAGATTTTAGATTGTTTGGCTTTACGTTTTTTAACTTCTTTTTGTTGTTGTTTTTGTTTCTTAAGATTTTCTTTTTTCTTAACTGGTTCTTCGCTCTTTAAAAGTTCATCAAACTCGTTCATTTAATCCACCTCATTATTAAAATATTCCATCATCACCGAAGAAAAATTCATATGCCACATACAGAATGAATAATGTTGCTACAACACCGAAAATTTCCTTCCATGGTAACGTAGATATAAATACTACAATCCACGTCCAAATCCATAAAATCCAACTTTTAATCATCGTTAGCATTTGGGTCATCACCGTTACTGAAAACTTATAAAAAGTATTAAACTTTTATGTTCCATTTCTGTTTCATCGAGCATGCTTTTGTACTAAATTGTCTTAAATACTACTCACATTTTCCTATACTCTCCACAGACGTAAATTCCCGTTTAACGAACGGTACATATCTGTAGTAATGTATAAGTATTATTCTACAGATGTTTGTCTTAAAACATTTTCTCCATATTGTTTTAGATTCAAACTAGCTTGATAATCTCTATCGATAATGTTTCCACAATCACATCGATAAATTCTATCTGACAGTTTTAAATCTTTCTTAATCTCACCACAACAACTACATAATTTAGAACTTGGAAAGAATCTATCTGCAATGATTACTGAAATGTTATTCCATACAGATTTATATTCTATCTGTCTTCTAAATTCATAGAATCCTTGTTGTTGGACAGATTTAGATAAATGTTTGTTTTTCATCATACCACTTACATTCAAATCCTCAATACAAATAAAACTTGGTTTTCGTTTTACAATCTTAGATGTTATTTGATGTAAATGATTCTGACGAATGTTCGTTAATCGTTTAATTAATTTTAAAAGTTCTTTTTCTCTTTTTATAATGTTACTTGTTTTCTTGTAACTCTCTCCTTCCTTATTCATATTATATTTTCTTGATATGGAACGTTGTAACCTACGTTTTCTTTTCTCTATTTTCTTTACTTTGTTTGTTTTGTTAATATTTTTGTAAGTATGTCCGTCAGAACAAATTGCTAAATCTTTTAGTCCTAAATCAATTCCAATACCTTCATTTACTGAAATACTAACATTATCTTTAGTTTCAACACCAACAGATACATACCAATGTAATCCATCAAAAGTAAATCGTGGATTCATGTATTTACAATTAGTTGGAATTCTTCCCTTCTCGCAAAGTTTAATCCAATTTATTTTTTGCTTATTCTTCCTATGACTCATGGTGAATCCTTCAACTTTCACATGAGTATCTGTGAATTGAATTTTAACATTATCTTGATAAAAAGATTGTTTGGAATTTTTCTTATTCTTAAATTTTGGATGTTTATTTTGTCCCTCGAAAAATCTCTTGTAACTATTACAAGCGTCTTTGATTGCTTGTTTTGTTACATTATTACTAATATTATTCAACCACTTGTAATGTTCTTGCTTCTTCAACTGTGTAAATTCTTTTCGCAACACACCATCTTGTAAGAATTTATTTCCTTGCTTGTAATTCTCCTGTTCCCTAGCAATTGCCCAGTTATATGCAAATCTACTACATCCAGCATATTGAAACAATCTAGTCAATTGTTTATTGTTTGGTCTTAGTTGTACTTTTATTGTTTCTATCATCACATTCCTTCTTTCATCATTGAAGTTATAAAAGTCAACATAAGTATGTAACTTTTATAAGTTACTGTCAACTATTTCATCTCCTCCGAATACTTCTAAGTACAATGTTCTAACATCAATTGGAATATGAAATTCCTTCGGCATTGGAAATACAATTACTAATTTATTTCCCGATAAATTCACTGTCGTACCATCCACACCAAATGTTTTATCAATATTCTTATCCAACGAGCTAACGTTTGGAGATTGTGGGTCAAACGTCCACTCGTATTTCAATGTCAACGTAGTTGCACTTAATACAAAGTCCACAAATGTTACTTGATACTTAGAAGATGTAAGTAATGTTCCCATACCACGAGCTGTATCAGCAGCAAATCTCTCAGCGGATTCTTTAATGTCCGCAATTTTTTGCGTGTTGTCCACAAAGTTGTCTACACCAAACGATGATTCATATTCTTCATAATCCTTATTCGCATTAGGGTCTTCGAAGTAGTACTTATCTTTTACTGGAGTTTGTGAGCTGATAGACCATGTGCTACGGTCCTCTGATATTTCCAGCGCACCAAATTTACTCTTAGCATTTGTACGTTGCGTTGCCACATCACTCACGTTTTTCATTAATTTTTCCAATTCCTCGACTGCAAAATGATTAATTGGTACTTCAAACGAAATTCTTGAGTTCTTTACAATTGTAAATCCACTGAGTGACTGTCTAGTGTTAATGTTTACTTTCATTTTCTTAAATGTCTGTAAAGCTTCAATTCGACCTTGCTTCGATGGGTCTCCATCGTTATTTGACATCGCTTTATATGCATTTGACAAAAGCTGAGATATGTTCAATGAACTTAAAATACGACGTTTTAATAATGCTGCTTCAAAGTCATTTTCAACAACATCTCTTTCATAATGTCTCCATCTTAATACAAGTTTAAACAAATACGGAATTAACGTAAAAATGAATAAGAATGTTGATGCTTTCATAATCAAGTCCAATAGTACTCTTGTTACATCAATTGCTTTACGACTCACATCTTTAATCAACGTATCCATTTGCACGTCACCGATACCGTTTTTGTTGGAATTAAGTGTACTTAATAATTTCTGTAAACCCGGTGAAACTGACGGGTCATGTGTTGTTTGCTCAACTGTGGTCGTAGGTGCTGTCTCAGTCACAACCTCTGTGGTTGGACTAACATCCGTAACAATTGGGTCATCTGGTCTAACAACACCTAATAAAATGTATAAAATTCCACAAATAATAAATATAGTTACAAGATTAATCATCCTGTTCATTCGCTTCGGCCCAGCTTCCGAATGTCTATATTCGTCATTTTGGTAATCTCGCTCTTTTGCGACTCTTAAAAATGTTGTTAATGAATCCAAGTTACATCACCATACTTTCATAAATAAATTGTCTTATATGTATAAAAGAAAGGTGTTTCCACCTTTCTTCGAAATGTTACTATGTTTGATTACTGACCGAATTTCTTTTGTAATTGTTCGTAAGTAATATGAATTTTTTCTCCATTATCTCCGCCATCAGTGTATACTGAACCATCTGGTAATACTTCTAGTACTTTAACAGTGTATTCTTTTTTATCTGCTTTAGTGATTACTAAAGTGTCACCAACAGATACTAACGGTTTAACTGTTGTAGCTTCTGTCTGCTCAGCAGATGCTTGTTCAGATGTTGTTGGTTCATTTGTTGTATCGCTAGAATCTGGATTCATTAACATAACTGCACCCATTCCAACTGTTACAGCAGCTAACAATAATCCAGCACCAATTCCAATTTTAGCACCTAATCCCAATTTCTTTTTAGATTTTGGTTCTTTAACATCTTCTTCCTCGTATTCATCAAATGTTTCTTCATCATCAAATTCTGAGAAGTCAATGTCATCACCATCTAAATCTTCGTCATCCGCTAGAGCAATGTCTTTCTGTTCATCCACATGAGATGTTAAATCTTCTGTAACTTCAACATCATCTGTTTCAAATGAATCAGAATCTAACAAGTCATCGTAGTTTGCATCATGTTCCAACTCTGTTGAATCATGTTCACTTGATTCTACGTCTTCTACTTTTTCTTCAACTGGAGCTTCAACCTCAACAGTTTTCTCAACTACTGGTGTGGCTTCTGGTTCTTCATCTAATGATACTAAATCAAAATCAGCATCTAATTTTGCTAACTCAGCTTCAAAGTCGTCATTGTTTAAGTCGTTTGATTCAAATGTATCTTCACTAATAGTTTCAGCTTCGTCGTAGTTTGGAAGCTCTTGTGGTTGTACAAACTCAGAATTTTCTTCATGTTCTACTTCATTTGAATCCTCAAATGTTGGTTGCACCTCAACTGGAGAAACTTGTGATTGTTTGCTTGACTTAATTGCATTAGTTACTTCATCTAATTGACGTTGATATAGCTCTTGCATTCGTAAATATCTCATTAGTCGAGCTGTGCTACGGTCTCCGTTACCTTCAACGACCGCTCTAAGTACGTCAGTCTCAGCTTCTAATTTATTGTCAACTACAGCTTTGTTCAAGTCTGTAATAATTGGTTGTCGACTTAACACGTAATTAGCTGCTCGAACCTCAGAGTCATCTGGATTTACCATGTGATACTCACGTTCCCACTCAATGAAGTGTTCATTCCAAGCTTCTTGTTTACGTCGTTCGTAAGATGATTTAATTTCATCTACTGTATTACGAACTTCTTCTTGTTCTTGTTCTAATTCCATTAAAGCTGCTCGATACTTGAGTAATGAATCTGTTGGTGCTTGTTTTAATTTTTCAGCAATCTGTTTAGCAGATTCATCAAATTTACCAGTTCTTACTAAATCATCCAATTCGTCTCCAATGATAAAACTTACATTCAACAATGAAGTGTCGAATTGTGATTTTAGTAAAACTACCTCACGGTCGTTTAATAACTCAGCATCCACTTTAAGTGGTTCATTGATTCGTTCGTACAACTCTCTAGATGTTGGTAGAATAGTATTAACAACATGATTCAATGATGTTTCATCATCAGTTGTATCAACTGAATCATCTTCTAATGTTGGTTCGTCAACAGAATCGTGCTCAGATTCATTGTCAACACCTTCCAAAATCGTTTCGATTGGTTTAATCTCACCAGATTCTGAATTGTAACGAATAACATTAATTGAATGTGGTTGATATTCTTTATCAACAGCAACTAACAACGTACTACCATCAAAAATGTCTTTTTCTAATTTTGACACTGGTACAATAACACGTTCATCGTATTCGTTCTCAGTTACGTATCCAATCGATTCTGGCTCAACAGCTTCATTCTCACCAATAAGTGCTCTTGTGAGTGCATATCCATCCACATTACTCTTTGGGTTGAAATCCACGATTAAAAATTCTTTTTCCATACGTTTGCTCCTTTATAAAATTTTTACTGTAACATATAAATTATACATTGTAACTCATCCGATGTCAATACTTGATTTACATTTACCACTGTACAGATTACATGTTTCACATCTTTATTTAAAATGGTATTCGATGCTACAAGTGCCAACTCTTTAAAGCTAGATTGAATTAACTGATATTCCAATTCATGAATCTTCGTACTTGGCTTTACACCTTGTAACTTAAACTTGTAAGTATCAAAGTCAAACCCACTTGGTAGCTCACCGTTGGTGATTTTGTCAATTAATGCAAATTGTGGAAATTCTAATGCCGATTTCAGACCAACTTGGTCTTGTAATCGCATGATATCACGAACATATAACTCAGTTAAATATAAGTTTAGTTTACTTGGTAATTCATTGTCTCTTGGTAACACATTTCGTAATCCAATTGGTAAGTATGACTGTACCAAGAACTCAGCATAGTCTCGAACGTCATCCGCTAGATTTTCATTCTCACCAGTTTCTTTTTCATCATTCAACATGTGGTCATTCATCAACGTTGATTCGTCATCATCATTAATGTCAGCATCATCAAAATTCTCGTCAATTAAAGATACTGGACTAAGTAATGATACACTATTAGAAGATTTAGGTACAATTGGATTCACAACTAATTGAGTGTTTGAATTTTCAACAACCATATCATTTACATCATCTCGTAATTCTTCCATTTTGGGTGATTCTTCAAAAATTGACAACGCATCTTTTGCTTGCAAGATGATGTCATCAACAGTAATCGTAACGTCATCTGGTGTTGTGAAATCCAAGTCCATGAACGTTGCGGATAATGAAATTGGTTTTAAATTCACTGGTTTCATTCGACATCACTCTCACTTTCATTCGCACTCAAGAAGTATACAATATAAATAATAGATAGACTTTTCATTAAATCAGAATACTCTTGCTTGTACGATGTTTTCAAGAATTGTTTTAATGATTGATGGATTTTAACCAGCTCGGTGTACGCTTGTTTACGTAAAGCAACATCATTTCTTTCTTTGGTTTTTTCAAGTATGTTGATAATTAATTGCGACAATTCGATGAACTGTGAACCATGTCGTGTTGACATGATACTACCAATCTCACCGATAATTCTGTCTTCGTTGATTATTGACATCAATAAATTATAATTCAACATGTCATCACATCTTTCTTGTTTCGTTATAGATATTTCCGATTTCTGGTACGGAATCAACCAACTCTAATGTATGAGAAATGTAATGATACTCATCAGAGTTTTGTGCGAAATCATTCACTACAATCTCACGTACATATTTCAAGTTTTCTTTAATCGTCACCAATTTATTCAACAGTGGTTCAAATGGTCGTTGTAACTTACAAATCATAACAACATTTGATGCTAGTTGGTTTAATTTTTGTGACAGTTCTAACACCTGTAATGCTAATTCATCATTTGTTGGTCGCACTAGTGCTCGTAACTCAATTAAACTCAACGCAGATTCTTTGAGAATCGACTCAGCACTTGCTCCCAATGCTTCTAATACATCTTCTTTAAATTCCATGTTCACATCACCGTCCTCTGATTACAGAATTACTGTATAGTCAACTTTCAATCCTTTAAGCATTGCTTCCACACGTCTTAAGTCTGATTTGTGAATTAAGATAGTAGCTTTTTCATCCAAGTTGTCGATTTTAACTTCTTCTTCGACTACTTTTTCTGCCACTTTCTCAACAATTTGTTCTTTAATCTCAACTTGACGTTGTTGTTCTAATTCAACAGCTTTATGCTCAGTTGCAATTAAGTTTAACGCTTGTAACTCATTCCAGTTAGTACGACTTAATGCATCAGCGTTTTTCAAAACGTCTTTTTCTGGATTCATAATATTTGCGACTAATTCGTTAACTGCAATTAATCGTTCATCCAACTCACGAATAGCTGCTGTTTTAGATGTTGTGATATTGAACCATGAACTATTTTGAACATCTTCAAAACTCAACTGAGAATTTTTCAAGTGCTCAAAGTGTACGATTGCATTTTTAAATGCTTGTTCTAACTCATATGCTTTCTCAGCTTTCATTCGAGCTTCATCTTCTTTTAAACCAACATCTAATTTCTTGATGATGTTACTCATTAAACCAGATGCTTCTGTTTTTTGTTCATTGACATGTCCGAATAAATATGTTTGATGTTCTTTCACAGCTTTGTTTAAATTTGTAGAATATTTATTCACAGCCGCTCTAAACTTCTTGACATCTTGTCTATCTTCTGATTTATATTCATAATTGTCAATTTGTTCATCTAATTGTTTTAACTCAGCCATGAATTCATCATGATTCACAATTGAGTAATGGTCTCCTACTAATTCCAATTCTAAGTGTAAGTCACTTACTACTGGAAGTAATGACTCACCTACGCTACGTAGTGTAATTTCATTTTTCATCTTTATACATTTTCCTTTCTCATTTCGTTCAAAAACTCAAATATATAATCACTATTTTTCTCCAAGAAGCTATAAATCGCACCATGTAATCTAGTGATACCCTTATCAAAATGACTTACATGTCTAAATGTGCGAGCATAGTACTCACTCATATCTTCATGCATTCTATCTGTCAATTTTGTTAACACTTCATTGTCTTTCCATTTAAGAATGTCTTGCTTGAACAACCACTCTCTATAAGTTGTGTTATAGTTTGTTCCGAGCACCTTTTCCCAAGCGGTCAACTCATTAACATATAATAAGTAACTATAGTCATTTGGTGGTTTTACAATCGCACTTGGTTGGATGTAATTCGGTAAATCACTTACTAATTCTTCAAGTTCTCTATCGATACGTTTATCCATTTCATGTTGCAATCGAAACGCTGTTAAATTCGTCGCTAGTGTTGTTCCAATATCTTGATAACACTGTCGACAAATACCCCACGTTAACGTATTGGCATACAATGAATTAATTTTTTCTTCTATAATAGAAGAATCGTCTCGAATAAGTTTGAAGATTTCTCGTTCAATATCTTTATTACCATACTTATTCGATACATAAACTAACTCGTCGTGATAATCCTCAGTTTTTGCTAAAATATCACGTTTTATTAGGTTTCGTAATCCATCATTCGACATCATCAACATTTTTCTCACCTCGCTTTCCATATTATAACATAAAATGACCGACATGTATAGTCTAAAATCGAAATAAAAAATGTAAACTTTATATGTACATGACACGAGAGTTGTGTTATAATGATTCTACATTAATTGGAAAGAGAGGTTCTGAGATGAAAGCAGAAACGATTTTAGAAACGCTTCAAATCAGTCGTACAATGTTGTCACAGCACTGCAGTAAAGGTACAATTCGACGTACTGAAATTGGTGTAAATAGATATGATTATAACGAAAGCGATGTAAAACGATTAAAAGAAAATCAAAATACTGTGCGTAACGCTCGCACGATTTTATTATTGAAATCATTCGACGAGTGTGAATCTATTAAAACTTCTTGTAAAAAGCACGGATTTAAAAGCACGTATGTGTTCGGAGCAAGCGATATGAAAACTGCTCTACGTACCGTGGTTGTACAACACGTTACAACATTAATCATCGACTCGCTTGACGTTTTTGATTCGAAAGAACCAGAGCGACTACTTGAAATGTGTAGCTGGTCTGGTTGTCGTGTACTTTTATGGAAAGATGGTGAATTCATTGACATCAACTAAGCAATTCAAATACCAATCGAATCAAGAATTTTATAATGCATTATCGGACGAGATTGAAAAATATCAACGATTATTATCTCGTAAGCGTATTGGTACAAATTTGATTATTGCTTCATTATTAGCTGTTGGTGAGTTCTCCGTATTAAAAACTGGTAGTTCAAGAACATATTTCATTCCAGATTACGACAAACAAGAATACACATCTGAGTTAGATACGATGATTAACCATGTGTTACGAGTATCTAAACAATATGAATTGTATGGATTGTTAACATCCAAAGACATCGAACGTATCTTTGAAGTCGAAGTATTAGATGATAGATTAGTAGAAGAAATTGTACTTCCACCATCTCATTTAATTAAATGCAAGTCTGGTATTTTTAATTTGAATACAATGTTGTATGAAGAAACAACAACAGATAAAAATGGAAAACGATATTTCTTTCCACATACGTACAATTTTGACGTAAAAGCAATCCATGAGATTAAACCAGAATTTATTTCTACTATAGAAGCAATTCATGAACGTTGGAGTATTAATGACCCAATCAAAATGAAATTTATCAAAACGACATTATTATCTTGCTTGTGTGGTTTGGATATTCATAGACAAATTGTCATTGAAGGTACTGGTGGTAATGGTAAATCTACGTTCTTAGATGAATGTAAAGCGATGGCCGGACCAGTTCAATATTTAGATATCAACTTACATGATTATGATACCAACTCAATTTTTGAATTAATTCGACCATATCATAAATTACTAGCTGGTGATGATTTAACGACAAACTGGGTTATGAATGGATTAGTCACAACACGTTTTAAACAGTTAGTGATGGGTAAAATCGTATATGTTGACCGTAAGTACAAAGATGCACTTGCTATCCAACATACTGGAATGCGAATTCAATTAACCAACGATTTCATGCGACTCATTGAACGTGGTTCAGCAATTGAAGACCGACTTTTATTTGTACAATGGACAAGCGACAACTTCCGAGAAGTGAATACAGACATTGAAGTAGATGAATTGCGTAAGCGTGTAGTGTCTACATTCGGTGCTTCTTTAGATGTATTGGTAAACAGTTCGTTTGAAACCAATTTGCAATATGAGTACTATACAGCTCTTGTATCATGGTTGCTAGATGGTCAATATCGCTTACCAGTGAAATCTGATTTCGACGAATTCGTAGTCGCTTTTAATGGTGAATTAAAACAAGCGATGAGCGACTCGGGTGACGTCGTCGATGATTTCATCGTAGATTGTGAAGCTGGTGGAGTATTTAAACAACGAGTTGTTCCAGTAACATTATTGTACTTGAAATATTGTGATTATGTATCCATTCACAATCCGGGTGCAAAACCAATGCGTACACAATTGTTCACTGCAAGATTGAAGCCAATCTTAAAAGAAAATGGATATGATGTTTTAAATCCATATCGTCAACGGTTCACTACAGCACCATTTAGTGAATGTCATATTCGAGAATACAGTGATGGTTTAGACTTAATGGATTTATCACCAAACGATAAGCGATATAAAGCTGTCAAAAGTACTATCAACGTATTCAGAAAAAATAATGCGAAAAACTTCTTGGATGGATTTACTCCAGATGAGCAAGTTGAAAAGCTAAATGAGCTAGCGGCGTTGAATGGAATGAAAGATACAGAATTGTATTCTTTACCATATAGCGAAATTGAAAAACTATACAATAAAACAGAATTATAAAATTCATGGGAATTACGAACATTGAAAAATGAACGTAATTCCTATTTTTTATGCTCGAATTTTTCAAAAATACTCAGAAACGTTGATTTAATCACATTCTTGAAAAGTCTGTATACCTGTGCAGAACTGTGCAGAACTCTTAGAAAGTGTGCAGTAAAAGTTAAGAAAAGTTTAAGACAAGCTAAAAAAGTGTGCAGAACTGTGCAGAACTCCTTTAAATTATGTGAATAAAGTGCGGTAAAAATGTGAAGAAAATGTGAATTTAGGTGTACCTAAAACACCACTTGTGAACTACTCTCCCAACGGTTTTGGGCACTTTTTGTAGAAGTTTGTGAAATGTTCACAAAGTGGTGTAAAAAAGTTCTGCACAGGCAAAGCATGGGTCAGAAACGTTGATTTGACAACAACTGTGGGTTCTTCACAAAAAATTCATATAGTTCTGCACAGGTTCTGCACAGGTTCTGCACAGGTAAGAAAGCGTTTACAACTCTTAGGTTCAACACATCAGAAACGTTGGTGTTATCTTCTTTCTTCTACTTTGTGAAAAAAGAGAAAAAGATAAGCTGTGCAGATGTGCAGAACTATAGGGTAAAAGTAGATTATTGAAAACGTCTAATAAAAAAATACTTTTGGGGTAAAGTTCTGCACATCTGCACAGCTTAATTTTTGAGGTCTTATAAAAAGCTTGATATCAACGATAGTTGAAGGTCGTCTGCCTGTGCAGAACCTGTGCAGAACCTGTGCAGAACTAAAAAGTACTGCACACCTTGTAGAGTAAAAGTATTAAAATCAGTAATTTACGAACATTCTAAACAACTACTATTGAAATCGTTCGTAAATTACAAAATCTCAATCAACGCTCTAGAATGCAACTATCGTGCACCTACATGCGTTCTGTGAATCCGAAAAGACAAAATAAATATAGAATGCTCTCAGAAGCTCATATTTTAGCTCTGAGTGATTTTAAGCACGTTTTAATGTATTTACATGTTGGTGACTTAAAATCGCTCTAAGGTGTCTTAAATCGCAAATAAAAGCATATAATTTTTTCAAAAAGTTTTGCTCTAGGTCTGTACTTGAAATCATTTTGTGTTATAATAATATTATCAAGTTAAGAAATGAGGTTTTATATATGAAAAATTTAAAAGGATTTGCTAAAGTAATGTTTTGGTTGATTGTAGCTACATTTGTGATTTCTGTAGTTTTACCTTTATTTATGGGAATGATTATTGGAACTATCGCACTAGGAGTACCAACAATGGTGGTTGGAATTGGAACTGTGATTGTATTCATATTGACATTCTTGATTCCATTGATTTTCTACACACTTATTACTGGTGTTGTATTCTACGCAATTTACTGGTTCAGTACTACTGAAACTAGAAACGCACCAAAAGAAGAAAAGAAAACATTCACACAACGAGTACGTGAAGAACGTGAGTATAAGAGAGACGGTGAGTAGTTTGGTACTAGTTGATAAACCATTTATGGATGAATTCAAACTATTATTCTTCGAGCGTCTAAATGATGATGTGATGATTGACACATTAGTGTTAGAACATGATGTGAATTTAGAGAATGTACTCTATACGTCAATTGACGGAGAGTGGGGTCAACACGGTGTGTTGGTAAGAAATGAGTTGTTGAACTACTTTCCAACTAAGGACGATAATGTCGAGATAGGTTCAATCAATATGCGAATCACAAATAATTGGCAACGTAATGTTTTGGATGTGAATTGTAAGATTGACTTCTCATTTAAAGTTGTATTTCCAACAGCAATTGACATGGAGGATGTGAAATTCATTTACAAAGATGAATTTGGTCGAGAATGTAGTAATGAGATTGGTGGGCGTTACACAAATCTACGTAGAATGGAAACTACATTTGAAGTGAGAACAGCTGATGAATTAGTGGATGTAACGTTTAGGATTTTTGAACAATTATTAAAAGGGGAATGAATATGATGGATTTATTAAGTTCTAAAGCTTCAATGGAAGCATATGAATATTTTATGAAACGATTGAAAGGTGACGAGCGTCTGATGAACATTATTGATAAAAACAATGTGAATATAGACGATATTTTATATTTACCGACGGATGATGGTAGACAATCTAAGATTGTTGCTGTTACAAAAAGTTTAGCACAGTACTTATTTAGTAATTCTAATTACATGCTTTTTGACATCGAATTTGATGTCAGAGAGTACACACTAAGAGATAGGCACAATCGAATTACGGGTACGAGACTACACGTACATTGCTATGCACATTACGATGTGGATGTAGTGAGACCACCACTTATTGACATTGATGATAAAGTTAAATTCAAATGTGGTTTGGGATATTGGAATACTGAGCGAGTTTTTGTTCCAATACGAGAAACAAATCAAGCTGAGTTTACAGTGGAATCATTGATGGAATTGGTATCAGTGATTTTTTCGATTATGCATAAATTACTGGATGAAAATGAGTAATAATTTATTGAAAGGTGTGATATGATGAACTTATTACAACGTGAAGCTTCGTTGGAAGCACTTGAGGACTTCATTCGTCGATTGAAAGATGATGAACAATTGTTTAAAATTATAGAAGATAACGATATTACGGTTGATGATGTATTGGATTTACCAACTAACAATTGTTACTATTCTAAAACAATCACAATTAAACCTAGTTTGGTAAAACATTTATATAGCAGAGATAATTTACAGTTAAGTAACATCGAGTTTTACGTTTTAGAACGCACAACTCGAACGGATAATGGTGGTGTTGGGTACGAAATACTCTGCGACTGCTGTACATATTACGATGTACTTCCCGTAACACCACCACTTTTTGAAATAGACGAACGTGTTAAATTTACAGACCGAGGTGTCGGTTTGAAAAGAAGTATGGAAGGTAGAGTTGGTGCTATCTCAAGCTTCACGGTAGGTTCGTTGAAAGAACTTGTATCATATATGTTCGAAATTATGCACAAGATTTTAGATGAAAATGAACAATAATTTATTTTAGGAGGAATTGAAGATGTTTGAAAAATTAAAAAATTTATTTAAGAAGAAAGGCAATGAAGTTTCTAGTGATGTAAGTGTGGAACATGACGAAAATCCTATCGTCTCAAATGTTCTCGATTACGAGTATGACTACGATAATCAAAAGGAAATTAAACAAATTTATCCAAATAATGAAGATATTGATGTGATTTTGGGATTTTGGAATAATGATGCTATTGAGGATGGTCATAGATTATCACCCGAATTAGTTGAGCGTCAGATTCCGATTGACAAGTATGTCTATCAATTAGATGATGCATTTAAGTTTGACCGATATTATGAAAGTTCGTGCTACGACGAGTTAACTATACACAATACGTTAATGGTTGTTGGAATTCGACACAAAGACCGACGACGAGAGTTGTTGAATCGCTGGTTACGAAAACATGATTCTATCTATAAATTTTCACCAACGAAATACGATGAGTACTTGGATAACTTGCATGACGCTTTACTAGTGGTAGAACATGACAGTAAATCGGGTGTTTCGGAGGACGTTGCTAGATATTGTGACTATATCACGATTTCACGAGTTGCGATTATGGAGACTCCGTGGACTAGAACGTTGGTTAAAAAGAATGGAGAGACCGTTACGGATACTGGTGTAGACAGAAGACTTCATGTTTATATAAGACCATTTTATGAGGACGAAGCTCGACAAAATCACGAGAATTTTGTCTTGGAAGAAATTGAGAATAACGCAATTAACGATAAATTAGATGAGTTCTTATCGTAATATAATGAGGTGAGATATGGAATTTCTTAACAATGAAGAAGTAAGAAAAGCACAACAATATTTTTTAAAGCGACTAAGCGAGGACGACGAATTGTCGCTTATTGCATTGTCGCATAGTGATGATTGGGATGATATTCATTTTTACATGGACGAGAATACGTTGGTGATTGGGAGTGAATTGACAAGTAATTTACATTATGATGAGTTTTTCGACGTCACAAATATTAGTTTTTTCTATGAGAAGATGAATGATGTGGTTTTAGTAAAAGGGACTATTAATTTTCGACGTGAAGTTGTACCACCAGCTAAATTGGAATTGAGTAATGAGAAGTTTAAGTGTCCATATAATGAACTTAATGTATACAAACATTACTACAAACACGTTGATTACGAACAAACAATTATGGTAGCTGTAGAATCAGTTACTGACATGATTGATTTAGTAATTGAAATACTGCAGAAATTATACGAGAAAGGACGTAAATAATGAACAAAAGAGAAATTTTATTACAGTATGTAAAGGGTTTAGGTACTACTAAAGTACGTAGACCGTTATTTTTAATCGTGCACGATGATGTGCGAGTAGCTGACGATTTAGCTGAACGATTAAGTAAAGCGATGGAAAAGGAATATGTTTGCAAGAAGACTACTAACGCTGGAGATGCTCATGGACATTATGAGTGGGTTGACTCGAACAATATTTTCTCGCAAGAGGACGTTTCACGATATGTTATAGGTACAGATAGCGTCAATAGTGAGGACTTGTATCATGTGATTACGGACAATCAGTTGGTTCGAGCAACATTCATGGGTGTGACACCAAAAGAAATGATTAATATTGAAGAAAGTGGATTTGACGGATATCATTCAACAGACATCGAATTGATTCCGATTTATTTAAGGGAGAATGATGTCGTACAGACTATGCATCCAAATTACATGGTTGGGGTAAATTGTATCGAGATTGATGTGAAACTTGGCATTGATTTCATTGTGAAGCAACTATGTTCATTATATCGTGTAGCGGAAGTGATTTTAGGAATGTCACGGGCTTACTGGGATTTTGATGAGAATGAGTTACATGCTGATGATATGGTTTACTTTGCTAAAAGTGGTGATAAGTTCTATGGTGATTTGGATAATTTTGATTACTGTTCAGAACATTGTTTGTCGAAATATAACAAACTAAATGTCAGAGCAGTCATGTCACCAAATGAGTTGACAAAGTCTGACATTAAGCACATGGTATTAGTTTCAGTACACAATAACTCATTGAGTTCTGAATTAATCATGGATATGTTATCTCTAACACAATATATGTTAGAGTTGTTACGACTTGGGGATATTACATCATCTGAGTTCGAGCAACGATTGAATCGATTGTATAGTGCGATTTCAACACCCATTGATATGGAATTAGAGCGATTTGATGAGCGATTACACACGTTGATGTCGAAATACCGAGATACGTTGTTAGATGAACCAACAACACCAACTATTGCGTTGAAGAAAGAACTCGATTATGTGGTGAAGTTAAACACTATTGATTCCGAGGGTAATAAACCAACAGGCGTAGTTGAGTTACAACTATATGTCCCGGAAGATATTGAAAGAAAGATTAGTGAAGATGATATGGCTCTTTTGGTAAGTGCTTTACATGCGAACATGCGTTCGTTTATGGATGACCCACAAGCATATCGCAAGTTATTGGGAAAATAAAAAATAACACTATAGCTTAATTGCTATAGTGTTATTTTTGTTTCATAGAATGAAACTATTGTACTTTGTGATTACGTTTTTTGAATACGAAGTAACCAGATGCTCCAAGAGCAAGTACACCAGCTACTACCAATCCACCAGTAATCGCAGCATTTGTTTTTGGTAACTCAGAATTTGGTTTGATGATTTCAAATGATTGGTCTTCATTTTTATTATCACGTTCTTTAGAGATTACATTTTCTGTTGGTTTACCATCTTTTACTTCAAATACTGTTTCGAATAATACATATTTACCAGCTGGTAAATCTTTAGTATTTAATGTATCAGCATTTACAACTAATTCACCAGATTCATCGATGGTCGCTGTTGTTTCGTAAGTTCCAACAACTTCATCAGTTCCGTATTTGGCGATTTCTAATCGAACAAATACTTGTGAACCTTTCTCGAAATCTTGATATTTAATCGTATCTGATACTTTTCCATCTTCTCCAACTGTTACAACTTTCTTACCATTAACTTGAGCAATAGTGTTCAATTTAGGATTACGGTTGTAGACTGTTTCACGTTCGTTCTCCCAGTCAAAGTTGGAAGCAAGAATGTTACCTTGTTCGTCAAGTAATTCTTCACCGAATACTGTCCAGTGACCGATTGTTTCTTCGAGAACTGGATATTCAAATTCAACATCCATTTCGTGAGCAGTTGCTACAATCTTTTTCTCTTGTACTTGAATTCGTTGTTTTTGAGTATCTTTGTCGTTCTCATACGTGCGGACAGTATATGTTTTACCAATGTCCAAGTTTGTTAAGTGAGCGACTTCTTTTTTAGTCTCAAATTTATAAACTGTCTTTGTACCAGTTTGTAAATTCGTAGCATCTGTTTGAATCGTAGGGATTCTATCATTTGTAAATAATGTTGCTGTTGCTAATGTAGCACGTTCACCACCAACGATGTTGAAGTCAATTTTCTTGTCATCAAGCTTGTAACCATCAGCTGCTTTAACTTCTCGGATGTAATACTTACCAACTTCTAATCCATTGACTTTTAATAGTCCATCTTTATCAGTTGTGTATTTACCGATTGATGTTTCAGTACCATCAGCTTTCACTTGGAATACTTCAAATTCTACACCGACTAGACCTTCTTTGTCAGTATTGACTTTACGTAGTGCGAATGCACCTTCAATGTCAGTGATGTTTTCAGTTGGTTGTGGCGATAGTGACACAGAACCATAATTTCCGTCTTTGATTTTAAATTCGCCAACGGTTTGTGAACCCCACTTGTACCAAATTAAAGATGCACCTTCATATGCTTTATCGGCACTTTCAAATGAAAAAGTTCTAGATTCTTTAGGAGCTTCATTTGTAGCTGTAATCGAAAGAACATTTCCATTCAACGAGAATGTGTATCCATCTTGAGTAGACGGAATGCTTAATTTTTGAATAACGTTGTTATCATCTGTTAATTCAACGGTTTGACCTCGTTGAATTTGTTTAACTTCACCATTCCAAGATGTGTAAGCTTTATGATTGTTGACTTTTTCTAAAACCTCAGATTTGAAGTTTTCATAATCTGTCATTGTCAAGTCACCAGTGAATCGCTCTGGAGTATATCCGAGTTCTTCCCAAATTAATGCTTGTGTCATTACAGCTCTCCAATCACGAGTGTCAGATGAACCATAATATCCATAGTAAGCAATTAGTTCTAGTTTTCTGAATTTTTCTTCATCAACTGGTGCGTTTGCTTTACCAAGATTGGTCACACTTTGTGTATATTTAGATTCGTTGTAATCATAATCAGCACCATTAACTGCCAAAGTCCATGGGTCTAAACAGAAAACTACACGACCGTTTAGTCGTAGTACAACATATTCTGTCCAACTAGGAACTCCATCTTTACTAAAATACATCGTACCATTACCCCAAGCGTCTGAGGATGGTGTGACACTGATAGTATCTGCTGATACTGTAGAACCGTTCGCTAGTGAAAATAAACTAGCAGCTCCTGCAATTGCTAAACCAGAAAATAATGTTTTCGGTTTCATAAATTTTGGAAACTTCATAGTTTCACTCCTCCAATTTTAATATTTATTATTTAGTTCGATTTTAATAAAACTAAATGTAATCTCTAAATGAATATTATATACTATATTTTGTTGCATGTCAATATAACAATCAAATATTTTTAATACAGACGTGATTGTCTTTACATGACACATGTTTTATGTTAATATATAAATGTATAATAGAATAATTTTAAGGACGTGAGTTTAAGATGAAAAAGACTTTTAAAGTCAGTGGTGCTTTAGCGACATCGTTGCTATTGATGGGTTATGCGAGTCCCATTTTAGCTGAGACTCGAAATGGTCATGAGATATTGGAATATAAATCACATGAGCTAGACGGTCGACTGGATGAATTGAGAGCATTGGGTGTTACACCAGAAGTTGAACGTACTGTTATTAAGAAAATAGTTCATTCAGGTTCAGAGATGTTACAAGCACGGTCTGATATAGAATCTGCTATTGCTAAAGTAGATAAAGCTAATGAGAATGTAGTAAATATCGCAAAAGCACACAAGGAAAGTGTAAAAAAAGAGCAAGCTCGTCTCCAATCTGAGGAAGATGACATTAAATCTAAATTTCCATTAATTATGGAAAAAGAGGGTGTTCGTGTATACGGACAATTCAATGAGGAAGCAAAGGGTTCTCATGATTATTACAAAAATATTCACATGTTCTTTGATGCTGATTCAGATTATGAGGGTGCTGTGGATGGTGTACGTATTTACGATGACTCTAAGTGGGAGGTTGTTTCTGGTGATGCAAAATTAGTTGGACAAGTATCTACGAGTAATCCAGACTGGGATTATGTTGCACTTGGTAGTAACGGTTCTTTACCAACAGAGGGTACGACAGTAAAATTAACTCACGTTGCAACATTGGATGATGGTAGAAATGTAGACATGCTTATTAAGGTAGGAAAGTTTAGAACTAAGACTGATGATAAACCAGAATTTATTCAAGAATACATGTCATATTTTCCGAACGATAAACGTAGTGAGTATTTACTTCTTGGAAAAACCACAACTGGTAGTCGTCAAATGAGTATTGAATCTGCATTTGGTAAACAAACGCAACTAGATATTCAATTTGTCGATGAAGATGGAAATCCAGTGAAACTTGTAACAGGTTTGGTATCAACTGACATTGATTATCTACAGAGTGTTACTGTAGGTGGTAATGCATGGTTGGGAAATCTTGTTCCACCTAAATCTGAATCTGGTTTAGATACTATTATATGGGATGCTGATAGAGTTCCAGTTCCAAATACAGTAAAAGACGTTGAATATAACGTGGCTAATGGAGCAGAGTCAATTCCAAGAGGTTCGTTTGTTTCTCTTCTAGCGGGAGATTCTTTCTCGTATACGCATGGAGAGTGGAATGAGTCTTCTATTCAAGGGGATGCATTTCGAGAAAAAAGTTTAAATCGAGTGAAAGAAGACCCAGAGGGTGCTGGATTACCATATATGTACACTGACATTTTTGGAACAGGTTCTAAGGTTCATGTACATAAACCAGATATTCCAACTCAACCAGCAAATGAGTTAAATGAAGTTGTTGGTGAGATTGAAGTCGTTAATTATACTAGATATGAGGACGAAGATGGGAGAGAACTTGCTGAGAAGCAAGAAGGCATTCATGACCATAAGTTGATATCAGAGTATGATTACATTCGAACTGACAGAGCTGAGACTGGTGACGTTACGCATGTATATTCAAAAATCCATTACACATCTTATTTAGATGAAATTGGACAAGAATTGTTACCTAAAGAGAAGGGTATTCTGGACAAAAAAGAAATTGATGAGCATGAATTTGTGAGAACAAATCGAACTCCAGATGGTAACATTGAACACATCTATCGACGAATCAAACATACGTATTATTTAGACGAAAATCGTAAAGAGATATTGACTCAAAAAGAAGGAATCCATGATAAAGAGAACATCGATGGTTATGATTTTGTTCAGACAATCGAACTTGAGAGCGGAGATGTAGAACATTTATATAGTAAGATTAAATGGACATCATATATTGATGAAAATGGTAAAAATCTTTTGGAAGCTAAAAAAGGATTGCATGAAAAAGAATCAGTAAATGGATATAATTTCTTACGTACCGTGAACAAAGAAAGTGGTAACATTGAACACATTTATGCTCGTATTAAATGGACATCTTATGTTGATACTAATGGTATACAATTGATACCAAAACGAGAAGGTACATTGGATAAAGAAGAAATCAATGATTATGAATTTGTACGAACTGACATCAAGGATAATGGTGACATTGAACATGTGTACTCTAAAATTAAGTGGACTTCATATGTAGATGAAAATGATTTAGAATTACTAGCTAAAAAGAAAGGTATTCATGATAGAGAATCTATCGACGAGTATAATTTTGTTCGGACAGTATTGGATGTAGATGGTAATGTGAAACATGTTTACTCTAAGATTAAATGGACTATCTATGTGGATGAGAATGATGTTGATTTAATAACTAAGAAAGAAGGAATCCACGACAAGGTGGAAATTGATAATTATAATTTTTTACGAACATCTACTGACGCTGAGGGAAATGTTAAACATGTTTATGCCAAGAAAAAATGGACTAAGTACGTTGATGAGTCAGGACATGAATTATTGCCAATGAAGGAAGGAATTCAAGAGAAAGAGTCAATCGACCAATACGATTTTGTACGAAGTAATAATGTAGAGAATGGTATTGAGCATGTGTATTCTAAAATCAAATGGACGACTTATGTTACTGAATCTGGTAATGAGTTATCACCAAAAGATAAAGGAATACATGAATCAAAATCGATTGATGGTTATACATTTATTCGGACTAACACTAAAGTAGACGGTAATGTTGAACATGTATATCGAGAAATTCCAAAATACACTATGTTCGTTGACGTTGAAGGTAACACATTGCTACCTAAAAAAGAAGGTATTTACAACAAGGAATCTATAGATGGATATGATTTTATTCGCACAAATACAAAAGATAATGGAGATATTGAGCATCTTTATAGTAAAATTTTAATTACATCTTTTGTGGACGATAACGGTAAACAGTTATTACCATCTGAGAAAGGTATTATCGAAAAACGTGATATTGATAATTACACATTTGTTAAGACTAGAAAGCTTGAAAATGGTAACATTGAACATGTTTATAAAGAAATTCCAAAGTATACTTCTTATGTAGATACTGACGGAAAGGAATTACTTGACAAAAAACTAGGGTTACATGAGAAAGAATCTATTGTTGATTACACTTACTTGCGAACAGATGTGAGTTCGACTGGTGATTATACCCATGTCTATAAACGAATTGTTAACACTACATATGTTGACATGAAGGGTCGAGAAATTGCACCAATTGAAAAGGGTGTTGCTAATGTTAAACAAATTCCAAACTATGAATTTGTAAAAACAACAGTTGAACCAAATGGTGACGTAAAGCACATTTATGTTGAAATTCCGAAATTCACGACGTACGTCAATGAGAGTGGTGTTGAGATTGCAACAAAACGTGAAGGTATCCATGATAAGATTGACATTGTTGGATTTAACTATTTGAAGACAAACACTAAATCTAATGGTGATGTGGAACATGTTTATAAATTAATTCAAATTTACACATTCTTTGTAACAGAAGATGGTCACGAGTTGATGAGTAAACGAGAAGGAACTCATGATAAAAAAGTTATTGATGGATATGAGTTTGTAAAAACAAACATTAAAGAAAATCGAGACGTAGAACATGTCTATAGAAAAGTTTCGAAAATTACTACATATGTAGATGAAAGTGGAAAGGAATTACTTCCTAAAAAAGAAGGAATTCACAAAAAGGAATCAATCAATGGATATGAGTTCGTGAGAACTGTGACTAAGAAAAATGGTCATATAGAACACGTCTATAAGAAGTTGACTGAGAAAAAATTACCAGCAACTAGCTTAGGAATTACTGGTGGTATCGCTGGGATTTTAGGACTAGCAGGAATTGGAGCTTACTTTAATTCACGTAAACGTAAAAATAAAAAGTAATAAAAAGAGTAACATTTGTTACTCTTTTTATTGTTGAAACTATTGATTTTTGTTACTATTTTTGTTACAATAATAGCATATTATGATATTTAACATGAGGAGATTGATAAGATGAAAAAATCATCATTTAAACTAGGAAGTCTTGGTGTAGCTGGGATTGTGCTCGTGGGTCAAGCATCAACTGTCGCATTTGCGGATGAAAATGACAAAAGGGTATTTGATGTTGACAGGACTCGATTTGAAAAGTTATCAGCTAAAGCTAAAGAACTTGGAGTAGAATTAATTGTAGGTGATATTACAACGGATATACCGACAGTTAAAGATGGGAAGGCGTCACAGGATGACGCTCAAGCTGATTTAGACTCACAATTGGATAAGCTTGAAAAAGCATTGAACGATTATGATGCACAAAAAGAAGATGCTAAAACTAAGTTGGAAGAATTGAAGAAAAAAGTGGATGCTATTGGAACGATTCGAGTTGCTAGATATTTAGTGAATCCACACACTATTTGGGTGACTGTTAATGGTAAAGTATTAAAAGAAAAAGTTGACGGAATTGAGAATAAGGAAGAATTTAACGGATACACTTACATCAAAAGAGAAATTGAGGAAGACGCAACTATAAAACACATTTACGACAACACTACAAGATGGATTACTGAAAACGGTAAGGAGTTGCGAATTGTTGAGGTGGGTGTGAAGGAGAAAGATTCATTTGATGGTTATTCATTTGCTAAAACAGAGACGGACGAGTATGGAAATGTGACTCACGTCTACAAACAGGTGGAAACACTAACAACAGAGAATCCGACAACTGAAACACCAATAACAGAGAATCCAACAACAGAAGCTCCAACAATTAGTGCTAATGTTGAGAAAAAAGCTCCAACTACTAAGAAATTACCAAACACAAGTGTTGGTATCATTGGTGGTGTTGCTAGTTTACTAGGTTTAACTGGAGTGGGTGCTTACTTCAATTCACGTAAACGCAAAAAATAAAAACTAAATGATTGAGAGTACTGTACACCAGTACTCTTTTTTGATACAATAAATCTATCAACCGCACTTTACAGTTTATTATTGTAGTCCATCTACGTGACATGGAATTATAAACTTGTAGGTGCGGTCATATTATGGTTGAGGTGAGATTATGTTATTATTGGAAACAGTCGCAAAAGAAGAACGTCATCGTACTTACGGAAACGATGTTTGCTATCATGTACGTGATGTCGACAAAGTTATGACATTCGATGAATTTCAAGAATTTGCACGTAAGAATTGGTCGATGTCAGTGGTGCAGGTTCGATTGACTGCTATTGTCGACGAATGTGGATTGGATGTCGACGATGAGTGTTGGGAAAAAGCTACTGCTGGGATTGTGGTTGAAATCATACCATTGTAGGACGATGAGAAATCATCGTCTTTTTCTTTTGGGTCTGTACTCTATTTAAGGATGTGGTATGATTGTAAGTGAAATATTAGAATAAGGAGAGATGAGCGACGTCTTTGCTTATCACATGACTAAGTTAACGATGAAAAGATGTTACCCCATATTCATAACAACGATTTTAGGAATGTTCGACGGAGTTGACAGATTTGAGAATTTAGAAATCGAGATTTTAGATTAGGAGTGGTTATATGTTTAAGGAATACAAGTTACCAGAAGAGTTTATTAATGGTTATAGAGATTATTGTGTAGAGAATGGCGTGAAAGCGTTGTTGTATGCTGGAACTACTGACGAAGGTATCTATAAGATACATGATGATTTTTGTGAATTTCTACTACCATACCGTCATGATTTTATTATTGGTGCTAACTGGGGAGATTTACAGGACATGGGTGTTATATTAACAGAAGATATGAGTTCATTTGGTAAGTCATATCTCAGTACTTTTGCTAAAGCACGAATTATTGGATGTCCGAGTTGTAATGAACTGTATTTTTGGGGGCGAGCATATTAGTGTGGAGGGAATGTTCATGGGTGCTAATTTTCTAGAATTTAATAGTGAGTTAATAATTCGTGACAGTATGTTAGATGTTTCGAATATGTTTTATGGTAGCTCTGGATTACAACATGTCACTTTTAAAAATTGTGAACTACTTGGACTTCGAAATTTATTCACGTACTCTGGTATACAACACGTGACATATGAGAACTGTTCGAACTCAGTGGATTTTAGCAATTATGTGGGGAAAGCAAAAGAAGTATTCTATAGTGGCATGTCTAAGTTGACATTGAAAAACTGTGACAATAGCTTAGTAAACACTATCGTTAAAATGTTTAACGGAGTCGATGGTAATGAGTATTTCAAGGATTTAGAAATTGAGATTTTAGATTAGGAGAGATTATGATGAGTTGGGAAACGTTTACTAGAACTAAAGAATTTTCAAAAGCATTGCAGTTTGTAAATGTTCATCCATTGAGATTTATAACGCATGGTGATGAAAAAGAGTGGAAATTGAATACTGAGACAGGTGAATTTACATCACCAATTGCATTAGATGGACGTATTGTTTCTATGAAAAATTTAGGTATTGATAGACCAATTTTATTACCGTATACATTAGAAACAGGAACTTACATGAATGCATTTTCTGGTATGGTTAAACCAATTACTTATAATCTTACATTTAGTGATTGTGTTATTGCATTCAGTGATGGATATGGGCATAGGGGTGACATTATTACCACAAACGAGGAGTTTGTGGATATGACGGAAATGTTTCGTGACTCGACATTTAAGGATTTTCACGTTAGTTTAATGATTACGAGAAGTTGGTTGAATGCTAAAGGTTTGTTTCGTGGTAGTAAGCAATTGCGTCATGTTTACTTCGATAGATGTAAGTTCAATGAGATTGATGAGTTCTTGTTAAATAGTGATGTTGAAATTGTAACATTTGACAAGTGTTCACTAGATGAGAATTTCAACATGTACACTCAATTATCGTCATTGGTTGGAGTTTTCGGTAGCAAGATTAAACGGATTGAGTTAAAATCATGTGATGATAAGTTGGTATCTTCAATCATGTATCTCTATAGAAGTGCTGACCATAGCTCGTTTGATTTCGAAATTGAGATTGTTGAATAGAGGTGACGTTAGTTAAGAATGTGTTTTTAAATGATTCCATATAATTTAACATTAAAATAAAATATTTAAAAATATTAAAATATGTGTTGACTCCTAAATCATTTTGTGATAATATAGTATTATAAATTATTAAATGAGAGGTGAATTCATTATGTATAGAAAGTCTGACATTTTGAAAAAGTCTACGTATAAGACCGGTGAGGTAGCTAAATTACTAGGAATTACAATTCCAACGGTAATTCGTTATTGTGAAACTGGATACATTCCATATCATACAATGGAGACTGGACATCGTAGAATTTTAGCAAAAGATGTTTGTGATTATTTAGAAAAACAAAACATGTTGTTTGATGATGAAGAATCTACAAAATCAGATGTGATTTATGCTCGTATATCAACTCATGAACAAGCAAATCGTGGTGATTTAGACAGACAAGTGGAGAAAGTAAAACTATTTGCTATTAATGAAAATGTTAAGAACTTGGTAGTTAAAACAGATATCAGTTCTGGATTAGACGATAGTCGAAAAGGTTTACTAACACTTATCGACATGATTCAACAAGGTAAAGTCAACAGAGTGTTTGTTTTACACAAAGATAGACTTACTCGATTTGGATATCATTATTTGGAGAAAATCTGTGAGTTTCATGGAGTGTCCATTGTGTTTGTTTCTGGTGAAACAGAAAGCAAGAGTCAATCAGAAGAATTAGCTGACGACATTATTGCTCTAATTCATTCTTTCTCTGGTAAACTATACGGATTAAAGAGTAAGATTAAGAAGGAGATAAAGGATGAGTAATACTATGATTTTGTGTGAACGACATATTATTAAGAAAAGTCATCCATTCTATGACGAATGTGATAATTTAACATTTCTAGCAAAGAATTTGTATAACTCAACACTATATTTTCAGCGAGATAGTTTCTTTAACCAAGACTTCAAGAACTACTATGATGTGAATAGAGTTTTCACTCACAGTAATCAGAAAGATTATCGAGCATTACCATCAAAAGTATCAAAACAAGTACAAATGTTAGTGGATAAATCGTTCAAATCTTACTTCGCACTAGTGAAAAAGAAAGCAAATGGTGATTACTCAAATGGCGTAAGGATTCCAAAATACTTAGGTAAGACTGGTGGTAGATGTGTTGTACCTTATCCGAAAGATGCATTAAGTTTGAAAAATGAAGGTTTTGTAAAATTTTCAAAGACTAATATTATCATTAAAACAAAACTATCACGTAAGGATATTAAAGCAGCACGTATTGTACCAAAAGGTAATCATTTTGTAATTGAGATTCTTTATAAAGCGATGATGAAACCATTAAAATCGGACAAACCGAAGAGAATGGCGTTTGTTGACCCGGGATTAAATAATTTGATGGCAGTAACTAGTAATTGCTTCAATCCATTAATTTTCAATGGTAAACCATTAAAAGCAATCAATCAATTGTCAAATAAAAATATTGCAGAATTAAAAGGCAAATTAAGTGCTCGTGGTCTAAGAAATTCATCACTATTACAATCTGCATATAGCAAGAGGTCAAGACGATTGACCGATTTGTTACATAAAATTACCACGGAGTTGGTGAATCAATTAGATTCGCACAATATTGACACTGTCATTGTTGGACACAATGTTGGGCAGAAACAAGACATTAACTTAGGTAAAGTAACAAATCAAAGTTTCGTACAGATTCCGTTTACTCAACTGATGTATTTACTGAAATACAAATGTGAATTAAGAGGTATGAGATTTGTTGAGACAGAAGAATCGTACACAAGTAAGTGTAGTTTTCTTGATGAAGAAAGTATTTGTAAACATTCTGTGTATCAAGGAAATCGTACCAAGAGAGGACTATTTCAGACATCAAGTAGAAAATTAATCAACGCTGATGTGAATGGTTCATTAAATATTGGTCGTAAATATTTAACAAAAGTAAATATGTATACAAAACAACTACATGCGGATTTAATCAAATTTATGGTAAATCCAAAAGTAGTAACGATTAAATAAAAGTAAAACATGATTAGCTATCTATAGCTAGGATTGTATAGAGAGTAGTCGCAGTCGCTCCAACTCCGACTTGTAAGTAAAATCTTTGATTTTATTCACGAGCAAGGTGAGAAACAACAAGTATGTTGGAAACTTTAATTTTATTAAGAAATTAAGGAACTGTTGGAATATAATAGTGGATTTGATTTTATTGATATGATGAATGAGTTTGATTATGGGTATGTTAAATTCATGGGTGGTAGAACAAATGGTACTTACATGTTAGGTATTGACGATGAGAATGAAATGTTGTACATGGAATTACCAGCGGATGATTATGATGGTAGAGTTCGTAAGGTTGCAGCACTTGGACTAAAACAAAGTATCATTTTACCGAGACGGATTAATTACTTGTGTGATAGTACAACGCAGAGTGGTGAGTCCATCAAATTTAAGAGAACTTTGGCTGAATGTAATATAGTCAATCAATTCTTGGATGATGAGTTTCAAATTGAAGGTACGCAACTTGACATAGAAGGATTCTTTCACAAATCGAATTTTACTGGTTTTGAAAATGGACTCACCATCAAGGATAGTTCAATTGAAGTAGCTTGTATGTTTGGGGGAAGTAAGGGTTTGTCTGAGGTGACGTTTAAAAACTGTGAACTATCATCGTTGGTTGGATTTACGTTGAATAGTGATTTAGAAAGTGTTACTTTCGAGGGTTGTTCTCTTATTGTAAAGGAAAATTCGAATTTTAAATCCCATGAGAGACGATTGGAAGCAAGTTGTTTGGATGAAATATTCGGTCGAAGAACGAAAACTGTAAACTTGAGATGTTGTGATGATAGTTTAATTGAGGAGATTATAAAACTTAATTCACGAGCACAACATTTTTTAAGAGAGCTGGAAATTAATATTTTAAATTAAGTTTTGTGATAGGAGGATATATATGTCTGATTGGATTAATTTTGGAATAGGTCGAGACACTGCTATTAATTTTGGAAAAACAGCGAACATGTTAGAAACTGATGTGCTACTATTTGACGGATATGAGTATTCATCATCTGGATACATGTTAAGTACGAATGGTACTAAATTTAGACTACCAGTCAACGAACGAGAGACTGTTTGCTCTGTATCGGATACTGGAATGAGTAAGCGAATTGCATTACCATATGTAATACCAGTGAACACAGAATATTCTAATTTCAATTATAGAAACACATTTAAAAACTGTACGATTGAAATAAGTGAAATAGATAACGTTCTACTTTTTACCAACAAGTTAGAAACGGATGTTGCAAGTATGTTCGAAACAGCAACATTTGTATCACATAATGACGAACTATGTATTGACTTTAGTGCACTACGAGTGAATTCAATGTTTCGTCTGTCGAAAGGATTGCATAAATTGTCATTTGCTAGTTGTGATTTGACGGATTTACGTAAATTGACGGTTGGTAGTGATATTAGAGAGATTGAGTTTGTCAAATGTAAGTTCATTCTAGACGATGACCAACTTGTGAATTATGATGGCGTATCAGCTCTTACAGTCTTCGGGTCGAAGATTGAAAAGCTGATACTTAGGAACTGCTCTAAGGATTTTGTGGAACTTATTATGAATTTATTTGAAGATGAGTGGTATTTATACCCACGATTGGAGATTGAGATTTTAGATTGAAAGGAGAAATAACGATGGGATTTTTAATGGACGAAGATGGTATTGACTCTCTGATTTATGAGGAGTTTCATGACTATGAGTACAATCCATACAAAGATTTGGATTATATGGTGTATTTGAAAGAATCGGATTTTGGAGGTGCGATTCGAGACAGTGGACGTTACGTATGGAAATTCAGAGGTATCTCAGATGTCAATTTGTTTGAAGTCGACTTTGAGAACGGAGAGTTTCGATTGGCGTCTCGTGTTAGGAACGGTCATAAGCTGAAAGATATTACTAATTATTTAAACAGTAAGGTTTTTGACCGAGAACATGAAGGAAGAACGATTCAAATTTCATGTGATGATTTCATGTTAGCATCACGAATCAATGGACTATTTAGAAATTGTGATTTGGAGCTCGTTGGGTGTCAGTTTGACTTGGATGAAAATGTAAAATCGATTGGCAAACTATTTATGAACATGGACATTAAAACGTTCGATGATTCAATCACAATCCGTGGTGGGAATGTTGGAGTTTCTGATGCATTTCGAGGAACTCGTGAGATTAAGACCGTGATTTTTAAAGATTGTGAACTTTATAACTTTAGGGGATTGTTACAGGATAGTAACGTGAAGGAGTTAGTATTTGAGAACTGTGTATTAAGTGATTCATTCAAGAAGAATGATAAAAAATTAGATGTATTGAAAGTACTTTCACCATGCTTACGACGTTTAGAATTTGTGAATTGCCCAGATGAGCTAGTAGCATATTTCAAGAAACTAGTAGATTCATCGAGTGATGTCGGACACTTGAAATTAATCATTAAATAAAAAGATGGTTTAGTAGACCATCTTTTTCTTTTTAGGTCTGTACTCTATTGACAGCTGTGATATAATAAATTATAAGAAAACTTTATAGTTCGATGATACAAGTAAGAAAGGTGAACGTGAATGCGAGTAGGTTATGACAACGTAGTGGAGTTTAGTAAAAAGGTTGCTGATTCAAAATATATTGGAGTTAAGTTAGATAAGAGACAAACAGATTCACTATATGAGTGGGATGATTTAGATAAGTCATTTGCTATTTGTTGTAATCCGCTACTACACGATGTTAGTTTAATTGAAATTAAAGATAATGATGGTAATTCCGTTTTTCAGAAGAAGCTCATCGAACTACCATATTACTCATTTGAGGGAGTGGAATATTGTTTGAATATGTTTAAGGACATGAATGTACATTTTCCGAGTGGTTTTATTAAATTTGATAATAAAGCTATGACTGTTGAAGGTATGTTTAATGGAGCGAATATTCAAATAGGTAAATCACCACTTGTTGTAAAAGGGGGAGATTTGAATGCAACTAATATGTTCAGAAACTCAACTGGATTGGAATCAGTGACATTCAAGGATGTTCGATTTTACGACATTACGAGAATTACTGAGAATTCAGAGATTAAGATATTGACATTTGAAAATTGTGACTTGGCTTGTCATCACCTAGACTTCGAAGCTGAGGTAACAGGTTGTATCCATAGTGGTGACTCACCGGAACGTATTAACATTGTTAATTGTTCAGACATATTTGTCGATGCAATATTGGATAATGTTAAGAAATACGGTAAGATGAATGATTTTTTAATGATAACGATTGAGGATTAAAAATTAAAAGTAATTACAAGATTTAAGCAATAAGGAGGACTATCGATGTCAATTAAAACATTTGATAATGTGTATGAATTCGGACAGGCTATTTCGGAATCGCCATTCCACGAACTAAGATTCAGAGGAAAAAGTGACGAAGGATTTTTTGAATTTGATACTGACACCGACAATAGAACGGTTAGGTTTAAATTACCAATTGGATATGCTGTACAAACACCATATCTAAATGGAATTTTAGACCAAAATGGAAATTCAGTATTTAAAGATAAAATGATTTGGATAGATGGAGAAGTGTGGGACGAATTTACCAATTGTAAAGGGATGTTCGCTCAAATGGAAGTAGAAACTATGGGATACGGCTTTACTTTTGATGACGTAGATGTAAACGCTGAATTCATGTTCAACGAATCGGATATCAAAAATGATTATATAATGAAAGTGATTAATGGTAGACTTTATGCTAAAGGTATGTTTCGTGGATGTAAGACGTTAAATGAATTGAGATTTGTATCCGTTCAATTTCATGACGTTACACGTTTGGTTGCTGATTCAAGTGTTCGTGAATTGACATTCTATAATTGTGACTTGGCATGTGATAAGAATGAGTTTGAAGCAAATGTAAAATCTTGTATGTATAAAAACAGTAGATTGGAAACTATTCGATTTGAGAGTTGTTCTGACGCATTTGTAGAAGCGATGATTGAGCATATCAATAAATTTGGAGAAGATGACGATAACATTGTCATCCATATAAGAGATTAACAACTGAAAGGAATTATAATAAGATGAGAACATTATTACTATTACGTGGTGCTCCGGGAGCGGGGAAATCTACGTGGATTAAAGAAAATAACTTGGAAAACTATGTGTTAGAAACTGATAAATTCAGACAATTACTAGCAAATCCAGTGTTGACAGAAGATGGAACAATGGTGATTCCACAAAAGAATGATGTGTTAGCAGCAAAGATGTTAATGGCTACATTAGAAGAACGAATGAAAAATGGAGACTTCACGGTCATTGACGCAACACATTCTAATGAGAACACAATTTCAAAATATCGAAAACTGATTAAGAAGTATCGTTATCAAGTGTTCTACAAAGAGTTTAATGTTGAGTGGGAAGAATTAATGCGTCGAAACGATGCTCGTGAAGAACATAAACGAGTACCAGTGAAAGAAATTGAACGCATCTACACATTATTACAACATTCATCAATCGATAACTTTGCGACTAAAATCGAAGATGTATCTGAAATCATGAACTATTACGTAGCTGATGTAACGGAGGAGTATGACAAAATTAAAATCATTGGCGACATTCAAGGATGTTACACTGTGTTGAATGAAGCGATTGGTAATGAACTAGACCATCGCACATTGTACGTATTTGCTGGTGACACGCTTGACCGCGGGATTGAAAATAAAGAAGTACTTAACTTCATGTTAAGTATTTATAAACGAAAGAACGTTATTTTAGTTGAAGGAAACCACGACACAACATTAATGCAATGGGCAGACGAGTGGGACGTGAAATTATCACATGAGTTCACACATCGTACATTACGACAGTTGTTACAATACAAGAACAAAGAAGACTTTGTGGTCGAAGTGGTTACAAATGCGGAGGGTGAGCAAGTTTATGCAATTGACGGTGTTGTAACGGACATTGAATCATTTGGCGACAAACCATATTTACGATATGAAAATCACACGTTATGGTTAAGACCGTATGAGGGTTCAGAAAAGAAAGTGGACACTGGGATTCCAGTAAACACTGTGGATGAGAAAGAATTGAAGAAACAAGTGCGTGAAATGACAAGTCGACTACGATTGGCGTATGCGTTTGAATTCCACGGTCGTAAATACTTTGTAAATCATGCTGGAATTTCAGCGTTGCCACAAATGACATTGATTCCGGGAATTCAATTGGTTCGTGGAGTAGGTGACTATGAAACACATATTGATGATTATTGGGAAAAATCTTATAAAGAAGGTAAAACTCAAGGATTCATTCAAGTGCATGGACATCGTAGCACACCATCTACTGAGCATTCTATCTGTTTAGAGTGTGGAGTTGAATTTGGTGGTAACTTAAGAGTTCTTGAAATTGACAAAGATGGTCATACGTTACATGAGTATAGAAACACAGTTACTCGTGATTATAGCGAGGGTTCGGAGTTTGGAAACATTTTTCCATTGACATCAAATGAGGTCACAAATCGAATGATGATTGACCGACATGTTCGAGTAAAACATATGGAAGAAGAAGGATTGTATTCGTTAAACTTCAAGGACAGCGTATTCCGTAAAAAGAACTGGACGAGCAATACGATTAAAGCACGTGGTTTGTTTGTAGATGATAAAACTGGTGACATTGCGATTCGTTCTTACAATAAATTCTTTAATTTATATGAACGTGAAGAAACGCAAGTAGGTGCGTTACGTGAGACATTAGCGTTTCCAATCACAGCGTACAAGAAGTATAACGGATTTTTAGGAATTGCATCAGTTGTCAATGGTGAGCTTGTGTTAGCATGTAAATCTACGACTACTGGTGAGTACGTAGATTACTTCAAGGAAATTTTTGGAAACTTAACGGATAGTGAAAAGAAACAACTGAAAGAACTTTCGGAAAAATATAACTGTTCATTTACATTTGAGGTCATGCACTTGAACGACCGACACATTATTGACTTTGACCAGAATAAATTAGTGATTTTAGACGCAATTGAAAACACATACGATATTGGTGGAATTGACGTAAATCGTTCGTTCTCAGATATGGTTTTAGACCAACTACTCATCGAATCAGATTTCTTTAGTAAGAAAGAAGTTGTAGAAACGTTCAATGATATTGAAACATTCATGCGATACATCGCAAAACAAAAGAAAAACCGAGAATTGGAAGGTCTTGTCGTTGAGGACATGAACGGATATATGTTCAAAGTGAAATATGACTTTTATAGCAAGCTAAAACACTTACGTACATTATGTGACTTGGTGAAAGCAAGGTATCATACAAAGTATTCAGCTCACATTGGACGAGAACCATATGAAATTGAATTTATTTATTGGTGCGAAAAACAAACTTTTGAGAAGTTGATGAACACACACATTATTGATTTATTTAAGGAATACGAACAAGAGCTAGGACATAAAGCTTTCTAGAATATAGAAAAATTGTGAAACGATTCACGAAAGGAATGATTAAGAATGGAGTTAGAACATAAACTAGAAGCTATTTACAAAAATAGAATGAAAGTAAAAAGAAACAATGTGAGTGTAAGAGAATTGTTACATTCAACTGGTATTTTATTGCTTGTAGCTGGATTACTATTGGGTCTTGTAACATTATTGGATGTAGCTGTGAATGAGTTAACAGTAATCATGAATTGGTATAAAGCACCACTTGTGATTGTTGTGACTATCATTATTCAATTGATTGTATTTTGGTGGTTGACGAAATTTTGTAGAGAGAAGAATAAGCAGTGAAAAGATTGAACAAAATACAAAGGAGAGGTGATTTTTAATGCGTGAGATTATGTTAATGTATGTTGCTATTATTGTAACATTTGCAATGAGCGTCGCAATTGGGTTGGCAAAATCAACAAGAGCTGTTCTTGTCATGGGTGGACTTCTAACGATTGCTGCTGGTGCGTGTGGTATTTTCATGCGTAACTATGAGTTGGTTAATACTGTGTTAGATTATGTTAAAACAAATGGTTCATCTGTATTTGCTACATCAGATGAATGGAGTACTATGCAACTATTAAGAATTGGAGTTGTTGTCGCAATTGCTTTATTGATTGGTGTTTGCTTCTTGTTGTATGAATTTAAATTGAACAAAAGTTTACTAATATATCCAATAGCTATTATAATGTTCATGGTTAGTTTCCATTTAAGTGATAATAGAGACATTGTAGCGTTGTGGAACGACGTGAGTTCGGATGTGGTTTCAACACAATAGCTATATCACGTCGGAGATGACGATTCTGATATTGACTATGAGTTTGGTGTAATAAACGCTAGTCATTCGTTTGATTGGCATTCTATTTCTAATCCAATTGAGTATAAACTAATTGACAGCAACTGGGACTGGCGAGCGACAAAGAATGGTGTCATGGTGGAAATGGAAAGTGTTTGGAATACACGAGTCCGATACAATGGTATTGAAACGGACAATGTAAAACCATTCATGAGTTGGTTGAAGGCGAATAACATTAAATTGAAAGTAACAAAGATTACACGTACTGAGATGAAAGTTGTTAAGAGTAACAAATACTATCCAAACATTAAGTGGACATTCAATCGATATGTCATGGATTTAGAATTAGAACCATGGAATCAAAATTGGAGAATGGAATTTGAAAATTGGAAGTCTACGATTAATGAGTTAAATCACTTAACTAAACCGAAATCGGGTGGAAATGATTAATTTGAGATTGAAAATATTTAGGTAAATGAATATGAAAGACACTCTATCGGGTGTCTTTTTTCTCAGTTTCGTATCATGACAGTTTTTCCAACTTTTTGATTAATATTACAATCGATTACATGGGATTTTCATACGTTTTCATGGCACTGAGTACTGCGTTGACTATGTACTCAAATCGAGAGTTGTATTATAATAAAAATACGAAATATTATTTAGAAATGAGGTTATTAAACATGAAAGAATACTTGGAATATTTGGAAAAATTGAACTCACTAGTGGACGTGAATGAGATTATTTTCAAGTCAGCTAGAGCAACTGTCATCAAAGACCGTAAACGGTCATGGGATTGGACATTTTGGTTAAGTCTATTAGTGGGGATTTTGTCAATTGGTGGAACGATTGTTACCATGGTGAATTATTATTATCATCAAGGTACTTGGTTGACACCACTCGTAGTTGGAATGATGTGCGTATTGTCGTGGGCATTGTCGACAGTTGCAGCAAGTAAGTCAATCGAGTATTATAATGTACTATTAGATTTAGAGTACGCCTCACCAGTGGATTCTAGTTACGCAATTGTTAGAAATACGATTATCGACGACGGTAATGAATTCATGAAAAAATTATTTGAATGGGAACGTTTATACGCACTAACAGAGGATGAACGATTGAAATGTAAATATGTACTGGAAGTGATTCGTTCGTTGCGAGCGGATTTTGAAATTATTGAAAGTGGTAGAAATAAATGAAAAACTATTTAGCATATTTAGAGAAATTACAGCAAGAAATGATTATTGAAAGTGAAGTAGATTATGATAAGGTATCAGAGTGGGTGGACAAAAGAGACATGTGGTCTAGTCGAGGAGATTATGCTAAAATCACGATGTTGGCTTGTTTTCTAACGTCTCTAATGTATGTGAAGTTGGAAACAATTGGAATTTTTGTAATGTTTGTTGTACTTGGATTTATAGCGATGATAGTGAACGCATATATGATGGATAGAAGTGATGAATATGGAAAACTTTCCAACACGGAATCTGATAGGGTATATGATGCTAACTATAATCATATTAACGAACTTATTATTAACGATGGAGTAGAACAATTAAGACAACTGATAGCTTGGGATAAAATGTGCGTTTTGAGTAAGACAGATGAATCGAAATACCATGAGTTGTTACGAATTGTTAGAACGATTTGTTTCAATTATCATGACATTTAAGAAGGGGTGAAATGATGGAAAATTATTTAGCATATCTGGAAAAATTGCAAGGAGAAATGAACTTAGATAAAGTAGTTGACAAAAATAAAGTCATTGAATATAGAGAATCACACGACAAGTACAATAGACTGTCGATTATATTTGGATTTATCGGTATCGCAGTGGCACTGTCGATGGTATTTGTAGCATATTATTCAAGAATTGGTACTATGGTTGTAATGTTAGTGGCATTTGGTTTTTTAGATGTCGTAATAAAGTATGGTAATAAAGCTGACCGTTACGGAGAACTATCACGAAACGAACGTGACAAAGTTTACAACGTAAATTATTCTGCAATCAAAAACGCAATCATCGAGGATGGTGACGAACACATGAAACAACTAGTAACTTGGTGGAGAATGTGTGAACTTTCAGATGAGGATGAAGAAAAATATGCTGAGTTGTTACGTATTATACATGATGTTTGTCGAGAGTACACTTCGATTTGGAGGTAATAAAATTGGATAAATATATTGAACTATTGACAAAAATTAAAGACGCTATGATTCCCCCAACTACAGATGGTTTTATTGAGACATTCAAACATGTAGGGTTGGTCGGAGTACTTGTGACACTAATTGCATGTATTGTATTTATGGTTTCGGATAATCTGGGTAAAATTAGTAAATTTTCTGATTTTATAAAAGGAACTTCAATTTTGGTTGCTATTGTGGGTATGTCGACCGCAATAATCATGGCGATATGTATGGTTTTGTGCCCAGCTTTAATTCAGAATGAGCTGAGTAGAGAGTCGAACGTGGCAATTTCTAACTACGTATATGAAATGAACGACCAAGAGTACTCGAGATTGGAGAGGTTAGTAAAATTATATGGAAATAATCTAAACAGTGATGATAAAACCATTAAACAAGTTAATAAGCATTTAATGGAAACAATTGGAAAATAGGTACATAATGTTAGACTAGTTTTATGAAAATTGTGGTTACGATGTAAGTAACAAGCGACTTTGAGAATATAGAGTGGTGATACAACTCATTTAAGAAGTTAATTAAAACAGAAAGGATTGATACACATTGAATCATACAGAATTTATAAACAAACTAGAAGAATTATCGCAAGTCGTTCAAGGTGCTCCCGCTTCGAAGTGGGATTTATTTTCATCTCAAGCTACTGTCATAATTACTATAATTTTTGCGTCTTTAATACTGGGATTTCTCTCAGCTACTCCGGTGATAGCTATGTACTCAGCTGTAAAAGATGAAATAAAAGATTCTAGCGATAGTAGTAATGCACCTATTTGGTTCTTATCAATGTCGATAGCGTTAGTATTTAGTGTTTTAACAGGAGTAATGACTGGGGGTTTAGGACAAGAGTTCGTTTCAAATGTGGTCAGTCATGATAGAGAGTTACAACAACAATATGACGTACATCAACAATCGTTGACAGATTTGTATAATCAATTAGTGGACACGAGTGATGATGATTTTGAAAAATTGACAACAGCAAAATCGAGCTATAAGTTGACCAAAGAACAAGAAGTTAAATATAATGATGTTATGAGAACAATCAATGAAGTGGCTGTGAGCAAAAAGAAGTTACATGAATAATAATGACGATGTAACTATGGTAACGTCGCATTGAAAACAACAAAGTTGTCTAATTAGGCGATGATTCTGAGCTAGTGAGTGGACACTAGCTTTTTATTTTAGGTCTGTACTTCATATGTATTTATGCTATAATGATGATAGGGATTATTATACTAGAATGGAGGACAGAACATGACTTTAAAGATAACAGATGACAATTTGAATGACTTGGATGAGTTTCTACATAATCATCGAGATAAGTATATAGATTGGTATATTTTCGTACATGATGAGGACTATATTGAAGTAGACAAAAATTGCATATGGATTAAAATTCCAGAGTCTTACGAAAAATTCTACACACTGTGGTTGGAAGGTATTCGACGATTCGTAAACAATGGCGACGTTTTAGTGGTGAATCCAACTTTACTAACAAATTTGAAAGGTATGTCAAGGCTATTCAAAAACTGTAACGTTAAATTGACAAGCACTGACTGGAAATTTAGTAGTGATGGTATCTTTAACGCAATTAAAACATTTGAGGATACTCGATTTAATGGGCACATAGAAGAAATTTCGATAACTAGTGATGTTCTTTTTGCAAATCAAATGTTTGCAAATTCACGTATCAAGTCAACTCGTTTCAAAGGTTCTAGGTTTGTGGAAATGACAGAGATGTTCGTGAATTCCAGTGTGGTAGAGGTTTGCTTTGATGGTTGTGGAGGTTCAAGTGTATTAGATGATTACGTGTCGTGTCGAGATATATTCACAGGTTCTCAGATTAAGAAAATTAAGTTTATTGATTGTGAAAGTAAACTTGTCGATAGTATCATTTACACGTTGAATGAGAATAACGAATTTGACAATGTAGAAGTTGAGATTGAAGAAAGGATGGAATTGTGATGATTGGTTATGTTGCTAGTTACACGTATCGATATGTAGTTGGTGAGACTCGCAAGGTAAAAGGTTTGCCGAAGGTGGAGTCGAGCTATGGATACAAGGTTTATTACTCGATAGATGATGCATTGAGGTTTAATATAATTCCAGATACTAAAGTTTATGAGATTGAGGTTCTTGGAGCTATAGACAAAGATTGCTTTGGTAAATACGTGTTTACAAATAAGATACGAGTTGTAAAAGAATTGACAAATGATGAACTTTTTGAGTCGGATTATATTTACGCTAAATTGTTGTCGTATGTTCAAAAAATGGACAGACCGGGATTGCGTAAATTCATTGGAGAGATTGTATACTCGTCCATGGATTATGCACTATTACCAATCATTTATGGATTCACTGGAACTAAATATTTTAACATATTGGAGCATAGTATTCATGAATCAACACGAGAGTTTGTAGCAACATATGGAACTAGAAAAAACAGATGGTATTTAATTAATGATGATTGTTGGAAAGTTAGAAATGCAATTGCAATCTTTGGTGATAATTCACATAGAGAGTGGTTAATCAACGACGTGGTTGACGAGGTGCGAGTTTCGATTGCGATTCATGGTAACGACAAGTTGAGAACGATGTTATTAGACGATGATGATTGGTATGTTTGTATCGAGATTATCAAGCACGGAAATGACAAACATCGTGAGTATTACTTGGAGGACAATAACAAAGCAACGACAGATTTAATTTTAGATTATTGTGGAAACAGACTGAAAAGAAAAATTGAAACGATGAGACAGAAGGGAGAACTAGCATAAATGGACATTGGTTCTGGAACTGGCTATCCGTCAGCAGCACTATCTAATTTTGCACCACATTCGTTCGTGATTGATGGAGTGGAATGTGCGTCCATGGAAGGATTTCTCCAATCGTTGAAATTTTCGGATGTAGAAATGCAAAAACATGTTTGCACATTAGTTGGTAAGAAAGCTAAATTTAAGGGTAAGAAGAAACGTTGGTGGCGTGAACAGAAATTATATTGGCAAGGAAACGTCATTGACAGACATGGCGACGAGTACCAAGAATTATTGGATAGAGCTTTTGATGCTCTATCTGAAAACAGCGGGTTTAGACGAGCTTTGCTCGCAACTCACAACGCTGTGTTAACGCATAGTATTGGTAAGAAAAATGCGTCAGAAACGATTTTGACTCGTAGTGAATTCTGTTCACGATTGACAAAAATCAGAGCACGATTGATAAATGAGGTGAAGTGATGATGAATAATTATATTGACGAAATTCATGAAATTATGGAAAAAGTAAATCCACAACTATACATAGACGTTAGATACGCACATCAAATGGAATATTACAAGTGGTTGTGTCTAGGTCTTCTGATTGGGTTTGGGTTGTGGGCGATTGCATGGTTGTTGTCTAAATTTACGAAAATCGAAGTCGACTGTATTGTTAGGGTAGGAAGTTGGGTCGTTGTGTACTCAGTGTTCATGTTACTAGCGGTGATGTCAGCTCATAAATCGGAGGTGCATGACACACTGGATTCGACTTCAAAATCAGCTATTTCCGAGTATGTTGGACAATTGAACAATGACGATTACATTGATGTGGAAAAACAAGTTAGAGCTTATGGTCATCAAGTCTCATTAGATTCTGAGATTGAACGAGCAGTTAATAATTATTTATTAGAAATATTGGACAAGTAGAATTCTACTTGTCTTTTCTCTCACTCAAGTTGTCAGACAATTCTCACAATTCAATTTAGGTCTGTACTCATTACACCAATATGATATAATTAAATTACAGAGATAAGAAACATGTTTGATTGAGGAGATGTTCAGAGTGAGTACTAAAGAAACAATCAACTATAAATTAACAATTCGTGACCGCATGATAAAAGTGGTAATATGAAATTATTCAATGAGCTGTTTGCGGATGATGGTTCACAATCTATTACTGAATCGGTATTGAAACGGAATGTTGTGGAAAATCATTTAACGAGACATTGGCTAAGGTTTACTCAAACAATCCGAGATTAGTGAACGTGTATGAGAAAATTAAACAAACATTGATGGAGAGAGAGGACTGTTGTAAAATGAAAGCCTACAAAGCATTCGACAAAAATCTGACATGTCGAGATTTTCAGTATGAGATTGGAGAAACCTACGAGACGAATGAAGAACCAATAATTTGTGAACGTGGATTTCATGCTTGTACTAAGTTTGATGATGTATTCCACTATTATGATTATGGAAAAGAAACTCGTATATGTGAAGTGGAATTGCTAGGTGATATTGATGATATGTCACAAATAGACTCAAAGGTAGCAACTAATAGAATCAAAATTGTACGAGAATTGACAAAGAAAGATTTTGATAAACTAGGAACTGAGGGTGCAATTGTGCATCTAGTGTTGTCTGGTTCTAGAAGTATTTCAAAAGAAGTAATTCAAAAATTGAGCATCGAATCTAGATGTAAGATAGCAAGATTTGGTTCAAATCATTATCGTAACATGTTAGCAGACGACCCACATTCCGCTGTAAGATGTACTATTGTTGAATATGGAAATAACGAACATAGAGACATCTTAATCAATGACGAAGATGAAAATGTTAGAAGATACGTTGCAATCCATGGAACAAATAAACATCGTGATATTTTATTGTATGATGTCAGTCCGAAGGTTCGAACGTTGGTTGCTAGTTGGGGTACAAATAAGCATCGTGACATTCTGGTGGAAGACGAAGATGCTGATGTCAGGTATGAAGTTGCTTTGTGTGGTAACACTAGACATCACAATATTCTAGTTCTTGATGTGGATTCAAAAGTTCGTGGTGCTGTGGTTCGTGTTGGGAATAAAAGGCATCATGATATGTTGATTAAGGATTCAGACTCTCATGTCCGTCGACTAGTGGTGTTTCATGGTAGTGACAAACATCGTGCTATTTTATCCAACGATAAAAACGAAGAAGTGAGAAATACTGCGAAACGATTCATGGAACTTCCATCTTGGTTGTTGTCGTGATGAAATTGTGATGTGGAATTTTTAGGTGATAGTATGGAATTGTCTGACAATTCACTCAATTCAAAACATTCTAAATAACTTTTAGACGAACGAAAACGTCAGTGTGTTCGGGACTGGAGAGCTGAAAAGATGTTCGGCATCTCACAAGAGTCACGAACACACTGACGAACGATTGTTCGGAATGTGTGACCACTCACAAGTGGTCACGGTCGTTGTCAGACAATTCTGACCCACTGTCCCACGCTGGCATTTTTATGAATTTATAAATTTTATTAAATTTAATTAAAAGTGTAAAGTAACACTATTTACTTTTTATTTTTATACGCTACAATACACAACAAATCAACCTAGAGGGAAATCCTTATGTTAAAAATGAATGATTTGGTTAAGCTTAGTCAGACACCAAAATCCACGGTGCTGTACTATGTGAAAGAAGGTTTGTTGCCTGAGCCGGTGAAAGATAAACCGAATTTTCATCTCTATGATGAACATTGTGTGAAGTTACTCAGCTTTATTAAATATCTACAAAGCAATTTCAATGCGACGATTTCACAAATTAAAGCACTTTTTGCACATCCTCATTTTGATTGGAATAATCCTTATGAAAGCCTTATTGGATTATTAGACATCATCATGGGGGCAGAAAATGAAGTGTTCACTATTGAGCAATTATGTGCAGAATT